>Ga0209148_1000056_pt1 | contig 363380 bp, 357 predicted proteins | sample AraplaCol_mMF_r2_2_FD_184288 | JGI IMG/M metagenome (GOLD analysis project Ga0209148, IMG submission 184288) | Arabidopsis root microbial communities from North Carolina, USA - plate scrape CL_Col_mMF_r2 (SPAdes) (version 2) | ecosystem: Host-associated > Plants > Roots > Endosphere | place... | reverse complement strand
ATCACCAAGGACGGCGTCACCGTCGCCAAGGAAATCGAGCTTGAGGACAAGTTCGAGAACATGGGCGCGCAGATGGTCCGCGAAGTTGCTTCGAAGACCAACGACATCGCCGGCGACGGCACCACGACCGCGACCGTTCTGGCGCAGTCGATCGTCCAGGAAGGCCACAAGGCGGTAGCCGCCGGCATGAACCCGATGGACCTGAAGCGCGGCATCGACCTCGCCGTCAGCGAAGTCGTCACGGCGCTCGGCAAGGCTGCCAAGAAGATCAAGACCTCCGAGGAAGTTGCCCAGGTCGGCACGATCTCGGCCAATGGCGACGAGTCGGTCGGCAAGATGATCGCGGAAGCGATGCAGAAGGTCGGCAACGAAGGCGTCATCACCGTCGAGGAAGCCAAGACCGCCGAGACCGAACTCGAAGTCGTCGAAGGCATGCAGTTCGACCGCGGCTACCTCTCGCCCTACTTCGTCACCAACGCCGACAAGATGGTTGCCGATCTCGAGGACGCCTACATCCTGCTCCACGAGAAGAAGCTCTCCAACCTGCAGGCCATGCTGCCGGTTCTCGAAGCGGTCGTGCAGACCTCGAAGCCGCTGCTCATCATCTCGGAAGACGTCGAAGGCGAGGCCCTGGCCACGCTGGTCGTCAACAAGCTGCGTGGCGGCCTGAAGATCGCCGCCGTCAAGGCTCCGGGCTTCGGTGATCGCCGCAAGGCCATGCTGGAAGACATCGCCATCCTCACCGGTGGCCAGGTCATCTCGGAAGACCTCGGCATCAAGCTCGAGAACGTCGGCCTCAACATGCTCGGCCGCGCCAAGAAGGTGTCGATCTCCAAGGAGAACACCACCATAGTCGACGGCGCCGGCAAGAAGGCCGAGATCCAGGGCCGTGTCGCCCAGATCAAGCAGCAGATCGAAGAGACCACTTCGGACTACGACAAGGAGAAGCTGCAGGAACGTCTCGCGAAGCTCGCGGGCGGCGTTGCGGTGATCCGCGTCGGCGGTGCGACGGAAGTCGAAGTCAAGGAAAAGAAGGACCGCGTTGATGATGCGCTGAACGCGACCCGCGCGGCCGTGGAAGAAGGCATCGTTGCAGGCGGCGGCGTCGCTCTCCTGCGCGCTTCGGCCAACATCAAGGCTGCCGGCGCCAATGCCGACCAGGCTGCTGGCATCAACATCGTGCGTCGCGCGCTGCAGGCTCCGGCCCGCCAGATCGCCTCGAACGCCGGTGCGGAAGCATCGATCGTTGCCGGCAAGATCCTTGAGAACAAGGGCGCGACCTTCGGCTACAACGCCCAGACCGGCGAATATGGCGACATGATCGCCATGGGTATCGTCGATCCGGTCAAGGTCGTGCGCACGGCCCTCCAGGACGCGGCCTCGGTCGCCGGCCTGCTCGTCACCACCGAAGCCATGATCGCGGAGGCTCCGAAGAAGGAGTCGGCCGGCGGCGGCATGCCTGGCGGCATGGGCGGCGGCGGCATGGGCGGCATGGGCGGCATGGACTTCTAAGAAGTCCATTAAGCACGCCCATGAACTAACATTGCTCAAGCCCGCAAGCGGGCTTGAGTGGCGGCATGGACTTCTAAGAAGTCCATAAAGCACGCCCATGAACTAACATTGCTCAAGCCCGCAAGCGGGCTTGAGTGGCGGTATGGATTTCTAATCCAGGCCCATCAGCCTCAGATATGGAAAGGGCGGCAGAAATGCCGCCCTTTTTCATGCTTCCTGCAATTACAAGCGACCCGCTGGGTCTGTACCACCAGTCCGCGCAGCCAAGTACTTTCCAAGCAAAATCAGCAACTTAGGCTATATCTTGGCGATGCCGCGCAATTTGTCGGACAATATTTTTTAACACATTCGCGGTTACTAAAGAGCGGGAGCACGGTGAGGTTGCTCCAGCGTGCGGTGTGTCGGGTAGCCATCAATGCAATTTTTCCGGCGATTTTTGCGGAACCGCGACGGCAACGTGCTGATCATCTCGGCGCTGCTGATGCCGGTCCTGATCGGCATGGCCGCCCTGGTGACCGAATATGGCGCAGCACTCGTCGAGCGTGCCGACAATCAGCGCGTCGCCGACCTGTCGGCTTATGCGGGCGCCCTCGCCTACAACGTGAACAAGTCTACCTCGCAGATGACTGCCACCGCCGTCGGCGTCGCGGTGCTCAACGGCGTTCCCGCCGCCAATGTACAGGTCAGCCTGATTGCCTCCCCGAAAACGACCGGCGTCAACGCGGTTTCGGTGTCGATCAACACCTACAGGACGCTGTTCCTGGCACGCGTCCTCGACAATCGCCAGCAATTGCAGATCTATGCCAATTCGGTGGCCGAACTTGGCGCGCAGCCGCAGACGCCCGGATGCATGCTTGCGCTCGACGGCACACAGACCGGCCTGACGCTGAGCGGCGGCACTTCGATCTCGGCGCAAAAATGCACCGTTTCTTCCAACAACACGGTGACCGTCCCCTGCGGCACCAGCATTTCGGCGTTCGGCGTCAATTACAATTCCGCCGTCGCTCCGAGCCAGCCGTGCAACGGCATCACCGGCCCAGGCGGGGCGGCCGCGGTCATCACCAAGAAATCAACCCCCGACCCGCTGGCCGGCAATGCCGCGGTCACGGCCGCCGTGGCCCGCATTGCAACGGTTGCCGCGCTTTCGACAACGGCCCCGCCAACGGCGCCGACCGCTCCCAACGGCAAAGACATCGACTTCGGCTGGAACCAGGGTCCCACTCAGGGCCAGGCGAACGCGCTCGGCTGCACCGCCAGCTGGGCATCGTCGTCATACACCTGGACGCTGGACTGCGGCAGCAAAACGACGGTCAACCTGGGCAACATCACCATCGGCGGCGGCATCAACCTCAACTTCGCCACAAGCGGCGCGGCAACGACCGTCTACAATATCGCCGGCGATCTCACGACCAGTGGCACCACCAATTTCGGGCCAGGCACCTACAACTTCGCCAAGACCCTCACCACGGCGGGAACCACCACTTTCGGGGCCGGCACCTACAATTTCGGCATGCAGGTGACCACCGCCGGAACCACCAGCTTTGGCGCCGGCACGTTCAACTTCGCCAAGGGGCTGACCACCGGCTACGGCACCACGACCTTCGGCGCCGGCACCTTCAAGATCGGCCGCAGCGATACCGCCTGCAACGGCTCGGGGCAGGTCAGCATCTGCAACACCTCCACCTTGACCTTTGGCGGACCGAGCACTTTCGAGATCCCTGGCGGCTACACCAACACCGGCGGCTCGACGCTCACCTTCGGCTCCGGCACGACCAATTCCTACAAGATCGGTCCCGGCAGCAATGGCGACGCCATCACGCTGGGCGGCGGTTCAACGACGATCATGGCCGATGCGACCGGCGCCAACAGTGTTTTCCAGGTCGTCGGCAATGTGAATGGCGGCGGTGGCGGCAGCTGCTTTGTGGTGCCGGTCGCGGCGCAGCACGACATCGCCGGCAACTTCATCGGCTCGGGCGCCATCCTGCTCGGCGCCGGCGTCTACACCGTGGACGGCTATTTCGCGCTGGGCGGCAACGGCGGCGGCAGCGCCAACTGCAACGGCAGCACGATCAGCGTCAGCGGCGCCAATGTGACGCTCGTCCTGTCCGGCAAGGCCAAATCCAGTTCGGGAAGTTGCAACGGCTATGTCTTCTGTGTCGCCGCCGGCTACAGCAACATCGTGCTCACCGCACCACAGTCGGGGGCGACGGCGAAGCTGGCGGTGATCGGCCCCACCGGCAGTTCCAACACCGGCGGCGCGACCTTCGCCGAAGGCGGCTCCAACGCCCAGATATCGGGCGCATTCTATTTTCCCTACGGCCCGATCATCATGAATGGCGGCTCGAGCGTGCTGGGATCGCCGACCGACGCGAGCAAGTGCCTGCAGATGATCGGCTCACGCATCACGCTGTCGGGCGGCACCACAGCCGCATCGGAATGCATCGCCGCCTCGAGTGCCGGTGGCAGCAGCAAGGTGAGCCTCGTGCAATGAGAAAGCCGTCACGCCCCGACCGCGGCTTGCCCACGAGCTGGCATTTCACGCTCACGGATTTCCTGCGACGCCAGAAAGCCGGCGTGTCCGCGGTCGAATTCGCCTTGGTCAGCCCCGTGCTGCTGGTCATCCTGGCCGGAACCGTCGACATAGGTGGCTCATTGAAGGCCAAATTCGAACTGAGCTCGGCGGTTTCGGCCGGTTCGAACTATGCGCTGCTCAATGGCGACAAGGTCAATTCCACCGGCGGCGGCGCGCTGGCTGGCAACATTGCGACGGTGGTCACGAGCGGCCTGAGCGGCAATGGCGGCAGCATTCAGGTCGTCATCAACAACGGTGCGGCGCTTGCCTACAACGCCACCACATCCACGGCCACCCAAAGCGGCACGGCCGCCAATGCCGATCTCTGCTATTGCCCAGGCAGTTCCGGGGCCGTGGCCTGGAGCACCCCGATGGCATGCGGCAGCATCTGCAGTGGCGGCGGCATTGCGGGAAAATTCGTAACGATCACGGCCAGCAAGCCCTATACGCCGCTGTTCGGCGGCTTCGGCATCGTCAGCAACGGCAACATCACCGTCAAGGCCGTGGTACAGCCGCAATGAGCCGTAGCCGATCCTTCCTGCGCGACAGATCCGGTGCCCACGCGGTCGAGTTCGCCTTGCTGTCAGTGCCGCTGCTGATGGTGCTGATGGGCACGTTCGAATTCGGCCGCATGTACTGGGCCCAGCATGTGCTGAATGAAATCGCCGCGGCAGGGGCGCGCTGCGTCGGCGTGCTGCAGAGCGGATGCACGCAGAACGGCGTCTACAACGCCGCCAGCGCCATCAGCTATGTCAGCAGCAGGGCGGCAACCGACGGCATCGTGCTCAGCAACGCCAACATCACCATCAGCAACAACACCACCTGCTCGGGCCTGTCCGGCTTTGCGAGCGTCCAGGTTTCCTACACATTCACGACCGTGCTGCCGACCTTCCTGACGTCGCTGGCGAACGGCCCGAACCTTAGCGCCAGGGCCTGCTTCCCGAACCAGGGGGGCTAGAGCGTTTCACCGTTTCATGGAAACGGCGAACCGCTCTAACTCTTTGTTTTGACGCAATTCCCTAGGGAAAGCGCTCACACTTTTCCTGGAATTGCTCTAACTTCAGACACCGGCCTGCGCGCGTTGCCGTACCTCGCCGGCAAGCACCGCCGTTTCGATCAGCGCCGCGACCTCGTCCGCCACCGCCTGTAGCGGGGCGCGGTCTCTTGTGGCGCGGGCGATCACCATCAGCCCTTCCAGCGACGATTCGACCAGCAGCGCCAGAGCGTGGGCGCGGCGTTCGGGCACCCCTGCCCTGACGAAGGCTTCACGCAACAGGCCTATCCACTGCTCGAAGGCGGCGCGGCACAAATCCGCCAGCTCCGGCACGTCGGTCGGCGAGTCCAGCACGACGGGCGCGATCGGACAGCCGAGCGAAAACTGGTTGTCTTCCAGCATGCGCCCCACCGCCTGGTAGATATGATGGACGGCCACCGCCGGATCCCTTTCTGCGGCCAGCGTCTCGCCCAGCCTCGCCGTCACCCCGGCAACACTGTCACGCGTCACCTCGATCACCAGTTGGTCCTTGCCGCCCGGAAAATGGAAGTAGAGCGAACCGCGCGGCGCGCCGCTGGCGCTCAATATGTCGTTGAGCGAGGTGCCGTGATAGCCGCGCTGCCGGAGCAGCAGCGCGGTCGTGTCGAGTATGCGGGTGCGGGTGTCGTTCGCCATGTCAACCTCTGTCAGCAGCGCTCATTATAGGCCTTGCGCCGAATATGACAATCGGTCTACATAATATGTAGATCAGTCTACATATTGGAGGTCACAACATGCGCAGCTATCGTCTTGACGGGTCGGGCGGGACCGAATGCCTGGTGATGCGCGACGAGCCAGTGCCTCAGCCGAAGCCGCATGAGATCGTGGTGCGCGTCCGTGCCGCCTCGCTCAACCGCCGCGATACGATGATCCTCAGCGGCACCTATCCGCTGCAGCCGCGCCAAGGCGTCGTTCCCCTGAGCGACGGAGCTGGTGACGTTGTCGCCATCGGCGATGCCGTCACCCACTTCGCCGTCGGTGACCGTGTCACTGGCAGCTATTTCGCACGCTGGATCGACGGCCGCATCAACGCCGGTCTCATCGACCAGCTCGGCTGCACGCTGGACGGCATGCTGGCGCAATACGCAGTTCTGGACGAACAATGGGCGGCGCGCCTGCCCGATCATCTCGACTGGCATGAGGCGGCAACGCTGAGCTGCGCCGGCGTGACCGCCTGGAACGCGGTGACGGGCGCCGGAATTCCAAAGCCCGGCCAATGGGTTCTGGTCATCGGTTCGGGTGGCGTCTCGCTGTTTGCGCTGCAGTTCGCCAAGCTGCTCGGTTGCCACGTTGTTGCCGTCACCTCACGAGGAGAGAAAGCCGACAGGCTACGGGCGCTGGGTGCCGACCTTGTGATCTCGACGTCGGAGATGCCCGAATGGGGTGCAGCGGTCCGCGACCAGACCGGCGGCGTCGATCTCGTCGTCGAGACCGGTGGCCCGGCGACCTTCGCGCAGTCGCTGATCGCCAGCACGCTTTACGGACACATCGTGCTGCTCACGCTGCAGGATGCGAAAGGCGGATCGATCCAGATCCCGGCGGCACTCTACCAGCGCAGCCTCGCCACCATCAGCCGCCTCTTCGTCGGCAGCCGGAGCAATCTCGAAGCCATGCTGCGCGCTGTTTCGCAGCACCGCCTGCGGCCCGTCATCGACAAGGTCTTTGCCTTCACCGAGGCCCGCGATGCCTATCGCTATTTCCAGCAGGGCGACGTCTTCGGGAAGGTGGTCGTCGACGGCGCCTGACCATCAATGTCTCAAACCAGGGGAGAACGACAATGACAATTCGCGAAGCCTCGGCCAGGTGGCAAGGGACGCTGAAAGAAGGTTCGGGCAGGGTGAGGCTCGGCAGCGGCGTCTTCGAAGGCGTCTATTCCTTCCCGTCGCGTTTCGAGAACGGTCCCGGCACCAACCCGGAAGAGCTGATCGCCGCGGCGCATGCCGGCTGCTTCTCGATGGCCCTGAGCGCCATGCTGGGCACGGCCCAGCATATACCGACAAGCATCAGCACCGTCGCCAAGGTGCATCTCGGCGCAACCGCCGCGGGACCGGCGATCACCCGCATCGAGCTTGAGACGCAAGCCGAGATTCCAGGTCTTGCTCCGGATGAATTCCAGAGCCTCGCGGCGAGAGCGAAAACCACATGCCTTGTTTCGCGCGCCCTGGCCGGCGTGGCCTCCATCACGCTCAAGGCCGAGCTCATCGCGACCACGGCACAGTAACGTCAGGAAGACGAGATGAAACGGGACAGCATTATGACCCTCCATCCAGACGACCACTCCGGACAGACGGCCGAGATCATGCGGCGCTTCAACGACGTGTTCCAGCTGCACGACCCATCCGCACTCCCCGAACTGATTGCCGAAGAGTGCGTCATCGAAAACACCGTGCCGGCGCCCGATGGCGCCCGTCATGCCGGACGGCAAGCCTGCGTCCAGCTGTGGTCGGCGATCGCGACCCAGCCGGGCACGCGTTTCGATCTCGAGGAGACCTTTGTCGCCGGCGACCGGGCGACCATCCGCTGGCGCTACTGGATGGCCGACGGCAACTCCGTGCGCGGCGTCAATCTGATGCGTGTAAAGGACGGACGCATCGTCGAGGCGATGGGCTATGTGAAGGGCTAGTCGGCCGGCCGCCGCTACCGGTCAGCCAATGCCAACTTGGCGCCGAGCATGACAAACGCACCGGCGAAGGTTCGGCGCATCCAGGTCAGCACCATCGGCCGCGAGGCGACATGGCTCCGGATCGACGCGGCGAAGATGCCGTAGCCGACGAAAACCACGAAGGTCAAAAGCATGAAGACGGAGCTGAGCTCCAGCATCTTCGACAGCGCATTGGGCTCTGTGGTGCTGACGAATTGCGGCAGGAAGGCGAAGAAGAAGATCGACAGTTTCGGGTTGAGCACGTTGACGAGGATGCCGGTGGCAATCACCTTGCCGGCCGAGCGCGGCGCGACATTGTCCTCGACGCTGAGGCCGCCCTTCTCCTTCAGCGTGTTCCAGGCCATGTAGAGCAAATAAGCGACGCCGAGATATTTCAGCGTCTCGAACGCGACCGCGCTGGTGTGCAGCAGCGCCGCAAGACCGGTGATGGCAGCGGCCATGTGCGGGATGATGCCGAGCGTGCAGCCGAAGGCGGCAATGATCGAAGCCCGCGCACCGCGCGAAAGTCCCGCACTCAGCGTGTAGAGAACGCCGGTGCCGGGCGAGGCCACGACGATCAGCGACGTCAACAGAAACTCGATGCTCACGATGATTCCCTCCACGGCCCTGCCCGACATGAAAGCTATCGGGTGGCGCAAGGGGAGGCAAGCGGCGGTGATTGGCGTTTTCCTTGCGCCGCAAAGCGGGGGATGGAACTACCCCACCGCAAGCCCGTGCGCGGCCCTTGCCATCAGGCACTCCTCGTCGCCAGGCATGCAGGCACGGCAGACATCCGGGCGCGTTTCATAGATGCCGCAAGCGGTCGCCTTGCCGACTTCGCCGGTCAGGGCCGAACAGCGCACGCCCTCGCAGCGCATGCCGGACAGGTCGAGGGCTACATATTTTTCAGGGATGCGGTCGAGCTGCGCGTCGTCCTCGGTGGAGAAACGCGGCCATTCAGCCGAATAGGAACAGCACGCGCCGCAGCTCTGGCAGTCGAAGAGCGGCGCGGCGGCGCGTTGTGACGAAAGGCCTGCCGCAGCGGCCAGGGCGAGCAGCCCCGGCGCGGCAGAATTGCGATCGGCGTCCCGCGGCAAGGCGCTATTTCTTCTTGCCTGTCTTGCGCGCCGGTGCTTCGACCGATGACTTGAACAGATCGGTCGCGGGGTCGGCGGCTTCGCTGGCTTTCGCGGCAACCGGCTTGGCCGGCTTTGCTGCGGGAGCCGGTGCTGCCGGCTGGTCCTTGGCGGAGAATTTAATGGCCATGTCAGTCCTCGTCGGCGAAACGCGATGATGGGGCGCGCGGATTGCGCAAGCGGCCGATCAGCGCCGAAACCGCCGTGATGTTCATTTCCTCGGGTGACCAGTTCCTGGCTTCCGCGATGTGATGCGGCGCCAGTTCGCGATGCGTGCTGCCGCTATAGGCGGCATCCTGGTAGGTCACCCGTTCCTGGGTCTTTTTGTCCTCGCGGACATATTCGATCAGATAGTTCGGGGCTTCGGCGCGGCCGCGCACGCCGACGCGCACCTGGGCATCGCCATGGGCACGCTTGCAGCGTTCGAGCTTCTCCAGCACACGGCGAACATATTCGACCGGCTTGTCCAGGGTTTCGACCATGTCGGCGATGGTCGCATCGGCCGCGATCGGCGTTGGCGGTACGCGCTTGGTGGCCATCAGCGTTTTCCGGCTCGTTTCGGCTGCGCCGCGAGTGCAGCGGCCGCCGCCATCTCTTCCGCTTCCTTTTCCAGGCGCAGCTCGCGCAAGCGGGCGGTCTTGGCTTCCCGCGCCTCGCTGACGGCATCGCGCTCGGATAGGATGCGGTTGAGCGACATCGACTGGGTTTGCGTCTTGCTGAACAGCGACACCGCCGGATCGGCGGCGGTCTTCGAATGGGCGGTCAAAATCTTTCTCCTGTCAGGAGCCTGGTGCCGATAGGGCGAGACCGGGTCTTCGGTCAGGACCACGCACAAAGCAACACGGCATCGGGTTCAAAATTGCTAAGGCGTCCCTTAGCACGTTCGGCCTGATGCGCAGCGCATATTCGGTGGCAACAAGCGTAAAATGAAAAAGGCCAGGCACCGCCTGACCTCCCCTGGAGCGCCGCGCACCCCTTTTGGATGCACAAGGCAAACCCCTCATGCGCATGATGTGCCTTGGAAACTCAGGTTTCCAAGGCCACACGCCAGAATTCGCCCTTCACCGGTGCCAGTACATCCGTGGTCACCGGGAGGGCTGAATTCGTTCTTCAGGCCGCCTTCAACTGGTCGGCGGACATCTTGCCCGACTTGTTGTCGCGGACCATCTCGTAGCCGAGCTTCTGGCCCTCGACGATGTCGCGCATGCCGGCCCGCTCTACGGCCGAGATGTGGACGAAAACGTCGGCCGAGCCGTCGTCAGGCTGAATAAAACCAAAACCTTTGGTGGCGTTGAACCATTTAACTGTGCCGGTGCTCATAAACGAACCCTTTCCATGGCAAATATTCGTTAATCGCGGTGCGACTGCACAGCGATCTTTGTCTCGATTTTTGATGGGGAAGTTCGTCAAAGGCGCGCATGCGTGCGCGGATAACAAAAGTCGGTCAAACAAATATCGACATATTTCTTTTAGACTGCTTTTGCCGCCGAGTCAATTTCTGGTTTTCCAAAAGCCAGAATTCAATTCCAGGCTGCATGCGAATAGGGCCTCAACTGATGAACCGGCTGAAAGGGCAGGCTCCCGCAAAAAACCACACAACCCCGGAACCAATCCCACGCCAGCGCATTTCGTTGGTGTCAGCAATTTCAGAGAGCAATCTCAGGGATGCTGACAAAAGGACGCCTCCCGCACGATAAAAGGTGCGAGGGGCGTTCTTGTTTGTGCCAAAGGCTAGGCCCTTTTCCCGGATAAGCGAGATCCCAGCATCTGCTCGACGAGCTCTTGCCTGAGATGCTGGAGGCGCTATGGCCGGAGCCAGGCCGTTAGCTCGCGGTGTCGCCCTACATGATCGTGCTGATCATCGGCAGGATCTCGTAGCGAAAGCCGCGACCTGACCTTGTCACCGGGTCGCCATCGGTTATCGCCTTTGCCTCGGCCTCGCTGCCCACACGCAGGATCAGCAGGCCCCAAGGGCCGGCCGGATCGGCGACCGGGCCAGCAAGGATCATGGTGCCCTCGCGCAGCTTGGCGCGCAAATAGTCGGCATGCCGGCTCATCAGCTCCCTCTCCTCGTCCGTCATGGTGAAGGCGAAGTCCGGCCGCGGCGGGATCAGCCGGCAATGGAAGACCTTTGTCGTCGTGGCTTCACGCGATGCTTCGTTGCTGGTCATCGGTCTTCCTCCCGGAGCAAGCCTAGTTGCTGTCCGTCGTTCGGTCTATTCGTCCGGCCCGGGCTCCGGCCACGGCTCCTTTGCCGCCTCGGCATACCAGTGCCGCATCGCCGGCATCGCCAGCACGGCGTCGACATAGGCCCTGGTGTCGGGCGCAAGTTCGCCGCCATAGGTGTCGAAGCGAGTGACGACCGGCGCGTACATGGCATCGGCCGCGGTGAAATGGCCAAACAGGAACGGGCCGCCCTTGCCGTATTTCTCGCGGCACTCGCGCCACAGCGCCTCGATGCGCGCCCGCTGCGCTTCTCCTTCGGCGTCGAGCGGCTTGTACCCTTTCGGCCGACGCAAATTCATCGGCCAGCCATAGCGGACCTCGCGAAAACCGGAATGCATCTCGGTCGCCGCCGCGCGCGCCAGCGCGCGGGCGCCGATATCGGCCGGCCAGAGCTTTTTCTCGGGAAACAGGTCGGCGAGATATTCGAGGATGGCAAGGGTTTCCCAGATAATCCTGCCATTGTGATTCAACACCGGCACCTGACCGGTCGGCGACACTTTCGCCAGGTTGGCAAAGGTCTCGGACGTGCGCAGCCGCACAAAGCCTTCCTCGAACGGGATCTCCAGATGGCGCATCGCCACCCATGGCCGCAGCGACCACGAGGAGAAGCATTTGTTGCCGATGTACAGTGTGAATTCCGCCATTTTTCTCCCCCATGCGCACGGTGCGTCCGCGCAACCTAACCCGCCAGCCTTGTCGCCGGAAGCGGCCTTGCGCACTGCCTTGCTTCCGACACGGCCTGGAACTTAACCGACGCCAGCTCGTTTGTTCCCGACGGACGAATTCCTCCGAATTCAAACTCTCAGGAGATGCGCAACATGGTGAACAAGGATCAGGTCGCCGGTCTGGCCAAGCAGGTCAAGGGCTCGGTCAAACAGGCTGCCGGCAAGGCGACCGGCAACAGGCAAACCCAGGCCGAGGGCATGGCCGACAAAGTCGCCGGCAAGGTGCAGAAGGCCTATGGCGACGTGAAGGACAAGGTCAAGAAGGCGCTCTGATGCCACATCGAGACGTGTTGTTGCCTGTTGGAAAAGGCGGCCGCCAGGCCGCTTTTTTCAGGTGCTCCAGCCCTTGCTGAAGGCGTTGGTGAAGATGACCTCCCCTTGGTCGTCGGTCGCTTCGCCCAGCGCCACGTCCATGCCATCGCTGGTCACCCTGGCCACGGCGAACCCTGCCATATAGGCGGCCTTCGGCTTGAACAGGTCGAGCCCGTCACGGCGGTAGATCAGCGGGGTGTCATGCTGATGGCCATGGAAGATGCCGACGACATTGTAGCCCTTCAGCGCCGCCAGCAGCGCCTGCCTGTCGGCCTCGCCCCACCAATGCGGCGCACCGGCGCCGTCATCGTCATAGGTGCGCTTGGCGGGATCCCATCGCTCCGTCGAAAACGTGTCCCAGCCATAGTGCTGGAACAGGATGACGGGGCGGCCATCCGCCGCATAGGTCGCCAGATCCTGCTTGAGCCAAGGCAGGCTTGAGTCGGCGCCGTGACCGGTGTCGCCGGTGAAACGATGCATCTGGACGAGGTGCAGGCCGCCCCAGTCCCATGAATAGCAGTCGGTGTCGACATCGTAGCTGGTGGCCGGCACGGGCGGCTTGAAGAAGACGCCCGGGCGGTGATTGACTTCGACATAATCGCGCAGTTCGCGCCGGTACCAGTCGACATGGTGCGGCGGACCGTTCTGGTCGAGATCATGATTGCCCAGTCCGACATAGACCGGCATGTGGACGCGATCCGGGCCAACGCCTTGGCTATAGCGCTGGCTGAACTGCAGCAGCTGCGTGCCCTCGCTCGGCTGGGTAATCTGGCCGCCGCCATCGTCGGTGATGTCGCCGCCGACGACAAGACCGAGCGGCATGCCGATCCGGCTGCCGGCCGAACGCAAGCCGGTGGCGACGCCGTTGATCTCGGCAGGCCAGTGCTTGTCATTGATGGCATTCAACGCCGCGACATTGCGCAGCAGCGCGGCGTCGGTCTTGCCCTCCTGCTGGCAGTTGGGGCTGAGGCCGCTCGCCATGCGGCAGGCATGGACATCGGCGATGAACAGGAAGGTGGCGTCGATGGGCTGGATGCGCTGCCCTGTCTGGCCGAACGCCGGGCGTGAAAGCGCGCCGGCCGTGGCAAGACCCGCGGCCTGCATCAGAAAGCTGCGACGTGAAAGCAGTTGCGGCGCCCGGTGAATCATCATCGTCGGAATTTCAGCACAAGCGACGTCCGTCCGTCCAGTTTCGGCAATATCGCCACTGCCTTGACCATCGACATCGCAATGAACGTCTGACACTTCTACCTGCGCTTGTATTTCACAAAATGAGGGAGCGTCATGAGGAGCGTGCTTATCGGCATGGCATTGGCGGTATTGCTGCCGGCAGGTGTTGCGTTTGCCGGTCCATGCCTTGATGCGAAGTCGGCGAAAAACGGGTTCGTCCTGGCGCGACCAGGCATTCAAAGCGAGTTTCGGCCCGCCGCCGGCGGGATGATCTCGGTCGCCAACAGCTATCAGTCGCAATCACCGCAAAAGCAGTTCCTGTTCGCCGGCCTGATCGAGGTTTTTCGTGACAGCGACACCGGCCGGCTGGCAATGATCCCGTTTTCCGACCTGCGAAAACTGTTTCCGTTGAAGGCCGGAGGCAAGAGCACGATCGAGTTCGTCGAGCTGTCGCCGGACAAGCAGCCGAAGGCCACCAAGACGCTTACGCTGGTCGTCAAGGGCAAGGAAACCTTCAGCCTGGGCGGCTGCAAATACAACGTTCTGGCTGTCAAGGAGACCTTCAAGAACGGAGCCGGCGAGACGCTCGATACGTTCACCGCGCTCTAAGCGCCCGATCTGCAGGCGTCCCTTGCCCGGTGCTATGATGAAGGCACCAGCACGGAATCGGTCAACGGCTACGAGACGATCAAGCCGCTGGCCGAATAGAGGGTCCATGGCGCGCAGAAAGCCTTTGGACTGGTCTGATCAAAAGCGGTTTGGACGGAAGTTTGCAAGCAGCGGATGCTCAATGCCGCTGGCGATCTCGCCGGCAAGCAGCTCGCCCGCGATCAGGCCAAGCGTTGCGCCGCTATGGCTGAAGGCAACATAATATCCCTGGATATCCTTCAACTGGCCGAAGACCGGCTCGCCGTCTCCGGGGATCGGCTTGGGTCCGACACCGTAGCTTTGCAATTCCAACTTTGGATGTCCCTCGATGACATTCGAGGCTTCGTTGAGAAGCCCCTGAATGGTCGAAGTCTTTACGCTATAGGTGCCGTCCGAATTGACCACCACCTCTTCTTCAGACCAGGCGGAATCGAGCGCGAGGGCTCCGTCCGGAGTCGGCCGGATGGCGACGCGCGGCGTGTTGAGCACGGCCCGAAGGGGCAAGTCGACCGGCTTGGTCCAGACGAGCAGCGCGATCGGCGTCCCATCGGCGATATACTGGCGGGAGTCCGCAACCATTCGCGGCACAGCCGAGCCGGTCGCCAGGAGTACCGCGTCGGCAGCAAGGCTGATGCCGCTTGTCGTAGTGACGCCGGTGGCACGACCGTCGACGACCGTGACCGCGGCGCTTCCGGCATCGGTGACCAGTTGCCCGCCACGCTCCACGAACTCTGCAATCAATATCTCGATCAGCGACGGCAGGTCGACCCAGCCCTCGCCGGGATTGAAGATCGCACCTTGAGGTGTGACGGCGCTTGCTGCGACACCTGGCGTGACCGAAGCTATGGCGCCCGCGGACAGATGTTGCGCGTCATAGCCGAGGTCTCTTTCATGGGCGAAGACATCGCCGATCTCGTTCGAAGCGTCATCGGCGTCCCATGTCAGGCCACCGTCGAAACGCAGCCAGGCGGCATCCGGATATCTCGCCGACAGCGTCCGGTAGCGGTCGATACCGATCATGCGCAGGCGATGATATTCAGCCGATCGCTTGCGCGCGGAATTGAGCCAGGCGAGCGAACGGCCGGAGGCTCCCTTGGCGAGCGGTCCATCATTGACCAGGGCGGTTTGGATGCCGAGCCTTGCAAGATGAACGGCCGAGGAGACACCGAAAATGCCGCCCCCGACAACAACAACCTTTGAGACCGAATGGGATGTAGCCATAGGATATTCTTTCACTGGTGAGGTTGGATTGAAGCGTCTCGGGGCTCATGCGCGATCAAAGCACTTCGGCAAGGAAGTGCTTCAGACGCGTGCTTTTCGGCGTGTCGAAGATCGCGGCAGGCGTGCCGACCTCGATGACGCTGCCTTCATCCATGAAGGCGACCTGATCGGCGACTTTGCGGGCAAAGCCCATTTCATGCGTCACCACGACCATTGTCATGCCGCGCCTGCCGAGGTCCGCCATCAGGTTGAGAACGCCCTTCACCAGTTCGGGATCGAGAGCGCTCGTCACCTCGTCAAACAGGATGACCTCCGGGTCCATTGCCAGCGCACGGGCGATTGCCACACGCTGCTGCTGTCCGCCGGAAAGACCGCCGGGACGATGGTGCTTGCGGGCGGCAAGGCCAACATCAGCCAGGCGCGCCTCGGCGATGCGCTCGGCCTCCTGCACCGGAATGCCCTTGATCTTGGTCAGCGACAGCATGACGTTTTCCAAGGCCGTGTGATCGGGAAACAGATTGAAATGCTGGAAAACCATGCCGACACGCCGGCGCAGTTTTTCAGGCTTCATTGCCAGGATGCTCGCGCCATCGAGCAGCACGTCACCGCCTTTGGGTTCGACCAGGCGATTGAGGCAGCGCAACAGGGTCGACTTGCCTGACCCTGACGGGCCGATGACACAGGTGACCGTCCCCGGATTGACCGTCAGGCTGACTCCCTTGAGGACATCGAGATTGCCATAGGCCATGTCGAGATCGGTGATGGTGAGACTGCCGCCCTTGAAGCGGGGAAGCGCAGCATTGCCTTCACGGCCGGCCTCGGAGCGCGGGCTGCTGATGGCGCTCTCCAGTTCGCTCACTTCGGCGAGGCCGCTGGTGACGAGGCCGGCCTTTTGCTTTCCGACGCGCAGCGAATTGTCGATGTAATTGACCACATGGGTCAGCGGCACGGTGATGACGAGATAGAAAACACCGGCCAGAAGCAACGGAGAGAGGTTTCCGGTGACCACCGCCTGGTCCTGACCGACGCGGAAAATCTCGCGTTCCGACGCGAGCAGACCGAGGAAGTAGACAAGGCTCGAATCCTTGACGTTGCCGATGAACTGGTTGACCAGGGCCGGCAAGACGCGGCGGATGCCTTGCGGTATCACGATCAGGCGCATGCCTTGGCCGTAGCTCATGCTGAGCGCCCGGCAGGCCTCCATCTGCCCGCGCTCGACGCTCTGGATGCCCGAGCGGAAGATTTCGCCGATATAGGCGCCGGCGATCAGGCTGAGGGCGAGAATGCCAAGCGGATAGGGCGAAGGGCCAAAGATTTCACGGCCGATGCGGGCAAAGCCCTGGCCTATCAGCAGAATCGTGACGATCGCCGGAAGACCACGGAAAATATCCGTGTAGACTCGGGCGGGAATGCGCAGCCAACGCGATTGCGAGATGCCCATGACTGCCAGGATCATGCCAAGACCGACACCCAGCACCGTGGACGCGGCCGCAAGGATCAAGGTGTTCTTCAATCCGATGGTGATCATGCTGGGCAGCACGTCCGCCATGGCCTGCCAGTCGAGGAAACTGCGCCGCAAGTTTTCAAGCCAGTCCATTCGCCCGCCTTTCGGTTGCGCTGTCCGCATCGTCCGCCATCAAGCACGGCGGCGTAAGGTCCGGCCGCCGGCTTTTGTGCCGGCGGCCGGGTGCGGTTACTTCTTCGGGAGATATTGGTCAGGCATCGGCGAACCGGGGAACCACTTCTCGTAGAGCGTCTTCCAGGTACCGTCCTGCATGGCCGCATGAAGGGCGGTGTTCAAGGCACCACGGAACTTGTCATTGCCCTTGCGCACCACGAAGCCGGCCGGGGCATCGAAGGACGGGATGTTGATTGCGATCTTGAGGCCGGGATAACGCTCGCCATACTGCTTGGCGGCCTCATAATCGAGGAAATGCGCGTCGACGGTTCCGTTGTTGAGTGCTGAGACAGCGGAGTTGTTGTCGGGGAATTTGACAAGGTCGGTTCCGACAAAGTTCTTCGCCGCGTAGATTTCCTGGAGCGTCCCCTGCACGACGCCGAGGCGCTTGCCCTTGAGCCCGTCGGCCGACGTGATCGCTTTGTCCGAGGTAAGCACAGAGAGATAGCCCGCAAGATACCCGTCGGAAAAATCGACGGTCTTCTTGCGCGCTTCCGTCGTGCCGATCGCCGCGACCGCGACGTCGAAGCGTCCGTTCGCAACCGAAGGCATCAGCGCCGAGAATTCCTGACCGGTGAAGATCACCTGGTCCGGCTTGAATCCAAGGCGGCTGGCGACGTTGCGGAACAATTCGATGTCGAAGCCGGTGAACGTGCCATCCGCCTGGGTGAAAGCGTAGGGTTTGGCATCGCCCATCGTCCCAACGGAAATGACTTTCGCATCAATAAGACCATAGGGATTGTCATCCGCGGCGACGGCTCCCGAAGCCAGCCCGGCGCCGATGCCCATGGCCAAAAGAGCCACCACACCGATCCGGATCGGCGACATCAACGACTTGAGAATTCCTGTCCTGCTCATGTGTCTTCTCTCCACTCTGAAGGTCTGTTCTTGTTGGTATTTATGTCGAGCCCGCGCTTTACATCTCCCGACACCGCGACCGCTGCATGTGCAGGACGTCCCGTTACACCTACCGGCTCGCAATTTTCTTCAAAGAGACCGGTCTCTTATTGATTGAGACCGGTCTCTTTGATAATCGTTATCGCCAGATTGACCTTTCGTCAACAACTCTTGTAGTCGTTCATCCGATGAAAAGAACCGCGCCCAAGACCCCCTCGATAACGGTCAGCGATGTCGCCCGGGCGGCAAACGTATCGAAAGCGACAGCCGCGCGCGTCCTCGGCGGATACGGCGTCGTCAGCGATATGATCCGCGCGGACGTCATGGCCGCGGCCAAGGCGCTGGACTACCGTCCGAACGAGTTGGCTCGCAGCATGACGACCGGCCGGTCCGGCATCATCGGGGTTGTTGTCGGCGACATCGAGAACCCGTTCTTCAGCCTCGCGGTGCGCGGCATCAGCGATGCGGCAAGGGCAGCCGGGTTCAACGTCATTCTGGCCAATTCCGGGGAGAGAATCGACGTAGAGAAGGCGGCCGTGCGGCTGTTGATCGGCAAGCGCGTCGATGGGCTGATCGTTACGCCATCGGAATCGCGTGACATCTCGCACCTGCGCGACATCCATCGTTCAGGCCGGCCGCTTGCCCTGCTTGACAGGGCGCTGCCCGATCTGGACGTCGATACAGTCACGGTCGACGATCGCGGCATCGCCATGCGGGCGACCCGCATTCTTGTGGATGCCGGACACCGCAACATCGCCTATGTGACCGCGGTCGACGCCGAAGGGCATGAGTACCGCGATCTCGGACAGATCTACACCTCGTCGGTTCGCGAGCGCATCGACGGGTTCCTCACAGTGTGCCGGGAAGCCGGGATCGATCGGCCAGAACGCTATGTTCGGCTTGGTGCAACAAGCCCCGCCGAAACGCGCAGGGTGGCCGACGCGGTGCTGTCCGGGCCAGATCGGCCGACGGCAATCCTTGCATCCGACAGCGTCATAGCGCTGGAGATATTCAAGGTGATCCGCCAGCGCGGCTTGCGGGTTCCCGAGGACATTTCGCTGATCACCTTCCATGATGCGGACTGGACGAGCGTGACAACGCCACCCATTACCGTCATCGACCAGCCCGTCTACGCGCTCGGCAAGAGTGTCGCGGAATTGCTCATCCGGCGGTTGAAGGGAGATCCGCGCCCTGCGGAAAGGCTCATTCTGCCAACATCGATCTTCGAGCGCGGGTCGGTTGGCCCGCCCTCGAACGCCATCGTCAAGCGCGCGTAGCTGCGGCTCAGGCTTGGCCGAGTGCCGCCAGACAGTCACGCAATGCGCCTGCGTCCTGCGCCGTCTTGGCCATCGACATGGCGCCGGAATAGGTGGCGACGGCAAGTGCCGCGAAATGCTGGGGGTCGGTGCCTTGCTCCCTGCCCTCCTGCTGGTCGGCCGCGATCTTGTCGGCGATCGCCTGGCGCCATGCCGCAAAGATGCCGGCAAGGGCCGCGCGGAAATCCGGATCGGCGAGCGACAGTTCATGCGCCAGATTGTTGAGCGGGCAGCCACGCACGAAACCCTGCTGCTCGAGCTCCGCCGCAACGGCCTCGAACACGGCCCGCACGCCTTCGCGCGCCGAAACCGCCGCCGCCACCGGCGCGATCCATGTCGCCTCGACCGCCGCCGCCACGCGCTCTTCGATCACCGCCATGGCCAGCGCCTTCTTGGTCGGGAAGTGATGGTGCAACGCACCGCCGCTGACCCCTGCCGCCGTCATGAGATCGCCGAAGCTCGTCGCGTGATAGCCGCGCGCCTGAAACGCGGCCTCGGCGACATCGAGCACTTTCCGGCGCATGCCCTCGGGGTCGTTGATGCGGGTTCGTGGCCTTGGGCCTGGTCGAATGGTCATCTCTGCTGACATTGGACGACAATAGCAAGTTGACAAAACAGGACAACCGGTTTGTTTATAAACAGGATGATCACCCTGTTTTTTGGAGACCGCCGATGAACCTGCCCCTGAACGCCGCTCCGCCGGCCGAGGTGCTAGCCTCACCCGTCGTCGAGCTGAGGCAGTACACATTGAACCCCGGGCAGCGCGAGACGCTGATTGCGCTCTTCGACCGGGAATTCATCGAGAGCCAGGAGGCGACCGGAATGACCATCATCGGCCAGTTCCGCGATCTCGACCGTCCGGACATGTTCGTCTGGCTGCGCGGCTTCGACGGCATGGACACCCGCAAGGAGGCGCTGGCGGCCTTCTACGACGGCCCGATTTGGGCGGCGCACCGCGACGCGGCCAATGCGACGATGATCGATTCGGACGATGTGCTACTGCTGAAGCCTGCATGGCCGAGCGCCGGCTTCGACCTGTCAGGACTTCAGCGGCCGGTCTCGACCGAGCAGGAAAACTCCAGCAATGAAAATGGTTTAGGCGGTATTGTTGTCATCCGGATTCATCATCTGCGATCGGGAGCAGAGACCGAATTCGCCAGTCGATTCGCGACGGAGGCGGCGCCGATGATGAAGGCGCCCGGCGTGCGCCTGCTCGCCGCCTTTGTCACGGAACATGCCGAAAACAGTTTTGCGCGGCTGCCGGTGCGGGCCGGCGAAAACGTCTTCCTTTCCATCGCCCGGTTCGACGGCACCGAGGCGCATGCAAGCCAGGAAGCTGCCCTCGCCGCCTCGCCGGCATGGCAGGCCTTCTGGCAAACCGCTCATCTTGATCTGGCCAAACCAACGGAGACCTTGCGGCTGTCGCCCACGTCGCGATCGCTGGTCGGCCGCTAGGCTTCGAATGCCTCGATGATAGCCCGCGCGACAAAGGCCGGGTCCTCCCAATGCGGATTGTGTCCGCACGCTTCGGCACGCACGAGGCTCGCCCCCGCAAGGCAGCGCGAAAGCGCCTGCTGATGCGCCTCGTCGAACAGCAGGTCGCACGCGCCGGCGATGATCAGCGTTGGAGCCCGCACTCCCTGCGCCGCACTGGTCAGGTCGGTCCGGCGGATCTCCTCCAGAATGGCGCGCCAGCGCGCCACGGGCATGGCCGATGCGTCTTTCGCCAGGCCGGCGAGAAACGGCTGGGGCACGCCGGGCCGGCAGTCATGCCACCAGTCATAGAACGGATCGGCCGGCGATATCGGGTCGCGCAGAGCCTGGACACCAGCCACCAGGGGATGATCCGATGCGAAATCGGGCTTCAACGTGCCGGCCATCACCACCATTCCGGCGATGAGCTCGTTGTGCCGCGCAGCCAAAGCGATGGCCACCATGGCGCCCAGCGAATGGCCGACCACAACGGGCCGATCGAGGGGCAAATGCCGGATCAGGCCCGCAATGTCATCGGCGAAGTCGGCGATGCGAAAACCCTTGCCCCCCGGCGAGGCACCATGGCCGCGCAGCTCGGGCATGATCAGCCGGCGGCCGGCCAGATGCGGCGCCAGGAGCGAAAAGCTGCGGCTGGTGTCGGTGAAGCCGTGCATCAGAACCAGCGCCGGTTCCAACCCTGATATCTCGACATAGGCGGTATCGAGACTGCCGGAATTGATGAATTGCTTGCGGCCGGCCCAGGCGTCCTGCTCCGCCCAGACATCCGAGGCCGCTTCCAGCGCGACCGACGTCACAGGCCGAGCTTCTCCTTGACCGCCGCAAGGCCGGGCTTGCCGTCGAAGGTGGTGACGCCGGCAAGCCAGGCGTCGAGGCGGCCCTTGTTCGCCGTGATCGCCTTCAGCGCCCCTTCCTCCGGCTTCATGCCGTCATTGATGAGATAGCCCATGCCGACATTCTCGAAATCGATGTCGAAAGCGAGATTCCTGAGGAACTGCGCGACATTGGGGCATTGCTGCAGATAGCCCTTGCGCACCTGCGTCGTCACCGTCGCGGCGCCGAAATTCGGGCCGAAGAACTTGTCGCCGCCGGTCAGGTATTTGAAATCATACATGGTGTTCATCGGATGCGGGGCCCAGCCCTGGAAGACGATGAACTGCTTTTCCTTGATCTCATAGCCGACCTCGGAAAGCATGCCGGCCTCGCTCGACTCGACCACGTGCCAGCCGTCGAGACCGAGCGACGGGTCGGCGATGGCATCCATCATCAACTGGTTCGAGCCGGGCTCGATGCCGTACATTTTCTTGCCGAACTTGTCGGCGAATTTGTGCAGGTCGGCAAAATCCTTGACGCCGGCGTCCCAGACATAGGTCGGAACGGCGAAGGTGTATTTGGCGCCTTCGAGATTGACGCGCACATTCTCGACCGAGCCATCCTTCTTGTAGGGCTCGTAATAGGTGACCATGGCCGGATCCCAATAGCCGAGGAACAGGTCCAGGTCGTTGTTCTTCATGCCTTCGTAGATGACGTTGATGCCGAGCACGGAGCTTTGCGGCTGGTAGCCGAGCGCACCGAGCAAGACATTGGCGACGCCGGTGGTGAAGGCAAGATCGTTCCAGCCCGGTTCGGCCATGCGCACCGCCCCGCACTGCTCGGCCTCGGCCGCCTGAACCGCGTGAGCGCCCAACATCAGGGCTGCAAGACAGACGCCATTTGCAAGCATGCGGACCATTTCAATTCTCCTCGTCATCACTGATTTTGACCAATCGGTCTTTTTATTGTCCCATCGGTCAATTGTTGATCTGGACGGGCGAAAATGTCAACATGGATTCGCAATTGCCTGGATCGAAACTGTGAAACTCAAGCGTCTCAGTGACATACGCCGCAAGGAGTTGCGGCAGGCCGCCTTCGCGGTGCTGGAGCGCGAAGGCATTGCCGGCGCGACCCTGGAAAAGGTGGCCGCCCATGCCGGCGCCTCCAAGGGCATCGTGCTGCACTATTTCCGCAACAAGCAGGAATTGTTCGAGCATGCCATGCGCGAGGCCAACGCCGTGCTGCGCGACGCCGTCGTCGCCCGGCTTCGCCAGGCGCGCACGCCGATGGAGCGGCTCGACGCGGTGATCGACGGCAATTTCGAGGAGCATCTGTTCCTGCCGCCGCTTTGCCATGCATGGCTTTCGCTCTGCGCCGAGGTGCCGCGCGACGAGAAGCTGGCACGGATCCAGAAGGTCCTGCACGCGCGGATGCGCTCGAACCTATTGTCCGGCCTGCGCGGCCTTGCCTCGCCCGGCGAGGCCGGCGACATCGCGCTTGGCGTCACCGCGCTGATCGACGGGCTTTGGCTGCGGCTCGGCCTGGAGCCGGGCAGCGTCTCGCGCGAACAGGCGATCCGCCAGGTCAAGGATTTCGTCGCCGCGCGCCTGGCGATGCGCCAGCCTGCGACCGTCGGCGCGTAAACCTGCACTGGCAACCCAGCCGGCCGCGCCAACGTCGGCAACTCGCGAACTTCATACCGTGGGATAGGCCGGCTGCTTGACCCGGGCCGCGACTATGCGGTGCTCTGGCATTGGCCATGGCGATTTCGGAGCGCCCGATGAGACTTCAGGGCAAGCGCACGCTGGTGACCGGCGGCTCGGATGGTATCGGCCTGGCGATCGCCGAGGGGAGAAGGACGAAGCGCCGATCTTCAACCGATTTGCATCCTCAACGTCCGCAATCTCCGCTTGAAGCCATTTGTGCAACGCGATACGCCCTTGCCCAAATCGACAGACCGGAGACTTGCCGTGAGCACGCCAAAGACCAGAACCGAAACCGATACGTTCGGCCCCATCGAGGTTGCTGCCGACCGTTATTGGGGCGCGCAGGCGCAGCGTTCCCTGGGCAATTTCAAGATCGGCTGGGAAAAGCAGCCGGCCTCCATCGTGCGGGCGCTGGGTATCGTCAAGCGGGCGGCGGCGGAAGCCAATATGGAACTGAAGCGGCTCGATCCGGTGATCGGCAAGACGATCGTCGCGGCAGCGCAAGAGGTCATCGACGGCAAGCTCAACGACCATTTCCCGCTGGTGGTCTGGCAAACCGGCTCGGGCACGCAGTCCAACATGAACGCCAATGAGGTGATCTCCAACCGGGCGATCGAGATGCTGGGCGGCGTCATGGGCTCGAAGAAGTCGGTGCACCCAAACGACCACGTCAATATGAGCCAGTCGTCGAACGACACGTATCCGACGGCCATGCACATCGCCTGCGCCGAACAGGTCGTGCATCACCTCATCCCGGCGCTGCACCATCTGCACAAGGCGCTGGACGCCAAGGCCAGGGCCTTCAACCACATCATCAAGATCGGCCGCACCCACACGCAGGATGCCACGCCGCTGACGCTGGGCCAGGAATTTTCCGGCTATGCCGCGCAGGTCGCCTCCTCGATCAAGCGCATCGAGCAGACGCTGCCCGGCCTGCAGGAACTGGCGCAGGGCGGCACCGCCGTCGGCACCGGCCTCAACGCGCCAGTTGGTTTTGCTGAAAAGGTGGCGGATCGCATCGCCGCCATCACCGGCATCGCCTTCGTCACCGCGCCGAACAAGTTCGAGGCGCTCGCGGCGCACGATTCCATGGTGTTCTCGCATGGCGCGATCAACGCCGCGGCTGCAGCACTCTTTAAGATCGCCAACGACATCCGCTTCCTCGGCTCGGGCCCTCGCTCGGGCCTCGGCGAATTGTCGCTGCCGGAAAACGAACCCGGCTCGTCGATCATGCCGGGCAAGGTCAACCCGACGCAGTGCGAGGCGATGACGCAGGTCTGCGTCCAGGTGTTCGGCAACAATGCGGCGCTGACCTTCGCCGGTAGTCAGGGCCATTTCGAGCTCAATGTCTACAACCCGCTGATGGCCTACAACTTCCTGCAGTCGGTGCAGTTGCTCGCCGACGCCTCGGTCTCCTTCACCGACAATTGCGTCGTCGGCATCGAGGCCCGTGAGGACAACATCAAGGCGGCGCTCGACCGCTCGCTGATGCTGGTGACGGCACTAGCGCCCACCATCGGCTACGACAACGCCGCCAAGATCGCCAAGACCGCGCACAAGAACGGCACGACGCTGCGCGAGGAAGCGCTGGCCACCGGGCTGGTCAGCGAGGCCGATTATGACCGGCTGGTACGTCCGGAGGACATGACGCATCCGGGGTAAGGTGTTTCTCGGCGGGAGAATTTACTCCCGCCTCACGATCACCCGACACGAATTTCGCGCTCTTCCGCCGTTCACGGAAATGAATGGCCTGTGAACAATGTGTCGCCGGATAGGCGGCTTTGGTGAACAGTCGGCATCGTCTATCTCAGGGTCATTCAACCCATTCGGAGAGACACCATGTCCATCAACACTTCAGCCGCAGGCGCCGGCACCGCGTCCAACAGCTCTGTCACCATCCTGCTTGGCCGCATCCTGCTCGCGGTCATTTTCCTGCTTTCCGGCTTCGGCAAGCTCACCGCCATTTCCGGCACCGCTGCCTACTTTGGCGGACTCGGCCTGCCCGCTCCGACCGCAACGGCTGTGATCGTCGGCCTGATTGAGCTGCTCGGCGGCCTCGCCATCCTCGTCGGTTTCCAGACCCGTGTCGCCGCCTGGGTGCTCGCCATCTTCACCGTCGCCACCGGGCTGGTCGCACATACCGGCTGGGCCGACCAGATGCAGATGATCCAGTTCCTCAAGAACCTCGCCATCACCGGCGGCTTCCTGCTGCTGGCTTCATCGGGCGCCGGCGCCTATTCGATCGACGCCAAGCGCGGCTGAACCTCCCTCCCAAGCCTGACAAAAGCGGCGCGGAATTTTCCGTGCCGCTTTTTCGTTGTCTGGAATAGCCGGTCCGGTTTCGGCCGAGGCCTCGCAGGCGTAGACTGCACCGCAGCCGGCTCGAGCCCAAAAGGGCGCCGGCAAGGGAGGTGGCCATGACCCGCGATGCATTGCTTCTGGTTTCGCGACTGCTGTTTGCCGTGCTGTTCGTACCGTCCGGTTTCCAGGCGCTCGCCAACATTGCCGGCACGTCAGATTATTTCGCCGGCCTCGGCCTGCCGCTGCCGGCGCTCGCCGCCTGGGGCACGGGCCTGTTCGAGCTGATCGCCGGCTTGCTGATCCTCATCGGCTTCCAGACCACGATCGTGGCGCTGCTCTTGGCTGCCTTCTGTATCGTCGCCGGCTTCATCGGCCATCACGGCCAGGGCGGCGACGATGCGATGCTCGCCTTCCTGCACCAGCAAATGCTGATGAAGGACATCGCCATATCAGGCGGTTTCCTCGCGCTGGCCATGGCAGGCGCCGGCGCCTGGTCGGCCGACGGTCGCGGTTTCGGCATCGGCGCGGACGTAACCTGAACTTCAGTCTGCTAGAACGCCCTACTTGACCGACACGCTCGGCCCGCCCTCCACGGCCAGCACCAGGCGCCGGTTGGTGATCCGCGCCAGTTGCGCCAGGCGGCCGGCCGGCCGCTCGCCATAGAGATCGGAGAGCGACGCCGGCAACACCAGCGCCAGCACGCCGTTGGCGCGCTGCTCCCATTTCAGCCTGGGCATGATGCCGGGCATCGAGGCCGTCAGCAGGTAGACCACCCGCATCATCGCCGCCAACACGCGAGCCCGCTCGAGATAGCGCGGCGTCGCCAGCGCCTTGATTTCGGGTGCGATGGATTCGTTGAAGATGCCGTCGTGACGATAGGCGTTGGCCAAAGCCAGGAAGGCACGGCCGGGATGGTCGACGCCGAAGAAGGAGGCATGCGCAATGATGTTGAGCGACTGCCTGCCGCGGTATTCCGGATGCGCCCGCCAGCCGATATCGGCCAGCAATGCGGCGGCGTGGCGGTAGCGCGCCTCGTCCTCGGTCTCGTCTATGCCGAAGGCGGCGAAGGATTTGGCCGTCCAGTCGACCAGTTCATGCGCGTGGGTAACCGAGCGCGAGCGCAGCCGGGCGAGTTCCTCGGACGCCGAGATCAACGGATCGGCTTTCTGCTCGGCCTCGTCGAGCAGCGAATAGAGGAAGCCTTCGCGCACGCCGAGCGCCGAGACGATGATCTTCGACGGCTGCATCGCCGCCATGATCTCCTGCAGCACGATGGCGCCATAGGGCAGCAGCGAGCGGCGGTTCTTCGAGACGCCTTCGATTCCCTTGACCTTCTCGATCTCGGCCTTGGCCACCTGCTTGAGAAAGTTCGTCGCGCTGTCGGCCGACATCTCGTAATGGTGCATGACGCCAAGCGGGTAGTTGGTCATCTCCATGTGGAGCCGGGCGAGGTTTCGCCAAGTGCCGCCTACGGCATAGAAAGGCCGGCCCTGCCCGCCTTTCAGCAGCTTGGCCCGCGCCAGTTCGTCGCGCGCGATCTTCTGTGCCTGGGCGAGCGAGTTCTTCGCCATGTCCTGCAGGCGCAGGCCACCGAGCGGCAGTGTTATGCCGTCACCGATCGCCTCGCCGTTGACGTCGACCAATTCGAGACTGCCGCCGCCCAGATCGCCGGCGATGCCATTGGCCGGGTGGAAGCCGGAAATCACGCCAAGCGCCGAATAATAGGCTTCCTGGCGCCCGCTGATCACGCGGATCTCGGTCTTGAGGACCTCTTCGGCGCGATGGATGAAGTCGGGACCGTTGATCGCCTCACGCGCGGCGGCGGTGGCCAGGACATACATATGCTCGGCACCGGCCTGATCGGACAGCGCGCGAAAGCGGCGGAACTCTTCCATCGAGCGGGTCACCGCCTCGGGGTCGAGCTTTCCGGTCGAAACGATGCCGCGGCCAAGGCCGGCGAGCATCTTTTCGTTGAACAGCATGGTCGGCGAGCGCGCCAGCCCTTCATAGACGACGAGGCGGATCGAATTCGACCCGATGTCGATGATGGACAGCGGTCGGCGGTCCTGCAGCCGGCCCTGGGAATCAGACAACATCAGGTGGACGCTGCAGCGTTCTTCTTGCGGCGCTTGAACTGCGCAATGCGCTTGGGCGCATGCGACTTCAGCGCGTCACCCCGTCCCGACAGGCTCGGATTGGTCATGAAATATTCCTGCGCGTTGAACGGTTCCTCGCCCTCTTCCAGCACCACGCGCCGGGAGGTTCCATCAGCCAATACGTCGAAACTTTGCTGATTGTCCATGATGTTGCCCAGCATGATCTGGCCCAAAACCTGTTCATGCACAGTTGGATTGGTGATCGGCACCATGGTCTCGACGCGGCGGTCGAGATTGCGCGGCATCAGATCGGCGGAGGAGATGTAGACGATAGCCTCGTCCGACGGCAGGCCATGGCCGTTGCCGAAACAATAGATGCGGCTGTGTTCGAGGAAGCGGCCAACGATCGACTTGACCCTGATGTTCTCCGACAGGCCCGGCACCTGCGGCCGCAGGCAGCATATGCCGCGCACGACGAGGTCGATTTCCACACCGGCGCGGCTGGCATCATAGAGCGCGTCGATGATGATCGGGTCGACAAGCGCGTTCATCTTCATCCAGATGCGCGCCGGTTTTCCTTCCAGCGCATGGGCGACTTCGTCGGAAATGTGCTGCAGGATGCGGTTCCGCAGCGTGAACGGCGAGATCGCCAGCCGCATTTCGGCGGTCGGCTCGGCATAGCCGGTGATGAAATTGAACAACTGGGCGACGTCGCGGGCGATCGTCGGATCGGTGGTGAAGAAGGACAGGTCGGTGTAGATACGCGCGGTGACCGGATGGTAGTTGCCGGTGCCCAGATGCACGTAGTTGCGCAGCTTGCCATCCTCGCGCCGCACAACCAGCGACATTTTCGCGTGGGTCTTCAATTCGAGGAAGCCGAACACGACCTGCACGCCGGCGCGCTCGAGGTCGCGCGCCCAGCGGATGTTGGCCTCCTCGTCGAAGCGCGCCTTGAGCTCGACAAGAGCGGTCACCGACTTGCCGGCTTCGGCCGCGTCGACCAGCGCGCGCACGATGGGGCTGTCGTTGGAGGTGCGGTAGAGCGTCTGCTTGATCGCCACCACTTCGGGATCAGCCATCGCCTGGCGCAGGAACTGCACGACGACGTCGAAGGATTCGTAGGGATGGTGGACGACGATGTCCTTCTCGCGGATGGCCGCGAAGCAGTCGCCGCCATGCTCACGGATGCGTTCGGGAAAGCGCGGATTGTAGGGCGTGAACTTCAGGTCGTCGCGCGGGACGGAGACGATCTCGGAGATCTGGCTGAGCGCCAGCGGACCGGTCAAGACGCTGATGCGGCTCGACGAGACGCCAAGCTCGCCCGCGACGAACTCGCGCAATTCGCCAGGCATCAGCCGGTCGAACTCGATACGGATCACCGAGCCGCGACGGCGGCGCTTCAGCGCCGTCTCGAACAGGCGCACAAGGTCCTCGGACTCCTCCTCGACCTCGATATCGCTGTCGCGGATGATGCGGAATGTGCCGGAACCCTTGACCTCGTAGCCTGGAAACAGCTTGCCGATATAGAGACCGACCGCCTCCTCCAGCGGGATGAAGCGGACATGGTGCTTGCGATCGGGAAGTCGGATGAAGCGCTTCAGCGCCACCGGCAGGCGCAGAAGCGCGCTCATCTCCTCGCCATTCTTGCGGTGGCGCAGTTGCAAAGCCATCGAGAAGCCGAGATTGGGGATAAACGGGAACGGATGCGCCGGGTCGATCGACAGCGGCGTGAGCACCGGGAACACCTGGTCCTGAAAATGCTCTTCCAGCCAGACCTTCTCGTCCTTGGTCAACGCATCGCGCGTTATGCTCTCGATACCTTCCTTGTTGAGCAGCACGGTAAGCGCCGAAAGGCTCTTCTGCTGGTCTTCCTGCAGCCGCTCGACCTCGCGCAGCAACTGTTCGAGCTGCTGTTCGGGGGTGCGGCCGTCGGGGCTTTTGAGCGTGATGCCTTCGCGCACCTGGCCGGCGAGGCCGGCGACGCGCACCATGAAGAATTCGTCGAGATTGGCGGCCGAGATCGACAGGAAGCGGACACGCTCCAGCAGCGGATGGTGGGTGTTCAGCGATTCCTCGAGCACGCGGCGATTGAACTGCAGCCAGGAAAACTCACGGTTGACGAAGCGATCCGGGTTACCGCCCTCTGAACTGGCCACCTCGACGTTGACGAATTCGCTCTGCACCGGCTTCAGTTCGTTCATTGTCCCTGCCCACAACCGTTCCCTTGGAGCGCCACCAGATGGCGATGAACGCTCTAACATGCCTTTGTGAAGCGTGATCGGTCGCGGAATCGCTTGGCATCCGCGGTCACACGCTTAACCGGCTCAACTTATCCTCTGACAGGCTTTTGCGACAGTTTCATTTCATCGATCTTGCAAAGAGACCTGTTATGATCCAGATGCATGCGAGACTGCGTTAAGGAGACGACGATGGCAGGCGGTTCCATTCCCCATTTCCAGAACGATGCCGGCCATCCGGCGATCGACATCGGGGTCAAGGAATTCATGTGCACGGGCGCCAATCCGCCTTTCGACCACCCGCATGTGTTTCTCGACATGGGCGACGACAATGAGAAAGTCTGCCCCTACTGCTCGACGCTCTATCGCTACTCGCCGAAGCTGAAGGCGACGGAAACGCTGCCGGCAGGCTGCCTCTACATCGACCAGGCCGCCTGATTCTTTCCCGACAGACCTGATGGACGACAAGCGCTCACGGCAAATCGTCATCGCCGGAGCGGGCGTGGCCGGGCTGACCGCGGCGCTTGCTTTTGCCGGACGCGGCTACCCTGTGCAGGTATTCGAACAAGCGGCGCGCCTGGAAGCCGTAGGCGCCGGCCTCCAGCTTTCTCCCAACGCGACACGCATCCTACGCGACCTCGGCGTACTCGACCGGCTGCTGCCGGCGGCGGTGCGGCCGGAGGCCGTGGTGCTCAGGGATGCGAGGACGTTGCGCGAATTGACGCATGTGCCGTTGGGGCAGTCGGGTGAAGACCGCTGGGGCGCTCCCTATCTCGCCGCCCATCGGGCCGACCTGCAGAGCGCGCTGATGGCACGTGTGGCAGAGATGCCCGATGTCCATCTCACCCTCGGGGCGCGCGTCCAAAGAATTGCGACCGGCAGCCATGGTGTCTCGGCGACCGTCGAGATCGGCGGCAAGACGGCAGAGGAACAGGGCTCCTTGCTGGTCGGCGCCGATGGGGTCTGGTCGTCGGTGCGCGGGCTTGTCGATGCAAAGAGGATGGCATCGCCGAGAAGCCGTTTTTCGGGAGAGCTGGCCTGGCGCACCACCGTCGCGGCCGACAGCAGCGCCGGGCGAGCCTTCACCGCGATCGGCGCGGCCGATTGCGTCACGACTTTCCTGCATCCGGGTTTCCACATGGTCGCCTATCCCGTCAGCAAGGGCGACGCCTTCAATCTCGTCGCCTTCACCAAAGGCGAGCGCATCGCCGAGGGCTGGTCCGGCCATGCCGACCCCGGCATCCTGGCCACCGCCATGCGCGGCACCGCGCCAGGACTCGTCAAGCTGGTGGAACAGGCCGGTCCGTGGCTGACCTGGCCGCTGCATACCGTCGAACAGAAGCAGCCCTGGACAATGCCGGCCGGCATCGCGCTGATCGGCGATGCCGCGCATGCGATGACGCCGTTCGCGGCGCAAGGGGCGGCAATGGCGATCGAGGACGCAGCGACGCTTGCGAGCGTCATTGCCGACTTGCGAGCCGATCCGGCAAGTCTTCAAATCTGGGAGAATCTTCGACGGCCCCGCGTTGCGAAAGTGGCTCGTCGCGGCGCCATTAACCGCTTGGCTTGGCATGCCGGAGGGCCGGTGGCGGTTGCTCGCAACCTATTCCTGAAAATTCGCTCCCCGGACAGCCTCGCCACGGACCTCGACTGGCTCTATGGCTGGGAGCCGCAGAAAATCATCCGGCGCTGAAACCCAGACCCGACTCGGCGGTTCGCCTGTGTAACGAAGCTAATTGTACAGCCGCATCGACCACCCCAGCGACACGGGCAGCGGGTTCCACCAGCCGGTACGCAGGCCGCCGGCACGCAACGCCGCCGCCGTCCAGGTGTTGCAGCCGACCAGTGCGTTGAAATGGCCGTTGGCCTCGTAGAAGCGGTCGAATCTGGAATAGGCGGCATTCTCGATGACGATCGGGCCGCCAGGCCCCTGCTGAAAACTGGCCTCGATGAAATCGAGCAGTGCCGCGAACTGATCATCGCCAATGTCGAAACCGGCGACATCGGGATGCGGTTCGACGATAGCGCCGGCGATATCGACATGCATGACCGAGGTGTCGAGAGTCAGCGCCTTCATCACCGGAATGGCCTTGAGCTCGGCCCAGGTCGGTGTTTCCAGATAGAAGGCGCGGCCGCCCCAGCCGAAGATGATGTAGCGCACTTCGGGCGCATCGGAAGGCAGTCCGGCGTCTGCCAGGAAGTGGAAGCGCTTGCGCACGGCATCATCCACCGGAATGGCGATATCGGTATGGATCGGATTCTTCAGAACCAAAATGCGCCGCGTGCCCTCGCTCGCCGACGCCGCCGGCCAGAGCGGGCGTGGCACCAGCGTGCCGAGGGTCGCCGCAAGCACGATCGCGGCCAGCACCATGGAGAGGAAGCGCAGGACTTTTCTCATCGATGACGCCTCGCCGCCAATCGCATCAGCAGATCCATAAGCAAAGAGCCCGGCCGCATTGCGGCCGGGCTCTTGCGCTCGGTGTGGAACCGCTCAGTGCAGGATCTGGCTGAGGAACAGTTTCGTGCGCTCGTGGCGCGGGTGGTCGAAGAACTCGGCCGGCGTGTTCTGCTCGACGATCTGGCCCTGATCCATGAAGATCACGCGGTTGGCGACCTTGCGGGCAAAACCCATTTCGTGCGTGACGCACAGCATGGTCATGCCTTCCTCAGCCAGGCCAACCATGGTCTCCAGGACTTCCTTGATCATTTCCGGGTCGAGCGCCGAGGTCGGCTCATCGAACAGCATGATGCGTGGGTTCATGCACAGCGAGCGCGCGATCGCCACGCGCTGCTGCTGGCCGCCGGAGAGCTGGCCAGGATATTTGTTGGCCTGCTCCGGGATTTTCACGCGCTTGAGGAAATGCATGGCGATCTCTTCCGCCTGTTTCTTCGGTGTCTTGCGCACCCAGATCGGCGCCAGCGTGCAGTTCTCCAGGATGGTCAGATGCGGGAACAGGTTGAAGTGCTGGAACACCATGCCGACCTCGCGGCGCACCTCATCGATCTTCTTCAGATCGTTGGTGAGTTCCTTGCCGTCGACGATGATCTTGCCCTTCTGGTGCTCTTCCAGCCGGTTGATGCAGCGGATCATCGTCGATTTGCCGGAACCCGACGGGCCGCAGATGACGATGCGCTCGCCGCGCATCACCTTCAGGTTGATGTCCTTCAGCACATGGAACTCGCCGTACCATTTGTGCATGGCGATGATGTCGATGGCGACATCGGTGGTCGAGATGTGCATCTTGGCGGCGTTGACCTTGATCTCTTCGGCGCTGACGGCGTTTTCGGTGGCCATGACGGGTTCCCCTTATCTTTTGTTAGCGTTTGTGGCCGGTGTCGAGCCGGCGTTCCGTGTACATTGAATAGCGCGACATGCCGAAGCAGAACAGCCAGAAGACGAAGGCGGCGAACACCAGGCCGGACCTGGCCGTCTGCGGCGTTGCCCAATTGGCGTCCGAGAAGTTCTGCTTGACGACGCCAAGCAGGTCGAACATCGAGATGATGAGGACCAGGCTGGTGTCCTTGAACATGCCGATGAAGGTGTTGACGATGCCCGGAATGACCAGCTTCAGCGCCTGCGGCAGCACGATCAGCCCCATCTTCTGCCAATAGCCGAGGCCGAGCGAATCGGCGCCTTCATATTGGCCCCTAGGGATCGCCTGCAGGCCGCCGCGCACGACTTCGGCCATATAGGCGGCGGCAAACAGCGACACGCCGATCAGCGCCCGCAGGAACTTGTCGAAAGTGACGCCCGCCGGCAGGAACAGCGGCAGCATGACGCTGACGAAGAACAGGACGGTGATCAGCGGGATGCCGCGCACCGTTTCGATGAAGACCACGCACAGCGTCTTGACGATCGGCATTTTCGAACGCCGGCCGAGCGCCAGCACGGTGCCCAACGGCAAAGACACGGCAATGCCGACGAAGGACAGGCTGAGCGTGACCAGCAGGCCGCCCCAGCGCGAGGTCTCGACATGCGGCAGGCCGAACACGCCGCCGATCAGCAGGAAGAACGAGACGATCGGCAGCACCAGGAAGAGCAGGATGGCGTTCAGACCCTTGCGCGGCACACGCGGGATCAGCATCGGCACCAGCAGCACCACGAACAGAATGGCAACCAGGATCGGCCGCCAGCGTTCCTCGATCGGATAGGTGCCGAACATGAACTGGCCGAACTTGGCGTTGACGAAGGCCCAGCAGGCGCCCGTCCAGCCATCCGGCTGAATGCCGCCTTGTGCGACGGTCGCGCACACCGTGCGGTCCGGCCCGGTCCACACGGCATTGATGAACGCCCAGTTGATCACCTGCGGCAGGATCCAGGCGACGATGGCGATGCCGAGGATCGTCATGATGGTGTCGCCGACCGTGCCGACCAGGTTCTTGCGCACCCAGGCCACCGGACCGCGCACGCTGGCCGGCGCAGCCTGCGCCAGGGCCATTTCGGTGCGCACCCAGGACATATCGTGTTCCTGCATGGCTCTACCTTTCCACCAGCGCCATTCTGGCGTTGACCACGTTCATGACGGCCGAGGTCACTAGGCTGAGTATGAGATAGGCGATCATCATGATCAGCACGCCTTCGACCGCCTGTCCGGTCTGGTTCAGAACCGTGCCGGCGGTCGCCGTCAGGTCCGGATAGCCGATGGCGATCGCCAGCGAGGAGTTCTTGGTCAGGTTGAGATACTGGCTGGTCAGCGGCGGGATGACGATGCGCATGGCCTGAGGCACGACAACCAGCCGCAAGATCGACCCGGACCGCAGCCCAAGCGCCGCCGCCGCCTCGGTCTGGCCCTTGCTGACGCCCCTGATGCCGGCGCGCACGATCTCGGCGATGAAGGCCGCCGTGTAGCAGGACAGCGCCAGATAGAGCGACAGGAACTCCGGCTTGACCTGAAAGCCGCCGGTCAGATTGAAGGTCGATTGTTTGGGAAGATCAAAGCTCAGCGGAAAGCCGCTCAGCACGTAGGCGAGCAATGGCAGGCCAACAATCAGCGCCACCGAGGTCCAGAGCACCGGAAATTGCTGGCCTGTCGCCATCTGCCGCTGGCGCGCCGTGCGGGCGACGAACCACGCCATGGCGATGCCGACAAGCAAAGCGACGAAGATCAGCCAGGAGCCCTCGCCCCAGACCGGGCGGGGAAAGTAGAAGCCACGCTGGTTGAGGAAGGAGCCGAAGGGCAGATGATAGCTGTCGCGCGGCGCCGGCAGCACGGCGAGCACGCCGGAATACCAGAAGAAGATGACCAGCAGCGGCGGGATGTTGCGGAAGACCTCGACATAGACCGTGCAGATCTTCTGGATCAGCCAGTTGTGCGACAGGCGACCGATGCCGATGACGAAGCCGATGATCGTGGCGGTGATGATGCCGGCCACGGCGACGATGATGGTGTTGATCAGGCCGACGACGATAGCGCGACCATAGGTCGAGTCCGACGTATAGGCGATCGGCGTATCCGAAATGTCGAATCCGGCGCGTCCCTTGAGGAATCCGAAGCCAGAGGCAATGTGCAGGCGCTGCAGATTGTCGATGACGTTCTGCACGATCCACCAGACGGAGCCGAACAGGACGATGACGACCAGCGTCTGGAAGAAAAGACTGCGGACTTTCGGATCATTGATAAAGGAAGCCCTGCTGGACTCCTCGCGAAGAACTTCCTGCGATGCCATGTATCCGTCCCCTGAAAAGAGAAGCCGGAAGGCAGATATCTGCCTCCCGGATCACATTTCGGTCAGCGGATCGGCGGAGCGTATTGCAGGCCGCCCTTGGTCCACAGCGCATTGATGCCGCGCGCGATCTTGAGCGGGCTGCCCGAGCCGACATTGCGATCGAACATTTCGCCGTAGTTGCCGACGGCCTTGACGATGTTGACGACCCAGTCATTGGAAACGCCGAGATCGGTACCGATCTTGGTGTCGGCTTCCTGGCCGAGAACACGCTTGATCTCCGGGCTGGCCGAGTTCTTCATCTCATCGACATTGGCCTTGGTGATGCCGAGCTCCTCGGCGTCAAGCAGCGCGAAATAGGTCCACTTGACGATGTGGTACCACTGGTCGTCGCCCTGGCGCACAGCCGGTCCGAGCGGCTCCTTGGAGATGATCTCGGGCAGCACGACGTGATCGGCCGGTGAGCCCAGCGTCAGGCGGATGCCGTAAAGGCCCGACTGGTCGGTGGTGTAGACGTCGCAGCGGCCGGCGTCATAGGCGGCGTTGACCTCTTCAAGCTTCTCGAAGACGACCGGATTGTACTCCATCTTGTTCGCCTTGAAGTAGTCGGCGAGGTTGAGCTCGGTCGTGGTACCGCTCTGCACGCAGACGGCCGCGCCCGAGAGCTGGAGTGCCGAATTGACGCCCGGCAGCTTCTTGGCGTTGATCATGAAGCCCTGGCCGTCATAGTAGGTGGTGCCGACGAAATTCAGGCCAAGCGCCGTGTCGCGATTGATGGTCCAGGTGGTGTTGCGCGACAGGATGTCGACCTCGCCGGACTGCAGCGCGGTGAAGCGCTCCTTGGCGCTGAGCGGCGTGAACTTGACCTTGGTGCCGTCACCGAAGACGGCGGCCGCGACAGCGCGGCAGAAATCCGCGTCGATGCCCTGCCAGTCGCCCTTGTCGTCCGGCGCCGAGAAGCCGGCCAGACCCGTCGAGACACCGCACTGGATGAAGCCCTTCGCCTTGACGGTGTCGAGCGTCGTCGCCGACGCGGCCGACGCCATAAACCCAAGCGTAGCGGCGCCAAGGATGCCGATAGCAATATGTTTCATGACCCACAGACCCTTTTCTGTTTTCAGGCAAAACCTGATCTTTTTTCCCGTGTGAACGCAGCTCCCATTCCAGCCCATTCCCGGAATCCCGCATCGTAAGCGACGCGCCGCCTCCCATTCACGAACAGCATCGAAGGCGATAATTCCTGTGAGGTCAAGGGAAATGACCGAATCCCAACGTCTTTGAAAATCGATTGCCTGAAATGCCCGAATTGCAGACAAACGCGCCCGCAATTTAGTCACGGCGCGAATAAAGTCGGCAAAGCGCATTCAACGCAAATGCGGACCAGCGGCGAAGTCCATCCCTGGCACCAGCTTGGCGTCCCTGATCTCGATATCGGATGAATTGGCACGTCCGAACACTGTCATCGGACCTGCGCAGTCAAAACGCACGCGCCATCAACCACACTCCGGCTGCCACCATCAGCGCGCCGGAAATGCGCGATATCAACGGCCCGCTCGTGGCCGTCTTCTCCAGGAGAACGAGGATAGCGATACCGGCGATCCACAGGATGTTCATGACGCCGCCGACGAACAGCAGGGCCATCAGCGCCCAGCAGCAGCCCAGACAATAGAGGCCGTGATCGATACCCAGCCGAATCGCGCCGACCGGCGCGGAACGGAACCCGCCATGGCTCATCAGGAACCCGATCGGCCCCTGGCATTGGCGCAAGCAGACGCCCTTGATCGGCGTCCATTGATAGAGCCCGGCGCCGATCAGGACGAGGCCGCCGAGGATCGTGCTGTCGGTCGCCATCGAAGGATCGAGCAGAGCCAGGCGGACGAGCAGCCATTGCGCGCCGGTCGCGGCGATGCTGAAGACGATCCAGACGGCGAGATAGCCGGTGAAAAACCATCCGGTCGAAGCGATGGGGCGACCATCCGCCTGCGCCTTGCGGCCGATGCCGGCATACAGCAGCAGCAGCGGCGCGACCGAAGGCGTCATCATGCCGACCATCATCACCGCCCACATGGTGAAAATGAAAACGAAATCGGCGGATGCCCAGGCCCGGAAGCCGGGCGCCATGGCGGCGCCCACATCCATGCCAGCCATGTCCATGTTCGACATGTCCATTGCGGCCATATCGCCGCTCGCTCCGGCCGGCATCGTGGACGCGGGCATGGCCATGTCGACGGCGAGCCACAGCACATAGGCCCAGGCGAGTACCGCGATCACGACGAGCGCGGCCATCACCACCGTACGGTCGCGCCGAAGCACTGCTTCCAGGGCCGTGTCGCTCATCGGATCAGCTCAATGGACGACGCCGCTCTGCGTGAGATGCAGATTGGCAAAATGGCTGTGTGTATCGGCCACCTCGAACTTGATCGGGCCTGTCGCCTTGGTCCAGCCGCGCCCGATCTCGGCCATTGCGTATTCGAAGCCGTGCGGCAGGTCGATGCGTGCCCGATGCTCCGCGCCGGTGACCGGATTCTTGATCGGCTCGCCATGACCGTCGGCCACCCCCTCGACATGCAGCCGTCCGGTTCGCGCGTCGACGTCGACCTCGAATTCGATCGGGGCAAAGATCGGGTCATGGAATTTCTCTAGCGTGGTCGAGAAGACCTCGAATATTGTCGCGCCTGGTTCGGTGTCCTGTCCGCCCATTATGCGAAGCAGCGCTTCACGCTGGGCTTCGCTTGCCCTCTCGTCGACGACCACCGCTGTTTCGCCCCCGCCCTGATGGATGGCGCCAGGCCAGCGGAAAATCCCGACAAACCGCAATCCATCGAGTTTGGTCGCTCCATGATGGCCGCTCTGGATTTCGATGCCGGCAACCGCCTGGCAGAAGCCGTGGGTGGGCATGGCATTGAACTGGCATGGGCAGCCATAGGCGCAATTGCAGTTGACGAATTCGCGCGCCTTCATTGTCCATTTGACGTTGGCCATGGCACTCCTCCCCTTGCCGCGCTCTGTGAGCGCGATACCCGGACGGGGGGATCAAGAGGTAACCGGCCAAAAACCATCCGGCAGCATCTGATCGAGGCAATCCGGTGATTAATATTAGGGATTGATTATATATGTTTCACAGCCGCCTACAATAGGTTGACCGGGGGCGGACCGGGCTCCGCCGACAATCACCGCCGCACTTTGGCCGCCCTGCTTCAGGACGTCGCCGCAATGCCGTTCAGACGGAGAATTGGCATATCCGAAGTCTATCCCTGGCGGATCGTGGGCTGTTGCACGGTCCATGGCGCCGCACTATGGCTAGCGCCTTGTCAAACAAGGCGAAGACGAAGAATGGCTAAGGACGGCAACGAGCAGGGTTTCGGTAAAATGGGCATCAACACGCGGTTGGCCCATTCGGGCAACAACCCGCACGACTATTTCGGCTTCGTCAATCCGCCTGTCGTGCACGCCTCGACCGTGCTTTTCCGCAATGCCGCCGCAATGGCGGGCCGCAGCCAGAAATACACCTACGGCACGCGCGGCACGCCGACGACGGACGCCCTTGCCCAGGCCATCGACGCACTGGAGGGATCCGCCGGCACGATCGTGGTGCCGTCCGGCCTTGCGGCGGTGACCATTCCGCTGCTCGCCTTCGTGTCGGCCGGCGATCACCTGCTGATCGTCGACAGCGTCTACCATCCGACCCGTAATTTCGCCGACACGATGCTGAAGCGGCTCGGCGTCGAGGTGGAGTACTATGAGCCCCATATCGGCGCTGGCATCGCTGCCTTGATCAAGCCCAACACCAAGGTGGTGTTCACGGAATCGCCGGCCTCCAACACCTTCGAGGTGCAGGACATCCCGGCGATCGCCAAGGCGGCGCATGCGGCCGGCGCCATCGTGATGATGGACAACACCTGGGCGACGCCGCTCTATTTCCGCCCGCTCGACCATGGCGTCGACATCTCCATCCACGCGGCGACGAAATATCCCGCCGGCCATTCCGACGTCCTGCTCGGCACGGTCTCGGCCAATGAGAGTTGCTGGAAGCAGCTCTACGAAAGCTTCTGCACGCTCGGCTGCTGCGCGGGACCCGACGATGTCTACCAGGTGCTGCGCGGCCTGCGGACCATGGGCGTGCGCCTGGAGCATCACCAGCGGAGCGCGCTTGCCATCGCGTCGTGGCTCGAAGGCCAGAAGGGCGTGGCGCGCGTGCTCCACCCTGCCCTTCCCAGCCACCCGGACCACGATCTGTGGAAGCGCGACTTTTGCGGTTCGAGCGGCATCTTTTCCATCGTGCTTGCCGGCGGCGGCCAGAAGGAGCAGCACGCTTTCCTAGACGCGCTCAGGATATTCGGCCTCGGCTATTCCTGGGGCGGCTATGAGAGCCTTGCGGTGCCGGTCTGGCTTGGCGACCGCGTCGTTGCAAAAGCCCCCTATGAAGGCCCGTTGATCCGCCTGCAGATCGGCCTCGAGGATGTCGACGACCTGAAAGCCGACATTTCGCGTGGTCTGGCCGCAGCGACGGCCTGACCAGCGCGCACAGCCCGACTGCCGGACAGAATCGGCAAACGGCCGCAATGCCTTGGCGCTGATGACAAAGCGCGAGCCGCTCGCGGCATCCCATTGTTACGCCTCGCGCAATATTATTCTCCGAGGCCCCGACTTTACGGATTTGTTTGACTTTCAAATCCGTGGGTTCGGTCGCATTGCGTGCTGCGCTGGTACCTTCACCCAACAATCCCATAGGTCACAACCCTGCCATGGCCTTTCGTCTTTTTGCCCCGATCCTTGCCGGCGCGACGTTGCGAGAGCGGCTGCTTGCCTGCATCGGCGCCACGATCGGCATCGCGCTGACCGGCCTGATCAGCGGGTTGGCGATGGGCGGCGGCCCGCATGTGGCCCTGCTGGTGGCGCCGATGGGGGCCTCCGCCGTGCTTCTCTTCGCTGTGCCCGCGAGCCCTTTGGCGCAGCCTTGGTCGATCATCGGCGGCAACTCCATATCGGCGCTGGTGGGCGTGACGGTGGCGCATTTCATCCATGATCCGGTCATGGCCTCGGGCCTCGCCGTGGCGCTCGCCATCGCCGCCATGTCGTTCACGCGCTGCCTGCATCCGCCGGGGGGCGCGGCGGCGCTGACGGCGGTGCTCGGCGGACCGGCCGTGATCAGCGCCGGCTTCCTGTTTCCGTTCGTACCGGTGGCCCTGAATTCGATCATCCTGGTCACGCTCGGCCTGCTTTTCCACAGACTGGCGCGGCGCAACTACCCGCATGTCGCCGCCCCCCCAGCCAACAGCCATGGGACGGCCGATCCGCCGGCGCAGCAGCGCGTCGGCTTCCGGCCCGAGGATATCGACGCAGCGCTGACCACGCTCGACGAGACCTTCGACATCGGCCGCGAAGACCTCGAACGGCTCCTGAGGCAAGTCGAGCTGCAGGCCATGGTGCGCTCGCATCGGACGCTGCTTTGCCAGGACATCATGTCCCGCGACGTGGTTTCGGTGCCCGAGCAGGCCACCGCCGATGAAGCGCGCCGGCAACTGCTCGATCACAACATCCGCACCTTGCCGGTGGTCGACGCGGATGCAAGGCTGGTTGGCGCCGTCGGCCTGCGCGAGCTGACGAAGGCGACCGATACGGTGAAGAGCGTGATGTCCAAGGCCGGCACCGCTTCGCCCGAGACGCCGGCAATGAGCCTGCTTCCGGTACTGACCGACGGCCGCAGCCACGCGGTGGTCATCGTCGATGGCGAACGGCGCATTCTCGGCCTGATCACCCAGACCGACCTGCTGGCGGCGGCCGCACGCGTGCAGGCCGCAGACAAAGGACTGGCGGCGGCTTAGAATAGAGGAGCCAGGTTGCCGAAATCCGGGAACCTTTTTCCGGCGGGCGCATCCAACGTGCAGTCAAGCGTCTGTTCGGGGAGATCCGGTCGCGATGAGCAAGCTCGCAATACCCGTCAAAATGCCCGGGGTGGGCGAGGCTCATTCCGGCGACCTGCTGCTTGTACACCGAGCCCTGGCGCGCGACGCGGGCGCCTTCCGCACGATCATCAAGACATACAACCAGCGGCTCTACCGCATTGCGCGCGGCATGCTGCGCAACGACGCCGAAGCCGAGGACGTCGTTCAGGAGGCCTATGTCCGCGCCTTCGCCAATCTGGCGGCATTTCGCGGCGATGCCTCGCTCGCCACCTGGCTGTCGCGCATCGTCATCAACGAAGCGCTCGGCCGCCTGCGCAAGAGGCGCCGGACCGTGGCGATGCCCGAAAACCCGGAAGCGCAGGTCATCCGCTTTCCCCTCAACCCCAGCGACGACCCGGAGCGGACGATGGCGCAGCGGCAGATTCTCGCACTTGTCGAACGGGCGACCGACAGCCTGCCCGACATCTACCGAATGGTTTTCGTGGCCCGCGTCATCGAGGGCCTGAGCATGGAGGAAACCGCCGATCTGCTTGGCGTGCGCCCAGAGACCGTCAAGACAAGGCTGCACCGGGCACGCACCTTGTTGCGCAAGGCGCTGGACGACGAGATCGGCCCGGTCCTGCTCGACGCCTTCCCCTTCGCCGGCCGCCGCTGCGAGCGGCTGACCCGGACCGTGATGGGACGGCTGGGCTTCGAATGATCCCGTCGCGATTTTCCGGGAACGTTTCTCCCGGCCGCGCATCCAATCAGCGTCAACTGAAAAATTGAGCCCGGCGCCTCCGCGCGGCCGGGCGAAGGAGGATGCCATGTTCACCCGATATACCGCCGCCCTTGCCGCCCTGCTTCTCGTCGGCGCTGCTCCGTTCGCGCGGGCCGCCGACAAGCCGACCGATCCGCAGATCGCCCATATCGCCTACACAGCCGGCGTCCTCGACATCGAGGCGGCCAAGCAGGCGATCAAGACATCGAAGAACAAGGAGGTCGTCGCCTTCGCCAAGGACATGGAGCGCGACCATGAGGCGGTGAACAAGCAGGCGCTCGACCTGGTCAAGAAGCTCAAGGTGAAGCCAGAGGACAACGCCACCAGCCAGGCGCTGACCAAGGCGGCGGAAGAAGAACGCGCCAAGCTCGCCAAGCTGAAGGGTGCGGCTTTCGACAAGGCCTATATCGAGAACGAGGTCGCCTATCACAAGCAGGTCAACGGCGCGCTCGAAACGCTGCTCATCCCTTCGGCCAGCAATGCCGAGCTGAAGAGCCTGCTCGAGACCGGCCTCAAGATCTTCCAGGGCCATGAGCAGCACGCCGAACATGTCGCCGGCATGCTGAAATGAAAGGGGGCGCCTTGATCCGCCTGTCATCGCTGGCCGCGCTGGCGCTTACGGCGGCGCCGGCGGCGGCCGCAACAATAGAGATCACCATCGACAAGCTCGTCTTCTCGCCGGCAACCGTCGAGGCGAAGGTCGGCGACACGATCGAGTGGGTGAACAAGGACGTGGTCGCCCACACGGCCACGGTGAAGGGCGTCTGGGAGGTGATGATCCCGCCGAAGAAGGCGGCCAGCCTGACATTGAAGGCGGCGGGACCGGTCGACTATTTCTGCCGCTTCCACCCCAATATGAAAGGTCATGTGAACGTGGCGCCGTGATGCGCTTGCGGCTGGCGGCGTAGGTCGCCAGCCCTAACGGCATCGGTCCGGGTTTCTAATCCTGGTGCGCCCTGACGCAGTGACGATGCGCGGCCAGCTTTGCCCGGTTGCCGCACTGCGCCATTGACGCGCTCCCTCGCCGGCCAACCGAGAGGCGCTGCGCCCGGCCCAAGCCGGCGGCGATCGCCTGGCCAGTACACGCGTGGCGCGCCGGCGGATCTGGTCTCGCCCGACGGCTATTCGCTGGACAGCTTCTACTTCAGCCGGCCGGACGCCGAGAGAAGTGCAGCTCGACCTGTTCGGCCACTACAAGAGCCCTGTCGCCCTCTATCCCGTCTACGAGGCCTATTTCCGCGCCCGCAAGCCGCCGCTCCTGACGGTGTGGGGCAAGAACGATCCCTTCTTCGTGCCGCCCGACTGGCCTCCGGCGACTTCGAGGGCGGCAAGAGCGGCGCGGTGAAGGTGCTGGGGCAATTCGGGTTCATCGTCAGGGCTAAGTGACGGCCGCCAGGCAGCGACGCCGCGCCCCGACACCTCATCTCGACGCTTTGGCCTGCCCCAAAGCCTGGTCGAGCCGCAGCGATGCGCGCCTTGCCTCGTCCGGCCTTGTGATGTGCGTCCAGGAGCCGTCATAGCTGGGCCTGCGCCGCTCGATCCAGGCGGCAAGGCCTTCCCTGAGATCGGCGGTCGGGGCCATGCGGGCGAACTGCTCGGCCTCGACCAGCAGCCCTTCGGCGATGCCGAGGTTGATGCCGCGCGCCACAGCCGTGAGAATGCTGGCCAGCGCTGCAGGCGAATGCGCGATGATACGGCGGGCAAGATCGTGCGCCGCCGGCATCAGATCGCCATGCGGCACGACCTGATTGACGAGACCAAGTTCGAGCGCCCGTGGCGGCGGAAACCAGTCGCCCGTCAAAAGCAGTTCCAGCGCGCGCTTGCGCCCGGCCAGCCGCGGCAGGCGCTGCGTGCCGCCGAAGGTCGGTGGCATTGCGAGGTTGATCTCCGGCTTGGCGAACAGGGCGCGGTCGCTGGCGATGGCCAGAGGCACGGCCTCGGTGATCTCGCAGCCACCGCCAAAGGCAATCCCGTTGACGGCGGCGATGACGGGTTTGCGGAAGGCTTCAAGCCTTGCCGTCAGCCGCTGGCCGCGCAGGACGAAGTCGCGCAGTGCCACCTCCGGGCCCGCGGCGACGCTCTGTGAGAATTCGTGGATATCGCCACCCGCCGAAAACGCCCGCTCCCCTGCCCCGGTCAGGATGACGGCGCGGACCGCATTGTCGGTCTCTATCGTGTCGAGGATCGCGAGCAGGCGATCGATCAGGGCGAAGTTCAGTGCGTTGAGCTTTTCCGGGCGGTTGAGGGTGAGGACACTCACCCCGTCGCGGGTCTCGTTCAGGACAAGATCGGCCATTGTTCTTCCTTTCCAGATACGATGGAAAGGGATCATGCTTTCGATTGCGTGTATATTCACTAGTCGGTATACATGCCTCATGCCTGAAGCCGTCATCCCGACCCGCAAACGCATCGTCGATGCCGCGACGAGGCTGTTCTATGCCGAGGGAATCGGACGCGTCAGCGTCGATGCCATCGCCGAAAAGGCGGGCCTCACCAAGCGCACGCTCTACTACCACTTCAAGAGCAAGGACGACCTGATCGCCGCCTATCTCGATGGCCGCGACCAGCCCAACCTGCGGCAGATGGCCGGCTGGTTCGATGCCGCGGAAGGCGGCGCCGACCGCAAGGTCGAGGCGATCTTCAGCAATCTGGCGCGGGTTGCGCGCCATCCGAAATGGAAGGGATGCGGTTTCCTGCGCACGGCCGCGGAACTCGCTTCGATGCCCGGCCATCCGGCGGTCAAGGTCGGATCGCGTCACAAGTCGAATTTCGAGGCATGGCTGGCCAGCGCGTTGTCCGACCTCGGCGTCGAGGAACCGCAAGCGGTGGCGCGCGAGATCGTGCTTTTGATCGACGGCTCGTTTTCGATCATGCTGGTCCACCGCAATCCCGATTATATCGAGGCGGCAGGACGAGCCGCCGCCACGCTGGTCAGGGCGAGATCGCAGAACAAGGACTGACCAACCGTGGCTTGGAACGCGGCCGGCAAGCATGGTATCGCAATGCCAGGAGGCGGTGATGCGTATCATCTTTCGATGTGATCCAATGTTGATTGAGCATTTGCCGCGTCCGATCCCGGCGCGCGGCGCTCTGCCGGAATGGCTGCGCGCCATGCCCGCCACCGCTTATTCGGCGATCCACGGTCGTGACATTCGCACGCTCAAGCAGTGCCCACCCGTTGTCGATGCGATGACCTATGGCTTCATGGTCCTGCTGCCGTGCGACGTCGTCGTCGACAAGGGCACCTTTTCGTGGGACTGGCAAATTCCTGAACCGGTCACGCAGAACCACCCCAGAGCGCCATTGAGCTTCCATACGCCGGGGCAGCTCGCCGGCAGCCCGTTTGCTACGCCCGGCCAAGCCGCCCTCAAATTCAACAGCTTCTGGACCATCGAGCTCGAGGACGGCTGGTCGCTGTTCGCGACGCATCCGGTCAATCGCGAGGATCTTCCTTTCAGGCTGGTGACCGGCCTGGTGGATTCCGACCGGTTCAGCGATGGCGGCATCAATTTCCCGGCGGTCTGGACGGAACCTGGGTTCTCCGGCGTACTCGGGAAAGGAACCCCGGTCGCACAGTGCTTTGCGGTTCCGCGGGCAGCGCAGCAGTTGGAATACGAGGTGTTCGACGAAGAACGGCAGGCGTCTTACGCACGCACGGTCGCCAGCGTCCTGTCAACGCCGGGGGTCTACCGCAAGCGGTTTCGCGCCCGGCGGGGGCGCTCCGCTGGCGAGTGAGCGACGTAGTGCTTCCTCATCAAGCCACAGCCGACCACTCGGTGCCGATGTAAGCGCCATGGCGATGACGCCGAACGTGGATGGGCGCAGGCGATAGGCCGTTGAATACGCCAGCATCGCCCCATCGAGATCACCAGTTTCCTGCAGGACAACGCCCAGATTGACGGCGGCCTCCGGGGTGTCCGGGCTCATCTCCAGCACGCGTCGATAGGCCTGGGCGGCGGCGGCGAACTTGCGCATGTCCTGACGCACCAAGCCGAGATCAAACCAGGCAGCCGGATGCCCGCCGCCGGCGACGGCGCGTTCGAGGAAGCCTTCTGCCTCAACAGACGCACCGCGTTGCCAGGCCAGGTGTCCGAGGCGCGCCGCAGCCTCCCCGGATTTCGGATCCCGTTGCAAGACAAGTGTCCACCATTCGCCCGCGGCCAAAGCATTGCCCGCCTGATCAAGGGTACGTGCCCGCTCGATCAGTATTTCCACCTGCGATGACAGCTTTGCCGCGCGATCCAGCTGTTGCAACGCTGCTTCGAACCGGCCGTCGGCGCGGGCAATCCTGCATGCCAGAATCAAGGCGGGCACATTATCTGCACGAGCGGCCAGACTCGTCTCGATGCGCTTGCGAGCCCCCGGCAAATCCGCCCTGGCGAACAGGACCGCCGCCAGAAGATGGCAAAGCGCCGGATCGTCCGGGTGTTGCTTCAGGCCTAACTCGCACAGCTGCATTGCCTGGCCGTGATTGCCGGAATTGAAAGCAGCCACCGCACGGCGGATCAGATCGCCGCTTTCGACTTGATTCTTAGTCGTCACCGCTTTGCCACTCCCCGCTAGAACCCGAAGGCCAGCCATGCCGTGCCGGCGACGAGTGTCATAAGCGTCAGCGGCAGGCCGACCTTGAAGAAGGCACCGAACGACAAGGGTGTGCCGGCAGCCTTGGACTGTTCGGCGACGATCAGGTTGGCGACCGAGCCGAGAAGCGTGAAATTGCCGGCGAGCGTGGAGCTCATCGCCACCACCAGCCAGGCCCGTTCGGGATTTTCCAACCCGGGTATGAACGGGCGCAGCGCCAGCACCGCCGGCACATTGCTCATGATGTTGGAGAGCACCGCGGTGAACCCGGACAGGCGCCAGACATCGTCCAGGCCGAGATTCTTGGCTGAGGCAATGAGATCGGGCGTCAGCAACGTCCTTTCGGCGCCGGCGACCACCACGAACAGCCCGGCGAACATGAACAGCAGCGGGCCGTCGATCTCACGGTAGATGCGGTCCGGCTTGATGGCGCGGGTGAGCAGCAGAATGGCGCCGCCGATCAATGCCGCCTTGGCAACGGGAACACCGGCGAAGAAGGCGATGGCTAGCCCGATGCAGACGATCACGGCCTTCAGCACCTGCCCGCGATGCATGCGGCCGCGCGAGACATGCGGCGTCAATTCGGCGGTGCGGGTGAATTCGGCGCGATAGACGAGGCGCACGATGACGATGACCGCGACGAGGCCGAACACCGCGACCGGCGCCAGCGCCGCCGAAAAAGCGGGATAGGAAATGCCCGACAGCGCGCCGATGACCATATTCTGCGGATTACCGGTGATGGTGGCGACGCTGCCGCAGTTCGACGCGGTGGCGGTGGCGATCAGATAGGGGATCGGATTGCGGTTGATGACGCGGGTAACGTGGACGACGATCGGCGCCATGACCAGGCAGATGGCATCGTTGACCAGGAAGGCCGAGAGCACGCCGGTGAGCAGCGTCACCATCACCAGGAGCATGAAGGGCGCGTGCGCATGTTCGATGGCGATGGCGCCCAGGCCGCGAAAGGCGCCGGAGACCTTCAGATGCGCCACCACGATCATCATGCCGAGCAGAAGCGTGATCGTGTCGAAATTGATGGCACGGTAGGCATCTTCCATGCTGATCGCGCCAATGGCGATCATCGCTGCGCCGCCAAGCAGTGCGATGCCCGCCCGGTCGAGACGCAGGCCGGGGATGCGGCCGATGGCGACGCCGGCATAGGTCAGGACAAGGATCAGCAATGCCGCAGCGCCCGTCAATGTCATCGGTAGGAAGCCCCGCGCGATCTGGTGGCGCCGATGCGGTCCGCCGGTTCATTCTTTTGCATGTCGGCTCTGGCGATGTCGAGATTGATGACAAACGGAGTGGGCAAACCGTGGTTCCTGCCCGGTATCGCTAACGCCGATAGAAATCCAGCCGCTGTTGCAATGCCTGCGGCGAAAAAAGCCGCTCGACGGTCTGCCGCGCTCTGTGGCCTACGTCAGTCCGCAGCGCCGGATCGGCCTTGAGCTCGGCCAGGATTTGCGCCGCCTGCTGCGTCGTCTCGAAGAGAAACCCGTTTTCGCCATGGTTGATATGGTCGGCATAGCCGCCATGCGAATGGCAGACCACGGGCAAACCGCAGGCCATTGCCTCGAACACCACGCGGCCGAAGGTCTCCACATGCGAGCCGGTGCGATAGTAGAAGACGTCGAGCGTCGGCAGGAACTCTTCCGCGGCAAACTGGCCTTGCGGCAGAAGCTCGAGTTGCGGATGCGGCGCGAGCCTGTCCTTGAGCGGCATGCCCCCCTGGATCCGCACCGCAACGCCATCGGCCAGCAACGTCTCGTAGAGCGCCACATCATCGGAATGATGCTTGTCCGCCGTGTCGCGGCTGAGCCGCCCCACCGTGAACGGCCGATCCGGCCTTGCAGGCCGTGGGGTGAAACGCCCGATATCGATCGGCGACGGATGCACGACGCCTTCGACCTGCAGCAGGCGCTTCTGGAATTCCGAGATCAGCACCAGTTCGGCGTCGGGCCAGCCCAGTAGGCGCGGCATGCCGGTCGTCAGCGCGATGATCTTCGGGTGAAAGGTGTTGAAGACATAGATCAGCCGGCGTGGCCGCGGGATCAGGTAAGGCCAGATCTTGTTGCGCCAATGCGCGCCGAGGAAGACATAGGTGCCGCCGTCCGGCACCTCGCGCCTAGCCGGCGAGACGCGGTGAATCGGAAATTGCCGCATCAGTTCGCCGGACACGCGCGAAGAGGTTGCCCAAAGACGAACCTGCTGGTCGGCACCCAGCAGCCGGTACAGGTCCAGGGTTTCGCGCTCGCTGCCGCCAAACGGGTTCTGAAAACCGTTGAACAGATGGATCATGATCGCCGCGCTTGCCTGGCCCCGGGCCGTCCCGCCACTCGTTCGCCGGCACCGAAACAGGTCACGGCTGCACCGGCGGCCCGGAAGACCGAGGAGATCAAGAAAGCAGAAATGTCTCTGGCGATGCCTAATACATCACCTTGCCCGGAGGAAGCACACCGACAAGAAGGCGTCAAGGAAGCGGCGGCCTTCACGCGCTTGCGAGGCTGAGGTCAATGTACCGTGGCGGCGCTGGACTGGGACACCAGGGCGGCTTCCGCCGGGTCGAAGCTGACCTGATCGCGTCCATTCGACTTGGCGGCATAGAGCCGTCTGTCGGCGGCGGAGAATATCGCCTCGTAAGTCGTCGGGCCACTGAAGCTGGTGCCGCCGATGCTGACGGAAAGCGGACAGGCGCGGCCGCCCGGCGAAAAATCCATTTCGCGAATCCGCCGGCGGATGCCTTCGGCAACCAGCCAGGATTGCGAGGGGTCGACACCGGGGAGAAACACGCCAAACTCCTCACCGCCGATGCGGCCGACGATATCGCTGCCGCGCAGTTGTCCCTTGATCGCCTGGGCGATCAGCCTGAGCGCCTGGTCGCCGCAGTCATGGCCAAGGCGGTCGTTGATCGACTTGAAGTGGTCGGCGTCGATAATCAGCAAGGCGCCTGAGCGGGTATCCTCCTGCTTGCGGGTCTGCTCGAGATACGCCTCGACCAGCATCGAGAAGGCGCCGCGGTTCAGCACCGCCGTCAGGCTGTCGGTCGCGGCGATGACGCTGAGGTCGCGTTGGGCGATCGCCAGCTGGCGGATCTTCCACATCAGGAAAAACAGGAACGACCCGCCCAGCCCCAGAGGCAGCAGCAGGTCCGTCAGCTGCGCGTGCCACAGCGCTTGCGGCGACAGATAGGGAAAATTGAACGAATCGACAAAAAACGCCACGGCAATGAAGAATGCCGTGCCGGCGGCGGTGACAGCGATCACCCTGCCCCAGCTGGTCGGCGACAGGTCAAGCTTCATCCCATTTTCTCCGTTAGCCGTCCCTACTATGACGTGCCAACGCAAACAAAATGATAAGACTTTCCCTTCAATTCGAGATCTGGGAGCCGGAGCATGCTCGCCCAATGGACAGCCGTGCTCCGGCGGTGAACGCAAGCCCGCTGACTAAATTTCGCACGATGCGGGGAATTCACAACGTCAACGGTTCGGTGCCGGCCCACTTGCTTCGACAACGAAGGATGCCGCGATCAGGTCGTCGGCATCCAGTCGTAGGGACCCGTCGCCCGCCCCCATGATGGCAGCGACCTTGTGGAAGGTCTTCATCTCATGATCGGAAATTTCGGCATCCTGCATTCTGGCCTTGAGTTCAGCGATACGCCGCACCAACGCAGGGGACGTTCCAATTTCACGTTTCGACATGGCCTCGTTTTCTCCTCCCCCAACCCGCGCTTGTTTTGCCCCGCCCGTTCGCTGGCCCGCACATTGCCTTTTATGAGGCTCCGCGAATACAAGGCCCCGAACGCCTGATGGGGGGCTAAGGTTCCAACCTCGGCGGATCACGAAATAATTCCTGATGGCCCCACGCAGCGTTGCTCTATTGCCCGGCCGGCAGCACCAGTGTCGTGATAGAATTGCGCGCCTCAACCCGCTCCAGGCACCGGTCCGGAATGTTCGGCCACGTCGCGGCGGCGCATTCCTTGTCAGTAACCGCAACGGATTCGCCGGGCTGGACGTCCGCCGCTTGAGTCGCCGTGGACGCGAATAGAACCGTCTGCGTTATCAGCGCCGAGAAAACGGCAACCTGAAACAGCACGGCGGCGAAGGCGATCTTCTTGAGCATGCGAGGCAACGCGCCCGCGGGCATCAGGTTCCCGCCGGTCATTTCTTGCGGCGCGGACCGGCACCATGCCGACGCGGCAGAAGGTAAGCAGACACGCCTTCAACAGGACGGGAATAATCTCGTAAAATCAATGATTTAATGGCGATCCCGACAGGATTCGAACCTGTGACCATCGGCTTAGAAGGCCGGTGCTCTATCCAGCTGAGCTACGGGACCGCTGGCCGGCCAAAAGGGGCCGGCTGGATATCTGGCGCTGGCGCCGTTCAATGTGTCCAGGGCGTCCTGCGGTCATAGCGGAAATTCTCCGCATAGGAAATCTGGCGGCGCTTGGTCTCTTTGGGCTCCTCGACACGGAAGGCAAGCCCTTCCTTTTCGGCGTAGGCCACGGCCTCTTCGCGCGTGTCGAAGGTGAGCCTGATCTGGCTTCGCATGTCTCCCGACGTCGTATAGCCCATCAAGGGATCGATCTTCTTGCGCATCTCGGGGTCGAATTCCAGCACCCAGTGGCCGGTCTTGGCCTTGCCGGACTGCATCGCGGTTTTGGCTGGGCTGAAAATGCGCGCGGACATGGCCACCTCATGGTTGTGCAAGGCAGCATCGCCACCCCTTCGCCCGTCATTACTGCGCAATGCGCATGGCGGCAAGGTTTTTGCACTTGCCATGTAACACCGAAATGAATAGGCAACAGACCGTTCGGAGTGTAGCGCAGGCTGGTAGCGCATCTGGTTTGGGACCAGAGGGTCGGGAGTTCGAATCTCTCCACTCCGACCACCCCCCTCGTATCCCATTTGATCTAGGCGCCCTCGCCCGCCACGAGAGCCTGAACCACGGCCGCCGCAGATATCGTGCCCTTGATCGTCGGCGCTTCGTCGGCGAATGCGATCCAGCCCTCGTTGAAGCCGTCCAGCATGCGCATGCGGGGTTGCGGATTTCGCATGCCTTGCGAACGGAAAAGCGCCTCCCACGTCTCGCGCGTCACCGGCACGGCGCGCACCGGTTTGCCCAGCACTGTGGTGAAAGCGGCGGCAAGGTCATCGGGCGATACACGCTCCGGCCCCTCCAGCTCGACGATACGCGTGCCACTCCAGTCCTGCTGGATGAGTGCCGCCGCCACGCGCCCGACATCCTCGGCGGCCACCATCGGCAGCGCCCTGTTCGTCGGCGCGAGGAAGCTATGGATGAGACCAGTCTCGCGCGCGGACGAAACGTCCCAGGCGGCATTGTCGAGGAACCAGGCGGGCCGCAGGAAGGTAAGTGTCAGTTGAAGCGTGCTCAGTGCGGTCTCCATCATCGTGTGCTGCGACAGCAGATTGTCCTGGACCGCATCGGCGCCGACGGTCGACAGGCAGACGACCCTGGCCGGCTTCGCGGCCTTCAACGCCGTCACGACGCTGTCGATGACCGCCTGCGCTTCGGGATAGAAGGGCTCGGGATCAAACACCGGCGGCGGCAGGATGAACACCGCCGTCGCACCCTCGAAAGCTTGCGTCAGCGCCCCCGGATCCTCCATGGCGGCGATCGCGACTTCGCAGCCGAGCGCCGCCCATTGCCGGCCTTTCGTGGCATCGCGCACGACGGCGCGAACGGGCTGGCCAGCGGCGAGCAGTGCGCGCGCCATCGCGCCGCCGACTTTGCCGGTAATGCCGGTGATTGCATACATGATCCGTCTCCATTTGTGGGTTCGCGCCTCTGCGGCGCGGAATGGCGGATCTTTAGCTCGACACTGACTGTTGCCGTGAGTGCTATTAAATCATATCATTGTTGATCTTAAATCAACGGATGAGCCAATGGCGTTCGACGGGCGTGTCATCTCCAATGTCGGCGTGCTGGCCGCTATCGCCGAAGGCGGCAGCTTTGCCCGGGCCGCCGACGCGCTCGGCCTGTCACGCTCCGGCGTCAGCCGCGCGGTCTCGCGTCTGGAGGCCCGCGTCGGCGTGCGGCTGCTCGACCGGACGACGCGCGCCGTGTCGCTGACCGACGAGGGCCGCCGGCTCTACGCCGAGGTGGCGCCGTTGCTGAACGGCATAGAAGACGCGGTGACCGTAACCTCGGGCACGTCGGTCGCGGTGCGCGGCCGGCTGCGCGTCAATGTCGACGCCTTCTTTTCGCGCCAGCTGTTCACGCCGCATATCAGCGAGTTCCTGTCGCTCTATCCGGATCTGTCGCTCGAGCTTGTCGCCAGGGATCAGCTGGGGGATGTGGTCGCCGAAGGGTTCGACATCGCCATACGCTTTGGGACACCGCCCGTGTCGTCGCTGGTGGTGAAAAAGCTGGTCGAGACCCGCACGGTGACGGTTGCCGCACCCACCTATCTCAGGGCACATGGCACTCCCACCGTTCCCGCCGACCTCGTCGATCACGCCTGTATCCAGGTCCGCGATTCGCTGACTGGCCAGCCGATCGAGGAATGGCGGTTCCGGCGCGGCGACGAGGTCGTCGATGTGAGGACGACCGGCCGCCTGATGGTCACCGAGTTCGGCACCATGCTTGGCGCCTGCCTCGACGGCGTCGGCATCGCCAGGATCAAGGCGATTGGCGTGCAGCACCTCATCCGGCAAGGCACGCTGGTCGAGGTTCTGCCGGATTGGCACGGCGAAAGCTTCCCACTCTACGCGCTCCACCCGTCGCGCCATTTGCCGCCGGCCAAGGTGCGCGCCTTCATCGACTTCGTGCAATCGCATCTCGGTTGACCAGATCGCGGAACATTTCTTCGGTCGGCGCGCCGCCCAGCCCTCTGCTCACAGCTTGCGTTTGCACAGCGTGATGCTCGTCCACGTTTCGCCATTTCAAGCTCGCATCCGTCACCATGGCCGGCTTACACTCCCGCAAAAGGGGGATGGCCGATGCTTGGGATCGATGCGTGGGTGTCGTTGTTCGGGCCAGCTTACTTTGCCTATGCGGGCGTGACGGTTCCCTTCATGGCTGCGTGGGCGATCGCTTGTGCGGCGCTGGCGGCGTGGAACAATCGCGGGAGCCGCAGACAGGCCAGGCTGGCCCCAGGCACCATCGCCTCCCGCTCCTGGCCTGTCAGTATCGGGATTTTTGTGCTGATCGCGGCCTGCTATGTCGCCGCTCATTCGGCCGTCTATCTGCTGGTCCGGCATTTCGTCAGAATGTGGCTCTGAGATTGGCCAAAGACATCTCCCGGCGCGCGACGTTCAAAGCAGTGCTTCGATGTCGGTCTTGAAAAATCGCCTCCGGCAGACGGCAAGAGTCCGGCAGAAGCGGAAAGTCCACGGCATGGGCGGTCGCTCGATGCACCTGAAGGTAAGCTCGCCGGGCGAGAACCCCAAACTCATTCCCGGCGAGCCTACAACCTGATTTGGAACGCAATCAGGACCGGGGTCAGCCGGCAAGCTGGTGCAGCAAGATGGATGCCAGTCCTGTTTCCCGAAATGGGACACACCCTTGGCGGCAGGCCCTAGATCTCGAACGCGCCCTGCCCCTCGTCCATGGCGCTGACCGTTTCGGCGGCGAGCGCCCGGGTGATCGGCATCTTGCGCTCGAGTGCCGTGCGGTCCAGCCGCTCCACCACGCGCATGGCTGTCGCCAGCGAACGCTCGATGCGCCGCACCAGATATTGCACGACATGCGGTTCGACCTCGACCTGGCGGTCGGCGAACAGCTTGGTGATGACGCCGGCGAGCAGCAGGTCGTCGGGCTCGTGGATTTCGACCGTTGCCGCCGCCTTCAGCCGCGAGGCCAGATCGGGCAGCGAAACACCCCAGGCCGAGGGAAAACGCCGCGCGGTCAACAGCAGCGTCGAGCCGGCGCCGCGCACCGCATTGATCAGATGAAACAGGCCTTGTTCGTCGACCGCGCCAGCGTCGACATCGTCGATCAGCGCCGGCCGGGCGCCGAGACTGGCGATGCTGTCGCCGATCCGCCGGGCGTCGACGGCAACCGCGTTGGCGCGCGCACGCCAGATGGCGGCCAGATGCGTCTTGCCGGAACCGGCGGGGCCTGCCAGCACCACCACCGGCGAAGGCCAGTCCGGCCAGCGGTCGACCAGTGCCGCCGCCTGGTTGTTGGTGCCGGAGACGACAAGCTCGTCGCGTGAATAGCCGGTGCCGTGGCCGAGATCGAGCGGCAGCTGGCGCGGCGGATCGGTTCGCTGGGCGGTCACTTCGAGCGACGCGGTTGGGTGCGGTGGCCGCCGCCGCGATCGGCCGGCAGCGGCGGCGCGGGCGCTATCGCGTGGCCCTTGTAAAGCGGCGATTCGAGATAGCGGGCGATGGCAAAGCGCACCAGGACGGCGACGGCGGCGGAAGCCGGCACGGCAATCAGCAGACCGACAAAGCCGAACAACGCGCCGAAGGCAAACAGCGCGAACATCAGCCATACCGGATGCAGGCCGACGCTTTTGCCGACCAGCCTGGGCTGCAATATGTTGCCCTCGATGAACTGGCCGATGAAGAAGACCACGGCGACCGCGACGATCATCGTCCAGTCCGGCCAGAACTGGACGAAAGCGACGCCGACCGCCAGCACCAGCCCTGTCAGCGAGCCGACATAGGGAATGAAGGAGATCAGCCCGGCGAACAGGCCGATCAGGATGGCGAAGTTCAGCCCGGTCAGCGTCAGGCCGGTAGCATACATTGCCCCCAGCACCAGGCAGAGCGTGCCCTGGCCGCGCACGAAGCCGGCGGTTGCGGTGTTGATGTCGCGCGCTATGGCGCGCACCGTCGCGACATTGTCGCGCGGCACCCAGCTGTCGATGACCGCCACCATGCGGTCCCAGTCGAGCAGCATGTAGAAGGCGACCACCGGCGTCACCACGAACAGGCTGATCACCGAGACCAGCGCCATGCCGGAACTCCAGAGCGAGGTGAACACCGTTGTGATCAGGCCGAAACCCGAGGTCAGCAGCGAATTCAGCCCATCGCGCAAGCCATTGGCGTTGACGCCGAATTTCTGTTCCAGCCATTTCGGATCAAAGGAGGTGAGCAAGCTCTGCAACCGGGTCAGGTACTCCGGCAGCTTGCCGGCGAATTCGGACATTTGCGTTGCCAGCACCGGAACAAGCACGACGAAGGCCAGCACCAGCACGATGAGGAAAGTGATGAGGATGACCACGGTCGCCATGAAGCGCGACAGGCCGAGCCGCTGCAGCCGGTCGGCGACCGGATCGAGGAAATAGGCAAGCACCATGCCGGCGACGAAGGGCAGCAGGATGTTGCTGAATATATAGAGGAACAGCGCAAGTCCGGCGACGCCAGCCACCCAGAAGGAGATCTGCCGGCGGAACGCGGAGGCCGCGGCAAGATCGGCAGCCGCAGCCTCGATCACCGCCGCTTCTTTCTCAGATGTCTGGATTGGAGCCTTCGCCATAGCCGCTCATATGCCTCAGCCAAGCCACGAGATAGGCTGCGGCCGAAGCCACGGTCAAGACCCCGGACAGCAATATGAGGGCTGGCCGCAGCGGGTCTAGGTGCAGGGCAAAGGCAAGCTCGCCCAGCACGACCGCCGCCAGCACGATCTGGACGGCGGTATTGGCCTTCGACACCAGAAACGGCTTTATCTCGACCGGATGCGCCATCACGGTGGACAACAGGACCGCGCAGACGATCAGCGCATCGCGCGACACCATGGTGACGACCAGCCACAGCGGCAACTGCCCGATGAAGCCCATGACCACGAACACCGAAACCAGAAGCAGCTTGTCGGCCATCGGATCGAGATAGGCGCCGAGTTCAGACTGCTGGTTGAAACGGCGGGCGATGAAGCCGTCGACACCATCCGAGACGCCCGCGATGACGAAACCGGCAAAGGCCCAGTCCCAACGGGCCTGCAGCATGGCCAGCACCACGGCAGGAACCAGGAGAAGGCGCAGGATGGTGATCAGATTGGGGATGGTCAACTCATTGTCCCGCCGTGTGCCGTTTCGGGATAGATGAAGGAGATGGAGAGCCGCGACAAGGGACAGCCGGCTCCAGGTGCGATCACCAGGGCCATGCCGGGCTATCCACGCTTTTGTCAGGCCAAATACCGCCCGGTTCGGCCGTTATCCTTGCGGACCGAAACCGTTCATGCGAAGAGCCCGCAAACGAGCAGGAAAATTGCGATGAGCAAGCGCGACACAAGCCAGCGCAAAACGGGCCAGCCCAAAACGGACCAGCCCAAGACGAGCAAGCGCAGGAACGGGCTCACCTATGCCGAGGCCGGCGTCGATATCGATGCCGGCAATCTCATGGTCGAGAAGATCAAGCCGCTGGTGCGTTCCACGCGCCGGCCAGGTGCGGATGGCGAGATCGGCGGTTTCGGCGGCCTGTTCGACCTCAAGGCGGCCGGCTTCACCGATCCGGTGCTGGTCGCCGCCAATGATGGCGTCGGCACCAAGCTCAAGATCGCCATCGATGCCGGCAAACATGACACGATCGGTATCGACCTCGTCGCGATGTGCGTCAACGACATCGTCGTGCAGGGCGCCGAACCGCTGTTCTTCCTCGACTATTTCGCCACCGGCAAGCTCGATCCCGACCAGGGCGCGGCGATCGTCGGCGGCATCGCCGAAGGCTGCCGGCAGGCTGGTTGCGCGCTGATCGGCGGCGAGACGGCGGAAATGCCCGGCATGTATCACGGCAAGGACTATGATCTCGCCGGCTTTGCCGTGGGCGCGGCCGAACGCGGCCAGCTTTTGCCCACGGACGATATCGTCGAAGGTGACGTGCTTTTGGGCCTCGCTTCCTCGGGCCTGCATTCGAACGGTTTTTCGCTGGTGCGTCGCATCGTCGCCGCCAGCGGCCTGGCGTGGAGCGATCCGGCGCCATTCAACGACGAGGCGACGCTGGCCGAGGCGCTGCTCGAACCGACCCGCATCTACGTCAAATCCATCCTCAAGGCCATTCGCAACACGCATGGCATCAAGGCGCTGGCGCACATCACCGGCGGCGGTTTCCCGGAAAACATTCCGCGCGTGCTGCCCAAGGATTTTTCAGCCGAGCTGGACCTGGAAGCCATCGACGTGCCGGCGGTGTTCTCGTGGCTGGCCAGGACCGGTGGCGTGGCGCCGGAAGAGATGATGCGCACCTTCAATTGCGGCATCGGCATGATCCTTGCGGTCGCTTCCGGCCAGGCAGCGCAGGTCGCCGCCGTGCTGCAGGAAGCCGGCGAGACGGTGACGCCGATCGGCCGCATCGTGCCGCGCCGCGACGCCGGCGTCATCTATCGGGGCTCGATCGGCCTATGAGCAGGAAACGCACAGTCGTCCTGATCTCGGGACGCGGCTCCAACATGACCGCGCTGATCGCCGCGGCCAGCGACCCGGCCTTCCCGGCCGAGATCGTCGGCGTAATTTCCGACAAAGCCGATGCCGCAGGCCTCGGCATAGCCAGGGCGCGCGGCATCGCCACGCAGGTCATTGCCCGCGCCGACCATGGCAGCAAGCAGGCGCATGACGCGGCGATCGACGCAGCACTCGCCGCCTTCAATGCCGAGATCGTCGCACTGGCCGGCTACATGCGCATCCTCTCCTCCGGCTTTGTCCAGAAATGGCAGGGCCGGATGATCAACATCCACCCTGCCCTGCTGCCGGCATTCAAGGGCCTCGACACCCATGCGCGCGCGCTGGCCGCCGGCCTGCGCATCCATGGCTGCACCGTGCATTTCGTCACGTCGGAGATGGATGACGGGCCGATCATCGCCCAGGCCGCCGTGCCGGTGATGGTCGGCGACAATGCCGATACGCTGGCTGCCCGGGTCCTGAAGGCCGAGCACCGGCTTTATCCGCTGGCGCTCGGGCTGGTCGCCGAAGGCAAGGCGCGTATGGAGGCCGGGCGCGCGGTGCTCGCCCACTTTGCCGACGATGCCGACAACGGCACCTCGGTGGTGATGGCGCCTGATCCGCTACGCGAGGAAGCCGATCTGGAGCATCTGGCGCGGATTACGCCCTGAGCCGAGGCCAATGGACGTTTTCGACAGCGCGATCCGGACGAAAGGCGACCTGGCCGGCGTTTTCGAATATGACGAGGCGGGAGACCCACAAAACGCCGCTGCATATTTTTACCTCTGTGAAATGCAGAGCAAAACCATCGGGCCAATCATCGGCATAATACGCATTCGATCCGGAGCCTGGTCTATCGCCGAAACCGACATCGTCGTTAAATGGGACAACGGTGAACGGCGTGTCGGCCTATTCATCCACGGCCAGTTGGCAGCGGCTTTCGATACCGAAGCCGGCACGAGGCACGGCGGTGGATATGGCAAGGACTTTCATGCCGACATTCCTTGGTCGGACTCCAATTGATGAAAGAGCTTCTTCTCCTACGTCACGCCAAGTCGAGCTGGGACGACCCTGCTCTCGATGATTTCGACCGGCCGCTGGCACAACGCGGACTGAAGGCGGCCAAATTGATGGGGCTGGAGCTTGCTGCGCGCGACTGGCTGCCGGATCAGGTGCTGGTGTCGTCGGCGCTGCGCACCCGTGATACCTGGCGGCTGGTCGCCGCGGAACTGCCGGCCCATCCCCGGGTCGTGTTTGCCGAAGCGCTCTACGAGGCATCGGCGGCGGATATTCTGAGCCAGATTCGCAAAGTCGACCCATCAAGCGGCTGCGTGGCGGTGGTTGGCCACAATCCGGGCCTGGAGGATCTGGCGAAACAGCTTGCCGGATCAGGCTCGGAGGCCAAAGCCCACAAGAGGCTCGAGGAAAAATTCCCCACGGCAGCCATTGCGCGTTTTGTCTTCGACGGCGACTGGTCTGGCCTTTCGGTGGCACGATTGACGCATTGCCTGCGCCCGAAGGATCTGAGCTGACAGTCCTGCCGGGCATGCGGCGGGCAAGCGCGCCGCGCCCAAAAACCTCAGTTGCCCCAGATACCCTGGCCGGGTTCCGGCCAGTCGGTGGTGGTCTTCATCCTGGTATCGGCTACCTTGCGCCCGGCCGCATCCGTGTCCTTGACCGCGCTGGTGGCGGCATGATCCACGCCGGCAATCGAGGCAACCGGCTGGTTGGCATGGTCGGAGCCATAATGGTCACTGCCGGCAAGGGCGCCGCCGGTCGCAAGGAGGACCGTGACGGCAGCGAGAGCAATCTTGTTCATTCCAATCTCCTGTCTCATCCGTTGGGCGGCGTCTTGGGAGGACGGTTCCGCTGGAGATGAGACCGGCGGCCATCCGGTTTTATTCCTGGAGGTGGAGAGCTTTTTCTCTGGCTCCGAAGACCGGCTGCTCGAACCGACGCCGGCCCGTGCCTGTCCTGCTACGCAAAAAGCAAGAGCGGCGGGTCAAACCCACCGCTCTTTGTCATCGAGGCCTGCTTGAGCGTTGGCTTAGTTGCCCCAGATACCCTGGCCGGATTCCGGCTGGACTGAATCGGGCGTCAGCTTGAAGCCGTGATGCTCGACCGGCTTGCGGATCGAAGCCGTATGGCTGCGGTCAATGTTGCCAGCGGGCGCCGTGATGGCCGGCTGGTTGACGTTGTCCGAGCCATAATGGTCGCTACCGGCAAATGCGCTGCCCGTGGCAATGAGGATGGCAGCAGCGGTAAGTGCGATCTTGGTCATTTTCGTACTCCAGTCTTTATCTGTCCTGTCCGTCTAGTGGCGTGCCCTTGGGAGGAATTTCGCGTCGCTCGGACAGGCTGGAAGTGGGTTTTTCGTTTGCCGACTTCCAATCACGAAGATGTTCCATCACACGCCGAATCCAGACCTTGAATTTTGGCCATGGGATCAAGCGTCAAAAAATTATTTGATAAATATCATATGGTTATTGGAAACCAGCACTGCACATTGTGGCAATTCACCGAGCCGGCGTCGACCGTCCGCTCACGGTTCGTCAACATAACTTGAACCGATCGGTTCGATTTCCGAGCGGCGCAACCGCATGCATAAAAAACAAGAGCGGCGGGCCAGGCCCACCGCTCTTTGTCGTCTTCCGGGGACTAAAGGAATTAACGGCCCCAGATGCCCTGGCCCGACTGAGCCGGCACATTGGCATTGGCGTCGCCCTGTGCCTTCAAGGACTTCACGATCGAACCGGTATACGTGGTGTCGATGTTGGAGGACGACTGGTTTGCAACCGGCTGGTTGACGTTGTTGGAACCATAATTGCTGGAGCCATAATTGTCGCTGCCGGCAAAAGCAGTGCCCGTGGCGACGAGGATGGCGGCGGCGGTGAGAGCGATCTTGCTCATTTTAAGTACTCCCGAATTCAAGTTTCGTTTGATATCGACAGTCGCGATTTAGCGGCCGAAGAGGTTGCGGTCAGCGCCCTGCGGAGCCTGAGGCTGAGCCTGAGCCGCTACCGTCGACTTCGAGATCGAAGCGGTGGTCGACTGGTCAACAGCAACAGCGGACTGATTGGCGTTGTCCCGGTCGAAGTTGTCGCTGCCGGCGAAAGCCGTGCCGGTGGCAACAAGGATGGCGGCGGCGGTAAGAGCGATCTTGGTCATTTTAAGTACTCCTGAATTCAAATTGGGTTGATGTCGGCAGTCGCGATTAGCGGCCGAAGAGGTTGCGGTCGGCGCCCTGCGGAGCCTGAGCCTGGGCCGCTACGGTCGACTTCGAGATCGAAGCGGTGACCGAATGGTCGACGGCGACGGCGGACTGATTGGCGTGGTCCCGGTCGAAGTTGTCGCTGCCGGCGAAAGCGGTGCCCGTGGCAACAAGGATGGCGGCGGCGGTGAGAGCGATCTTGGTCATTTTCTTTACTCCAGTATTTATCTGTCCTGTCCGTCTAGTGGCGTGCCCTTGGGAGGAATTTCGCGTCGCTCGGACCACCCCGAAGTAGGCAATGCCTTTTGGGATTACCAGTCGCGCCGGCTTTGCAGAATTTTCTTATATTATAGACAATGCATATTGCAGTGCAGAAATTCCATCTCGATTTACGCAACAATTTCAGCATATTAGGCTCATCGTCTCCAACAAAATCGAAGCGCATTTGGGGGTCATTGTTCACTGTTTGCGGTACAATCTGTCAATCAGAACCGAACCGTTCGGTTCGATTAAGGCAAGAAAATAGGTTATCGAGACCTGCAAGGGCCCGCGGTTACCCCTCGCCAAGACCGCATTTGTCTTGCGTTGAGAGCGATACTGTCGCTCATTCAGGAGAAATCAGTGGCGCCGCGGCCATCAAGCCTTAGGTGTTCCGCTGGAAGATGGATCCGGGCTGCAATAGACATGCGACTGCTGCTTGTTGAGGACAATCGCGAACTGGCCGACTGGTTGGGCAAGACCTTGCGCCAGGCGAACTACGTGGTCGACATCGTCCATGACGGCGAGGATGTCGAGCACGCACTGGCGGCGGGCGACCACGCGCTTGTCATCCTCGACCTGGCGCTGCCGAGAATGAGCGGGATGGAAGTGCTGCGCACGCTGCGGGCGCGCGGCAACCGGGTGCCGGTGATCGTGCTGACCGCCAATGCCAGCCTCGACGGCAGGGTCAAGGGCCTCAATGAAGGCGCCGACGACTATCTGGCCAAGCCATTCCAGATCGAGGAGCTCGAGGCCCGCATCCGGGCGCAGCTGCGACGCGCCAATGACCGCACCGCGCCTGTCGTTGCCTGCGGCGATCTCGTCTTCGACACCAACACAAGGCTGTTTTCGCTCGCCGGTGAACCACTGGCGCTCACACCTCGCGAACATGCGGTGCTGGAGCAATTGATGGTGAAGGCCGGACGCACGGTGAGCAAGGCGGCACTTTCGGCGGCGATATACGATTTCGAGACCGATGCCGACCCCAGCGCCATCGAGATCTATGTGCATCGCGTGCGCAAGAAGCTCGAAGGGTCGCGGGTCCAGATCGCCACCTTGCGTGGCCTCGGCTATCTCTTGCGCCATGAAGATCAATAGCCTCCGCCTGCAATTGTTGGCATGGGTGGTGCTGCCGCTCGCCGGACTTGCCACCATCAATCTGTGGACCAGCCACGGCAGCGCGCTGGCCACCGCCAACCTGGTCACCGACCGAATGCTGCTCGGCTCGGCGCGGACCATCGCCGAGCAGGTCGCCATGACCGACGGCGTGCTCGATGCCACGATACCGCCGGCAGCGATCGAGATGTTCGATACGGGCGACCGCGACAGCGTCTACTACCATGTCAAGACTGCCAGAGGGCGGCTGCTCACCGGCTATCCCAATCTGCCGGAGGCATTGACGCCGTCCAGCACCGAGGCAACCTATCGCGACCACCGGCTGCGGCTGCTTACCTTCAGCCAGGGCGTGGTCGGCGCCGGCAAGGATTCGCCGATATCGGTTACCGTCGGCGTCACCCTTGCCGGACATGACGCGATGGTGCGGCGTCTCTGGATCGGCGCCTTTGCCCAGCAGTTGGCGCTGGTGGCGATCGCAGGCCTCTTCGTGCTCCTCGGCCTGCATCGGGGCCTGGCGCCGCTCATCAGGCTGCGCGACGCGGTGCTTTCGCCGAACCGCAGCGACCTCGACCCGGTGGAGGTGCAGGGCGCGCAGAGTGAAATCCGCCCGCTAATCGATGCGCTCAACGCCTATATGGCACGCGTGCGGGGGCAGATGGCGTCGCAACGCCGCTTCGTCGCCAATGCCGCGCACCAGTTGCGCACGCCGCTGGCGCTGCTGTCGACGCAGGCGAGCTACGCGCTGCGAGAAACCCTCCCCGATGCCCGCCATGAGGCGCTGGTGGCCTTGCAGGCGAGTTCCGGCCGCCTGGCACGGCTTGCCGAACAACTGCTGACCTTGTCGAGAGCCGAGCCGGGCAGCCGACGGCCGCGCGCCGACCGTGTCGACCTGACCGAGGCGGCTCGCCAGGTTCTGGAAACCCATGCGCCAATCGCCGTCAGCCGCAACGTCGATCTCGGCCTCGAGGAGGCCGGCCCGGTGCCGGTCATCGGCGATGGCACCATGCTGCGCGAGATGATCGTCAACCTCGTCGACAATGCGCTGCGCTACTCCTCGTCAGGCGGCAGCGTCACAGTGAGGCTGGCTGCCGTCGACGGCGAAGCCGTGCTGACGGTCACCGACGACGGGCCCGGCATTCCGGTGGATGAGCGGGATCACGTGTTCGAGCGCTTCTACCGCATCGCCGGCTCGACCGAGGAGGGCAGCGGGCTGGGGCTCGCTATCGTGCGCGAGGTCGTCGAAAACGCCGGCGGCCGCGTCACCCTGGGGGATGGCGCGGCCGGCGGTCTGGTGGTCGACGTGAGGTTGCCGCTGGCAAGCAGCTAGGCCATGTCGCCGCTCACTGCGTCTCATGCAGCGGCTGGGGGCGCCATTTCGCCAGGCGATCCTCGACCATGGTCATCAGATATTCGGCGCCGAGCGCCACCACCATGACGATGACGATGGCGGCATACATGCCGGCGGCATCGAAGGATCCCTTGGCGATGTTGATCAGCAGGCCGATGCCATAGCGCGAGCCGACGAACTCGCCGACGATCGCGCCGATGATGGCAAAGCCGAAGCTGACATGCAGGCTGGCGAAGATCCAGCTCATCGCCGAAGGGACGATCACCGAGCGCGTCAATTGCCAGTTGGACGCGCCAAGGATGCGGGCATTGGCGATCATTGCCCTGTCGGCTTCCCGCACGCCCTGGAATGCATTGTGGAAGACGACGAAAAATACCATCACGAAGGCAAGCGCCACTTTCGAGGCGAGGCCAAGGCCGAGGATCATGATGAAGATCGGTGCCAGAACCACGCGTGGGATGGAATTGATCACCTTGATGTAGATGGAGAAAATGTCGGCGGCCATCCGGTTGCGACCGAGCGCGACGCCGATGATGATGCCGGCTACCGAACCGGTCACAAAGCCAATGACCGACTCCTCCATGGTAACATAGAGATGATACCAGAGCGGCCCCTCGGACGTTCCTTCCGTCGTCCATTCATAGAGCCGCTGCGCGATCGCGCTCGGCATCGCGTAGAAGAACGGATCGATCCACGCCAGGCGCGCCGCGATCTCCCACAGGGCGAGAAAGGCAACGAGAATGGCAACCCGCCAGAACATCACGGTGCGGCGGCGATGCGTTGCCGCCTTCGCGGCGGCCGCTTCGATTTCCGCGTCGGATGTGCCAGGCTTGAATGCCCCTGCCCTGATGTCGATGGCGGCATCTGTCATGGCGTTCCTCCTCAGGCTGCCGCGCGTGCATAGCTGGTCTCGACCTCTTCCTTGAGGTCAGCCCAGATGGTGCGCGAGTAATCGATGAAGCTTTGTTCGTAACGGATGTCGGCGACGACGCGCGGGCGCGGTAGGTCGATCGTATAGACCGACTTCACGGTGGCTGGCCCGGCGGTCAGGACATAGACCTTGTCGGCCAAGGCAATCGCCTCTTCCAGGTCATGGGTTACGAAGACCACGGAAGCCTTTGCTTGCGACCACAGACGCAGCAGTTCCTCGTGCATCAGCACGCGGGTCTGCACGTCAAGCGCCGAAAACGGCTCGTCCATGAGCAGTATCTCGGGACCGTTTATGAAAGTCTGCGCCAGCGCCACACGCTTGCGCATACCGCCCGAAAGCTGGTGCGGATAATGCTGCTCGAATCGTGACAGGCCGACGCGCGCCAGCCAGTCTCGCGCCGCAGCCGTGGCTTCGGACTTCGCCTTGCCGCGAAAGAGCGGACCAGCCATTACGTTGTCGATCACGGTTCGCCACGGAAACAGGGCATCGCTTTGGAAAACAAAGCCGATGCGCGGGTCTATCCCCTTGACCGGCGCGCCCATGACACGAACCTCGCCAGCACTTGGGCTTGCCAGCCCTGTGACGAGATTGAGGGTGGTGGATTTTCCGCAGCCGGTCGGGCCGACGACGGCGACGAATTCGCCGCGCTCGACGGTCATGGTGAAGTCGCGCAGTGCCGTCAGCGATTTGCCGGTGGGTGAAAGGAAACGCCGACTGACGTTGATCAGCTCGATCGCCGGTGCATTTTTTTCAATAGCCATGGTGGAACTCCTGGATAAGAGCAGGCGCCCGCCGTCAGCCCCAAGGCCGCCGGACGTGAAAAACTGACGGGTACCGGCGCGATGTCGTTCATCGCGCCGGTACTGTCTGCTACTTGGCGTTCTTGACGAATTCCGATGTGTAGGTCTTGGCAAGGTCGATCTGCTTGCCCTGCAGTTCCTTCTTGAAAGTTGAAAGAACAGTCAGCACTGTCTCAGGTCCACCTTCAGGCATGATCCCATCGGGGGTGAACATCGCCTTGCCGGCATCGAGGGCCTTCACGTAGCCTTCCTTGTCGCCGACATAATAGTCCTTCGGCATCTTTTCGGCGATCTCGGCGCCGCTGTGCGAATTGATGAACTTCTGTGTCTTGACGAAAGCGTTGGCCAGCTTCTGCACGACGTCCTTATGCGCTTCGACCCAGTCTGTCTGCATATAGAGGGAGGCGGCCGGGTAGGTGCCGCCGAGAGCGGCCTTGGTGCCTTCGATCGTACGCATGTCGATAAGGACTTTAGCCTCACCAGTCTTCAACAGCCGCGTGATCGTCGGCTCGGTCGTCATGCCCGCCTGGATCTTGTCCTGCTGCATGGCGGCAATGAAGGTGTTGCCGGCGCCGACCGGAACCGAGGTGAATTCGCCGAGCTTCAAACCGTTCTTGACGGCAAGATATTCCGTAAGAAAATTCGTCGATGAGCCTAGACCGGTCACGCCCAGGCTCATGCCCTTGAAGTCGGCGGGTGATTTGATCTCGGGATGTTTGGTCGAAACGAGCTCGACCTCTCCCGGCGCCTGGCTGAACTGGACGATGGATTCGACGAATTTGCCCTTGGCCTGCAGATCGATGCAGTGGTCATAAAAGCCGACGACCCCTTGGACGGCACCGGCAAGCATCTCGTTTTCGGCGTCGACCCCGGCCGGCTCATTCAGCAACTCGACGTCGAGACCCTCGTCCTTGAAGTAACCGAGTGCTTCGGTCAGTTTGGCGGGCAGGTAAATCTGCTTCTCGTAGCCGCCGACCATGATGGAAATTTTGTCGGCGGCGTGTACGGACGGCGCGGACAAGGCCATGGTGGCGACGAGTGCGGTTGTGGCGGCTGAATCAAGCAGAATTCGCGCGAGCGACATGGCCTCTTCCCTTTGTTCGTTTCCCGCGCCCCTCTCTCTCCCATCGCTTTTGCGCGACAATATGGGGGCGCCGGACAAGAGTTATGGCACCAACCTTTCATCCAGCTTTCAGGGTAAAGCCGAAAATGACGGCAAAGCTTACGGATCAGTAAGCCGCGGCCGGCGGGCAGTCGCGGCGCCCTGAAAATGTACGCCGGGCCAAGTTCAGCGGTTAAAATCCCAGCACGTCGCGCATATCGTATTCGCCGGGCGAGCGTCGCGACACCCACAGGGCGGCGGCGATGGCGCCACGCGCGAACATAACGCGGTCGCCGGCCGCGTGCGACAAGGTGACGAGCTCGCCTTCGGCGCAAAAGCTGACGCTGTGTTCGCCGACGATGCTGCCGCCGCGAACCACCGCAAAACCGATCTCGCCGGCCGGCCGCGCGCCGGTGACGCCGTCGCGGACGCGCCTTGCGACCGCGTCCAGTTCGACGCCGCGTCCACCGGCGACGGCCTGTCCCAGCATCAGCGCGGTGCCCGAAGGCGCATCGATCTTGTGGCGATGATGCGCCTCGAAAATCTCGGCGTCCCAATCATCGGGGGCGAGCGCCCTCGCTGCCTGCTCGACCAATCCGACCAACATGTTGAGCCCAAGCGAAAAACTGCCGGAGCGGACGATGGGGATCGTTTTCGCGGCGTCGGCTATATCAGCCAGTTCGGCGGCATCGAAACCGGTCGAACCGATCACCAAAGCGGGACCGCCCCGGTTCGCGCAAACCTTCGCCAGGTCGGCGGAAGCGGACGGCGTGGTGAAATCGATCACCACATCGGCCATGGCAAGCGCCTCGTCGCGGCTCACCAGCCCGTCGCCGACACTGCCCGGGCGATGGAAGCGGGCGGCGAGCGCCAGCCGCGGATCGGCCTGCACGGCCTCGGCCATCTGCCGCCCCATACGGCCCTGCGCCCCGGCGATGGCGATCCTGATCGGCGGTTGCGCCATGATTTCAGCTATTTCCACATGCCGCGCATGCGTGCGCCGATGTCGACCCGCACGTCCGGCCGGGGCGCCCTGCCCTCAGCCGCTTGCGCGCCCGGCCACGACATCTGCTGGAACGCGGCGAGGATCGAGGCGGGGATGAAGCGGGTGCGCGAGGCGTAGAGATGGCGATCACCGCGCGCGGCCTGGCCGTGCGGAAAGAAGCGCTGCGGCATGACCAGGTTGAGGCTGTCCTTGGCCCGCGTCATCGCCACATAGAGCAGCCTGCGCTCCTCCTCGATATCCTCCTTGGTGCCGACGCCGAGATCGGCAGGGATGCAGCCATCGACGGTGTTGAGCACGAAGACGTTCTTCCACTCCTGGCCCTTGGCCGAGTGGATGGTCGAGAGGATCAGATAGTCCTCGTCGCGATGCGGCGGTCCGGCCTGGTCGCTGGTCGCATCCGGCGGATCGAGCGTCAGCTCGGTCAGGAAGCGTTCGCGCGAGGCGTAGCCCGAGCCGATCTGCTCGAGCTGCAAGAGGTCCGCGCGGCGCGTGATGACATCCTCATGGATACGCTCCAGATGCGGCTCGTACCAGAGCCTGACCTGTTCGAGATCGGCCGGCCATTTGGCGCCGGCCCGCAGGCCAGAATAGAGCGATACAAAGGCCGGCCAATCGTCCGCCGCGCGTTGCGGCGGGCGCCAGCCCGCGAGGCCCATGGCCTCGTCCAGTGCCGATGTCATCGTCTCGACGATCTGCGCGGCGGCCGAAGGGCCGATCCCTGGCATCAGCTGCAGGACGCGGAAACCGGCGACGCGGTCGCGCGGGTTTTCGGCAAAGCGCAACACCGCCAGCACGTCCTTGACATGGGCGGCATCGAGGAATTTCAGCCCGCCGAACTTGACGAAGGGAATGTTGCGCCGCGTCAGCTCGATCTCCAGCGGCCCGCTGTGATGCGAGGCGCGAAACAGCACCGCCTGCGATTTCAACGCCGTGCCGGCCTCACGCTCGGCGAGGATCGTGTCGCAGACGAAGTTCGCCTGCTCGACCTCGTCGCGGACGCTCACCAGCCTTGGCTTGTCTGATGATTTGCGCTCCGACCAGAGGTTCTTGGTGAAGCGCTCCGACGCTTCGCCGATCACCGCATTGGCGGCCGCCAGAATGGTCTCGGTCGAGCGGTAATTGCGCTCCAGCATCACCACGTCGGCGGCCTGCGCGAACTGTTTGGGAAAATCGAGGATGTTGCGCACTTCGGCGGCACGGAACGAATAGATCGACTGCGCATCGTCGCCGACCACTGTCAGCCCGGCGCCGTCGGGTTTCAGCGCCATCAGGATCGAAGCCTGCAGCCGGTTGGTGTCCTGATATTCGTCGACCAGGACATGGTCGAAACGCCCGCCCAGATGCGCCGCGATTTCCGGCTCGGCCGCCATCTGCGCCCAGTAGAGCAGCAGATCGTCGTAATCGAGCACGTTCTGCGCCTGCTTGGCCTCGACATAGCCGGCAAACAGCTGCTTCAGTTGATCGGCCCAACCGGCGCACCAGGGAAAGGCAGAGCCTAGCACCTCGCCGAGCGGCGCCTGTGCGTTGACGGCGCGCGAATAGATGGCAAGGCAGGTGCCCTTGGTCGGAAAACGCGCCTCCGTTTTGGAGAAGCCGAGTTCGTGGCGCACGAGATTCATCAGGTCGGCGGAATCCTCGCGGTCATGGATGGTGAAGGCCGGGTCGAGGCCAATCTCCAGCGCATAGTCGCGCAACAGCCGGGCGCCGATGCCATGAAAGGTACCGGCCCAGGTCAGCGCATCGGTGATGACAGCTGCGTCCCGACCGAGCACCTCGCCGGCGATGCGCTCGACGCGCTTGGCCATTTCAGAGGCGGCGCGTCGCGAAAAGGTCATCAGCAGGATACGGCGCGGGTCGGCGCCCTTGACGATGAGATGGGCGACGCGATGCGCCAGCGTGTTGGTTTTGCCCGATCCGGCGCCGGCAATCACAAGCAGCGGCCCCGCGATCTTGCCGTCGCCATGCTCGACAGCCTGGCGCTGCGCGTCATTCAGACGCGCTAGATAGCCGGGCTGGGCAGTCGATTCCACAAAGGTCGAATCATGGGCGGCGAGGTTCATCGCCCATCAAGCATCGTTTCCGCTTTGTTCGCAACACCGAAGCGGCACGACGAATTAGCGCCGGGGATCGATATCCATAGCCGCCTATTGGCGGCGCAGAGCGTCGCGGTCACTTCTTGACGCAGGCAGTAGCAGCGGATCGACGTCGCCTGGCACGTCATCAATCATCTTGCGCGCGAGGCGGTAGGCGAGGAAGGCAAAGGCGCCTGTCAGAAACAAACGGATCATACTGCGGTCTCCTCTAAAGGACACCAACCGAAGGCATGGCTTTTTGTTCCATCACGCGAAGGTCGCAACCAAACCGAAGTTACCTCGTTTTGAGATTGCGGCTCGTTGCGAGATTGGAGGCGGCAGCCATGAAAAAGCTAGGATTGGGCCTCGTTCTGGTGGCCTTGGCCGTTTCGGCCTGCGACAACAAACTGCCGCCGTCAAAGGCTCCGGGCGCCGAACAAGGCGCCTATGTCGCCAGCAATCCTGTCGTGACCGCAGGGGCCTCAGGCAGATGAGAAATGTTCCGCGCGGTGGAATTCGGAGCCTCACGACATTGCCGCGATGCATTCCTCGAGTCGCTCGAGGCGGTACTTGGCATTGCGCAATTCGTGACCGGCTTCCACAGGACGGGGACGCCACTGTGAGATTTCTTTCGACTTCGGCGATGCGCGCACGATTTGCCGCACCTCGTGCTGACGCAAACGCCTTTATCCAGCTCCGCCCGCGCATCCGTCTCCCGCAACACCCAAAAAAGACGGACGGCTTCCATGCCGGAAAGACCCTAACTTCCGGCAAGTGCGAACATTCTAAGTACTAATTTAGAAGAGCAGCCGCCAAGGGAAGAAGGCCGGCGCCGCTTGGGAGGAGAAGGCGCCGGCCAAGCGGATAAATCAGGTCCGCCGCACCATGCAGGTTAGCTGAGTCTTGCCTCTACGTCATGCGGGATCGGGTATTTCGGCCTTTTCCGCGCGTTTTCCACCGGCAAAGCGTGCCAAGGAGGGTTCGTGGCCGGTCAAGTTCCGAGCCGTTGCCTGGCGATCGCGGCATGGAAACTGGCGCCGAAGACCAGTCCATCATCGTTGAAGTCATAGCTGGAATTGTGCAGCGGCGCCGAGGCCTCGCCATTGCCGAGGAAGACAAAGCAGCCCGGCACGTGATCGAGGAAGCGGGCAAAATCCTCCGACGCCGTCATCGGCTCGCGGGCAACCGCGATATTGCCGGATTCGAAAACGCTCTTGGCGGCGGCGAAGGCCGCCTCGACCAGTTCGGCATCGTTGCTCAAAGGCACGAATTCCCTGGTGTAATTGACCTCGGCGGTCACGCTGTAGGCGGCAGCGGTGCCTTCGGCGATGATCCGCATCTGGCGTTCGATCTGCGCGCTGACCTCGGGACGGAAACTGCGCGCGTCGCCGAGGATGCGGGCAAGACCGGGCAGGGCATTGCGGGTGCCGTCAGTGATCAGTTCGGTCACCGACACCACGGCTATGTCGGCCGGGCTCAGGCGGCGCGAGACGATCGTCTGCAGATTGATGACCAGCGCGCAGGCGGCGACCAGCGTTTCGTTGCCCGAATGCGGCCGCGCCGCATGGCCGCCTAACCCCTTGAGCACGATCTCGAAATTGTCTTCCGCCGACATGACCGGGCCGGCACGGGTCTCGAAATGGCCGATGGGCAGGCCGGGCATGTTGTGCAGGCCAAAGATCTCGTCGAAGGGGAAGCGCTGCATCAGGCCATCGTCGAGCATAGCCTGCGCGCCCCTGCCCCATTCCTCGGCCGGCTGGAAGATGAAGCGCACGGTGCCGTCAAAACCGCCCTCGCGCGCCAGCAGCTTTGCCGCGCCCAGCAGCATGGCGGTGTGGCCGTCGTGGCCGCAGGCGTGCATGACGCCGGGATTGCCGGAGCGATAGGTCGCGCTCGATTGCTCCGATATACGCAGCGCATCCATGTCGGCCCGCAGCGCAATGGCGCGGTTGCCGCAGCCGCGCTTCAGGGTGCCGACGACGCCGGTACCGCCGACACCCTCGGCGACATCGTCGAGGCCGAATTCGCGCAGCTTGGCCGCGACGAAGGCGGCGGTGCGCTTCTCCTCGAAGCCGAATTCGGGGTGCGCGTGCAGGTCGCGCCGCCAAGCGGTCATCTCGCGCTTCAGCGTTTCTGGATCGAGTTCAGCCATGTCTTCAGCCCTCGAGTTCGGCGAGTTCAGCGACGACATCAAGCAGGATGTTGGCGCCGGCAACAAGCTCGGCATCCTCGGTGTGCTCGCGCGGGCTGTGGCTGATGCCGCCGGCGCTCGGCACGAAGATCATCGCCGCCGGCGCGATGCACGCGATCATCTGCGCGTCATGGCCGGCGCCCGAGGTCATGCGCCGCGAGGCGAGCCCGCGCTTCCTGGCGGCGGCCTCGATCAGTTCGACGACCTGCCCGTCGAAGATAACCGGTTCGAAGCGGGCCAGCCGCTCGACCGATACGGTGATGCCCTCGGCGGCGAGTCGCTCCAGAAAGGCGGCCAGCGCCGCCTCCTGCGCCTGCAGGCGCTGCTCGTCAGGGTCGCGCAGATCGACGGTGAAGACGGCGCGCGATGGGATGACGTTGATGGCATTCGGCTCCAAACGCATCGTGCCGACGGTGGCAACGGTCGGCGCGTTGGAGGCCCCGGCAAGGTCATGCAGGAAAGTGACCACGCGTGCCGCGGCATATCCGGCGTCGCAGCGCATCGACATCGGCGTGGTGCCGGCATGGTTGGCGACACCATCGAGAGTGATGCGCTGCCAGGAGATGCCTTGCAGGGTTTCCACCGCGCCGATCGGAATGCCTTCGCGCTCCAGGACCGGCCCCTGTTCGATATGCAGTTCGACATAGAGGTGCGGTTTGAGGAAACCCGGCTCGCGGTCGCCGGCGTAGCCGATGCGGGCGAGTTCCTGCCCCAGCGTGCTGCCGTCGGTCCCGACAGCGGCGAGTGCCGCCTCGACATCGACGCCGCCGGCAAGGACCAGGGACCCCATCATGTCGGGGGAGAAGCGCACGCCCTCCTCATTGGTGAAGGCGGCGACGGCGAGCGGGCGCGACGGCGAAAGGCCCGAGGCCTTCAGCGACTCGATCACCTCCAGCCCGGCGAGCACGCCATAGCAGCCATCGTAGATGCCGGCGTCGATGACGGTGTCGATGTGCGAGCCGATGAGCAGCGGCGCCTTGCCTGCATTGCCGGCACTTTGCCAGATGCCGAAAATGTTGCCGATGCGGTCGATGGCGACATCGAGCCCCGCCTGCCGCAGCCAGCCGACGAAGAGGTCGCGGCCCTGCCTGTCGGTGTCGGAGGCGGCCAGCCGGGTCAGCCTGCCCTCGCCGTCGCGGCCAACGGCGCCGAGTTCGCGGATGCGGCCAAGCAGACGCTGTGCATCGACCGCGATCATGGCGTTGCCTCGGCAGCCAACTTGCCGGCCAGCACATCGGCCGGGCTCATGCCGACCAGTTCTGCATAGCGATGCGGGTCGGTGGCGCCTTCGGTGTTGATCACCAGCACGCGGGATTTGCCGTCGAGGCCTAGATCGGTCCTGTTTTCGGCCACCGCCCGGATCAGTCCGGCAAGGCCGACACCGCCGCTCTCGCCGGCAACGATCAGCGGATCGCCGCCGGATGGCCGGGCCAGCCGCCGCATCACCGCGACGGCGTCGTCCTCGTCCACGGTCATGAAGGCATCGGCGGCGCGCGCCAGCACACGCCAGGCGACTCGTGACGCCTCATAGCATTCAAGCATGGCCATGACTGTCGGCTGGTCGTGCGCCACCTTGACCACATGCCCTGCCTCGGCAGCCGCGACAATGCAGGCCGCGCGTGCCGGCTCGACGACGATGAAGATCGGCCTGGCATCGCCGAGCACAATGGCGAGGTGGCCGGCCACCGCGGCGGCAATTCCGCCGACGCCGGCCTGGACGAAGACGTGGGTCGGCGGTTCGATGAGCTGGCGTAGCGCTTCGCGCACGATCGCCGTATAGCCCTGCATGACCAGGCCGGGGATGCGTTCATAGCCCGGCCACGACGTATCCGACACCACGGTCCAGCCCTTCTCGGCCGCGACCTGCGCCGCTTGCCTGACCGAATCGTCATAATTGCCGTCGACGCGAACCATCTCGGCGCCGTAGCGGGCGATTGCCGAGATCCGCTCGTCGCTGACGCCGGCATGGACAAAGATCACGGCCCTGGCGCCGGCAAGCTCGGCGCCTTGCGCGACCGATCGGCCGTGATTGCCGTCGGTGGCGCAGGCAAAAGTCATCTTCGCGGCGACCGAGCGAACATCGGCCCGATCGAGATCCTCGACATCGATGGGGCGGCCAAGGCGTTTGCCTGCCTCCTCCAGCACAAGGCGGAAGACGGCATAGGCGCCACCCAGCGCCTTGAAGCTGCCCAGGCCGAGACGAAAGCCCTCATCCTTGAGGTGGATGGCACCAACTCCGGATTCCCTGGCCAGCGCCGGCAGCGCATGCAGCGGTGTCATCGCGTGATTGTCGCGATGGGCGAGAAAGCGCTCGACCGTGTCGGCGCCAGCAATCCCAAGGGTTTCGGCATCGGCCGCATCAAGCGGCTTGCCATGCAAGGCATTGCGATTGGGCAGGAACACTGGGCGGCCTCCTCGGCAGTCAGCGAGACCATATTGCAGGACAGGCGCAAAGAGCGCTGTAATTGGGCCTGCGAATTGCAAGTTTGTTTCACCGGGATACCGCCATTGCCTCCATCATCGCCCTCGCTCGACAGTTTCGATCTCGCCATCCTTGCCATCTTGCAGCGCGACAACACGACGCCGCAGCGGCTGATCGGCGAAGCGGTGAACCTGTCGGCGCCGGCGGTGCAGCGCCGCATCAAGCGCATGGAGCAGGCCGGCGTCATTGCAAGCAATGTGGCAATCATCGAACCCTCGGCGGTCGGCCAGCCCATCACCATCTTCGTCGAGGTGGAACTGGAGAGCGAGCGCACCGAATTGATCGACGCGGCCAAGCGGCAGTTCTCGCAAACGCCTGAAGTGCAGCAATGCTATTACGTCACCGGCGAGGCCGACTTCATCCTCGTCATCACCGTGGCCGACATGGGCGCCTATGAGGCGCTGACGCGAAAACTGTTCTTCGGCAGCAACAATGTCCGGAAATTCCGTACCTTCGTGGCCATGGACCGCGTCAAGGTCGGGCTGACGGTGCCGTTGCCGGATTGAGCTTGCCGGCAGGTAGGCTCCAGTCCGCCCCGCCATGCTTTTGACATTCTGAAAGACGCGAATCGAGCCGGGAGGCGCACTTGGACGACACCACATCAGTTGCGATCATCGGTGCCGGGCCGGCGGGCCTTGCCGTCGCCGCATGCCTGCGGCAGGCCGGCGTCGACTTCATCATCCTCGAAAAAGAGCAGCAGGCCGCGCCTGCCTGGCGACGCCATTACGAGCGCGTCCACCTGCACACGACCAAGCGCTATTCGTCGCTGCCCTTCGTGCCCTTTCCCAAACACTATCCGCGCTATGTGCCGCGTGCTCTCTTCGTCGATTATCTCGATGCCTATGCGCAACGCTTCGACCTCAAGCCCCGCTTTGGAGAAACGGTGAAAACGGTTGCCCGGGACGGTCGCGGCTGGCGTGTGGACGCGCCATCCGGCCCGTTGCGCGCCAAACATGTGGTGATTGCGTCAGGCTACAATGCCGAGCCCTTGCGGCCTGGATTTGCCGGCATCGACACCTTCGCCGGCAAGACGCTGCACAGCGCCGACTATCGCAATGCCACGCCTTTCGCCGGTCAGTCGGTGCTCGTCGTCGGCATGGGCAACACCGGTGCGGAGATTGCGCTCGATCTGGTGGAAAATGGCGCACAGCCGACGATTTCCGTACGCGGCGGCGTTCATATCGTGCCGCGCGAACTGTTCGGCGTGCCCATCCAGATGGTCGGCATGGCGACACGCCTCGGTCCGCGACGCCTCAACGATCTTCTTTTCCCGGTCATTCTCGACCTGGTGCTGGGCAGGCTGGAAAAATACGGGCTCAGACGGCCGGGACAGGGGTTGCTGGAACAGATCGCGATTGCGTCACGCATTCCGGTGATCGACGTGGGCACCATCGGCAAGATCCGCGAAGGCGCGATCAAGGTTGCGCCCGATATCGCCGAGATTTCGCAACGCGGTGCGCGTTTTGCCGACGGCAAACACGGCGAATTCGACGCGATCATCTTCGCCACCGGCTACCGGCCGGGCTATGCCAAATTTCTTGAACCCGGCATCCAGCCGGACCGCAGCGGCGTTACCCCCAAAGCTTCGGATCTCGGCCTCTTCCTCATCGGTTTCCACAATGCCGTCACCGGATTGCTGCGCGAGATCGGGATCGAGGCCCAGGCGATCGCCGACGATATAAGGCACCGGCTGAACCGGAAAAAGGCATCCGAAATCCTGCCGGTATGATCCGCGGTCTGCCTATCCCTGTGTAGTCTTCAGCATCATGCCGGCGATCTCTTTCGTCAGCTTGGCGGCGACAAGCGCCGTCATGTTGGAGAGATCCTGGCGCGGATTGTATTCGACAATGTCGGCGGCCACGATCGGCTGGTCGATGCCTTGAATGAGGCTGATGACCTGCCGGGTCGACAGCCCACCCGGCTCGCGGTGCGAGACGCCGGGTGCAAAGGCGGGGTCGAGCCCGTCGATATCCATCGAGATATAGACTGGTGTTGTGAGGCCGAGCCGGAGGCCCTCGCTGACATGGCGCGCCTCGACCACCTCAATGCCGAAGCGCCTGATCTGGTCGCGAAGGTCGTCGTTGAGGGTGCGCAGGCCGATCTGGATCAGCCGGTCGGCCAACCGCTCCTCCATGATGCGGGCGAAGGACGAGGTGTGCGAGCGCAAATTGCCCTGATAGGCAGGATAGATGTCGGGGTGTGCATCGATCTGGACGATCGTCAGGCTGGGGTGGCGCCGCCGCACGGCACGAAGGATCGGCCAGGCGATGGCGTGGTCGCCACCCAGGCTGATCAGCGGATGGCCGGCATCCAGCGCGCGTCCTACCTCACTTTCGATCCGTTCCCAGGGGTCGCCGCCGCCCGCAAAGTCGATGTCGCCATGGTCGAGGAAGCGATCCGTCAGATCGAAGCCGGTTTCGCTCCACGAGCTGTGGGCATCGGAATGCAGTTCCCGCCTGATCAGCGCCGGCGCCTCGGCCGGGCCGCGCAGGTAGGACGAGTTCTCGTCATGCGGTATTCCCAGAAGCGAGATCGCGCCTGTCATCGACATCCTCCCCGATGCAGAGAACGCCCTCATAACGGTGCGAGTTGGCTGTCGCGACGTTTGCTGATTGGGCCAGTTGCACGCCAAGGATTGAGATCGGCTAGGCCGCCAGGTCGTCCGCCTTGCGCAGCCAGACCTTGTTGTCGTGGAAGGCAGCGCCGCCATAGGGCGCCGGCGCGTCGGCGCCGGTCAGCACATTGATGCCCTCGCCGCGCTCATGCGCGCTGTTCGGCCAGATGCCTTCGGCGATCACCACGCCGCGCTTGATGCCGTCGAAGAATTTCGCGTGCAGAACCAGGTCGCCGCGCTGGTTGCCGACTTCGACACGGTCGCCATCGGCAAGCCCAAGGTCGGCCGCATCGTCGGGATGCAGGAGCAGTGCCGGCCTGCCTTCCTTTTCCTTCGACACCGGCGTTTCGGCAAAGGTCGAGTTGAGGAAGTTGCGCGCCGGCGAGGTCGTCAGCCGGAACGGATGTGCCTCGTCGGCCACCTCGATCAGATCGACATGGTCGGGAAACTCGGGCAGCCGTTCAACCGGCCCGAACAGGCCCATGCTCTTCGGCGGCCGGTTGGGAGCCGCCTGGCCGGTCCAGTCGGCGCGGAAGCGGAATTTCCCATCCGCATGACCAAACCCCTTGATGAAATGCGCGGTCTCGAAATCCGGCTGCAGATCCACCCATTTCTGCTCTTTCAAGCTGTCGAAGCCGCCCAGTCCGCGCTTGCCGAGAATGATGTCGATATGCTGCTGTTCGGTGAGGCCGAAACCCGGACGGTCGGCGACCCCCAGGCGCTCGGCCAGCTGCTCGATGACGAAATGGTTGGTGCGCGGACCTTCCGGCGGCTCGATCAGCTTCGGTCCCAGCGTGATGTGCTGGTTGCCGCCGCCCTTGTAGACGTCGTCGTGCTCGAGAAACATCGTCGCCGGCAGCACGACATCGGCAAGCTTGGCCGTGTCGGTCATGAACTGCTCATGCACGCAAGTGAACAGGTCGTCGCGCAAAAAGCCCTGTTTCACCAGCCGCTGCTCGGGCGCGACATTCACCGGGTTGGTGTTCTGGATCAGCATCGCCGTCACCGGCGGTCCGCCATAGAGCGCATCGCTGGCGCCGGTCAGCACCGGGCCGATGCGCGAATGGTCGAGATAACGGATCGAGGGATCGCGCATCCTGGTGCCTTCCAGCACCTCCTGGTTGAGTTTGAAGATGCCGGAATTCGAATGGAAGGCGCCGCCGCCCTCATACTGCCAGCTGCCGGTGACCGCGGCGATGCAGGAGGCGGCATGCATGTTGACGGCGCCGTTGCGCTGGCGGGCAAAGCCGTAGCCGAGGCGGAAATAGGTTTTCCTGGTCGTGCCAACGAGGCGGGCAAAGGCTTCGATCTCGGCGACCGACAGGCCCGTGATCTCGGCCGCCCATTCAGGGGTTCGTGTCCGAAGATGCGCCTCCAGCCCCTTCGGGTCGTCGGTGTATTTTTCGAGATAGGCGCGGTCGGCAAGGCCTTCCCTGAACAGCACATGCATGACCGCGCAGGCCAGCGCGCCGTCGGTGCCAGGCTTCAGCACAAGGCCCATGTCGGCCTGCTTCATGGTCGCGTTTTCATAGACGTCGACGACGACGATCTTAGCGCCACGCTCCTTGCGCGCCTTGATGGCATGGGTCATCACATTGACTTGGGTGACCACGGCATTGGTACCCCAGATCACCACGCAGTCGGATTTCGCCATTTCGCGCGGGTCGGGCCCACGCAAGGCGCCCGCCCCCATCATCCAGCCGGTCCAGGCGAGATTGGTGCAGATCGAGCCGAAGAAGCCTGAATATTTCTTGGCATGGCGCAGCCGGTCGATGCCGTCGCGCTGCACCAACCCCATCGTGCCGGCATAGTAATAGGGCCACACCGTCTCCGAGCCATATTTCGCCTCGGCCGCGATGAATTTTTCGGCCACGAGGTCGAGAGCCGCCTCCCAGCTCGCTTCCTGCCAGACGCCGTCGCCCTTGGCGCCGGCGCGGATCAGCGGCTTCAGCAAGCGGTCGGGATGATGGACACGGTCGGCATAGCGGGCGACCTTGGCGCAGACGACGCCGGATGTGTAGGTGTTGGCCTTGGCGCCATGGACTCGCCCGATGCGGTTGCCATCGAGCAACTCGACCTCGAGCGCGCAGGTCGACGGGCAATCATGCGGACAGGCCGAGTGGCCGATGCGAAGCTTGGCGTGCTGGTTCATGGGGGCAAACTAGCCGTTTATGATGGTCTCGTGTAGGGCCAGTTATTCGCCGTCAATGCGCTTGAGCAGCGCATTGTAGGCGCCGCATCCCGGACAACGCATGTGCCGCTCGATATGGGTTGCGCCTGCTGGAGTGTCGAAAACCGTCAGTTCCGCCTCGCCACAGTCGGGGCATTTGACGACAGCTTTGAGGTCAACCACCAGTATCTTGCCGGCCTCGATCCATGATTCCTTGGACATCAATGGCTCTCAGAGTGCTATTTCCCGCGCATCGCATCGCCTAATTTACCGACGGAATTGAACCGCTCGGTAGGGGCAGCTTCCCCTTCTCCCCCTGGAGAACGCCCCTACTCCGCCGTGCCTTCCTCATACTCGGCCGACATGGTCAGCCATTTTTCCTCGTGGCCGGCAAGCTGTTGCGCCAACTGCGAGCGCTCCTTGGCCAGGCGGGTCGCGGTCGAGGGATCCTTTTCATAGATCGCCGGATTGGCCAGTTCGTCCTCGATGCCGTCGATGCGCTTGCGCAGTCGGTCCATCAGCGCCTCGGTGGCGCGGATTTCCTTGGCTAGCGGTTCGAAGGCGGCACGGCGTGCGGCTGCATCGCGGCGGCGGTCGGCCTTTGACGCCTTGTCCGCCTCGCGCTTGCCGCGACGGTCGCCGGACACGCCGGTGACCAGCGTCTTGTAGTCCTCAAGATCGCCATCATACGGATTGACCGCGCCATCCTTGACGAGCCACAGCCGGTCGGCGGTCGCCTCAAGCAAGTGGCGGTCATGCGAGATCAGGATTACGGCGCCGGGAAATTCGTTCAGCGCATGGATCAGCGATTCACGGCTGTCGATGTCGAGATGGTTGGTCGGTTCGTCGAGGATGAACAGGTTCGGCCCCTCGAAGGCCGACAGGCCCATTAACAGCCGCGCCTTCTCGCCGCCGGACAGGTCCTTCGCAGGCGTGTTCATCTTCTCGGTCGTCAGGCCGAACTGGGCGACGCGGCCGCGCACCTTGGATTCCGGCGCCTCCGGCATCAGCCGGCGGACATGCTCATAGGCGTTTTCCTCCGGTCTGAGATCGTCGAGCTGGTGCTGGGCGAAGATCGCGACCTTCAGCCCGGGCGCCACCGTCATCGTGCCGCTCTCCTGTTTCAGCCTGCCCGACAGCAATTTGGCGAAGGTCGACTTGCCGTTGCCATTGGCGCCGAGCAGCGCGATGCGGTCGTCGGCGTCGATGCGCAGCGTCATCTTCTTCAGGATCGGCTGGCCTTCGGTATAGCCGACATTGACGTTGTTGAGCGCCACGATCGGCGAGGCCACGGTCTTGACCGGTTCCGGGAAGGAGAACGGCCGCACCGAATCGTTCACGATCGCCGCGATCGGCTTCATCTTTTCCAGAGCCTTGATGCGCGACTGCGCCTGTCTGGCCTTGGACGCCTTGGCGCGGAAGCGCTCGACGAAGGACTCCATGTGCTTGCGGGCGGCTTCCTGTTTGACGCGGCCCTTTTCCTGCAATTCCTTCTGCTCGGTATACTGGCGCTCGAACTGGTCGTAGCCGCCGCGCCAGAAGGTCAGCTTCTTCTGGTCGAGGTGAACGATCGAGTTGACGGCGCGGTTGAGTAGGTCGCGGTCGTGCGAAATCAAAAGCACGGTGTGCGGGTATTTCGACACGTAGTTTTCCAGCCACAACGTGCCTTCGAGATCGAGATAGTTGGTCGGTTCGTCGAGCAGCAGCAGATCCGGCTCCGAAAACAGCACCGCGGCCAATGCCACGCGCATGCGCCAGCCGCCGGAGAAGGACGAAGCCGGCCGGCGCTGCGCCGCGTCGTCGAAGCCGAGGCCGGCGAGAATGGTGGCCGCGCGGGACTCGGCCGAATGCGCGTCGATGTCGGCCAGCCGCATGTGGATGTCGGCGATGCGGTGCGGATCGGTCGCCGTCTTTTCCTCTTCGAGCAGCGCCGTGCGTTCGAGGTCGGCCTTGAGCACGATCTCGATCAGCGGCTCCTCGGTTCCCGGCGCTTCCTGCGCAACCTGGCCGATGCGTGTGTTCTTCGGCAGGCTGATCGAACCGGTCTCGGAGGGAAAGTCTCCGGTGATGGCCTTGAACAGCGTGGTCTTGCCCGTGCCGTTGCGACCGACAAGGCCGGCCTTGGTGCCGGCCGGCAAGGTCAGCGAGGCGTGGTCGAGAAGCAGGCGCCCGGCCATGCGGAGCGAAAGGTCGTTGATTACAAGCATGGCCGCGCTTTTGCACTGGACATCAACGCTTCGCAAGACCTTGCGGGCCAGTTGGCCGTACAAGGCCCGAAACACGGTCAGGAACGGCGAGGCGAACTGGTAGCCTTGTCCGCGAAATTCGTGCCTGTCCTCGACGACCGTCGAAGCAGACCGCACAGGCCTGATCGCGAGACGCGCCAGCGCTCATCGCCGGAAAGTCCTCGAAGGCTAAAGGCAAAGTCCATCGGCCCACACTGTCCGCGCCGGGGTGGTCAATATTGAACAGACGGGCGCCCGACGTGCGTCCTACGCTTTACAAGCTGACGAAACCGGACTGCCCCCCAACCACGTTTGGTTACGACAGCAGGAACCCCGGCCGGGGATTTTTCAGCATGGCAAAGGAAACGGCTCGGCATCACTCGGAAAACCGGGTCTGCGGAAACCATCAGGACCCGAATGAACCAGGGCGGCATGGAGATTCGAGGATGCCCACGCTTCCGTTGGCGCTCAAGATCGCGGACGCCGTTTCCAATGCCCAGCGGCGTCGGCGCAGGCTGGACATAGCAGCCGTCGCCAGCCTGTTGCTCGACGCCCATCCCGAGGCGGGACATAGTTTGACGGAAATTGCCGACACATTGCGGGAGGAAGTTGCATTCCAGGGCCCCTTGGCAAAGGGAATTGCTGCGACGTCTCGCTAGCATCGAATGGCGCCAACGGCATTTGGATAGCCTTCGCGGCGAGCCGTGTCTGGTCAATATTGACCGGTCCCGCGAGATATTGGATTCTGTTTTCATCGAGGCTGAAGCCTCGTCAGCATCATTATAAAATCCAACCTTGCGAGTGGGTGGGATCATTGATGGAAGGAAAATCAGATCAGCCGTTCGATCCGAAGGCTTTTCTGGCGAAAGCCGATCTCGGGCGCACGATCACACACTATGGACCCAGCCAGAAGATATTCTCGCAGGGCGACGTCGCTGCTTCGGTCTTCTACCTCAATGAGGGCCAGGTCAAAATCAGTGTCCTGTCCGAGCAGGGAAAGGAAGCTGTCGTCGCCATAATGGGGACCGGCGATTTCTTCGGCGAAGGTTGCATGGCCGGTCAGACGCGGCGCATGGCAACGGCGGTTGCGATGACCGATTGCGAGATCATGCAGCTAGACAAGAAGGCGATCATGCGCGTCATTCACGACGAGCCGGCCTTTTCGGAAATGTTCATCGCCCACCTTCTGACACGAACCATCCGCGTCGAAGAGGACCTGGTCGATCAGCTTTTCAATTCGAGCGAAAAGCGCCTGGCACGCGCACTCCTCCTGCTGGCAAATTTCGGCAAGGAAGGAAAGCCTGAACCCATTCTCGGCAAGGTCAGCCAGGAGACGCTTGCCGAAATGATCGGCACAACGCGACCGAGGGTCAGCTACTTCATGAACAAGTTCCGCGACCTTGGCTTCATCGAATACAATGGAAAACTCGTGGTCCACAGTTCGTTACTGAACGTGGTTCTGCATGATCAGCCGCAGATAAGGCGTTGAACCCGGAAGCGCAGAACCGCTTTCCGGGTTCTAGTTGGTTGGCCGTGGGCGCGCTTCGCGGCTAGCCAGCCGCCTTGCGCTTGCTTCCCTTCGCCACGGCGGCCGGCGCTGCTGCAGGCTTGCGGCCAAGCCCAGTCGACTTTGCCAGCGCCGACCGGGTCGCCGAGTAATTCGGAGCGACCATCGGGTAATCCGGTGGCAGGCCCCATTTGGCCCGATAGTCGTCCGGGCTCAAACCATAGTCTGTCCTGAGGTGTCGCTTGAGCGACTTGAACTTCTTTCCGTCCTCCAGGCAGATGATGTAGTCGGGAAACACCGACTTTTTCGGGTTTACGGCCGGAACCAGGCTCGGGCTTTCCACGACGACCGCGCCAGCCAGTTTTCGAACCGAAGCGCTGACGCTGGCAATCAGGTCAGGCAGGCCGGAAGCTGGAAGTGGATTGTTGCCGACATAGGCCGAGACAATATCGGCCGTTAGCTCTATAACGGTCTTATCCTCGATATTTGACAATTCTTTCACCCTATTTGCGAGAAAGTCATCCACCCCAGCGAAGACTTTCGTCGATGTATCTCTTTAACCGCGTCCCCCAGCGGGCGCCAAGCGCCAAAACGAATCAAGACTTGGCGTCAACTATTTTTATGGGAAATCGACGCCGCGCAAATTAGAAAATCTAATACTTGGAAGCAGCAGACTTGGTTGTCCGGGCATCGGCCAATATCTCAAGAATACGCCGCCAACGGGCACAACGCCCGAAATCCTTCTGCTCAATCGCCTTTTCGGCCTTCATCGCGGCGTAAAGCGGTGCTTCGGCGCCAAATTCCTTGATCAGCCAATGCGCTTCCTGCCTGGCGAGACGTTCATTGTCGTCAAACATAGTCTTGCGCCTCCGAGCGCTCCAGACCGACCGCGATACAACTGCCGATGACGAGGACTGCGCCGGCAATGGCGGTCGTCGTCAACCGTTCACCGGACAGGGTCAGCAGCAACGTCGACGCGATCGGCGTGAGATAGGCGACGACCGCGACCTTGCCGCTGCCTTCGAGCTTCAAGGCGCGCGACCAGAAGTAATAACCCAGCCCCATCGGGCCGGCGCCGAGATAGAGGCCCAGGGCGAGATCGACGCCGGAGGGCCAGGCGACGCCTTCGCCAGCGGACCACAAAAGCGTCAAGGCGACGCCGACCAGCGACGAGGGCAGCAGCAGGCGATCGGGCGAAGCGGCGAGCCGTCCCACCATCACCGAATAGAAAGCCATGCACAGCGCGGACCCGAACGCGGCGAAATAGCCAACGAGATCGCCCTGGAACCAGCTGCTCTCGCGCCCTCCCGAAATCACCAGCGCGACGCCGACAAACCCAAGGACCGCGGCAAGACCCAGCAGGGCCGGACGCCGAGGGCTTTCGAAGGCGATCACTGCCGCGGCGACCATCAAGGGCCAGGTATAGGCCACGAGGTTGGCTTCGATCACCGGCATCGAGGCGAAGGCGATGTATTGCAGCACCATGGTGCCGACCAGGCCGATGAAGCCGACGGCAAGCGCCGCGGCCGCGCCTCGGGGCGCGGCCGATGGGGTTGCCTCACGGCTCATGAACCGGATCAAGGCGAAGACCAGTGCAGCTCCCGCAAATTGCAGGAACTGCACTTGCGACACCGGATGGGCTGCCAGCAGGGACTTGCCGACCAAGGCATTGGTCGACCACAGAGCCACCGCCCCGGCAGCAAAGACCAGCGCGGATATCGAACCTGTTCCATGCCGAAACAATCGGCCTGGGGCTCTATCCCTGTGTTGGACCATGATCTCGCCCGAAGACCGGCTCCCACTTTCCGGGATCATGGTTCATTACCATGATTCCCTGGCTCCGCCCGAAACCTGTGCTTCGGCGGCCGGGGCGGGCGTCGGATGCTCCGCCTCGAATCGGCGATAGGCCGGCAACTGGTTGGTCCAGACGTCTTCGGCCAATTCGTTGACCCACTCGCGGTCGTGATCGTTGTCGGCGGCAAGATAGAACATGCGGTTGTCGTCGACATAGGGCTTGGCCACCGAACGCTGGTTGAGCACCAGGGTGACGCGCTCGCCATACTGGATCGGGGCGGTGCGGTGCAGGACGCCAAGGAACTGTCCGAGTGTCGCGTATTTCATCTTGTGATCGATGCGCATGATACGGTTGCGCGGGATCTCGCGGCCGGATTCGAGGATGGCGCGGCCGGTCTCGGAATCGTCGCAATAGATTTCGAGATGGCCGCCGACCAGTGGATTGCTGATCGACAAGGGAATGAGCTCGGTGACCGGAACGCCGTCGCAATGCCATTCGACGGCGCCGTCCCTGGGATTCATGAAGGTGACGGTCGAGCCGACGATTGACAGCGGATAGGGCTCCAGCTTCGTGCCCATCATGTCGGACAGCCGCTCCAGGCGCAGCTTGTCGTGCAGCAACTCCTTGATTTCAGGGATGAAACGGTCGGCGCCCGTGATGAAGGTCAGGTCGAGGTGCTTGTGCACGGCATGGCTGTCCTTGAGCTTCAGGGCGGCCTCCTCGATTGCGGCGAGCAGTGCCGGATCATAGCCATGCAGATACTGTGCAACGCCGAAACTCGACACCTTCCAAGCGGTTTCGTGGCCGATAATGGCCTCACGGCTCATCGCATAGCGCAGTTCGGGGATGGTATGTGCGTTCATTGTACTTCTCCAAGTGGGGGGCAAACACTTGGTTAACAGTCGATTAAATTAGCCCCCCCTGTAAAATTAGGAATGCTGGTGCTAGTGTAAGCCCAGCTTAAGGTCGAAGCCCGTGCGTTTGCTCAGTCAGGTCAACCTCAATTCGCTGAAAATCGTGGAGAGTGCTGCGCGCCACGGGAATTTCACGCGAGCCGGCGAGGAGCAGTTCATCACCGCTTCAGCGGTCAGCCAGCGCGTCAAGAGCCTGGAGGATCAGCTGCGCTTCAAGATTTTCCAGCGCGGCGGCAATGCGGTGTCGTTGACGCCGGAAGGCGAGACCTATGTCTCGCGTGTCCGCGAGGCGCTGGAGCGGATCGTCGCCGCCAGCATGGAAGCGACCGGGCAATCGCAGGAACATGTGCTGAAGATATCCGTGCTGCCGACCTTCGCCGCGCGCTGGCTGTTTCCGCGCCTGCCGGAGTTCCAACGGCAACATCCCGATATCGTGATGCGGGTTTCGACCTCCTACGCGACGCATGACTTCACGGCCTCCGATTTCGATCTCGAAATCCGCTATGGCGACGGCCATTTCAACGGGCTGCCATCCGACTTGCTGTTTCGGGAAGACCTGACACCGGTATGCAGCCGCAAACTGTTCCATGAGGTTCTCGGCGACAAGCCGATGTCAAAGGTGACGCCCGACGACCTCAGGCACTTCACGCTGCTGCATTCCGACACCTGCACCCAGAACTGGCAAGCCTGGCTTGGTTTCGCCGGCGCCAGCTTCGTGCTCAGCGAGACCAAAAGCATCTATTTCGACTCTTGCATGATGTCCTATGAGGCCGCCAATGCCGGAATGGGCTTTGCGGTGGCAAACCGCGCCTATATGGCCAGCGACATTCGCGCCGAAAGGCTGGTCGCCCCCTTTGCCGTCCATCATCCGAATACCGCCGGTTGGTATTTCGTCTCTCCCAACAAGTGCCTTGCCGCACGCAAGGTGCTGCTGTTCAAACAATGGGTCATGGCGGAAGCGGCTTTGACGCAAAGCCAATTGGACAGTGAAGTCCTCGACCTGGCTACCGAAGCTGTCTGAAATTCGCATCAGCGCCCAATTGTCCCCCAATGACCGCCGGTCAGAAAATTGAGGACCAACGGTTAATGGACGTCCAATCCATGCAACCGACCCTGGTCGGAAAAATTGTTGAACTCAAGCCGTTACAGCCGGGACATTCGCAGGGCCTTCTGTATGCAGCCGCGGACGGTGAGCTGTGGAACCTGACGGCCACCGTGGTTCCCGGGCCAGCCACGATCGATGACTATGTGGCCAGCGCCCTGGCTGGACGACGGGCCGGGACCGTCATGCCTTTTACAATCATCCTGCGCGGCACGGGAGCGATCTGCGGGAGCACGCGGTTCTGGAAGATCGATCGCATGAACAGAAAATTGGAGATTGGGCACACGTGGCTCAGCGCTTCGGTTCAGCGATCAGGGGTCAATACCGAGGCAAAGTACCTTCTCCTGGCCCATGCCTTCGAGGTCATGGCGTGTGTGCGGGTGCAGTTCACCACCGATGAACTCAATGACGCATCGAGAGCGGCCATTCTGCGGATAGGGGCAAAGCAGGAAGGGATCGTTCGCAATGAGCGGATCATGCCGGACGGCCGGAAACGCAATTCCGTGCGGTTCAGCATCATCGATTCCGAATGGCCTGACGTGAAGGCCATGCTTCTGCGGAAGATGCGGCGGTAGCCGGCGCAGGCCGCTCGCCTGGATCAGGCGAAAGCCCTGCCCTCTTCGGTACGCTGGAAATGCGCCAGATCGAGCGGCACGGAGGGACGGCCCAGAACCGTCAGGATCATATGCGCCTGGCCGCGGTGATGTGTCTGGTGGTTGAAGACATGCGCCAGCGCCGGCACAAGGCGCTGCGAGACGGTGCGCATGTCCGAAAGCGTCATATAGGTGAAGCGGCCCGACAGCGCCTTGTCGCTCAAGCCAGAGAGCCAGTCGATGATCCGCCGGTCCTCCGCCTCTCGCGCCGTCCTCAGCTTGGGCAAGGCACGATGCAGTATGGTATCCAGCGCCGTCGGCGCGTCGCCCTCGCCGGTGAAGCGCTTCATCCAGATGCGATCGGCGGCAAGCAGATGGTTGAGGGTGCCCATCAGCGAGCCGAAGAAGGCGCCGACGTCGCGATTGAATTCCTCTTCATCGAGGTCCGCGGCGGCATCATAGATGCGGCCATTGGCCCATTGATTATACGCCGCAAACATCATGAAGTGCTGTTTCATCTTTTCTCCCGCCGCCCCGTTTCGGGGTGTCGCGAGCGATACCTAGACCGCAAAGAGACCCGCGCCAATGACCATTCTGCTTTATGAGCTCGTCGGGCGTGACGAGCGCCGTCCGTTCAGTCCGCATTGCTGGAAGGCGACGATGGCGCTGGCCCACAAAAGGCTCGACATCTCGACCGAGCCGACGCGTTTTCTCGAGGTGCCTACCATCGAGGGCGGCGCCTCGAAAACCGTTCCGGTGATCCGCGACGGCGACAACGTCGTCATCGATTCCTTCGCCATAGCGCTCTATCTCGAGGAAACCTATCCGGACCGGCCGACGCTGTTTGGCGGCGAAGGCGGCAAGGCGATGGCGCGCTTCATCGAGCGCTGGTCGCAATTGACCATCCATCCCTTCGTCACCACCGCGGCGCTCGTCGACCTCCACGCCATGCAGGACGAAGAGAACGCCGTGTATTTCCGGCAGAGCCGGGAGCGGCGCTTCGGCAAGCAGCTGGAAGATGTCGTCGCGGCGCGCGATGCCGGCCTGGCGGCGTTTCGGGCTTCGCTCGAGCCGCTGCGCTCGATGCTGGGCTACCAGCCTTTCATCGGCGGCGCCTCGCCGCTGTTTGCGGACTACATCGTCTTCGGCGCGCTGCAATGGGCGCGCATCGCCACGCCCTACCAGTTGCTTGAAGACGGCGACGTCGTGGCGCAATGGTTCGCGCGTTGCCTCGACCTGCATGGCGGGCTGGGACGAAAGGTTGCCGCAGCGGCCTGACGGCCGCAAGCGCCTGCCCTGCCCGCAAGGCAGCTTGGATGCGTCGTCAATCCGTGGCGAAAATCAGCGTCGGGATAGCGGGCCTTACTTGGCCGCCTTCTTTGGCTTGCTGGTCTTCGGCTTGCTGGCTTTCGCGGCGGTCTTTTCTTCCCTGGGGGCGGCTTTGGCCTTGCTGGCGCCAGATGCCTTCTTGGCCGGCTTCTTGGCTGCCGGCTGCTTGCCCGCGTCCTCCCGCTCGATGTCGGCGGCCGCCTGGTGCCAATGGCGTTCGTGGTGACCGGCCGGTTGCCCCTCTTCCTGCCAGATCTGATGTGCGCGGTTGCGAATGCGCTCCTGACGATCGTCTGCCATGGTCATGTTGTCTCCATTCGGGCCGACTTCAGCGCGGCGCCGACGCGTGACTATAGCAAGCAAAGCGTTGCTGTGCAGCCATCTGATGTCGTCTCCCGGCTCGCCGGCCTGACCGGAAGCGCGCAGCGTTCCGCCCCCCTTGCTCTGGCTCCGGGCGGCTTGTATAGAGCCCGCCACTCTCAATTCCATTCTCAGACAAGGACGACCCATGGCGCTCGAACGCACCTTTTCCATGATCAAGCCGGACGCAACCCGGCGCAACCTCACCGGCGCCATCACCAAGATGCTCGAAGACGCCGGCCTGCGCGTCATCGCTTCGCGCCGCGTCTGGATGAGCCGCCGCGAGGCGGAAGGCTTCTACGCCGTTCACAAGGACCGTCCTTTCTTCGGCGAGCTGGTCGAGTTCATGTCGTCGGCACCGACGATCGTGCAGGTGCTGGAAGGCGAGAACGCCATTGCCAGGAACCGCGAAGTGATGGGCGCCACCAACCCGGCCAACGCCGCCGAAGGCACCATCCGCAAGGTGCACGCGCTGTCGATCGGCGAGAATTCGGTGCACGGCTCCGACGCGCCGGAAACCGCCGCGCAGGAGATCAAGTACTGGTTCTCGGACACCGAGATCGTCGGCTGAACCGACGCTGCGAAATCTCATGCAAAAGGCCGGCACTTCGCCGGCCTTTTTTGTTCTGGGTCGATCAGGTCTCGAAGCGGGCGGCCTAAGGCCTGCCAAGTTGGCCGAGGTGCCGCCCTATCATTATGGGGCCGTGTTCGAGCCGAACTCCTAGAGCTTAACTCGCGGCGCTGAAGCGCAGGATTTCGCGGCCGTCCTTGCCTGATATGGTGAGCTTGCCGGCATCGACCTTGTATGACTTCGCCTTGGTCAGGGCGTCGAACAAGGCCTTTTCCTCCGCCATCACCTCCGGCGCGCAGGCCTTGTAGGTCGAGCCTATGTCGCTGATGGCGATCGTCTGGCCATCGACTTTGGCGGTGGCGAAATAGGTATTGCAGGGGCCGCTGCCGCCGGCCTTGCCGGCCTCGCTGACCCGGAACGTCGCCTGCGGCGCGGTGATGGCGCCAATGCCATCGACATAGTCGACCACCCAGAGCTGGCCAAAGACGGAAGCGGCCGCCGGCCCGGTGCCTGGCGCCACCATCTTCAGCATGATGGTCTGCGGCGCGTCGGTCAGCGGATCGACCTGATGGCGCATATCGGAAATGAACATCAACTTGCCGTCAACGGTGATCCGCGCCTGCAACGCATAGGTGATCTGCGACCGGATTACCGACGGATCGAACTTGATCTCGAAGCTGATCGGCACCTGGCCGGTGGGCTTGACCGTCTGCTCGCCGATGATCCTGGCTGGCGCATCGGCCAGCGAAACATCCGCAAGCTGGACGGAAAGCACGGCGCTGGGCGGCAGGGCGATGCGCTCGCGATAGATCACCTCGCCCCTCACCGCCTTTTCAGCGGCCACGGACAGTTCCGGCACCGCCAGGATGCCGATCACCAGAGGCACGAAACCGAAGACGAAGAACTCCGTGAGCCTGTCCAGCATGACCACCTCCCTTGCCCCGGGCTGCCAATGTCCTGGGCTGACCAAGTGCGCTCAATTGGCCAAAGGATTGCGGTCAATACATGGCTGCGACGGGATTTATTCGGACGATGACTTCCAGCGCTTTGCCGCCTGGGCGTCGGTTTCCTTGGCCTCGACCCAGCCACCTTCGGAACCATCGGCGCGATGCTCCTTCTTCCAGAAGGGCGCGCGCGATTTGAGGTAATCCATGAGAAAGTTCGACGCCTCGAACGCGGCCTGGCGATGGGCCGAGGCGGCCACCACCAGCACGATGTTCTCGCCCGGACGAATCTTGCCATGGCGGTGGATGACAGTAAGGCCTTGCAGCGGCCAGCGCGCAACCGCCTCGGCTGCGATACGGCCGATCTCGGCCTCCGCCATCCCAGGATAATGTTCGAGCTCCAGTGCCGATAGCGCGCCCTGCTCATCGCGGCAGAGGCCGGAGAAAGAAACCACCGCGCCGATGTCGGTGCGGCCTTGCGTCAGTCCGGCGATCTCGGCGGCGACGTCGAAATCCTCTCGCTGGATGCGCACGGTCGGCGCCAGGACGGCCGACACGGTGTCAGCCCCCGGTCATCGGCGGGAATAGCGCGATCTCGCGTGCGCCGGATATCTTTTCGCGGTGGTCGACATGTTCCTGGTTGATGGCAACGCGGATAACGTCGGGATATTGCAGCGCGTGTTCGTAGCCCTCGCCGCGCGATTGCAGCCAGCGCAAGAGGTCGGCGACCGTCTCGATGCCGGCGGGCAATTCGACATCCTCTTCAGGCATGCCGATCCGTTCGCGCACCCAGGCAAAATAGATGAGGCGGGTCGTCATTTCACTCGTCCATGATGTGCTTGAGGCCGGCGCGGAAATAGTCGTAGCCGGTGTAGAGCGTGACGAGTGCGGCGATCCACAGCAGCACAAGGCCCGTCTGTGTCGTCAGCGGGAAGATCTTGTCGCCGGCCGGCCCCGCCAGCAGGAAGGCGATGGCGACCATCTGGATGGTGGTCTTCCACTTGGCTAGCTGCGTCACCGGCACCGAGACCTTGAGCGCCGCCAGATATTCGCGCAGGCCAGAAACCAGGATCTCGCGGCACAGGATGATGATGGCCGCCCACAGCGACCAGCCGGCAATGCCGGCATGGCGATCGGTGTCGGCCGCCAGCAGCAAAAGGCACGTCGCGACCAGCAGCTTGTCGGCGATCGGGTCGAGCATCTTGCCGATGTTTGAGGTCTGCTGCCAGGCGCGCGCAAAATAGCCGTCGAAATAATCGGTGACGGACGCAAGCAGGAAAATGACCAGCGCCGACCAGCGGGCGAAGTCGCTTGATTTCAGATGGCCTTCGAGAAAAAAGCACAGCACCACCAGCGGCACCGCGATGATGCGGGCGTAGGTCAGCATGTTGGGCAGGTTGAACGCGCGCTGGGCCATATCTGGTGGACTCTTTCTGCCTGCGTACTCAAATCAGAAGGCAATGTAGGGGGTCAACAGGCCAGATTCGACTGGCCAGCTGAAAGTGCCGAATTTTTCAACTTTCGTGAAAATGATTGTAGACCAGTTTGGCGACCTGTTCGGAAATACCGTCGACTTTCCTCAGATCCTCGATCGCGGCACGGCTGACGGCCTTGGCGGTGCCGAATGCCAGCAGCAGCGCGCGCTTGCGACCGGGGCCGATGCCGGCGATCTCGTCGAGCGGACTTTTGACCATCTCCTTCTTGCGCCGCGCCCGATGCGAGCCGATGGCGAAGCGATGGACCTCGTCGCGCAGCCGCTGGACGAAATAGAGCACGGGGTCACGCACCGGCAGCGAAAAAGAATCCCTGCCCTTGACGAAAAACCGCTCGCGGCCGGCATCGCGGTCCTGGCCCTTGGCTATGCCGATCGCCACGACGCGGTCCTCGATGCCGAGATCGGCGAGAATCTTGCGCACCGCCGTCATCTGGCCCTGGCCGCCGTCGATCAGGATGACGTCGGGCCAGGCCGGGAAGCTGCCGGAGATATCGTCTTCGATTTCATCCCCTGCTTCCGCCGAGGCCGCATCGTCGGGCGCGGCATAGCCATGCTCTTTGAGCAGTCGCGAAAAACGCCGCTCCATCACCTCGCGCATCATGCCGAAATCGTCGCCCGGCGTGATCTCGGTCGAGCGGATGTTGAATTTCCGGTACTGGTTTTTCACAAACCCTTCCGGTCCCGCGACAACCATGGCGCCGACCGCATTGGTGCCCATGATGTGCGAGTTGTCGTATACCTCTATGCGCACCGGCGGCTTGGCCAGGCCGAAGGTCTCGGCGAAACCGGCAAGCAGCCGTCCTTGCGTCGAGGTTTCGGCCAGCCTGCGGCCCAGCGCCTCACGGGCGTTCTGCAAGGCGTTGTCGGTCAGGTCCTTCTTCTCGCCGCGCTGCGGCACAGAGATCGCAACCTTGCGGCCGGCGCGGGTGGAGAGTGCCTCGGCCAGCAATTCCTGGTCCTCGACGCTGTGCGACAGCAGAATGTTCCGCGGCGTCGGCTTGTCGTCATAGAACTGCGCCAGGAACGAGCCCAATACCTCGGCCGCTTCCAGGGCAGGATCGGCTTTCGGGAAATAGGCGCGGTTGCCCCAGTTCTGGCCGGTGCGGAAGAAGAACACCTGGATGCAGACCTGCCCGCCTTCCTGATGGATGGCGAAGACATCGGCCTCGTCGACGGTCGCCGGGTTGATGCCCTGATGGCTCTGCACATGCGACAGGGCGGCCAGCCGGTCGCGATAGATGGCGGCGCGTTCGAAATCGAGGTCCTCGGATGCCTGCTGCATGGCGGCCGAAATCTCGGTCTTCACCTTCTGGCTGCGGCCGGACAAGAAATCCTTGGCCTCGGCGACCAGCTCGGCATAACCCTCATGCGAGATTTCGCCGGTGCAGGGGCCGGCGCAGCGTTTGATCTGGTAGAGCAGGCACGGCCGCGTGCGGTTCTCGTAGAACGAATTGGTGCAACTGCGCAGCAGGAAGGCGCGCTGCAGCGAATTGATGGTGCGGCCGACGGCTCCGGCCGAAGCAAAGGGGCCGAAATAGTCGCCCTTTCGCGACCGCGCGCCACGATGCTTGTAGATGCCGGGCGAGACATGGTCGCCGGTCAAAAGGATATAGGGAAACGACTTGTCGTCGCGCATCAGCACGTTGAATCGTGGCCGCAAGCGCTTGATAAGATTGGCTTCGAGGAGCAGCGCCTCGATCTCGGTGCGGGTGACGACGAATTCCATCGTCGACGTCTCGCGCACCATGCGACCGATGCGGTTGGTGTGGAACCGGCCCTGCGCGTAGTTGGTGACGCGCTTCTTCAGGCTGCGCGCCTTGCCGACATAGAGCACGTCGCCGGCGGCGTTCATCATGCGGTATACGCCGGGCGCGTTGGGCAGCCGCTTGACCAGGGTCTGGATCACCTCGGCGCCGACCATGCCTTCGGCATCGCCGGCATGCGGCGTCCAGTCGATGGCCGTGAAGGCGACGTCCGGGCCTGTCGGTTCGACGATTTCCTCCAGCGCCTCATCCTCGAGGTCGATTTCGGGAGGCAGGTCATCGGCGCCGCCGCGCGGCTTGTTCTTTTGGTCTAAAGGACTCATTCCGTCATGCCTGTCACATCCGGCGTCTGCCATGCAAGATGCTGGCCGCCATCGAGCGCGATCATCTGACCGGTGACGGAGCGCGCATCCCAGAGATAGCGGATGGTGGCGCCGAATTCCGGCAATTCCGGGCCGCGCTTCAGGATCAGGCCGGCGAGCTGTGCGTCGAAATCGGCATCGTCCTGGCGCACATTCTTCAGCGTCGGGCCAGGACCGATCGCGTTGACCCGAATGCGCGGGCCGAGCGCCTGCGCCAGCATCTGCGTCTGCGTCCACAAAGCCGACTTCGACAGCGCATAGGAGAAGTAGCGTGGCGTCGGCCGCCAGACGCGCTGATCGATGATGTTGACGATCAGCCCCTCGCGCCCTTCTGGCAAGGCGCGAGCGAAATGCTGCGCCAACAGCGCCGGCGTTTTCACATGGATGGCAAAATGGCGGTCCCAGGCCTGCCAGTCGAAATCCTCGACGGAATCATCGACGAAGAGCGAGGCATTGTTGACCAGCAGCGAGACCGGCCCAAGCGCGGCCTCCGCCTGGCCGACGAGGCCGCTGACGGCATTCATGTCGGTCAGGTCCGCTCCAACCACGGTGGCGTGGCCGCCAGACTGATTTATCCCGGCGGCCAAGGCATCCGCCTCGTCGTGCGAGCGATTGGCGTGGATGGCGACGGCGAAACCATGGCCGGCGAGGTCTTCGACAATTGCCTTGCCGATCCGTTTCGCCCCGCCCGTCACCAGGGCCACGGCAATGGCTTTGCTCATCTGCTGTCAATCCTCAATTTCGGGCCGAAAACACGACGCCGACGAAATATGGCCCGGCATGCGTTAAACGGCATTCGCACTTGGGGCAGCATTGTGGCGAAACGCCCGGTTCGGCATGCCGACTCGTCTTGGAGTGGGAACCGCCGGAACGCAATATAGGACGCTGGACTCCTTGCACCAAGCGGTGTGCAGTGCAGCATGAAATGGCTACTGACATTTCGCTGTTGCGAAGATGCAACGTCAAGGTTCCGCCTCATTCGCGCCGGGGAATGACCCAAGTTCAGGTTCGCTTCAGCCGCATTTTGACACGACATTTGGAACCGACGAACGCCAGATCCGTTTCACCCCCCGGACGGGTTGATGGCGATCGTGAGAAACAAGCCTGTGTCCTGTGGCTTAAGGAGTAAAGAACAATGCAAGCCAATCTCAAATTCGCACGGCCGCTGGCCGTTGCGCTCGGGCTCTTCGCCCTCGGTGGTACTGCCTATGCCGCAGACGTCGTCCAGGAAGAGCCCCCGGCACCCGCACCGGTTGCCGAACTGCCCGTCGCATCCTGGGCCGGCCCCTATGCTGGTCTTAACGTTGGCTACGGCTTTAGCGGCCGTACCAAGGAAAAGGATACCGGCTTTGACACCAGCACGAAGGGTTTCGTCGGTAGCGTCTTCGGCGGCTATCAGTGGCAGCAGGAGAACTTCGTGTACGGCGGTGAAGCCGAACTCGGCTACAACGGCGTCAAGGGTGACGATAACGGCATCCACTCCAAGGGCGGCTTCGAAGGCTCGCTGCGTGCCCGTCTCGGCTACGCTGTGACCCCGGAAATCCTGCTCTATGGCACCGGCGGTCTCGCCGGCAAGAGCCTGAAGGTGGAAGATAGCGATCTTAACGCCAGCGACCGCGCCACCATGCTCGGCTGGACCGCCGGCGTCGGCACCGACATCAAGCTGACCGACAATGTCTTCGGCCGTGTCGAGTACCGCTACACGGACTTCGGCTCGAAGAGCTTCGATGGTATCGGCAAGGTCAAGGCCACCGACAACCGCGTCACCTTCGGCCTCGGCATGAAGTTCTAAGTCGTTCAAGCCACGACACGAAAAAGCCGGGCCTCGCGCCCGGCTTTTTTATTGCCGGCCGCTCAGGCCGGTACCGCCGACTTCAGCTCCGGAAATTTCTCGTCGAAACGCGCTGCCCAGCGGGTCAATCGGCCACGGCCCTTCTCCCATTTGCCGGCGAAACGGAGCGAGAGATAGCCGAGGCAGGCACGCAGCGCCATTTGACCGGCCGTGATCTTCTTCGGCAGTTTCGGCGGGTTGGCATTGAGCAGATCGAGCGCGGCGGTGATCTTCGCCCACTGGCGGTCGAGCCAGGGCTGATAAACCATCTCCTCAGGCCGGGTGCGGCGCTCGTAGACCATCGACAGCGCGCAATCGCAAATGCCGTCGGCCAGCGCCTCCAACACTTCGGCTTCCAGCCGCTTGTCGGGATTGCGTGGAAACAACGCGCTCTTCGAAATGCGGTTGAGGTGCTGGGTAATGGCGCGGCTGTCGTGGATTGAGCGGCCATCGTCGAGCACCAGCACCGGGATCTTGCCGAGGGGATTGGCGCCGATCAGTTCGGCCGGCTTGTCCTCGGTCTTGACCGACACCAGATCGATCGCGATCCCGGCATAGGCCGCGGCCATCCTTACTTTGGAGCTGTAGGGAGAGGTGGAGGCGTAGAGCAGCTTCGGCATGACCGGTTTCCTGTTTGCAGGCGCCCAGTGTTGACTGGACAGGCGCTTGCGATCAACCGCCAGAGCACGAAAAAACAGCAGCCAGAAACCGGTTACGGTTTCTGCTCCGGACATCACGGACAAGCCTACGGACTGGTACGCTGAAAACACAAGTGAGCGACGACGGCAGGTTGACGGGATTCAGACCTGCATTCGCATCACACGAAACCCAAGCATCGCGCCCGGGCCTTCACCGACCGCGGCAAGGAGACGATCCAAAGAGCGAGCGAGGCAGCCAACCGGCGCCTCGCTTTGCTTGCCCCTCGGTCCCATCCCGATGTTCAGCCATCAAGGCTGAACCCGCTGCCGGATAGCTTCGATCCAGAGCGTCAGAGCGTCCTTGCGAACCCCGAAGGGATACGCGACGCCCCAACGACCTGTCTACTTCTTGGCCGGAGCCTTTGCCTTCGCAGGCGCTGCCTTGGCCTTCGGCGCGGCGGCTTTCTTCACCGCCGGCTTCGTCGCGGCCGCTGCGGCTTTCGCGGCGGGCTTTGCCGCTGCTTTCGCTGCCGGCTTTGCCGCTGCCTTGGCGGCGGGCTTTGCTGCAGCCTTGGCGGGCGCTGCTTTCTTGGCCGCGGGTTTCGCTGCTGCCTTGGCCGCCGGCTTCTTCGCAGGTGCTGCTTTGGCGGCGGGCTTTGCCGCTGCCTTGGCGGGCGCTGCCTTCTTCACTGCCGGCTTCGCCGCAGCCTTGGCCGCTGCAGGCTTCTTGGCCGGTGCTGCCTTCGCCGCGGGCTTTGCCGCTGCCTTGGCGGGCGCTGCTTTCTTCACTGCCGTTGCGGCCTTCGCCGCGACTGCTTTTGCGGGTGCTTTCTTTGCCGGTGCCTTGGATGCCGGCGCTTTAGATGACTGCTTAGCCATGTCATGCCCCTTCACGTTATGCCGTTGGCCGTGAATGACCCCGGCGCGCAATGCATATCTGACTCGCGGCTCGCTAGCCAGCGAAGCAATGGTATGATTTTCTCAGTTTAAATTTTGGTTGAGATCGACACACGATCGCACTCATCATCGCAAAAATTCGCTGCTGATCTTCTGATATCGCCAGCAACTTGACACCGGCATTCCAGATGCGAGCCAGCCATGAAGCCGCGAAGATTAGCGAGCAGCCTCACGCATGATCTTCGACCGCGAATATCCCAAGCTGCCTCCTCTTCGAAACGATCAACTTCGGTAAGCGAACGATCCGTGCGGATCACGAGCGCGACGCGGCGACCGATCTGAAGATCACCTTGTCAAGCGCACTTCCATTGCCCTCTGCTGATTGACAGATAACTCTGCAGGGCAGAGTATTCTATGCAAGGCAGGAGCTGGCGATTTGATTTCGATCACACAAAGGCAACCGACGGGACCGCTGCCCGCGATCGCCGGGCCGAGCGGCGACAGTCCGGGGCTTTGCCGCGGTGGGGTCCATCGGTGAGCGCCGACGACATCATCCATCAGGGCACACGGCTCAGGATCATGGCCATCCTGAACACGTTGGAAAGGCGCGAGGCGCTGGAGTTCAGCCAGTTGAAGGCCATGATCGAAACGACCGATGGAAATCTCGGAGCGCACATCGATACGCTGGCCAGGGCGGGCTATGTCGATGTTGAAAAGCTTTTCGTCGGGCGACGGCCGCAGACCCGCGTCAAGGCAACGACGATTGGGCGGCGGGCCTTTCGCGGCCACATTGCTTTTCTTCGCAAGATCATCGACCAGGCCGAGGCTGCGAAACGCAGGAAATAGCGCTGCGGCCGAGCGATCTCCCTCAGCGCGTGGCGAGCACGGCAACGCCGGCGCCGATCATGACGCCGCCTGCCGCGCGGTTGACCCGGCGCACGATCCTTGGCGTGCGCAACAGACTGCGGGCGCGGCCGGCGAGCAGAACATGCCCGCCGATCACCACAATCTCGACAGCCACGATCACCGCGACCAGTATGCCGAGATGCGCTGATGTGAGCGAGGCCCCGACGACGTTGGGAAGCAGCGCCACATAGAACAGCGGCATTTTCGGATTGCCGAGATTGAGCGCGACACCGGTGGCGAAGATCTTCAGCAGCCCGCGCCGTCCGGAGACGGGCTGCAACTCCGGCACGACGGGCACGGCCGTCCAGAGCCTGATACCCATCCAGATCAGGTAGGCTGCTCCGCAATAGCGAAGCACCGTCATAACGATTGCCATCTTGGCGGCGATGATCGACAGGCCGAAGGCTGCAAGCATCAGGAAGATAAGGATCCCGAGCACCGTGCCGGCACCGTAGGCGATGCCCGAGGCGGCGCCGATGGAGATCGTGCGGGCGACGATGGTCATGTTATCGGGGCCGGGGCTGGCCGCGAACACGAAGAAGGCGGCCGCGAAGGCAAGGATGGTGGCAAGGTCCATTAGGTTCCCGAAAGTGACGTGTTGCTCTCGGGTGTCCAGATTAGCCGATTTGCCTGCCGGCGATAGCCTGGAAAATTCAGCACCTCCGCGACATCAGCAGCGCGGCCGCGGCGGATACCGCGCCGAACAGGCAGGTGCCGCTCCAGCCCCACGCCGAAAAGGCAAGTCCCGCGAGACCCGAGCCGCAGGCGCCGCCGAGAATCATCGTCGCCATGAAGATGGTGTTCAGGCGACTGCGGGCGGTCGGATCGAGGGCATGGATGCGCGCCTGGTTGGCGACCTGCGAAGACTGCACCGCGAGATCGAGGATCAGCACGCCGACGATCATCGCCGCCAGCGATCCCTGGAACAGGCCGAAGATGGCGAAGGCGGCGACCACCAGGCCAGCGCCGATCGAAACGATGACGTCAGGCCCGCGCTGATCGGCGAAACGGCCGGCGAGCGGAGCCGCAAGCGCGCCGGCGACACCGACCAGCGCCATCAGCCCCACCGCCGTGGCGCCGAAATGATAGGGGGCTGCGTCGAAGGCCAGAGCGAGCGTCGACCAGAAACCGATGAAGGCAGCGAAGATCAGTGCCTGCACGACGATCGCCTGGCGCAAGACGCGATGCATGCGCAGCAGCGTCCAAAGCGAGCCGAGCAACCTGCCATAACTCAGATCGGTGACCGGCTCGACGCGCGGCAGGCGCCAGGCGAGCGCCGCGCCGGTGGCAAGCATCAATGCGGCGGCGGTCGCGAAGACGGCCTGCCATCCCCAGATGTCCGAGATGAAGCCGCTGACGGTGCGGGCAAGCAGGATGCCGACGAGAATGCCGCCGGTGACGATGCCAAGCACACGGCCGCGCTCATGCGGCGCTGCCAGATGCACGGCCATCGGCACGATCTGCTGCGTGACCGTGGCGAACAGACCAATGCCGATACCGGCGACGACCAGCCAGGAAAAGCCGGGCGCCAGCGCGGCAACGACAAGGGCGACGACCAGCGCCGCCATCGTCGACAGGATAAGGGACCGCCGTTCGAGCCGGTCGCCGAACGGCGCCAGAAACAGGATGCCGACGACATTGCCGAGTTGCGTCATGACGGGAAGCGCCGAAACCGTGCCGGCGGACAGAGAGAACTGATGCGCCAGCAGGCCGAGCATCGCCTGGTTGTAATAATTGTTGGCGACGGTCAGCCCCGCGGCAACGGCGAGTATGGCAAGCAGACCATTGTCGATGGCGGTACCGCGCGTGCCTGTAGGCGCATGCATTGCCGTCACGATTGATAACCGAGGCAGATGGCGCCGAGCGCGACGACGGCGCAGGCGCCGACGCGGCGGGGCGTCAGCGTCTCGCCAAGAAACAGCCGGCCGATGAAGGCCGCGAAGACGACGCTGGTCTCGCGGATCGCGGTGATCGCGCCGGCAGGCCCGAGCGCGAAGGCCGCCACCACGACACCATAAGCGAGAAGCGCGAACAGGCCGCCGCCCAGAGCCTTCCAGGTTTCCGGCGCTCGTGGATCGACAACAAGCCTGCCGCGGCAAGCAACGAAGGTCGCCGGCAGCAATGCGCCATAGGCGAGCAGCACCCAGGCGGTGTAGGCGCCGACATTGCCCGCCGCATGGACGCCGATCGCATCGACCGTCGCATAGGCGGCGATGATTGCTCCCGTTGCCAGCGCGTAGAGGATCGATGTCGTGGCGGCTCTTCCGCGTCCAAGCGACAGACCCATGATGCCGCCACCGACCAGGGCAACGCCGACGGTCTCCGGAACGGTGAGCTGTTGGCCGACGAGCAGGAAGCCGCCAAGGGTGACGAGCAGAGGCACGCTGCCGCGAACGATCGGATAGACCTGCCCCAATTCGCCATATCTGTAAGCGGCTACCAGGAACATGCTGTAGCCGACCTGCAGGCAGGCCGAGAGGGCTATATAGAGCCAGGCCGATGTGGCTGGAAAACCGTTCATGATAGCGAGAGGAATGGCCAGCGCCGTGCTGGAGAAGCTCATCACGGTGACTGTCCACAATCTGTCGGCGCCGGTTCGCAGGAAGGCGTTCCAGCTTGCGTGAAGGATCGCGGCGAAGAGCGCGAGCCCGATGACCAGCGGGCTCATTGCGGCCTGCGCGAGGCGGCGATGATGTCCAGGGCCGCTTTGCGGGCTTCGCGCAGAGCGGTATCCCCCTGCCCCATCTGCGCCATCAGGGTCGCCCCTTCGATCAGCATGAACAGCGTTGCCGCCACGTTCTCTGCCCGGCCGCGCGGCATCACCTCCGACAGGATCGATCGCATGCGCTGGCGAAGGCCATTCTTCTGCCTGGCGACAGCCTCGAACACCGGATGCCCGGGATCGCCGAACTCGGCCAGCGCATGCGCGAACAGGCAGCCGTGGAAATCTGGCCTGCGGAACCAGCGGCGATGCCAGTCGAAAATCTCCGCGATCTTCTGCTCCGGCGCGATGCTCTTTTGGGCAAGCTTGTCGAGCTGATCGTCAAAACGCCTGGCGCGATAGTCGAGCACCGCGACGATCAGATCGTCCTTGCTTGGGAAGTGCCGGTACATCGTCATCTTGGCCACGTCGGCCTCGGCGATGATCCGGTCGATCCCGGTGGCATGGAAGCCGGCGCGTTTGAACAGCGCATAGGCGGTTTCGACGACATGCTGGCGTTTGTCGGAGAGAGTTGACGGCGTCATGGCACTTGCCGTGTGATGAGACAGGTCTGTCTCATATCTGTGCGATGGATCGCGCCTCCTGTCAACACGACAAAACGCCTGCGGCTGATCGAGCCGCAGGCGCCAAAGCAATCGGGAATGGAGGGCAGCGCTTAGGGTATGTTGAGATTCAGGTCAGGCCGTGTCGAAAACGGTGGTTTCCGAGAACCGGAGCGGAGCGCACTTGAAGTACGTGAGCACCGGAAGCGCAGGAAACCACCGTTTGCAGGCCGGCCTCACCTGAATATCAATATTCCCTAGCGCAGGACGCGGCAGCGGCCGTTATAGACCATCCAGCGGTCGAAGCCCGAAACGCAGAACTCGACATTGTCGCCGATCGAGGCAAAGCCCTGGCCTTCCTCGATCAGGTACCAGATGGTCCGGTCGCGCCCATCGGAGAGGCTGACGGTGGCGCCGCAATAGCGGCGGCCGATCGGCCAGGTGTCGTTGGCCGGCAGATAGCGGTGCTGGTGGATGCGCCGGAAATCGGTGATCTGCACGTCAGGCAGATGCGGCACGTGATGCACCTGATGGGAGAAGCGGCTGGTGATCTTGCTCAGCACCCAGGGCTGGCCGCAGACGCCGCCATCGTCGTCGGAATAGACGGCAAGGTCGGCCGCCTGCGCCGCATGAGTAATACCGAGAGGCGCGGCAAGCGGGGTGCAGAGCGAAATCAGGGCGGCGAGTGCGGATTTGGCGAAGCGAGTCATGGCAGCCTCTCAAGGTCGATTGCGCGCACTGTGCGGATTCGCTTGGCGGCGGTCAAGCGGTTGCCGAAACAATGGTTTCCAGAACAAGACTAGACGGTTGCCGCAAGCAGCAATCCGCCAATAACGGCGAAATTGACCAGAAAGGCGGATCGCGACGTCTGCCGTTCCAGGCCCTCACAGGCCCAGAACCGCAGCAGGAGCATATTCACCGCCGTCGTAAACACCACCAGCGCGCCGGCGGCGACAGCCACCGCAATGCCCAGGGCAAGCAGGGAGCCGGCGGCGATCTCCAACGCCGAGCCGGCGGCGAGCAGGAAAGCCGGGGCCGGAAACTGCCGGGCGGCCAGATACGCGGTCATTGCCTTGAACTTCACGAAATGTTCGACGCCGGCCCATACGAACACGCCGCCGATCAGAAGCGCGCCCAGCGCCTGAACCGTTTGAGCGAGCATGCCAACCTCCTGCCAGATGCCTGCCTGCGTTCAGTCCTCGGGAAGGAAGGAAGGGTTGAACACGACTTCCCAGAGATGGTCATCCGGATCCTGGAAATAGCCGGCATAGCCGCCCCAAAACGTGTTTTGGGCCGGCTTGACGGCGCGCGCGCCGGCGCTGACGGCCTGCGCCATCACGGCATCGACCTCGGCCTCGCTCGTGACATTGTGACCGATGGTGAATTCGGTCGGGCTGCGGCCGGTTTGGGCGATGCCGGCGTCATGAGCGATGTTGGGGCGTTCGAAGATCGCGAACTTCAAGCCGTTCTGAAGATCGAAGAAGGCGACGGCGCCGTGCTCGAACTCCTTGCCGATGATGCCTTCGGTCGGAAATCCGAGTCCTGTTTGGTAGAATTCGAGCGACGCTTCCAGATTATCGACACCAAGCGTGATGACACTGATGCGAGCTTTCATTTTGATTTCTCCTTTCTATACTCTGGACTTGCACGGTATCGGTGACCTCGGCGCCGAAGTGGTCGCGAATGGCACCGAAAAGCCTTGGTGTGGTTTGCCATGGCGGGAGCGGCCGGCATTGAAGATTTCGGCCAAAATGGCCGAGGCTTCGGACCCGAATGACGAGCCGGCGAGAAGACCCAGGGCTGAGCAGACTGACGAGGGCTGAAGGGATGGAAGCGGTACTGGCGCAGACCACCGGCTCTTTCCAGGAAAGACCCGCAGACAGGCGGCTGGCTGCCTCTTTCGTGTCCGTCTGGGTTCACCGCATGCGGGACCGGGACGCTCCACCGGTGGTGATAACGCCGGATGCGACGATCGACCTGCAGTGGATCGACGGCCGGTTCCGGGTCGCGGGACCGGACCGGGAGCCGCAGATAGAGACATTGCCGTCAGGATCGACGATTGTCGGCTTCAGATTCCGGCCGGGGGCGGCCGCCGGCTGGCTGGGCGTGCCGGCCAACCGAATCGTTGGAGAACGACTTGACCTTGGCGAACTCTGGGGCACGCAGGCGCGCCATCTGGCAGGCCGCATCCAGGCCACCCCCGACCTCACCAAGCTGGTGGGACAGTTGGAGGAGGCAATCGGCGCATACATGCAAGACCACCGCGCACCCGATGCGGCCATGGGTTTTGCCTTTGACGCTATCGACCAGGGACTGCCGGCCGACAAGCCGCTAGTGCCGTTCCTGCTGCGCACCTTGCATATGAGCGAGCGGACGCTGCGCCGCCGTTTCGAGGAAAGTTTCGGCTATGGCCCAAAGACGCTCGACCGCATCCTGCGCTTTCATCGCTACCGGCGCCTGAGGCAAACGTCTGGCGATGCTTCGACCGCGGTGCTGGCGATCGAAGCCGGCTATTCGGATCAGGCTCATCTGATACGCGAGAGCAGGCGATTGTCCGGCGTCACGCCATCGACGCTCGCGGACGCCTCCTCCAGAACATAGCAGCGCCACCCGACGAGGCCTACTCTCCCGCCAGCCATTCCAGCGACCAGTGCGCCGGCTTTTCCACGGCAAGCAATTTGTGCAGGGCCGGCAACACGGTTCGCAATTCGCCTTCCAGCGTGAAGGGCGGGTTCACCACCACCATGCCGCTGCCATCGAGGCTGGGCTCCAAGGAGGCCGGTCTGATCTCGAATTCAATGTCGAGTATCTTCGGGATGCCGGATTGCTTCAGCGCCTTCCTGAAGGCGATCACCGCCTTGCGGTCCTTGATCGGATACCACAGCGCGTAGATGCCGCCGGGCCAGCGCTTGTGCGCCCTTATGAGCCCGTCGACGAGGCGGCCGAACTCGCCCTCCTCCTCGAAGGGCGGATCGATGAGCACAAGGCCGCGCTTCTCCTTCGGCGGCAGATGCGCGCCGAGCGCCAGCCAGCCATCGAGTTCCATCACCCGCACCTGGAAGTCGCCAGCGAATTCCGCCTTCAGCCTGGCGGCGTCTTTCGGGTGCAGTTCGATCGCCGACAACCGGTCCTGCTTGCGCAGGAGATGGCGCGCGAGCAGCGGCGAACCCGGATATTTCTTTACGCCGCCCCCCGGATTGAGCGACCGCACCGCCTCCAGATAAGGCGCCAGCAGCGCGCCCGCCGCGGCGTCGAACGAGGCATCGATCAGCCTGCCGATGCCGCCCTGCCATTCGCCGGTCTTCTGCGCCTCGAGCGACGACAGATCGTAGCGGCCAATGCCGGCATGGGTGTCGACGACGCGAAAAGCCTTGTCCTTCTGCTTGAGATAGTCGAGCAGACGCGTCAGCACGACATGCTTGACGACGTCGGCGAAATTTCCGGCGTGGTAGGCGTGGCGGTAATTCACTTAGGCCCCCTGCCCCAACGCGGCGGCGGTGGTTGCGAGTTCGGATTGTCCGGCCTTCCGCCGCCAGAACGCCGGGACAGCAGGAAGCCGATCAAGCCGACCGCCATCAGGGCGAAGCCAACCGGCCGCGCACGCCGGTCGGTTTCGCCGACACCGGAGCGCAGGATAAGGTCGACCGCCCGCATCGGTATGTCCTCGGCGTCGCCCGGACCGACCGTGAAGAGGTATGAACCGGCATTGACGCTCGCGATGACGCCGGCGTCGTCGCGAAAGATCTTGTCGGGCAACTGCGGGCTGGCCTGGCGCGGATTGTCGACATGGTTGAACTGCAACGTCGAGGCAAGCACCGTGCGGCCATTGGTGGCGGCGGTGAGCGTCAACACCGTGCGCTGCTGAGAAACGATGCGTTCGGCCCGCGCGGTGAGGTCGACCAACACCCGAACCGGCGCGTCGCGTCCCGAGAGCGACACGGTCAACGGCTTGAAGCGGCCTTGCTCATAGACCCGCCAGGTGCCGATTTCGCGGCCGGAAAAATTGGTCATCGCCCAGGGGTAGATGAGGCTGACGCCGGTGCCGGCGAGCAGGATCAGGACAAACAGAAAGCGCATTCAGACACTCACCTCGTAGTCACGCCTTGCCGGACAACTGGCCAGCGTCGGCACCGTCGCGCAGGCGTTCCATCTCGTCCAGCAGCATGTCGAGGCCGAGTTCGAATGTCTTGTCGAATTCGGCGGTACCGAAAAAGCGCCCGGCGGCCATGACATTGGGAAAATCCCGGGCCAGTTGCTCGTCGCTGACCGTGTTCACCGCCGAAGGGCCTTTGGCATAGCCCGCATTCTCATCCAGGACCGCGCCCATCAGGTAATAGCCGACGGCACGAAACAGCCGCGCGCTGAGTTCGGTGTCGAAGCCGCCATCCCTGAACAGGCTCAGAATGCCGTTCAGCCAAGCAAGGCAGATCGGCGAGTTCATCCTGTAGGTGACAAAGAAGGTGGCATAGGCAGGATGGTCGCGGCCGATACGGCGAAAATCCTCGATGGCGATGCGCATTCTTTGCCGCCATGGAAGGCCGGCGTCGGGCATTTCAAGAGCACCGATCAGCCGGTCGACCAGCGCTTCGTGCAGATGCGCCACCGATGGAAAATGGTGGTAGATGCTCATCGCCTCGCAGCCGAGTGCCGCCGCCAGCTTGCGCATTGAAAAGCCCGCGAGCCCCTCCTTCTCGATCACCTCGAAGGCTGCGTCCTCGATCATTTCGCGCGAGAGGCGCCCGCGCACTCGCTTTTTTTTGATTGATGTGTCCATTGCGCCGCTTGACAACTTACACTGTAAGGTTCATTTTCCGCATCACCTTACATCGTAAGGCTAACAAAGACCAGAGGAGAATGTCATGTCCAATTATCGCATTCTTTCATCCGTGCTTTCATCGATACACCACGGCTGCCTGATCGCTGCCGCCGGCTGTGCACTGGCCCTGGTCGCGGCACCTGCCCATGCCGACGACTATGATGCAACCCTCAAGGATATCCAGTCGACCATGGGCGGCGTACCGAGCTTTGTGAAGCAGTTTCCCAAGGCCGGTCTGCCCGGCGCCTGGGCCGAGGTCAAGGCCATCGAACTCAGCGACAAGACGGCGCTGCCGCCAAAGGTCAAGTCGCTGATCTCGCTTGCAGTGGCGGCGCAGATTCCATGCAACTATTGCATCTGGTCGGATACGCAGGACGCCAAGCGCGCCGGCGCCACCGACGAGGAGATCCAGGAAGCCGTGGCGATGGCCGCGCTGACCCGCCATTGGAGCACCATCTTCAACGGCATGCAGGTCGATTTCGACACTTTCAAGAAGGAGATGGGCGGGCAATAGGCTATTCGACCTGGAAGCAGTCGACCGCCTCCAGGTCGATCCATGCCCAATCGACAAAGGATATGCGACCGTTTTGTCGTGCCCGCCAGGGGATGGCCCGCAGGGCGCGAACCATCCCCTGGCTCAGGCATTTACGACCGGTTGAGCCGAGGTGCCGTTGCGTGCAGACGCGATCGCGCAATGGACGGCGCTCTCTGTTCCGTCGAACTGCTCAAAGCAAGGTGCGTCTTCAGGAGTTCGCATCGCAACCTGGCGGACGAGTTCATGAAATTGAAACACGGCGACTACGTCAGCTGGAAACACAAACGGATCAAGGCACGAGAGCAGCCTTGTCGTCCGCGGCAAGTCGCGGGCTGAAGCGCGTCGCATCGATACGGGTTTGTGCGGCGCGCCTGGGCCTTTGTTGCGTGCATGGCATCAAGCCTTGCGCTCCCAGCGGCGGTCCGATGTCTGCTGCCAGTAGGTCACGGCATGGCCCGCGTCCTTCATCGTCTTCCAATGCCCCCTCGCCGCCTCGACCTGGGCGGCGTCATGGCCATCGAACAGGAACACGGCACGCTCGTAGCCGGCAAGGTCGGATGGTACCGCGCCGTCGACCAGGAACCTTATCTTGGCTTCGTTGGGATTGCCGTCGCCGGTGGTTAAAAGGATAGGCTGCTCGTCGGGATAAGCCTCGCGATCGGTTGCGTGCGCCAGGAAAGAATCGTCGCGGAAGGTCCACAGGTGCTGGTCGAGCGCGTCGCGCCGTTCCTCCGTGCCGGTCTGCACCACGGCGCGCCAGCCGCGATCGACGCTGCGCTCGAGCAGGCCCGGCAGCGCCTCCTCCAGGGTCGATTCGGTCAGATGGTAGAACAGCACGTCGGCCATGGGTCGAGGTCAGCTTTCGTAGTGATCACGCACCAGCCGGTCGAGCAGCCGCACGCCGAAGCCTGAGCCCCAGGACTGGTTGATCTCGTTCGACGGCGAGCCCATGGCGGTGCCGGCGATGTCGAGATGCGCCCAGGGCGTGTCCTTGACGAAACGTTGCAGGAATTGCGCCGCGATGATGGCGCCGCCATAGCGGCCGCCAATGTTCTTCATGTCGGCGTTCTTGGAATCGATCAGCTTGTCATATTCGGCGCCGAGCGGCATGCGCCACAGCCGCTCCTGCGTCGCCTGCCCCGCCGCCGCAAGCCGCTCCGCCAATTCGTCATTGTTGGAGAACAGGCCGGCATAGTGCAGGCCGAGGGCGACCATGATGGCGCCAGTCAGCGTCGCCAGATTGACCATGAATTTCGGCTGGAAGCGGTCGTTGCAGTACCACAGCGCGTCGGCCAGCACGAGACGCCCCTCGGCGTCTGTGTTGAGCACCTCGATGGTCTGGCCCGACATCGAGGTGACGATGTCTCCGGGACGCTGTGCATGGCCATCGACGGCGTTCTCGACCAGGCCGATAATGCCGACGACATTGGCCTTTGCTTTGCGCGCGGCCAGCGCATGCATGAGGCCGGTCACGGCGGCAGCGCCGCCCATGTCGCCCTTCATGTCCTCCATGCCCGAAGCCGGCTTCATCGAATTGCCGCCGGTGTCGAAGGTGACGCCCTTGCCGATGAAAGCGATCGGGCTGTCCTTGGGTTTGCCGCCGTTCCACTGCATGACGGCCATGCGCGCCCCGCGGGGCGAGCCTTGCGCGACGCCGAGCAGCGAGCCCATGCCGAGCTTCTTCATCTCCTTCTCGGCCAGGATCTCGACCTTGACGCCGAGCGTCTCGAGTTCCTTGGCGCGGGCCGCGAACTCGACCGGTCCCAGTATATTCGCCGGTTCGTTGACAAGGTCGCGCGCAAGAAGCACGCCGTCGATCACCGCCTCGGCATCGGCGAAGGCCTTCTTGGCGCCTGCCGGGTCGGTTGTGTGGATGGTTATCTTGGCTGGCTTCTTCGGATCGGCCTTTGCGTCATCCTTGTCCTTGCTGGTCTTGTATTTGTCGAAGGAATAGCTGCGCAGGAGAATGCCCGCCGCAAGGTTGGCGGCGTCCTTGCCATTGATCGAAGCGCCGACCAGGTCGAGCACCACGGCGACGTCGGTTGCCTTGCGCAGCGATGCCGCAATGGTGCCACCAAGTTTCAGCCAGGCATATTCATCGAGCCCCGCCGCCTTGCCCGCGCCGATGGCGACCAACCTGTCGAGCGACGCTCCTTCCGGCGCCAGAATCTCGACGACGCCGGCGAACTTGCCGGTAAATTCGGCAACCGGGAAGGCCCGTTCCAGCGTCTTGCCGGGATCGTAGGCTCTCGCCGCATCGCTCAGGCCGCCGTCATCCGCCGACAGCACGAAGACCGTGCCCTTCCTGTTCGCCGCCGTCTGAGGCGCGGCGAATTTTGCAAAGGCTATCGATGGTCTCGGGTTCATCATGTCCTGCTTTCGGGGATGGCGCGCGAAGCGTTTGAAGCGATCCGCGACATTTGGTCGTTTTCCGGCTTTTGGCAAGACTTTGCCAAAATGGCTACCCATATGACAGTTGGAATCGATGGCGATTCGTCGCGGCACGGCCCCGCTTCATGCCGCAACCTGTTGTTAACCATCGATGTTCGCCCTTTCTTATCCATTCCCTCCGACACTCCGATCCAATGCGGCACGCGACGTGGGACGGGAACCGGATCGCCTGCCTGATCGAGCCCATCGGAGCCAGTTGTGCAGGCGTCGCGGGACAGCTACCCTTGTCGTGGTGGCGTGATGCCGTTCGAGAAAATCGAGTAAAGCCTTCATGAAGGTCGTTGAACGCTACATCATGCGCCGCGCTTTCGTGGTCTTTCTGGCAGCGCTGGTCTGGACGCTGGCCATCGTGTGGACCACGCAGGTTCTGGCCAAGATCGATCTGGTCACCGACAGCGGCCAGTCGTCGCTGACCTTCTTCGAGGTCGCCGCGCTCATTCTTCCGTCGATCATTCCGATCGTCGTGCCTTTCGCACTGGTGGTGGCGGTCGCCCAGACACTCAGTGTCATGAATTCGGATTCCGAACTCGCCGTCGTCAACGCCGCCGGCGCTTCGCGCTGGACGATCGTGCGGCCAATCATGCTTCTGGCCGTTGCGGCGAGCGTTTTTTCCTTTGCCGTCGACAATGGCATCGACCCCTACGCACGGCAGAAGAACCGCGCCTTGGTAGCCCAATCGCGCGCCGATCTGTTGTCGCTGATCATCCAGGAGGGCACATTCCGCAAGATCGAGGATGGGCTGTTCCTGCAGATTGGCGAGCGGCTCCCAGACAATCGGCTGGGCGGTATCTTCGTCGCCGATTCGCGCGAGGAAGGCGTCAATCTCGTCTATTATGCCAAGACCGGCAGCGTCGTCGAACGCGGCGGCGAAAAGGTGCTGATGATGAATGACGGCGTCATCCACCGCAAAACGCTGACCGGCGACCTCAGTGTCATCCGGTTTACCTCCTATGCGTTCGACATGTCGGCCTTCATGGCGGCGGCCTCCGAGGTGACGCTGCTGCCGAAGGACCAGACCACCCAGTACCTGCTCAATCCCAACGTCAACGACAAGCTTTATCAGCAAAGCCCCCAGCAATACCGGGCCGAGGTCGATCAACGATTTTCGGAATGGCTGTACTCCATGGTGTTCGCGCTGATCGCGCTCGCGGTCGCCGGGGACGCGCGCTCGCATCGCGAGGCGCGCGTCAATCCTTTGATCACGGCCATCACCATATCCCTCTTCGTGCGCTGGCTGGGTTTCTTTGCCGCAAGCAAGGCCGATGAAGTGCCGCAATATGCCTACATGGTGTACGGCGTGCCCATAGTGGCTTCCGTGGTGGCGATCTGGTTCATCGTCTCCAACCGGACCATGGAACTGCCGGTGGCCTGGGCGGACTGGATGACAAATCTGGCCAGCCGCTTCGGTGACGGCTGGAACGCCCTCAAACTGCGCTGGTCCAGGCGCGGCACTTCAGGTCAGGGGATCGGCTGATGGGCTGGACGCTGGGCCGCTATTTCTTCTTCCGCTACGTGACGATCACGATCTGGTTCTTCCTGGGCCTGCTGGCGCTGGTGTTCCTGATCGATTTCACCGAGCTGTCCGGCCGCACCACCGGCCTGCCCGGCTTCAGCTACGGAACGGCGGTGGCCATTTCAGGCCTTCGCATGCCGATGATCATGCTGCAGACCGTGCCGTTTGTCGGCCTGTTCTCGGCGATGGCGACACTGGTTTCGCTCAACCGCCGCTACGAGTTGGTCATCGCGCGGTCCGCCGGCGTTTCCGCCTGGCAATTCCTTTTGCCATGCTGCATCGGAGCGTTGCTGTTCGGCCTCGTGTCGGTCGGGCTCATCAACCCGCTCGCCGCGCATGCCTTCTCCTTGTCCGAACAGATCGAAACCCAGTTGCGCTCCGGCAAATCAAATACGGTTTCGGCCGACGCCGCCCCCTGGATTCGCCAGAAAACCAGCGCCGGTGACACCATCATCGGCGCGCGCGCCATCCTCAACCAAGGCCTGGAGATGTCGGACGCCGTCTTTTTCGTGCTCGACCAGCAAGGCAACATCGTCGAGCGCAAGGACGCCGCGCGCGCTTACCTGCGGGACGGTTATTGGGAATTGCAGGATGTGAAGACCTTCAGGAACGGCATCATACAGCCCGCTGCAAGCGATCGTGTGCCGACCAATCTGAAGCCGGAATTCGTGCAGGAGCGGCTGGCGCGCCCGGAGACCATTCCGTTCTACGACCTGCCTGGAAAAATCGAGGTTGCCCGTTCCTTCGGCCTCAAGGCAAATGCGTTTGCCATGCAGTTTGATTCGCTGGTGGCGTTGCCGTTCCTCCTCGTCGCCATGACGCTGATTGCGGCAACAGTTTCAATGCGATTTGCGAGGATGGGGCAATCGGCAACGATGATTCTGGGTGGCGTCGTTGCCGGGTTTCTGCTTTATGTCGTTTCGGTGCTGGTGAAGGCATTCGGCGTGGCGGGATTCGTGCCGACTGCCATAGCCGCATGGGTGCCGGTCGTGGTAGCTATGTTTTTCGGGGTGACTTTCCTGCTATACAAGGAAGACGGCTAGTGAGGGAGGCGTTTTTGCCCAGCAGCAGGCAGGCCCATTTGGCGCGCCTTTATGCGGCGAGCGCTTTGGCATGCCTGCTTGCCTGCGCCGTGCCGTTGCCTGCGTTCGCACAGGAAGTCGGCAAGATGGCGACCAACGTTCCGTCCGGCTCGCAGATGCTGCTGGCGGCCGACACGCTGGTCTACAACAACGACAACCAGACGGTGACCGCCGTCGGTGGTGTGCAGATCGACTATGGCGGCAATCGCCTCGTCGCCCAGAAGGTCATATACGACCGCAACACCAAGCGGATGGTTGCCACCGGCAATGTTGAAATCGTCAACAGCGACGGCACCAAGATCAATTCGCAGCATATCGATATCACCGACGATTTCGCCGATGGTTTCGTCAACGCGCTGCGCGTCGAAACCATCGACAAAGCCTATTTCGCCGCTGAGAGCGCCGAGCGCATGGGCGGCGTGCTGACCACCTTCCACAATGGCGTCTACACCGCCTGCGAGCCGTGCGAGGACAAGCCCGACAAGGCGCCGACCTGGCGGGTGAAAGCCAGGAAGATCATCTGGAATGGCGAGAAGAAGACGGTTCGCTTCGAGAATGCGAATTTCGAATTCTTCGGCTTTCCGCTCGCCTACCTGCCGGCTTTCGAGATCGCCGACCCGACAGTGAAGCGCAAGAGCGGCTTCCTGATCCCGGGCATCAGCTACAACAGCCATCTGGGATACAGCGTCAAGGTTCCCTATTATTTCGCCCTTTCACCGACCTATGACCTGACGGTGTCGGGAAGCGGCTATACCAGGCAGGGCTTCCTTGGAGAAGCCGAGTGGCGCCAGCGCTTCAACAACGGCGACTACAGTCTGAAGATCGCCGGAATTCAGCAGCGGGCTCCGGACGCCTTCATCGACAGCGCCGGGCGCAACGTCGATTCGGGCGCGGCGGGCGATCCCAACAAGTTCCGCGGCATGATGGGCACGCAAGGGCAGTTCGCTATCAACGAACGCTGGAATTTCGGCTGGGACGTGCTGCTGCAGACCGACAAGAATTTCTCGAGCACCTACAACATCGACAAGTACAATGGCGGCGTCCATCAGTCGACGGTCTACCTGACGGGTCTCAATGGCCGCAATTACTTCGATGTGCGCGCCATGCACTTCGACGTGCAGGAAAATACCCTCAACAGCAATATCGCCGCGCGCAGCAACCAGCAGCCCTGGGTGTTGCCGTCGCTTGACTACGCCTATATTCCCGACGCGCCACTGGCCGGCGGCCAGCTGTCGCTCAACGTCAACACGCGCGTCCTGCGCCGCAACCAGCTGGATCAGACTTTCAATACCCCTTACAACGACGGCACGCCCGTGCAGCGCGTGCGCGGCATTGAAGGCGAATCCGGCCGTCTGACCGCCGAGACCGAGTGGAAACGGACTTTCGTTACCGACGACGGGCTGGTGCTGACACCGCTGCTGGCGTTGCAGGGCGACGTCGACTACGTCAACGCGTCATCGGGTTCGCTCGACGCCGTCAACAAGATGGCGGCCAATCCGCTGATAAATGCCAACGAAGATATGCGTTCGTCGTTCGCCCGCTACATGGCAACAGCCGGGCTCGAAATGCGTTGGCCGGTGCTGTTTTCCATGGCCAGCGGCTCCAGCCATGTCATCGAGCCGATGGCACAGCTGTTCCTGCGTCCGAACGAGCAATATGTCGGCGGCCTCGCCATTCCGAACGAAGACGCCCAGAGCATGGTGTTCGACGCGACCACCCTGTTCGAACGCGACAAGTTCTCAGGTTATGATCGTGTCGAAGGCGGCTCGCGCGCCAATGTCGGCTTCCGCTATTCCGGCTCCTACATCAACGGCTGGGGCACCAATGCCATTTTCGGCCAATCCTACCAGATTGGCGGCGAGAACTCCTTCGCCGCGCCGGACCTGGTCAATGTCGGCGCCTATTCCGGCCTTCAGGAGACCAAGTCCGACTATGTCGGCCTGTTTGGCATCAGCAGCCCGAACGGATTCGCGGCTTCCGTCAGCGGCCGCTTCGACGAACAGACTTTCGAGGTTCGCCGCGCCGAGTTGAAGGCGGCCTATTCAGGCCTGCCGGTGTCGCTCAGCGCCAAATACGCTTTCATCCAGGCCCAGCCGCTCTACGGCTTCACGACCGACCGGCATGAGGTGACGCTCGGTGCGTCCACGCATCTTGCCGAAAACTGGCGCGTGTTCGGGACGGGAACCTACGATCTGCAGCAAAGCCTGCTGGTCAAGGATGGGGTCGGTTTCGCCTACAACGATTCCTGCTTCACCTATCTGATGACGTACTCGCAGTCGCGTGACCTGAACACCAGGGAAGTGACGCAGAGCATCGGCTTCAACCTGTCGTTCCGCACCCTCGGCGAGTTCGGCTCGTCGACCAGTGCGGTCGACACCATCCAGTAGCCGGCGAGACATCGTTTCGCCGCATAGGGCTGGCACGGATTCGCGCACCCGGAAGAGGACGAAATTGGGCGGACCCGGGATAGAATTGGGATGCTAATGATGAGGAAATACCTCTTTTCAGCAGGGTTCGCGCTGCTTGTGGCGGCAACATCCGTGTCGATGACGGTCATGACGCCGCCGGCTTTCGCCAGCGAGATCAAATACGTCGTCAACGACATGCCAATCACGTCGGGCGATATCGCGCACCGCGCCGCCTTTTTGAAGCTGCAGCGCAAGAAGGGCGATGCCGCCCAGGAAATGATCGACCAGACGCTGCGCCTTGCCGAAGCCAGGCGGCTTGGCATACGCATCAGCGACGCTCAGGTCGAGGCGGCCTATCAGCGCTTTGCCACCAACAACAAGATGCAGCTCGGCCAGCTTGACGGCGTGATGGAAAAATCCGGCGTCACCAAGGACCATTTCAAGGAATTCATCCGTGCCCAGATGGCCTGGAACCAGGCTTTGAGTGCACGTTACCGCTCCGGTGAAGGTGGCAGCGTGACCGAGCAGGATGCGGTCAGGCGCATGCTCGACAAGGGCGGGGCCAAACCGAGCGCCACCGAGTACATGCTGCAGCAGGTCATCTTCGTCGTCCCGGCATCTGAACGCAGTGCGACGCTGGCTAAGCGCAAGCGCGAGGCCGATGCCATGCGCGCGCGCTTCAACGGCTGCAACACGACGCGCGAGTTCGCCAAGGGCCTGATCGACGTCACCGTTCGCGATCTGGGCCGGGTGCTGGCGCCGCAATTGCCGCCGGACTGGGCCGAGCAGATCAAGGCCACCAAGGTCGGGGGCGCCACCGCCACGCGCGAGACCGAGCGCGGCGTCGAGTTCATCGGCATCTGCTCGTCGCGCGAAGTGTCCGACGACAAGACGGCCCAGATGGTGTTCCAGAGCGAAGGCTCCAACGACAAGGCCGCTGACGATCTCAGCAAGAAATATGTCGACGAGCTGAAGGCGAAAGCCCGCATCGTCAAGCGCTGACGTGAAGAGCGCGATGACCGCGCTGGCGCTGAGCGTCGGCGATCCGTCCGGCATCGGCCCCGAAATCGCCATCGCCGCCTTCCTGGCGCGTGAGGCAGCCGGCCTGCCCGCCTTTTATCTTTTGGCCGATCCGGCGCTGATCGCCTCACGGGCAAGCCGGCTGGGCGTGTCTCTGCCGATCGTCGAGACGACACCGGCACAGGCTGCGCAGGCTTTCGCCAGCACCTTGCCGATCGTTCCCCTGGCGGCTCGGTTCATCGACAGTCCCGGCCGGCCGGATCCGGCCAACGCGGCCGGAACCGTCGAGGCGATCGACCGAGCTGTCGCCGCTTGCCTTGCCGGCGACGCCGCCGCCGTGGTCACCTGCCCGATCGCCAAGAAGCCGCTCTACGATGCCGGTTTCCGCTTTCCCGGCCACACCGAATATCTGGCGCATCTGGCAGCCCTGCACAGCGGTGTCGAGGCAATGCCGGTCATGATGCTGGCGGGGCCAGACCTGCGCACGGTTCCCGTCACCATCCACATCGCCCTGGCGGAGGTGCCGAAGGCCCTGACCACCGAACTGATCGTCGCGACCGCGCGCATCACCGCGGCCGACCTTGCCAGCCGCTTTGGCATCGCCAGGCCGAGGCTGGCCATTGCCGGCCTCAATCCACATGCCGGCGAAGGCGGTTCGATGGGCCTGGAGGACGAGCATATCGTGCGGCCGGCAGTCGGCATCCTGCGCGCCGAGGGCATCGATGCTTTCGGCCCCCTGGCGGCCGACACGCTGTTCCACGCGCGGGCGCGGGCAGGCTACGATGCAGCACTTTGCATGTATCACGACCAGGCGTTGATCCCGGCCAAGACGCTGGCCTTCGACGATGCGGTCAACGTCACACTCGGCCTGCCCTTCATCCGCACGTCGCCAGACCACGGCACCGCCTTCGATATTGCCGGCAAGGGCATTGCACGGCCGGGCAGCCTGATCGCCGCATTGAAGCTCGCCAGAACGCTCGCCGACACCGACAAGAAGGCCGCGGCCGCATGAGCGCTATCGTTTGGGGTCCGCGCGCATGAGCATCGACGGGCTGCCGCCGCTGCGCGATGTCATCGAGCGCCATGGGCTGCAGGCGAAAAAGGCGCTCGGCCAGAATTTCCTGCTCGACCTCAATTTGACCGGCAAGATCGCTCGCGCTGCTGGCGACCTGACAAACACCGTGGTGATCGAGGTTGGGCCGGGGCCTGGCGGCCTGACAAGAGCGCTGCTTTCCAACGGCGCGCGCCGGGTTGTCGCCATCGAACGCGACGAGCGCTGCCTGGCGGCATTGGCCGAAGTCTCCGCTCACTATCCGGGCCGGCTGGAGGTGGTTTCCGGCGATGCGCTGAAAGCCGACTTCGCCGCCCTCGCCTCCGCGGCCGGAGCCAGCGGCCAAGTGCGGATCGTGGCCAACCTGCCCTACAACATCGGCACGGAACTGCTCGTGCGGTGGCTGACGGTCGCGGACTGGCCGCCCTTCTACGCCTCGATGACGCTGATGTTCCAGCGTGAGGTTGCCCAGCGCATTGTCGCCGAGCCCGGCAGCGACGCCTATGGCCGGCTTGGCGTGCTGGCCGGCTGGCGCACGAAGGCCAGGATCGCCTTCGACGTGCCTCCCCAGGCCTTCACGCCGCCGCCCAAGGTGACCTCTTCGGTGGTGCATCTGGAGCCGCGCGCGACGCCCCTGCCCGCGGACGTAAGAAAACTCGGCCGTGTCACCGAGGCCGCCTTCGGCCAACGCCGGAAGATGCTGCGGCAGAGTGTGAAAAGCCTGGGCGGCGAGGCCTTGCTCGAGCGCGCGGGCATCGATCCGACCCGCCGCGCCGAAACGCTCAGCGTCGAGGAATTCGTCCGGCTGACCAATTCTGTTTAGCGCCGGTCTGGAATTGCGACGATGCGGGAATAGATAGTTCGGCGAGCATGCCGGAGAAACCAAATGCCTGCCTATATCATTTCCGATGTCACCATCCGCGACCAAGACGCATTCCAGACATACCGCTCGCGTGCCGCGGCTTCCATTGCCCATTATGGCGGGCGCTATCTCGTACGCGGCGGCCAGGTGGATACGCTGGAGGGCGAATGGCATCCCACCCCGCTGATCGTTGTCGAATTTCCTGACATTGAGCAGGCACGGCGCTGGTATGCATCCCCTGAGTATGCCGCAGCGCTGGATGTGCGCGACGCCGCGCTCAGCCGCCATCTGATCCTGGCCGACGGCATGGTACCCTGAAGCCTGCTAGACGGTTTTCTCGTCCAGCAGCCCCGAGACGAAATCGAAGAGACCCGGCCGGCGGTCGCGCCGCAATCGTTCGGCGACGACGATGCCGCGCACTTCGGCGAAGGCGCGGTCGAGATCGTCATTGACGATGACGAAATCATATTCCTTCCAGTGCTCGATCTCGTTGCGGGCGTTCTTCAGCCGTGTCTCGATCACCGCTTCCTGATCCTCGGCGCGGCGCTTCAGGCGGGCCTTCAATTCCTTCATCGACGGCGGCAGGATGAAGATCGAGACGATGTCGGCGCGCATCTTCTCCTTCAGCTGCTGAGCGCCTTGCCAGTCGATGTCGAACAGCATGTCGCGGCCTTGCGCCAGCGCCAGTTCCGCAGGCTCGCGCGGTGTCGCATAGCAATTGCCGTGCACCTCCGCCCACTCGAGCAGGGCGTCGGAATCGCGCAACCGTTCGAACTCGCGCATCGTGCGGAAATGGTAATGAACACCCTCGATCTCCGAGCCGCGGCGCGGTCTGGTGGTGACCGAGACCGACAGTTCGAGGCTGGAATCGCTTTCCAGGAGGTTGCGCGCGATCGTCGACTTGCCGGCGCCGGATGGCGACGACAGGACGAGCATCAGCCCCCGGCGGCGGATGCGGGATCCCAAATCCCTGGGAACCATCGGTTCCTTGGCGACCATCGGTTACTCCAGATTCTGGACCTGCTCACGAAACTGGTCGACCACCGCCTTCAGCTCCAGCCCGATCGCGGTGACGGCCGCGGCGTTCGACTTCGAACACAGCGTATTCGATTCGCGGTTAAATTCCTGTGCCAGAAAATCGAGCTTCCGGCCGACGGCGCCGCCGCCCTCAAGCAGCGCCCGGCCAGATGCAACATGCGTCTTCAGCCGATCGATCTCCTCGCGAATATCGGCCTTGGTGGCGAGGAACGCCGCCTCCATGTGCAGCCGGCTCGCATCCAGATTGGCGGACGCATCCATCAGCAGCCTGACCTGCTCGGCGATGCGTTCACGGATCGCCGCCGTCTCGCGGGACGGATCCGCCTCCGCGCGCAGCGTCAATGCCTCGATGGCGTCGATGTGGCCGGACAGCAGCAAAGCCAGTGCCGCACCCTCGCTTTGCCGTGCCTGCTCCAACCCTTTCAGCGCCACGTCGAGCGCAGCCACGATGGCGGTGTCGAGCGCGGCGCGCGCCTCTTCGGTTTCCACGGTTTCGGGAATGTCGAGCACGCCACGCAGCGACAGCAACCCGTCGGCGGTCGCGGGAGCAACGCCGAACTGTTCCTGCAGCCGCTTGGCGAGACCCGCGAGGTCCTTCAGAAACACCTCGTTGACGACGGGTTGCGCCTGCGCGCCGGCGGCGCGGCCGATGGTCAGCGTCGCCTGGAAATTGCCGCGGGCGAAACGCTTCTGCAGCGTTTGCCTGACCGCCGGTTCCAGACGCTCGAAGCCTTGCGGCAGCCGCAGCCGCACCTCGACGCTCTTGCCGTTGACGGACTTGACCTCCCAGGCGATCGAGGTGCCGTCATGCTCGGCGACGGCACGCGCAAATCCGGTCATGCTCTGCAAATTCATGTGGCCTGCACATCCCTGGCGCATCACCCCGAAACCAGTTTCCGGACAGGGTAAGTGCTGTTTGAAAAATAACCACGCCGCATGTGCGTCGAAATCGGACGCCTGGCGTTCCTTCAAATGTCAGGCTGTCGCCTTCCAGGCAACGCCTTTCTTACCTACTGGGCATCGCCCGCATCGCCGCCGGCGTCGCCATTGTCGCCACCGGTGCTGCCGTCGGCAGGCTTGTCGGCAGCTGGTTTGTCGGTAGCAGGCTTGTCGGCATTGCCGTTTGTACCGGCGGCAGCGGCGGCCTTGGCCGCGTCATCGGCCTGCTTCTTCTGCAACGCACGATAACGGGCGACGTTCTCATTGTGCTCGTCGAGCGTCGCGGCAAAGACGTGACCGCCTGTACCGTCGGCGACGAAATAGAGATCGTCGGTCTTCGATGGATTGGCCACGGCCTCAAGCGCGGCACGGCCCGGATTGGCGATGGGCGTCGGCGGCAGGCCGCTAATCACGTAAGTATTGTAAGGTGTCTGCTTCTGGATGTCCGACTGGTAGATCGGGCGATCCGCGGGCTTTCCCTTGCCGCCGAACAGACCGTAGATGATGGTGGGATCGGATTGCAGGCGCATGCCCTTGGCCAAGCGGTTGAGGAAGACGGCGGCGACGCGCGAACGCTCGTCACCCCTGCCGGTTTCCTTCTCGACGATCGAGGCCAGGGTGACGAAGTCCTCGATATTGGCCAGCGGCAGGTCCGGGGCGCGCCGCTGCCAGACCTCGTCGACCAGCTTCTTCTGGTCGGCCACCAGCTTGTCGATCATCTGCTGGCGCGTCGCGCCACGCGTGAAGCGCAGCGTGTCTGTGGCAAGGCTGCCCTCGGGAGGCGTTGTCGCCGGCATGTCGCCGCTCAAGGCGGGTTCGTCGGCGATACGCTGCAGGGCCTGCTCGACCGTCAGCCCTTCGGGAATGGTCAGCGAATACATCACCGACTTACCGCTTTTCAAAAGCTCCATGATGTCGCGCATGGATGCCCGCGGCTTGATCTCGTATTCGCCGGCCTTGAGCGCGGAATCGTTGCCGAAAGCACGCACACCAAGGCGGAAGACGCGGGCGTCGCTGATCAGTCCACGGCGCTCGAGCTGGTCGGCGATGTCCTGGACACCGGTGTTCGGCTTGACCAGGAAGGTGTCGCCATTGGCCGAGGGACCGGGTTCGGTGAACTCTTGCTTGCCGAAGTAAAGCGCCGCGCCCGCGGCCAGAACCATCAGCATCACCAGGGAGATGACGAAGTTCATGAAAACGACGACCTGGCTGCGCGAAGCGCGCGAGCGCTTCGGCGGCGGCGTTCCGGCTTCCGGCCGCAGGGCCTCGCTGGCCGTCTTCGGCACAATCGGTCCGGTACTGTTCGCCGGGCGTTGCCCGACTTCTCCGTTGCCCGCCGGATTTGTGTTCATCTCGCCCTACCGTTTGATCTCTCAACGAATCCCCTGCGGCAGAGTAGGGGCGAATATGGCAAAATTGACGACATGCCGAAGCATCGCCCGGCACGCGGGCGATCAGCCATTGTAGCGCTGGAACACAAGCGACGCGTTTGTGCCGCCGAAGCCGAAGGAATTGGAGAGCGCCACGTCGATCTGGCGGGAGCGAGGCTTGTTCGGCACCAGGTCGATCGCGGTTTCGCGCTCTGGATTGTCGAGGTTGATGGTCGGCGGCGCGATATTGTCCCTGATCGCAAGGATCGAAAAGATCGCTTCGGCGGCACCCGCCGCGCCCAAGAGATGGCCGATCGACGACTTGGTCGACGACATCGAAATTTTCGACGCGGCATTGCCGACAAGCCGCTCGACAGCGCCGAGTTCGATCGTGTCGGCCATGGTCGAGGTGCCATGCGCGTTGATGTAGTCGATATCGGCGGGCGTAAGCTTGGCCCGGTTCAATGCCGCGGTCATGCAACGGAAAGCACCATCGCCGTCTTCGGCCGGTGCGGTGATGTGATAGGCGTCGCCGGTGAGGCCGTAGCCGGTCACCTCGGCATAAATCCTGGCGCCTCGCGCCTTGGCGTGCTCGAGTTCCTCCAGCACCACAACACCGGCGCCCTCGCCCATGACGAAGCCGTCGCGGTCGCGATCATAGGGACGCGACGCCTTCTGCGGCGTGTCGTTTCGCTCGGTCGACAGCGCCCGGCAGGCGGCGAAGCCGGCGATCGACAGCCTTGTGACCGGCGCCTCGGCGCCACCGGCGACCATGACGTCGGCATCGCCCCACATGATCAGGCGGGCCGCATCGCCAATGGCGTGCGCGCCGGTCGAGCAAGCCGTGACCACGGCATGGTTCGGGCCTTTCAGCCCGTGCCGGATCGAAACCTGCCCGGAGACGAGATTGATGATCTGGCCGGGGATGAAGAACGGGCTGATGCGGCGCGGACCGCGCTCCTTGAGGATCATCGCGTTCTCGGCGATGCCCTCGATGCCGCCAATACCGGAACCGATGAGCACGCCGGTGGCGCATTGTTCTTCGTGGGTCTTGGGCTCCCAGCCGGAGTCCTTCAGCGCCTCGTCGGCGGCGGCAATCCCGTAGAGGATGAAGTCGCCGATCTTGCGCAATTCCTTCGGCTCGAGCACGGCCTCGGGATTGAAGGTGGCGTTGCTGCCGTCACCACGCGGAACGACGTGGGCGATCTTGCAGGCAAGATCCTCCACCTCGAACTCGGTGATGCGCTTGGCCGCGCTGCGGCCGGTCAGAAGTTCCTTCCAGCTGTGCTCGAAGCCCATGCCGAATGGCGACAACAACCCAAGGCCCGTGACGACGACACGCCTCATCGCAGGTCCTCCCCAGTGATGACTGCGGAAAGCGTCAGGCCGAAGCCTTGTCGATGTACTTCACCGCGTCGCCGACGGTCAGGATGGTCTCGGCCGCGTCGTCGGGAATTTCCACGCCGAACTCTTCTTCGAACGCCATGACGAGTTCGACCGTGTCGAGGCTGTCGGCGCCCAGATCATCGATGAAGCTCGCCTGCTCCGTCACTTTGTCGGCATCGACGCCAAGGTGCTCGATGACGATCTTCTTGACGCGCTCTGCGGTGTCACTCATTTGGGCATCCTCGTCTTTTGTTTGTCTGTCTTCGTTAGCGGGCAGAATGCCGCTAATCAAGCTGAAAGATGGTCCTGCCGAAAACGCAACGGCCACGAACCGGTTTTTGCCCGAACCGCCGGGTTGCGGGCCGCATTACACGAAAAATGGCTGAGGTCCAAGGCGAAATGGTCTCTTTTCACAGCCCCGCAACATACGTCAAATCATGGCCATGCCGCCATTGACATGGATGGTCTGGCCGGTGACGTAGGCGGCTTCGTTGGAGGCGAGGTAGGCGACGGCGGACGCCACTTCGGCACCCGTGCCCATGCGGCGCGTCGGAATCGCCGCCATGATCGCCTCTTTCTGCTTGTCGTTGAGCTTGTCGGTCATGGCCGATTCGATGAAGCCCGGAGCAACGCAGTTGACGGTGATGTTGCGTGTGGCGATCTCCTGCGCCAGCGATTTGGAGAAGCCGATCATGCCGGCCTTGGAGGCGCAGTAATTGGTCTGGCCGGGATTGCCGGTCACACCGACCACCGAGGTGATGTTGATGATGCGGCCATGGCGGCGGCGCATCATCGGATGGGTGAGTTCGCGCGTCAGCCGGAAAACGGCGGTCAAATTGACCTCGAGCACAGTGTCCCAATCGGCGTCCGACATGCGCACGAACAGGCCGTCCTTGGTGATGCCAGCATTGTTGACCAGGATGTCGACGCCTTCGAGTTCGGCCTCAGCCTTCTGGCCGAGCGCCTTGACCTCATCGCGGTTCGACAGGTTGGCCGGGAACAGCTTGACCCGATCGCCGAGTTCGCCCGCCAAGGTTTCCAGTTTCTCGATGCGGGTGCCGTGCAGGCCGACAATGGCGCCTTGCGCATGCAGCACGCGGGCAATCGCCTCGCCTATGCCTCCCGATGCGCCGGTGACGAGCGCCTTGCGGCCGGTCAGTTCGAACATTTTCGTCTCCTGATCTGAGGGAAACACCCTTCACACGGGTGGGGTCAAATCGCCAGTGGATTATGCGAATGCGGCCAGCGCTGCCTCGACCTCGGCCGGCGCGCCGACGGCTGACGTGGCAATGTCGCGGTTGATGCGCCGTGCCAGGCCCGACAGCACCTTGCCGGCGCCGATCTCGTAAAGCGTGGTGACGCCGTTGGCGCCGAACCATTCGACCGTTTCGCGCCAGCGCACGCGGCCGGTGATCTGCTCGACCAGGCGCCGGGCGATCTCGTCGGGATCGCTGGTCGGGGTCACCGTGACGTTGGAGACCACTGGCACTGCCGGCGCATGCTTCGTCACGCCGGCGAGCGCCTCGCGCATGACATTGGCCGCCGGCGCCATCAGCGCCGAATGGAAGGGTGCCGAGACCTGCAGCATCAGCGCCCGCTTGGCGCCCTTTTCGGTGCACAATTTGGCAGCCAGTTCGACCGCTGCCTTGGCGCCGGAGATGACCAGCTGGCCGCCGCCATTGTCATTGGCGATCTGGCAGACCTTGCCGGCCCCTTGCGCGGCCTCGGCGCAAGCGGCTTCGACATCTGGCTGCTCCAGTCCGATGATCGCCGCCATGGCGCCTTCACCGGCCGGCACTGCCGCCTGCATGGCATTGCCGCGAATGCGCAGCAGCCGAGCCGCGTCGGCGACCGAAACGAAGCCGGCGGCGGCAAGGGCCGAATATTCGCCCAGCGAATGGCCGGCGACATAGGCGACCTTGTCCTTCAGCGAGAAACCGCGCGCTTCAAGCGCCCTGATCGCCGCCAGCGAAACCGCCATCAGCGCCGGCTGCGCGTTGGCGGTCAGCGTCAAGGTCTCTTCCGGACCTTCCCAGATCAGTTTCGACAGGTTTTCGCCGAGTGCGTCGTCGACTTCCTGGAAAACCCTGCGCGCCTCGGGAAAGGTGTCGGCAAGGTCCTTGCCCATGCCGACAGCCTGGCTGCCTTGTCCCGGAAAGGTGAATGCGACGGCCATGCGAGGGCTCCCGAAGACTGGTTTTACTTGCCTGATAACACGAATTTTCCCTGCCTGTGGCGCAAGGCGGGCCGCCAAGTCAAGCCCGGTTCAACCCGGCCCCAAGTCCGAACCGTTCGCCGAGTGCCTGTTCCGAAAGGCTTTTTGGCGATCACTCCTGATGAAAACCGCTCACGAATCGTTCGCTGGCTCTTCTTATTTCCGTCACAGGCGCTAGCTTTGCGTGACAATTATATGACAATCGCGTGACTTGGGTTGTCGCCGGGTGGGAAGTTAAAGTGGCAAAGAGTTCGAAACGCGCCAGCAAAGCTGCGCCTCAATTCCTGGAAGACGATCCGTCCACCGGCTATCTGCCGGGCCGGAGATGGCCGGTCGTCCGTTACGGCCTGATAAGCCTCGCGATCTCCGCCATCCTGGTGTTTGCCGTCGAATTGATCGTGCGCGGTGACGTTGCCGGCACAGTTTCCTTCTTCCTGCAGCCGCTCAAGCCGGGCTGGACGACCATCGTCGTGTTCGCGCTGATCCTCATCGGTCTTGACGCCGTGCTGGGCCGCAGTCATCAGAGCCTGATGATCGTTGCGCCCTTGACGCTGGCGCTGGCGTTTGTCGGCCATCAGAAATCGCATTATCTCGGCGATCCGCTCTACCCGACTGACTTTCTCTACGCCCGTCAGATCTTCGCGCTGCTGCCGCTTCTGGTGCGTGACCGGCCGATGACCGCGCTGGCCATGGTCGTCGCCATCGTCGCCGGCCTGTCGCTGCTGGTCTATGGCTGGCGGCTGTGGCGCCGCAAGGTTCCGGCGCTCAGCCACAAGGGGCGCCTTGCGCGGCTGACGCTGGCGGTGCCGCTGCTCGCCTTCTTCGTCTCGATCATGGACTATGCCACCTTCTCCTGGACCAGGGACCGGCTGCAGATCATCCCGATCATGTGGGACCAGAAGGAAAACTACGCCTCCAACGGCTTTGCGCTCGCCTTCGCGCTCAACGTGCCGATGGCGCATGTCTCGGCACCGCAAGGCTATACGGACAAGGCGATCGCGGCGATCGACCGGCCACAGATGGCGGCCTCGGTGCCCGATGAAAAGCCCGACATCATTATCGTCATGAGCGAATCCTTCTGGGATCCGACCAGGCTGCCCGGCGTCACCATCACGCCGGATCCCATTCCCACCGTGCGGGCGTTGCGTTCCGGTTCGATGTTCTCGCCTGAATTCGGCGGCATGACCGCCAACATCGAATTCGAGGCGCTGACCGGCTTTTCCAACGCTTTCCTGCCGGCCGGCAGCATCCCCTACCAGCAATATGTGCGCACGCCGACACCTTCCATGGCGACCTTCCTGAAGAGCGAGGGCTACAGGGCGCGTGCCATCCATCCCGGCACCAACTGGTTCTGGAACCGTGGCGCTGTCTACGCCGATTTCGGCTTCAACGATTTCAAGTCAGAAGAGACGCTGCCGCCCATGGAAAAGCGCGGACCGCTGGCATCGGACGCGGCGATGACGGATGAGATCATCCGCGAAGCCGACGCCAGCGACGACCCGTTTTTCTTCTTCGCGGTCAGCCTGCAGAACCATGGCCCCTATGAACCGAACCGCTACGACAATCCGACCCACGCGGTGCAGGCGCCGATCAGCCAGTGGGCGCGCGACTCGCTGTTGAGCTATGCCGAGGGTTCAGCCGACGCCGACCGCGGCCTTGAACGGCTTATCGAATGGGCCAAGAAGCGGGAGCGGCCGACGATTGTCGCCTTCTTCGGCGACCATCTGCCACCGCTTGGACCGGTCTATGTCGAGACCGGCTTCCTGAAGGACAATGTCGCGCCGCGCAAGGAGCCGACACCGCAAGCCGCCCTTGACCATCACGAAACGCCACTGATCATCTGGTCGAACCGTTCCGGTCCGGTCACCGACCTCGGCACGGTGAGCCCGGCGTTCCTGCCCTATCATATCCTGTCAGCCGCCGGCATCACCCATCCCTACTATACGGGCTTCCTGGGCGAGATGCGGGAGCGCTACCGCGTCGTCGACCGCAACCTGCTTCTGACGCCGGCCGGCGAGGCCACGCCCGACTGGTCGCGCCAGAAGGAGATCGACCCGGCGATCCGCGATTTCCAGCTGATCCAGTACGACATGATGTTCGGCAAGCGCCACGCGGCGCCCGACTTCTTCCCCGAGACGGTCGACAAGGTCGTCGCTCACATGAGCTGATCGGCCGACCCATCAGGTTACAGCGTTGACCTCGTGGGTCGAGCGCTCAATTCGTCAATTGCAGCCTTGAGAACTTGTTGGCGATCTGCTGGAAAACGTCCGGCAGCTTGGCCGGATCGTTGACGGCATAATAGCCGCTCGGGTCCGAGGCGCACGCGCTGTAAAGCGCGCGGTTGGCGGCGGTGTCCGATTGCAGCACCATGGTGTAGATTTGCACGCCCTGGTTCTTCAATTGCGTGCAAACGCTTTTGGTCCAGCCGTCGACATTGCGCGCAGCGGCGTTCTGGTCGTCCGATCCGAAACGGCCACCCGCCAGATAGCCATAGGATGTGTAGTCGGATTTCGTCGGCTGTTCGCTGGCGCCATAAACGACGTTCTCGCCGTCGGTGAGCAACAGCACGATCTTGCTGACGCCGGGCGTTTTCCACGGCGCTCCATCGGTGTAGGGCGCGGCGGGCGACAGCACCCGCATGCCCCACGACAGGCCTTCGGAGACGTTGGTGCCCGAACCGTTCCACTCGGTCATCTCGCTTGCTGCCTTGCGCAGTTTGTCGAAATCGTCGGTCAGGGGGACGACGGGTGTCGGGCAAGCGCGGTTCGGGCCGACGGTGATGGGGGAACCCGTTTCGGTGATGAGCTCCTTGGTCGGCGCAACATATTTGGCCACCTTTTCCCTGGCACCCTTGTCGGCCGGTGGCACAGGGTCGGCCAGACTGCTGAGATCGATACCGAGACGGTTGCCTTTCAGCTTGGCGGTCTTGGTCTTGTCGCTGACGTCGTCGAGGTAGGAATTGTTGTAGTATTTGGCCGCATTGCCATAGGAGCTGGACGGCTTTTGGGCATCTTCCGGATCGTCCGGCGCGAGATACGGAACGAACAGCGTGTCGGGCTTGTCCGGGTCGGGTGGGGTATCGGAAATGTTATAAGCGCCCGGCCGCGCCTCGACACAGCCTTTCCATCCGGTGCCGTTCCATCCGGCGTCGGTCCATCCGGTGTCCTTGAGCTGCTTGAAAAGCGCCATATGATTGGGACGCTTGCCGTCGATGACGGGAAAATTGACGCCGTTGGTGGAAGACTTGCCGTCCAAGTCGATCCAGGACGGGTCGAATTCATCGCCATTGACGTTGACGGCCGTGACGAACGGAACGAGGGAGGCGCGAATCTGGCGCGTCGGCGATTTCGTCGCCTCGAGTGTGTCCAGCAGCGACTTCGTTGCCGTCCTCAACGCCGTCATGCGGGCGCCGGCCATCGAGCCGGTATTGTCCAGCACCAGCACGACTTCGAGCTGGTTGTTCGATTCGACTGCCGAGGCATCGACAGCGATGTGTCTGTTTTGGCCGAACAGGAAACCGAAGTTCAAATTGACGTCGGCCGACGCAACCGCCTTGGTCTTGATGAAGTTGACGCCCCTGTCGACGGTCAGCTTCGCCTGCGCGTTGGCGAGTTCGCCATGCCCGGCGATGTTGGCCTGAAAATAGCGATCGAAGGCGTCGGTGCGCGTAATGTCGAGGTCGCCGAGATGCGAGGAGGCAAGATTGGCGGCGTCGAGCGCGTTCTGCAGATTGCTCTTGGCCCGCATGACGGTGGACACGTCGACCGCGAAGGCCACGGCCGACAGAATGGCCGGCAGCCCGAGCCCCATCAGCAGCGCGAAGTTGCCGCTCTTCGAGCGCCAGAATCTGTTGAGAAGCATCCTTACCCCCGAAAATGCTTACCCGCTTCATCTGCGCGGATAGCCCGGGCTTTTGCGCCTTCCATGATGAATCGACCATTGACGGCGAGGGTTCGACCCTGCACAACCTGACATTGTGGTTAAGGGCCGGTTGCCGGAAATCACCAGGCCATTCCGGCGCTACCGCCTGATTTTCCGGCGCCCTGCGACATCGGAAACGCCGCCTGCCCTTGCCTTATCAGTGGATTGCTGTATAGACGCCGCCAATCTGCCGGTCCCAGCTGGGGGCTGAACGGAGGGCCGGAGGTTTTATCAAAGCCTTCGTGTGAAGCCAGAAGTGCTTCCGCCTCCCGTGTCTCCGCTCTCGACCGTCTCGTCATGCTCCTTTCTTCCCCGCCCCTTTAACCGGGACCAGCGGGCCAGAGAAGTTGCAGAGGCTTTTGCCGCCGGGAACCGGGAGAGAAACGAAGAAAGGCACGAAGACATAATGGCTCTTTACGAACATGTGTTTCTTGCCCGGCAGGACCTCTCGCAGCAGCAGGTCGATGCGCTTGTCGAACAGTACAAGGGTGTCATCTCCGCGAATGGCGGGTCCGTCGGCCGGGTCGAGAACTGGGGACTGAAGTCCCTCACCTACCGGGTCAACAAGAACCGGAAGGCCTACTACACGCTCATGGACCTCAACTGCCCGCCGGCAGCGCTCAACGAAATGGAGCGCCAGATGGGTCTGTCCGAGGACGTCCTGCGCTTCCTGACCATCAAGGTCGAGGCGCATGAGGAAGGTCCGTCGGCCATGATGCAGAAGCGCGAAGAGCGCTCCGAGCGCGGCAGCTTCGGCGACCGCGACCGTGGCGATCGTGGTCCGCGTTCGTTCGGCGACCGTGATCGCGGCGACCGTGGCGATCGTCCGCCGCGTTCGTTTGGCGACGCCGGTGGCGATCGTGGTCCGCGCCGTCCGCGCGAAGGCTTTGAAGGGGGTGCAGAATAATGGTCGACATCAACCAGATCCCGACCCGGCGCCCGTTCCACCGTCGCCGCAAGACCTGCCCGTTCTCCGGCGCCAACGCGCCCAAGATCGACTACAAGGACGTGCGTCTGCTGCAGCGCTACATTTCCGAGCGCGGCAAGATCGTGCCGTCGCGCATCACCGCCGTCAGCCAGAAGAAGCAGCGTGAACTCGCCAAGGCGATCAAGCGCGCCCGCTTCCTCGGCCTGCTGCCCTACGTGGTCCGCTAATTCTCCCGAACGGGCGGTTCGCCGCCCGTTTCTCTCACCGGCCATGACGGGCATGACCGGTTCAGCCATCAAATCCCGAGTTGAGGTCAAGGCCTCTAACTGCCGCGACAGGCAGGACAGCGACACCGGCGCTCAAGGCGCTCAAGCTTCCTGACCTGTTCCAGAGAATTCGGCGCCCGCCTTCATGGACGGTGCCCAACCAAAAGGAACAAAACCATGGAAGTCATTCTTCTCGAACGCGTTTCCCGCCTCGGCCAGATGGGCGATACCGTCAAGGTCAAGGACGGCTTCGCCCGTAATTTCCTGCTGCCGCAGGGCAAGGCGCTGCGCGCCAACGAAGCCAACAAGAAGAAGTTCGAAGGCCAGCGCGCCCAGCTCGAAGCCCGCAACCTCGAGCGCAAGTCGGAAGCCAGCCAGGTAGCCGAAAAGCTCGACGGCAAGAGCTTCATCGCCGTTCGCTCCGCCGGTGAAACCGGCCAGCTCTACGGCTCGGTGTCGACCCGCGACATCGCCGAACTGCTGACGGCGGAAGGTTTTTCGGTCAACCGCAACCAGATCCTGCTCAACCAGCCGATCAAGACCATCGGTCTCACCAATGTGGCGATCGCGCTGCATCCGGAAGTCGAAGTCACCGTCACGCTCAACATCGCCCGCACGGCCGACGAAGCCGAGCGCCAGGCCAAGGGCGAGACGCTCACCACCGCCGAAGCCATCTATGGCGACGACATCAACGACAATGCGCGTCCGGAAAACTTCTTCGATCCGAATGCCGAATTCGACGGCGGCGAAGACAACGCCTGATCGCGTTAGACAAGCGAGGGAGCAGCGCTCCGATCACTTTGTCGTAATCCCACCCTTGTGGACCAATGCCCGGGCCTCTCGCCCGGGCATTTTTATGCCAAAAGGAACTTTTCGAACCCCTATATATTGTTGCAGAATTAAGGCAGCCAGTCTGACCGTGAGGGGACATTTGGTTATGAACATTCTGCTGAAGCGCGTTCTCGACCGCCTGGTGCGCACGGGCAATCTCAAGGTAACCGGGCCAAAAGGCTCGACATTCATCTTCGGCGACGGCAGCGGCGAGCCGGTGCACATGCACATCAAGACCCGGCATGCCGAACGTGCCATCACCTTCGATCCGATGCTGGCGGTGCCTGAATCCTACATGGACGGCGAACTCGATATTCTCGAAGGCGGCGTGCTCGGACTGATGCGCATCGCCTTCCAGAACATGGGCAGCGGCGGCATCGACGCGACCTGGTCGAAAGCCATCGAGGGCTTGCGCCACGCCTTCCGCCGCCTGCAGCAGATCAACACCGCCTCGCGTTCGCGCCGCAACGTGCAGCGCCACTACGATCTGTCGGGCGATCTCTACCGGCTCTTCCTCGACGAGGACATGCAGTATTCCTGCGCCTATTTCGAACAGCCTGACATGACGCTGGACGAGGCGCAGGCCGCCAAGAAGCGCCATATCGCCGCCAAGCTCAGGCTGAAGGCCGGCCAGACGGTGCTCGACATCGGTTCCGGCTGGGGCGGGCTCGGACTCTATCTGGCCAAGGCGTTCGACGTCGACGTGCAGGGCGTGACGCTGTCGACGGAACAGCATGGCGTGGCCACGGACCGGGCGCATGCGCAAGGCTTGGAAAACCACGTCCATTTCGAGCTCAAGGATTATCGCGAACTCAACGAACGCTTCGATCGCATCGTTTCGGTCGGCATGTTCGAACATGTCGGCGTCAACCATTTCCGTACATTCTTCGACAAGGCGGCGACGTTGCTGAAGCCCGATGGCGTCATGCTGCTGCACACGATCGGCCGCTCCGGCGTGCCGTGGGCGACCAGTGCGTTCATCCGCAAGTACATTTTCCCGGGCGGCTACATTCCGGCCATGTCGGAGGTGCTGCCGGCGATCGAGAAGTCCGGCCTCGTGGTCACCGACGTCGAGATCCTGCGGCTCCACTATGCCGACACGCTGAAGCACTGGGGCCAGCGCTTCGCCGCCAACCGCGACAAGGCCAAGGCCATCTACGACGAACGCTTCTGCCGCATGTGGGAATTCTATCTGGCCGCTTCGGAAGCCGCCTTCCGCTGGCAGGACCTGGTCATCTTCCAGTTCCAGATCGCCAAGAAGAACGACACGCTGCCGATGACCCGCGACTATATGGCCAAATGCGAAAAGGCCCTGGAAATGCGCGACTTGGGCCGCCGCGAAGCGGCTCCCGTCGACAAGCCCGTCAAGCCCGCCCGGCGCCGCAAGGTGGCGGAGTAGGCACGCCCTTCGCCATTGGCGCTTGCCATTCCCGGCCCCTGCCCCGAAAAAGGCCTCGTGATCGTCGCGAGGCCTTTTTCATGACCTATCTCCTCTACATCGCCGCGGCGCTCGCCGAGATCGGCGGCTGTTTTTCGGTATGGGCCTGGTGGCGGCTGGAAAGATCGCCGTTGTGGTTGGCGCCGGGCTTTGTCTTGCTGCTTGTCTTCGCCTGGCTTCTGGCGCTGGTCGACACCAACGCCGCGGGCCGCGCCTATGCCGCCTATGGCGGCATCTACATCACCGCCTCGCTGGCCTGGCTGTGGCTGGTGGAAGGCGTGCGGCCCGACCGCTGGGATCTTGCTGGTGCCGCGCTCTGCATAGCCGGCGCCTCGGTCATCCTGCTCGCACCGCGGGGAGCTTAGCGTGGAACTGCCTGCCCCTCTTCGCCAAGCCGTCGATCGCATCCTGGAAAAAATCCCGCTGCCGGAGCTGAAGCAAGCGGCGAAAACGCTGTCGGACCGCTACCGCGCCGAACTGCGCGACGGCCGCCTGCACATGGCTCAGGACATGGCGGTCAAGGCCTATCTGGCGACGCGGCTGCCGGCAACCTATGCCGCGGTCCGCGCCAGCCTCGACACGCTGAACGCGGCCCGGCCGGATTTCGCGCCGCAAACCCTGCTCGATGTCGGCGCCGGTCCTGGTACCGTGCTTTGGGCCACCAACGATCTCTGGCCCGATCTCGAACAGGCTGTGCTGCTGGAAGCAAGTGCCGCGGTGCGCAAGGTCGGCGAGACGCTTGCAGCCGATGCCATTACAACCCGAACCGTCTGGAGGGCCGGCGACGTCACAACAGACCTGGCCGACCTTCGGCCGGCGGACCTCGTCACCTGCGCCTATGTGTTGGACGAGATCGTGCCGGCATCGCTGCCCAAGATGGTCGACCGGCTGTGGCAGCTGACGACAGACACGCTTCTGATCGTCGAGCCGGGCACGCCGGCGGGCTGGCAGCGCATTCTGGCGGTGCGCGCGCAGTTGATCGCTGCCGGGGCTCATCTGCTGGCGCCTTGTCCGCACGAGGCGCCCTGCCCGCTCACCGCGCCCGACTGGTGCCACTTTTCCCGTCGCGTCGCCCGCTCGCGCCTGCACCGGCTGGCCAAGGACGCCGATGTGCCGTGGGAAGACGAGAAATTCATCTTTGTCGCCGCCTCGCGCCAGCCGACCGCCTCGCACGCCGCTCGGGTCATCGCACCGCCGAAATCCGGCTCGGGCAAGGTTCTGCTCAAGCTTTGCCGGGAAGACGGCACGGCGACGGAGCAACTGTTCACCAAGCGTGACGGCGCGGAGTTCAAGCTGGCCCGGCGGCTGGACTGGGGCGACAGGCTGGCGTCCGAATAGAGCGCAACGACATTCGGACAGCGCCACCAAAGAAAAATTTGGGAGCAATGTCGAATCCAGGCTGGGCCGTTCGACCATTGGCGTTCTCGGCCCCTCCGAGACGCCAACAGGAGAAAGACAATGAATTATATCGCAGGATTTGTCGCCGCCGTGCCCGCCGCCAGCAAGGAAGCCTATCGCACGCATGTCGTCGAGGCGGCATCGGTGCTGAAGGAATTCGGCCCGACCCGGATGGTTGAAGCCTGGGGTGACGACGTGCCCGGCGGCAAGACCACAGACTTCAAGCGCGCCGTGAAGGCGACGCCCGACGAGGTCGTCGTCTTTTCGTGGCACGAATATCCCGACAAGGCAGCGGCGGACGCGGCCTACCAAACGATGATGAGCGATCCGCGTGTGGCGAAGATCGTCGCGAACATGCCTTTCGACGGCCAGCGCATGATGATAGGCGGCTTCGCATCGATCATTGACCAGGGCGCTTCCGGCAAGCCCGGGTATATTGATGGCTCGCTGGTGCCGGTTCCCCTCGCCAACAAGGCCGCCTACGTTGCCGTGGCGTCGAAGCACGCCGCCGTGATCCGGGAATTCGGCGCCACCCGCATCGTCGAAGCCTGGGGCGACGACATCTCCGATGGCGTGGTGACCGACTACAGGACAGCGGTGAAAGCGGAGGACGGGGAAGCCGTCGTCTATTCCTGGGTTGAATGGCCGTCGAAACAGGTTCGTGACGAAGGCTGGAAGAAGGTGATTGCCGACCCGCGCATGTATGCCGACATCACACCCTACGACAATGGTCGAAGGGTCCATGGCGGCTTCGCGCCGATCCTCGACGCCTGACTTCGCAAATCAAGACTCAGGGAACCATCCATGCGCTACGCCTGTCTCATCTACTACCATCCTCAGACACTGTTCGGCGGAAGTCCGCAGGCCAATGCGGCGCTTGCCGAATGCGCCGGATATGACGAGGTGCTCAAGGGAAGTGGCCATTTCGTCACCGCCGAAGCCCTGGTGCTGCCTGAAGAAGCGATGACCCTACAGGTCCGCGACGGCAAGATGTCGGCGGTCGACGGCCCGTTCATGGAGACCAAGGAAGTCCTGGGTGGGATCATCGTCATCGAGGCCCGCGACCTCAACGAGGCCGTCCGGGTGGCAAGCGGACATCCATTGGCCACGATCGGCCACATCGAAGTCCGTCCAGTCGTCGACTTCAGCCAGCCCCGGCCGGTGCTGTGAGCGCCGCCGGCACGCCTGCCTGCCTGGAGACGGTGTATCGCACCGAGGGGCGGCGCGTGCTGGCGACCTTGATCCGCCTGCTCGGCGGGTTCGACGCGGCGGAGGAGGCCTTGCATGAGGCCTTCGCCGCCGCCGCCGAGCGCTGGCCGCGCGACGGCCTGCCGGCCAATCCCTATTCCTGGCTGGTTTCGGCCGGCCGCTTCAGGACCATCGATCGCTGGCGCCGGGAAGCGCGGCTGGCCGGCGCTTTGCCGGAACTATTGGCTTTAAGCGAACAGACAGCGGAACCGATCGCGCCTGAAGACATAGCGGACGACGAGCTGCGGCTCATCTTCGTCTGCTGCCATCCGGCGCTGGCGCCGGACGCACGAATTGCCTTGACGCTGCGCGAGGTGGCCGGCTTGACCACCGAAGAGATCGCCCGCGCCTATCTGACGCCGGCGCCGACCATTGCCCAGCGCATCGTCCGGGCCAAGGCAAGGATCCGCGACGAGGCCATTCCCTACGAGGTGCCCGACCGCAGCGCATTGCCGGCACGCCTCGAGAGTGCGCTGCAGGTGATCTACCTGATCTTCAACGAGGGTTACGCGGCAACGCAGGGACCAAGCCTGGTGCGGGCCGGTCTGTGCGCCGAGGCGATCCGCCTCGGCCGACTGGTGGTGGATTTGCTCGACCAGTCCGAAGCACATGGGCTGCTGGCGTTGATGTTGCTGCACGAGGCAAGGCGCGCGACGCGGGTCGATGCGAATGGCGACCTCGTCCTGCTTGAAGATCAGGACCGGTCGCTGTGGGACTGCGGGCTGATCAGCGAAGCCAACGACCTCATTGGGCGGGCGCTCGCTTCGCGGCAGGCTGGACCCTACATCCTCCAGGCGGCCATCGCCTCAATCCACGCGGAAGCGGCGAGTACGGCGGACACCGACTGGACCCAGATTGTCGCACTTTATGATGTGCTGGGGCGCGTCGCCCCTTCCCCGGTGGTGACGCTGAACCGTGCAGCCGCCCTTGGCATGCGCGACGGGCCGCGAGCCGGTCTGGTGGCGATCGAAGACGTGATGGCACAAGGCAGCCTCGACGGCTACCATCTGGCACATGCGGCGCGAGCCGACATGCAGCGGCGGCTTGGCCTGACCGAGGCAGCAAGGGCCTCCTATCTGCGGGCTCTCGAACTCGCCCGCCAGCCGGCCGAACGGCGATTTATCATCTTACGGCTCGGGCAGGTCTAGTGCGGCGATTCTGGTCGGACGAGCCTTGGAATTTTCTTGTTTTGTTCTTTCCGCGCCGGTATCGTTGACGCTCGATTCGTCAATCGAATTTCGTACCCTGCGAGCACACATTTTTTTCGACGCTGTGAATCGTGTGCACAAGCAGGATAAGTCAAAGTTTGTTTAGGCCTCATTAATCGCCTCTGCTAGCGACTGATCGGGTTTGAAATCGGGGATATCATGGCAGAGGCAGCGCGGAAATTCGGCGTGGCGGAGCAACCGCTCTATCGCGAGGCACCGAACAATATCGAGGCCGAGCAGGCGCTGCTTGGCGCGATCCTCGTCAACAACGATGCCTTCTACCGCGTCTCCGACTTCCTGAAGCCGAGCCATTTCTACGAACCCCTGCATCGCAGGATTTTCGAGATCGCCGCCGAGCTCATCCGCATGGGCAAGGTGGCGACGCCGATCACCTTGAAGACCTTCCTGCCGGCCGACGAGAAAGTCGGCGACATGACGGTGGCGCAGTATATCGTGCGGCTGGCGGTCGAAGCCGTCACCGTCGTCAACGCCACCGACTATGGCCGCGCCATCTATGATCTGGCGACACGCCGCGCGCTGATCACCGTCGGCGAGGACATGGTCAACATCGCCTATGACGCGCCGGTCGACATGTCGCCTTCCGAGCAGATCGAGGACGCCGAACGCCGCCTGTTCGAACTGGCCGAAACCGGCCGCTACGATGGCGGCTTCGAGAGCTTCACCGACGCGGTCAAGACGGCCGTGGACATGGCCAACGCGGCCTATATGCGCGACGGCCATCTGTCGGGTCTTGCCACCGGCATGCGCGATCTCGACCGCCGAATGGGCGGCCTGCAATCGTCCGATCTGATCGTGCTTGCCGGACGTCCGGGCATGGGCAAGACGTCGCTCGCCACCAACATCGCCTTCAACATCGCCGAGGCCTATGTGCCGGCGCAACAGGCGGACGGATCGTTCAAGGCGGCCAATGGCGGCGTGGTCGGCTTCTTCTCGCTCGAAATGTCGTCCGAGCAGCTGGCGACCCGCATCATTTCCGAGCAGACGGAAATCTCGTCTTCGAAGATCCGCCGCGGCGAAATCAGCGAAATGGACTTCGAAAAGCTGGTCGCCTGTTCGCAGACCATGCAGAAGATACCGCTTTTCATCGACCAGACCGGCGGTATTTCCATTGCGCAGCTGTCCGCCCGTGCGCGTCGCCTGAAGCGCCAGCGCGGCCTCGACCTGATCGTCATCGACTATATCCAGCTGATGCAGGGTTCATCCGCCAGGGCCTCGCAGAACCGCGTGCAGGAAATCACCGAGATCACCACGGGCCTGAAGGCGCTGGCCAAGGAACTGGCCGTGCCGATCATCGCGCTGTCGCAGCTGTCGCGTCAGGTCGAAAGCCGCGAAGACAAACGCCCGCAGCTCTCCGATCTGCGTGAATCCGGCTCGATCGAGCAGGACGCCGACGTCGTGATGTTCGTCTACCGCGAGGAGTATTACCTCAAGAACCGCGAGCCGAAGCTCGGCACCGAGGAATACGTCAAGTGGGAAAACGAGATGAACGAGATGCGCGGCAAGGCCGAGGTCATCGTCGCCAAGCAGCGCCACGGCCCGACGGGCTCGGTGACGCTCGCCTTCCACGGCGAATTCACCCGCTTCTCCGACCTGGCGGAAGAGCATCATATCGCGGAGAGGTTTGAGTGACCTTTTGAGACAGGCCTCGACCCTTCCAGCACCCTTGTGCGCGTATCTGACGGCAGGCCACGCCTGATGGCCAAATCGCGCGTCCAGTTCATCTGCCAGAATTGCGGGTCGGTGCATCAGCGCTGGGCCGGCAAATGCGATGCCTGCGGCGAGTGGAACACGCTGGTCGAGGAAGGAACCTCCGGCGGCATCGGCTCGGGGCCGGCCAATACGCGCAATGCCCGCAAGGGCCGCGCGGTGGTGCTGACCACGCTTTCCGGCGATATCGAGGACGCGCCGCGCATCATATCGGGCATCGGCGAACTCGACCGCGCCACCGGCGGCGGCTTCGTGCGCGGCTCCGCACTTCTGGTCGGCGGTGATCCCGGCATCGGCAAGTCGACGTTGCTCACCCAGGCTGCCGCCGCGCTGGCGTCGCGGGGCCACCGCATCGTCTATGTCTCGGGCGAAGAAGCCGTCGCGCAGATCAGGCTGAGGGCGCAGCGGCTCGGCGTCGCCGACACGCCGGTGGAACTGGCGGCCGAGACCAATGTCGAGGACATCCTCGCCACGATCGCCGACGGCAAGCGGCCGGACCTGGTCATTCTCGATTCGATCCAGACGCTGTGGACCGACCTTGCCGATTCGGCGCCAGGCACCGTCACCCAGGTGCGCGCATCCGCCCAGGCGATGATCCGCTATGCGAAATCCACGGGTGCAGCGATCGTGCTGGTCGGCCATGTCACCAAGGAAGGCCAGATCGCCGGCCCGCGCGTGGTCGAGCACATGGTCGACGGCGTGCTCTATTTCGAGGGCGAAGGCGGCCATCACTACCGCATCCTGCGCACGGTGAAGAACCGCTTCGGGCCGACCGACGAGATCGGCGTCTTCGAAATGTCGGACAAGGGTTTGCGCGAAGTCTCCAACCCCTCGGAACTGTTCCTCGGCGAGCGGCATGCGAAATCGCCGGGCGCCGCCGTTTTCGCCGGCATGGAAGGCACAAGGCCGGTTCTGGTCGAGATCCAGGCGCTGGTGGCGCAATCCTCGCTCGGCACGCCGCGCCGGGCAGTGGTCGGCTGGGACGGTGCGCGACTGTCGATGGTGCTGGCGGTGCTGGAGGCGCATTGCGGCGTTCGCTTCGGCCAGCACGACGTCTATCTCAACGTCGCCGGCGGCTACCGCATCAGCGAGCCGGCGGCCGATCTCGCGGTCGCCGCCGCACTGGTTTCCTCGCTCACCGGTCTTGCCCTTCCCGCCGATTGCGTCTATTTCGGCGAAATCAGCCTGTCGGGTGCCGTGAGGCCGGTTGCGCATGCGCAGCAACGCCTCAAGGAAGCCGAAAAGCTGGGTTTTGGTAGCGCGGTTCTGCCCTTGGGCAGCGAGGAACTTGCTGGGGGGATCGGGGCCGGCGCTTTCCAGCCTACCGAGCTTGCCGACCTCGTGGCACGAATAGCCGGCTCACGCCGAAGCCGCGTGGACGAAGAAGAGTGACACGGCTCGCCGAGCCGTGAACAAGAGATCGGAGTGGGGCGAAAGACATGCCGATTACGCTGCTTGACGGAATCCTGGTCGGCTTCACCCTGGTCTCGGCGATGCTCGCCATGGTTCGCGGCTTCTCGCGCGAGGTCCTGTCGGTCGTCTCTTGGGCGGCGGCGGCGGCGGCGGCTTTCTTCTTCTACAAGCCGGTCCTGCCCTATCTGAAGCCCTATATCGAGAATGAGAAGATCGCCATGGCGGCCTCCGCCGGCGTTGTCTTCATCATCGCGCTGATCGTCGTCTCGGTCATCACCATGAAGCTCGCCGACTGGATCATCGATTCGCGGATAGGCGCACTCGACCGCACGCTCGGCTTTCTCTATGGCGCCGCGCGCGGCATCCTGGTCGTCGCAGTGGCGCTGCTGTTCTTCAACTGGCTGGCCGGCGCCAAGGCCCCGGCCTGGGTGACCGACGCCAAATCACGGCCATTGCTGGAATCGATCGGCGCCAAGATCGAGAACCTGCTGCCCGCCGACACAGAAAACGCAATCCTCAAGAAGCTCAGCCCGAAAGCGGGTGGCGAGACTCCGGCCGCCCCGGATGCGCCAGCGGCGGATGTGCCGGCAACAGGTGACGATGCAAATGCGCCGGCCCCGGACGACAATGACGCTGGCCCTGCGGACAACACAGCCAAACCAGCCCCCGCAGCACCAGCAGCCCCGGCAGCCCCGGCAGCCCCGGCAAACTGACGCCCGGAACGGGCGCCTGAGCGGATGATGGTGTAAACGACTGCACGGCGCGCGTTGCTTTCGACGCGAACCCTCATTATATGGCGATTTTAGCGGAGCTTAAGATGGCAGACGCAGACGACGTGCTTTCCGCCGAGGCCGACGACCATTTCCACGACGAATGCGGTGTGTTCGGCATTTTCGGCCGGCAGGACGCAGCGGCAATCGTAACGCTCGGTCTGCATGCGCTGCAGCATCGCGGCCAGGAAGCGGCGGGCATCGTTTCCTATGACGGCAGCCAGTTCCATGTCGAACGCCACGTCGGCCTGATCGGCGACACTTTCACCAAGCAGCGCGTCATCGACAGCCTGCAAGGCAACCGCGCCATCGGCCATACGCGCTACGCCACGACAGGCGGCGCCGGCATGCGCAACATCCAGCCCTTCTTCGCCGAGCTCGCCGATGGTGGCTTCGCCGTCGCCCACAATGGCAATTTGACCAACGCCATGACGGTGCAGCGCGCGCTGCAGAAGCAGGGCGCGATCTTCTCCTCGACCTCCGACACCGAGACGCTCCTGCATCTGGTCGCGACCAGCAAGGAACGCGACCTCAACTCACGCTTCATCGACGCGGTGCGGCAGGTCGAAGGCGCCTTCTCGCTGGTAGCGATGACGGCCAAGAAGATGATCGGCTGCCGCGATCCGCTCGGCATCCGCCCGCTGGTGCTGGGCGACCTCGACGGCGCCTGGATCCTCGCCTCCGAGACCTGCGCTCTCGACATCATCGGCGCGCGTTTCGTGCGCGACCTGAAACCCGGCGAGATGGTCGTCGTCACCTCCAAGGGCATTGAAAGCCTGTTCCCGTTCGAGCCGCAGAAGACCCGCTTCTGCATCTTCGAATATGTCTATTTCGCCCGGCCGGATTCCTCGGTCGAAGGCCGCAACGTCTACGAGGTGCGCAAGCGCATCGGCGCCGAACTGGCGCAGGAAAACCCGGTCGAAGCCGACATCGTCGTGCCGGTGCCGGATTCTGGCACGCCCGCGGCGATAGGCTTCAGCCAGGCGGCCGGCATTCCCTTCGAACTCGGCATCATCCGCAACCACTATGTCGGCCGTACCTTCATCCAGCCCGGCGATTCGATCCGCCACATGGGCGTCAAGCTGAAGCACAACGCCAACCGCCGCATGATCGAGGGCAAGCGCGTGGTGCTGGTCGACGATTCGATCGTGCGCGGCACCACCAGCCAGAAGATCGTGCAGATGGTGCGCGATGCCGGCGCCAAGGAAGTGCATATGCGCATCGCCTCGCCGCCGACCAGCGCGTCGTGCTTCTACGGTGTCGACACGCCGGAGAAGTCGAAGCTCCTGGCGTCGCGCATGTCGGTGGAAGAGATGGCCGAATTCATCCGCGTCGATTCGCTCGGCTTCCTCTCCATCAACGGCCTCTACCGCGCCGTCGGCGAGGCCAGCCGCAACGATGAGCAACCGCAGTTCTGCGACGCCTGCTTCACCGGCCAGTATCCCACCCGCCTGCTCGACTTCGAAGGCCACGACAATGTGCGCACGCTGTCGCTGCTGGCGAACAGTGGGGCGTAGGCCAGACCTTACGGAAATTCTCGCATGACCCTCGACCTTACCGGCCGCGTCGCGGTCGTCACCGGCGCCTCGCGCGGCATCGGCTATTTCATCGCCAAGGAATTGGCCGCCGCCGGTGCCCATGTCATCGCCGTTGCGCGCACGGTCGGCGGGCTGGAGGAACTCGACGACCAGATCAAGGCGGCAGGCGGCCAGGCGACGCTGGTGCCACTCGATCTCGCCGACATGGCCGGCATCGACCGGCTGGGCGGCGCAATCCATGAGCGCTGGGGTAAGCTCGACATCCTCGTCGCCAATGCCGGTGTGCTGGGCGTCATCTCGCCGATCGGCCATGTCGAGGCAAAAACCTTCGAGAAGGTGATGACCATTAATGTCACCTCGACCTGGCGGCTGATCCGCTCTGTCGACCCGCTGCTCAGGCTTTCCGATGCCGGCCGGGCCATTTTGCTCTCCTCCAACGCGGCGCACTCAGCACGCGCGTTCTGGGCGCCGTACGCCGCATCGAAGGCGGCGGTCGAGACCATGATGCGCTCCTGGGCACATGAGACGCAAAGCCTGCCGCTACGCGTCAATGCCGCCGACCCGGGCGCCACGCGCACCGCCATGCGGGCCCAGGCCGTGCCCGGCGAGGATCCGGAGACGCTGCCGCACCCTTCCGAGATCGCCAGGCGCATCGTGCCTCTGGCCAGCCCGGAGCTGAAAGAGACCGGGCTGATCTTCCAGGCCAAGCACAACCGCTTCGTCGCCTACAGGCAGCCCGAATAAATTCAAAGCTTGGTTTTGACAGCCTTCCGGTACCGCCTCCAGCATTTGGGTGCCTCTGCCAGGGATTAAAACCGCCTCCGGCTACGTTCTTCGAACGTAGGACATTCGAAACCGGAGGATCGATATGCGCAGACTTCTTCTCGTCGCCGCCACCGCTTTTTTAGCCGCTCTCGGCGCGACATCAGGTGTGGCGGTCTCCCAAGATGCCAAGATGAGTTTCTTCGTCACCAGCGTCGGCTCCGGCAAGGGAGCCGATCTCGGCGGCCTGAAGGGCGCCGACGCGCATTGCGCTTCGCTCGCAGAAGCGGCCGGCGTCACCGGCAAGAGCTGGCATGCCTATCTGTCGACCAGCGATACCGATGCCCGCGATCGCATCGGCAAGGGTCCGTGGTTCAACGCCAAGGGCGTCAAGATCGCCGATGATCTCGCCTCGTTGCACAGCGACGCCAACGGCATTACCAAGCAGACGGCGCTCAACGAAAAAGGCGAAGTGGTGAATGGCCGCGGCGACACGCCGAACCGGCATGACATGCTGACCGGGTCGAAGCCCGACGGCACCAGGATCGCCGACCAGACCTGCGGCGACTGGACGATGAGCGGCGCCGAAGGGGCGGCGATGATGGGTCATCACGACCGCACCGGGCTCGACGATTCGGCGGCGGCAAAGTCATGGAATTCCTCCCATGCCTCACGCGGCGGCTGCAGCCAGGAAGCACTGAAGGGCACCGGTGGCGACGGGTTGTTTTACTGCTTTGCAACCAACTGAGCAGCGTAAGTCGCAAACCCCTTGCTCAGAGATCCGCGACATCATCACGCGGCTGTGATCTGAGGGGGAAAAGCCGCGCGGCGGTCATGCTTTCGTCATTTCCCCGGAGTTGTTAGGATCGTAGCGACTCCCACAACAGCGAGAGCCCAAACTGGGCAGAAGAAGGAAACTCCCATGGCTACGACCGCAGCATTGGTCTGGTATCTGGTCATCGCCGGCCCACAGGGCGGCATGGTGGTGCTGCCCAGCACCTTCGACAAGCGCGAACAATGCACCGCCGCCATCACCGAATATCAGAAGCAGCCGACCCCCGCCGGCTGGTCCGTACAGTGCGTGCCAAGTGCCTCGCCCTTTACCGACGAGGGCGATGCCGAACAGCCGTCTGCGCAGTAGGCATTGGTCGCAACAAGGCCCGCGGCAGCTGGCTGCGGGCCTTGTTATTTTCAGCGCCGTGCGCTCACCGTCAATTCCGGCTTCTGGTTGATGGTCTGGAACACGACGCAATAGCGCTCGGTCAGCTTCAGCAGTGAATCGATGCGCTCCTGCGGTTCATCCGTGTCGAGAGCGAAATTGAGCCGGATGGCACGAAAACCAACCGGCGCGTCCTTGGCGACACCGAGCGTGCCGCGAAAATCTAGATCGCCTTCGGCTTCCACCTTGGCGGCGCCGAGCTTGAACTCGAGCGCCGTCGCCACTGCCTTCAACGTCACCCCGGCACAGGCCACGAGTGCTTCGAGCAGCATGTCGCCGGAGCAGAGTTCGAGCCCCGAGCCCCCGGTTGCCGGATGCAGGCCGGCGATGGCGATCGCCCTGCCTGTCTCGACCTTGCAGGCCACCGACTGGTCGTCGATGGAGCCCTTCGCCCTCAGCGTGATCAGTGCCTGCGAGGCATCGTCGCGATAGGCCTGCTTGAGAGGTGCCTGCATGGCCTTGAGTGCGGTGGCGTCCATTTTTCTGCCTTCTTTCGTATTTCGCTTTCGAAGCCCGCTCAGTTTGCGATCCATTCCTGGCCGTTGGTTAGAGTCCAGTTCGCCACGCAAGCGAAAGCCCGAACGTCGCTTCTTGATTGTTCGACAATGGGTTTGTTGTTTGAGGTCGCATCGATCGTCTCGCGATAGACATAGCTATCCTCAAGCCCGATTGGCTCGGCTGGATCACCTAAAGCGAAAGCTGCCGTGGCGCCGCCGTTGAACTCAAACCGCGCAAATCCGTCCAGCTTTGCCACTTTTACGCTGCTGGGGTCGTGATGTGGCTTGATGTCATTTTTTCCGACAGTGATGGAGATTTCTATCGCTCCGTCGGGTTTCAGCTCAGCTGTCCAGGATTTCACCTTAAGGACGTACGCGTTCGCCAGACCGCAGGGATACTCCGAAGCTTGGCATACACAAGCCGTCAGCAGCGATAGCGATGCGCCGCCCATTGTCGCCGCAAATTGCATTTCGGCCTCCCAGTTTGCCAACGATCTACTGCCAGCCTCTGACCCAATGCAAGCCCGCTGCTGGCGTAGCGCCGCTCAAGCTTTCACCCGTATAGCCTGCAACAAGGGGCCCGATTGGGGCAGGCGTCTCGTTCGTTCTCTTGGCACCCTCTGGTCCGCGCCTATGGCCGATGTCGCCATTCTCGAAACACGCGAAAGGGTTCTCGCCGGAATCCTGCTGACCGGTGCTGCCTATCTCTTGTTTTCGACGCAGGACGCCTCGATCAAGCTGCTGGTGACCGGAATGACGGTCTGGCAGATCATGTTCTTCCGCAGCATCACCATTCTTGGCGCTTGCGCGGCGATGGGCGGGCGACGGCTGTTTGCCGACACGGTGCGCTCGCCGATCGTGCGGCCCATGCTGGTGCGCAGCGCTTTCACGCTTGCCGCCTGGCTCTGCTACTACAACGCCGCGCGCAGCCTGCAGCTCGCCGAACTGACCACCTTCTACTATGCAGCGCCGATCATCGTCACCGTGTTTTCGGTGTTCCTGCTCGGCGAAAAGGTGCCGATGCTGCGCTGGCTGGCGGTTTTGATCGGTTTTGCCGGCGTCTTCGTCGCTTGCGACCCGACCCATCTCGGACTGTCCGTGCCGGTGCTGCTGGTGCTGGCGGCCGCTCTTTTGTGGGCCATCGCCATCGTGCTCCTGCGCAAGACGGCGCTTGCCGAGCGCTCGATGATCCAGCTTCTCCTCAACAACTTCTATTTCCTGCTGTTTTCGGCGGTGCCGGCGCTGTTGTGGTGGCATACGCCTGATCTGGCCCAGTTGCTGCTTCTCGCCAGCGTCGGCGCACTCGGCGGCCTGGCGCAATATCTCCTCTTCGAAGGCATGAAGCGTACCCCGGCATCGATCCTCGCGCCTCTTGAATACAGCTCGCTGCTGTGGGCGTTCGCGCTCGGCTTCGCGATCTGGGGCGACGTGCCGCGCCGCGAAGTGTTCCTCGGTGCTGCCCTGATCATCACCGCCGGGCTGCTGATCGTCGGCGGCGAGCATTTCCGCAAGCGGCTGTGATGTGGATGACACTCACTGCTGACCCTACGATGTCAGGACCGAACGAGATAGGCTGCCGGCATGACTGACGTCGCGGCCGCCAAACCCGAAGCCACCGAACGCACGCTTGGCATCATATTGGTGTCGTCATCGGCGGCGGTGTTCGGCCTGACCGGTGTCTTGACCAAGTCGATCCATGCCGATCCGCTGACCATCACCTGTTGGCGCGGCTTTGTCGGCTCGATCCTGATCAGCCTCTATGTGCTGTGGCGCCGCCATCGTTCGGGCAACCGCGGCACGCTGCGACTTGGCTGGCGCGGCTGGCTGCTGGCGGTGGAAGGCGCGCTGGCCAGCATCGCCTTCATCTCGGCGTTCAAATTCACCTTCGTCGCCAATGTCGCCGTCATCTACGCAACTTCGCCCTTCATTGCCGCCTTGCTGGCCTGGGTGCTGGTGCGCGAACCCTTCCGCCTGCAGACGATGCTCGCGGCGGCCGTGTCGCTGTGCGGCGTAGGCATCATGGTCTGGTCGGGCTTCGGCACCGGCAATCTGTTCGGCGACGGACTGGCGCTGCTGATGACCGCCGGCAGCGCGCTCTACATGATCATGGTGCGCGCCTTCCGCGACACGCCCGTGGTATGGGCCGGTGCGGTTTCGGCCTTCCTGCTGTTCATACTCGGCTGGTTCATCACCGACCCCTTGGCGGTCTCGGCAAGGGATGCCGTTCTGCTCGTCACCTTCGGCGCATCCTTCGCTTTGTCGTCGATCCTGTGGACGGAAGGCGCGCGGCTTATCCCGGCGCCGGAATCCGGCCTGCTCGGCTCGGCGGAAGTGCCGTTCGCGATCCTGTTTGCCTTCCTTTTCCTCGCCGAGATACCGCCTGTCGCCAGCATGGTCGGCGGCGCCATTGTGCTCTGCGCGGTGTTCGCCCATGCCGGCCGCGACTGGCTGGCGGCCCGCTCTCAACGGGCAGCGTCAAATGTTTCTTAAAAAAGTGGCACAGTCACGGAACCATCATCCGACTCGGACATTATTGGTGCGACGGGCCACCCCCCGAGTCCCCCCAAACCCCTCGGCCCGTCCTACTCCCAAGCCGACCGCAAGGTCGGCTTTTTCTTTGCCAACAGACCCGACCGCAAGGTCGGCTTTTTCTTGCCTAGAGGCTGCGCCAGGGCTCCGCGCCCTGCCAAATCAGCCAGGCGGCTGGGACAGCGCCAGGTTGCCGCTGAGCAGCGCCGCCAGATCGCCCGCGCAAGCATCGGCACCGGCACGCAGCCGGATCGCGAATTCGGCCATCGGAACCGACGGCAGGCCAAGCTCGCGCGGCGCTTCGACAATGCCGGAATGGGCAAAGCGTGGGGTCCGCAAAGTCAGCGCAACACCGGCATTCACTGCGGTGCGCAGGCCGGCCAGGCTGGCGCTGCCGGCGGCGATGCGGTAGCGACGGCCGGCGGCATCGAGCGCCGCGAGGGCAGCCTCGCGAAACCCGCAATAGGGATCGAGCAGCGCCAGCGGCAATTCCTCCTGCCGCGAGGCCAGCCCTTTCCCAGAACACAACCATATCATCGGCTCGCGCAGGACGCCGACCTCGTCGGACGACGCCGCCTGGCGCATGACGATCGCCAGATCGAGGCTGCCGGCCTGCAACGCCTGCGCCAGTTCGGCGGAGCGGCCGACCCGCAATTCGATCCTGACGCGCGGATGGCTGGAGGCGAAGGCGCGCAAAAGGTCCGGCAGGCCACTGTCGGCAAAATCCTGCGTCGTGCCGATGGCGACACGTCCGGCAGCCCGCGCCCCCTTCAGCGCCAGCCACGCCTCACGGTGCGCGGCAAGAATGCGCCTGGCGTGGCCGACGAGGTCTTCCCCGGCCGGCGTCAGGCCGCGTCCCCTGCCCTGCGGCGACAGCAGCGGCTCGCCGACGATCTCCTCGAGCCGCTGCATCTGGGCGGTCACCGCCGAAGGCGAACGGCCAACGCCGATGGCCGCCTGCGCCAGCGAACCGCTGTCGACGAAAGCGAGGAAGGTTTTGAGCAGATCCGGATCGAGCGTTTCCATAGTTCGACAATATCGAATCTTTAGTTGAAAACAATTCGATTTTTTTGATTCAATTGAGGTGACATGGTCTCTGCAACGGCGATCAGCCGCCGCTAGAACCAAGGAGACGAAAAATGCCCATCATCAATATCAGCGTCACCGGCAAGCCAGACGCCGCTTTGTCCGCCAGCATCGCCAGGGAAATAACGGAGATCACCGCCACGCAATTGCGCAAGGATCCGACGATCACCGCCGTCGCCGTATCCTATATCGATCCGCAGCACTGGTTCGCGGGCGGCAAGTCGCTGGCCGAACATGGCACCAACACGTTCTGGCTGGATATCAAGGTGGTCGACGGCACCAACACGAAGCTCGAGCTGGAAGCCTATCTCAAGGCTCTCTTCGATGCCTTCGGCCGCCTGCTGGGCGGGGTGCACGAGGAGAGCTATGCCTTCGTGCATGAGGTGCCGGCAGCCGCCTATGGCTATGGCGGCAAGACGCAGGAGTTCCGCTTCATCAGCGGGCGGTTGAAGGCGGCGTAAGGGTCGTTCCTGCTCCCTTCGCAGGGAGAAGGAACACCCGTCTCTTCCCACATTGACCTAGCGCGCACTTCCGCTACCCTCTGCGCCGAGGCGGCCGCGCAAGAGCCGCGATGACAAAAATCGTTGGGAGAGAAGCGGCATGATCCTGACACTGGCGCTGCTTGCGGGTCTTGCCCTGGCCTGGCTGCTGATCGGCGTGGTGGAAAAATTCCGCCTCGGCCTGCGTTTCAGCCAGGCGATGCTCTACGTGCCGTTCAAGCTCGCCTACCGGATCGACGACAGCCATATCAGGATCGCGCGCAAGGCGCAGGCTCCTGTCATCTACGTCATCTCGCACCAGTCGCGTTTCGAACCGGCGCTGATGCTGTCGCTTCTGCCGGATGACACGCTGCACATTCTCGACGAGATCTCGGCGCGCTCGCCGTGGCTGGAGCCCTGGCGTGAGCTCGGCCGCACGATCGCCTTCAATGCCGAACATCTTTTCGTCAGCCGCCGGCTGGTGCGTGTGCTGAAGGGCAAGGGCCGGCTCGCCGTCTATCTGCCGGATGCGGTCGAGCCCGACGTCAAGACATTTCGACTGTTTCGCGCCGTCACCCGCATTGCCATGCAGGCCGACGCCCGCATCGTGCCGATCTTTGTCGCCGGCGCCCGCAGCCTGCCTGTTTCCCTAACGCCGACGGCCAAGGCCCCGCGGCGCTGGTTTCCGCAGCTCTCGATGAGCGTGCTGGAGCCGATGACCATCGCCGAACTGGTGGCACGCAATCCCGACCAGGCCTCGAACACCAATGCGCTGTTCGACCGCGTCGCCGAGGCACGGCTTTTTGGCACCGATCTCGATCGCGGCCTGTTCCTGGCCATGCGCGATGCGGCAGCCAGGGTCGGCGCCGCGCACCCGATCGTCGAGGACGTGATCTCGGGCGCGCTGAGCTACCGCAAGATGTTCATCGGCGCCCGCGTGCTGGGCAAGCGCTTCGAGGCGGTGACGGCGCCGGGCGAGGCGGTGGGGATAATGCTGCCAAACGCCAATGGCGTCGTGCTGTCATTCGTGGGTCTTCTCTCGGCGGGCCGGGTGGCGGCGATGATCAACTACACGGCCGGGCCGGCGAGCGTCACGGCGGCGGTGCGCACGGCCGTCATCCGCACCGTCCTCTCCTCCCGCGCCTTTGTCGAGAAGGCCGATCTCGGCGATATCGTCGCCGCGGTCGAAAAGGGCGGCGCCAGGCTGCTCTGGCTGGAGGATGTGCGAGCAGGCGTCACCGCGCCGGACAAGCTTGCCGCCGCCTTGCTGTGGCGCTTGCCGCTGCAGCGCCAGGACGCGGCCAAGCCGGGCGTGATCCTGTTCACCTCAGGCTCGGAAGGCACGCCGAAGGCAGTTGTCCTGTCGCAAAAGAACCTTCTCGCCAATGCCATGCAGGCCGAGGCGCGCATCACCATCTCGCCGGCCGATATCCTGCTCAACGTGCTGCCGGTGTTCCATTCCTTCGGCCTGACGGGCGGCACCATCCTGCCGCTGGTCACCGGGGTAAAGCTGTTCCTCTATCCCTCGCCGCTCCACTACAAGATCATCCCCGAGATCGCCCGCAAGGTGAAGCCGACGATCATGTTCGGAACCGACACCTTCCTCGCCAACTATGCGCGTACTGCCAAGGACGGCGACTTCTCCAGCCTGCGCTTCGTCGTTGCCGGCGCCGAAGCTGTGAAGCCGGAAACCCGCCGCGTCTACCGCGAGCGCTTCCAGGCCGAGATCATCGAAGGCTTCGGGCTGACCGAGGCCGCACCGGTGGTTGCCGTCAACACCGCGATCCATGGGCGCGACGGTACGGTCGGGCGACTGTTGCCGGCCATTCGCATGAAGCTGGAACCGGTGGAGGGCATCGCGGATGCCGGCCAATTGTGGCTCGATGGCCCCAATCTGATGATGGGTTACATGACCGCCGACCGCCCCGGCGAGTTGCAGCCGCTGAGCGGCTGGCACGACACCGGCGACATCGTCGCCGTCGACCGCGAAGGCTTCATCACCATTCGCGGCCGCGCCAAGCGCTTCGCCAAGATCGCCGGCGAGATGGTGTCGCTGGGCGCGGTCGAGATGCTGGTGCAGTCGCTGTGGCCGGAAGAGCGGCATGCGGCGGTAGCGGTGCCCGACAAGAGGCGCGGCGAGCGCATCGTGCTGGTCACCACCGCCGACGATGCCAATCCCGAAGAGCTGCGCCAGTTCGGCAAGAAAGCCGGGGCCGCCGAACTCATGGTGCCCAACGACATCGTCAAGGTGGAGGAAATCCCGGTGCTTGGTTCCGGCAAGACCGACTATGTCTCGACCAGGAAGCTGGCGATCGACAGGCTGGGGCTGGGCGTCGCGGCCTGAGTCAGATCAGGGACTTCGGCGAACCTTCTAGCCTATGTCCGAAGGCGGCACCTTCTCGCCTTCGAGCTTGGCGCGCTTGGAATAGGCGCGCACGGAAAACGGCAGGAAGATCAGATAGCCCGCGACCGACGCCGTCAGCGTGTACCAGGGATAGGTCATCAGCAAGAGAATGTAGAGCACGACGGCCAGAATGACCGGCAGCACCCTGTCGCCTGGAATCTTGATGCTCTTGCCGGAATAGACCGGCAGCCGGCTGACCAGAAGGAAGGCGACAAGGATGGTGAATCCGGTGGCGACGAAGGCGGCCGGGCGGCTGGGCTCCAGCCCAAGCCTTAGGAAAAATAGATAAAGCGGCAGCATCACCAGCACCGCGCCCGCCGGCGCCGGCACGCCGACGAAATATTCCGACTGCCACAGCGGACGCTCGGCCTTCTCGTCGTCGAGCACGTTGAAGCGGGCGAGCCTGAGCCCGCAGGCGATGGCGAACAGAAGCGCGGCGATCCACCCCGGCGAGCCGGCGCGGTCGAGCAGGAAGGCATAAAGCACCAAAGCCGGCGCGACGCCGAAATTGACGATGTCGGCTAGCGAATCCATCTGCGCGCCGAATTTCGAAGTCGCCTTCAGCATGCGTGCCAGCCGGCCGTCGATGCCGTCGAGAAAGGCAGCCAGCAGCACCATCACCACTGCCGTCTCGAAGCGGTCTTCGAAGGCAAAGCGGATGCCGGACAGGCCGGCGCAGATGGCAAGCACGGTGACCAGATTGGGCAGCACCATGCGCATCGGAATCTCGCGGATGCGCGGACCACCGCTGGCATGGGCCTCGAACTTCTTGAACGGCGCGCCCAAGGCTCAGGAAATCCTGACGAGAGGAGTGCCGGCGACACCGCCGAATTCGGCGATCACGGTTTCACCGCCGACCGCCGTCTGGCCAACGGCGACACGCGGCGTCGCGGCCAAAGGCAGGAAGACGTCGACGCGCGAGCCGAAGCGGATCAGACCGAAACGCTCGCCGGTGCCGATCGAGCCGCCGGCCTCGGCCCAGCAGACGATGCGGCGCGCCACCAGGCCGGCGATCTGGACGGCCGCCACCGTGCCGTTGGGGCTTTCGATGACCAAGCCATTGCGTTCGTTCTCGGTGCTGGCCTTGTCGAGTTCGGCGTTGAGGAATTTTCCAGGCCGATGCTCGATCTTGGCGATGCGGCCGCGCACGGGCGAGCGGTTCACATGGCAGGAAAAGACGTTCATGAACACCGAGATGCGGGTCATCTCGGTATTGCCGAGGCCAAGCTCGCGCGGCGGCACGGCCGGTCCGACCGCCGAGATGATGCCGTCGGCGGGGCTGACGACCAGGCGGTCGTCGACCGGCGTGACGCGCTCGGGATCGCGGAAGAAATAGACGCACCAGGCGGTCAGGATCAGGCCGATCCAGAACAGGATCGAGGAGAAATAGCCAAGGAAAAGTGTGCCCGCGCCAAAGGCCGCGATGAAGGGATAGCCTTCGCGATGGATCGGTACGAACGCGTTCTTGACCGTGTCGACAAGGCTCATGGGGTGGGGGCGGTCCCTGTTTCAGGTCGGGCCTCAATAGCTGAAAGCCCCCTTCGCCGCAACGCAACAATCGGCGACGCCGCATTGGCTGCGGCTGGCGGGCGCGACGGCACGTGCGATATTGGCGGTACGGTCAAGACCCGCAGGTCAATAACGACGACAACGAACAAGCCACCGTCATAGGGTATCGGCAATTTTTCCTGAACGAAATAACAAAGCGGCCGTCGGATAGAAGACCCCTCGCCCGTCCTTGGTGAGACAGCGTCCTTCGAAGGACCTTTCAGCCAAGATGACGCGCAACAAGGAGTTTCCCTCATGCAGATACAATCGGTCACGCCGGCGCGTCTCGTTACCGCGGGCCTCGCCTTCGGGGAATCGCCACGCTGGCATGACGGACGCCTGTGGGTCTGCAACTGGGGCACCGGCGAGATCATCGCGACCGATGCACATGGCAATCGCGAAATCATGCTCACTGTGCCGGCCGTCCTGCCCTATTCCATCGACTGGCTGCCGGATGGGCGGCTACTGGTCGTCTCTGGCCGCGAAGGCTTGCTGCTTCGGCAGGAAGCCGACGGCAGGCTCGTCACCCATGCCGATCTGCGCGGCCTGTCGAAAAGTCCTTGGAACGAGATCGTCGTCGACGGGCGCGGCAACATCTATGTCAATGGCGGCGGGCCGGCGCCGGCCGCCGGTGAGTATTTCGGTCCGGGCACCATTGTGCTGATCACGCCGGACGGTGCGATCCGGCAAGTGGCTGACGACATCGCATTTGCCAACGGCATGGCGGTGACCCCGGACAACACAACACTAATCCTTGCCGAATCCCATGGCAACCGGCTGACCGCCTTCGACATCGCCGCAGACGGCAGCCTGTCCAACCGGCGGGTCTGGGCCGACCTCGACGGCTATCCCGACGGTATCTGCCTCGATGCCGAAGGCGCGGTCTGGTACGCGGATGTTCCCAACAAGCACTGCGTGCGGGTGCGCGAAGGCGGCGAGGTGCTGCAGACCGTCACTGCCGATCGCGGCTGCTTTGCCTGCATGCTCGGTGGCGGGGCCAGGCAAACGCTGCTCATCGTCGCCGCCGAGTGGCGCGGCTTCGAGCACATGGTCAGCGATGCCCGCACGGGCCAGGTGCTGAGCATCGAGGCGCCGGCACCTGGCGTCGGCTGGCCCGGTTAGAGCCCGGGAATCCGCTGATAGTTGGCGATGTCGGCGCGCACCCCAAGCCGGGCGATCGTCTCCTGCGGGTTGAAGGCGATGCGCTCATGCGCGGCCTTGACGATAGGCACGATCTTGTCGACGGCCGCCTGGCTCTCCCATTCGACGATCGTCACCAGATTGAATTCGCCCGGCCCTGAAAATTGCTCGAGCAGGAAATCCTGCACGAACCCCTGCTGCTGGCGCAGCAATTCATGCGTCGTCTTGACCTTGACGAGGATCTCCTCGCGGGCGGCGGCCGGGACGACGAACTTGTCAACCCTGAACACGCTGCCGCCGTTAACAGTCTGATTTATGTCGTTCATTTCGATTGTTCCGTTCCTGGATGATGGTGTTTTCGGGCTCCAGGAACGGCGTACAATCTCAACTTAAGTTGAGGTCAAGCATAAAAATCAATTTACCTCCGACGTCCGCCGGCGAACGATGACGCCGAGCTCGTCGCCCTCGCGGGCGAGGCGCAGGCGCTCCTCGGCTTCGGTCGCCTCGCGCTGGCGGTCCCACATCGAGGCATAGAGGCCGTGCTTGCGCATCAGTTCGACATGGGTGCCGCGTTCGGCGATCTGGCCATCCTTGAGCACGATGATCTCATCGGCGGAAATCACCGTCGACAGACGGTGGGCGATCACGATGGTGGTGCGGCCCTTGCTGACGAGATCAAGCGCGGCCTGGATCTCCTGCTCGGTGTGGCTGTCCAGCGCCGAGGTGGCTTCGTCGAGCATCAGGATCGGCGGCGCCTTCAGGATGGTGCGGGCGATCGCAACGCGCTGCTTCTCGCCACCGGACAGCTTCAGCCCGCGCTCGCCAACCATCGACTTGTAGCCGTCTGGCAGCTTTTCGATGAACGGCCCGATCTGGGCGAGTTCGGCGGCCTTGCGGACTTCCTCCTCGCTTGCGCCGACCCGGCCGTAGCGGATGTTGTAGGCGATGGTGTCGTTGAACAGCACCGTGTCCTGCGGCACCATGCCGAGCATCGCGCGCAGGCTGTCCTGGGTGACATCCCGGATGTCCTGGCCGTCGATCAGCACCTGGCCGGCCTGCACGTCGTAGAAGCGGAACAGCAGCCGCGAGATGGTCGACTTGCCCGCGCCCGACGGCCCGACAATGGCGACCGTCTTGCCGGCCGGCACCTCGAAGGAAACACCCTTCAGGATCTTGCGGTTCGGATCATAGGAGAAATGCACGTCGCGGAACTCTACCTTGCCCGCTCCGACGGTGAGCGGCTTGGCGTCCGGCTTGTCGACGATCTCCTGCGGCACGTCGAGCAGGTCGAACATATGCTCGATATCGGTAAGGCCCTGGCGAATTTCGCGGTAGATGAAGCCGATGAAGTTGAGCGGCACGGAAAGCTGCACCAGCATGGCGTTGATGAAGACGAAATCGCCGACGGTCTGCGTGTGCGCCTGCACCTCCAGCGCCGACATGCACATGACGACGACCGTGCCGAGGCCGAAGATGACGCCCTGGCCAAAATTCAGCCAGCCGAGCGAGGTCCAGGTCTTGGTGGCAGCCACTTCGTAGCGCGCCATCGAACGGTCGAAGCGGTCGGCTTCCATGCGCTCATTGGTGAAGTATTTGACCGTCTCGAAATTGAGCAGCGAGTCGATCGCCTTGGTGTTGGCGTCGGTGTCGCTGTCGTTCATGTCGCGGCGGATCGAAATGCGCCAATCGCTCGCCTTGACCGTGAACCAGACGTAGAGCCAGACGGTGATCGCCACCACGGCCACGTATTTCCAGCCATAGGTGAAACCGAATATGCCGGCGGTCAGCGCGAATTCGAGGATGGTCGGCGCGGTGTTGAGCATGATGAAGCGCACGATCGTCTCGATGCCCTTGGTGCCGCGCTCGATGATGCGCGACAGGCCGCCGGTGCGGCGCTCCAGGTGGAAGCGCAGCGACAGCTGGTGCATGTGGACGAAGGTGCGGAACGCAAGCTGGCGCACCGCATGCTGGCCGACGCGGGCAAATAGCGCGTCGCGCAACTGGTTGAAGCCAAGCTGGACCAGCCTCAGCACATTGTAGGCGACGACCAGCATCACCGGGGCAAGCATGAAAGACGGCAGCGGCGGCGGCGTTTTGGAGCCACCCGCCAATGCATCGGTCGCCCATTTGAAGAAATAGGGACCGGCAACCAGCGTTAGCTTGGCGACGACCAGCAGCAGTGTCGCCCAGGTGACGCGCGCCCTGAGATCGGCGCGGTCGGCCGGCCACATATAGGGCCACAGATTGCGCAATGTCGTGAGCGTCGAGGTATCGGCGGAGACGGTTTTTTCGGCCACTTTTCTTGCCTTTTGGGTGAGAGGGTCAGCGGCCGTAGCAGCAGGAATTGACGAGCGCGTTCAGCGATGCCGATACATCGGCAAGGGCTGCGCGATCAACGGCATAGCGCGAGCGCTGGCGGTCGGGCTCGAAGCGGACCAGACCTGCCTCGACCAGTATTTTCAGATGCTGGGACACGGTCGACTGCGCCAGATCGAAACGGTCGACGACCTCGCGGCAGCAGCAGGAATTGCTGGCCGAGAGGTGCTTCAGTATCTCGATGCGGGCCGGATGCGACAACGCTGCAAATCGCGCCGCGACAGCGTGGCTGTCCGAGCCGCGGTTGGGTGGAGCGCCGGCAGCGCGGTCTGGTTCAAGGGTGGATTGCGTCATCGTTCATCGGCGATAGACGATGAACGGCACCGCCGCAAGCTACTCTTCCGGGCAGATCGGGTGGCGGCTAATGCTCCGGGATGGATTTCTCGATCCCCGGGATGGCGGCAATCTGTTCAGCCAGAAACTCGACCAGCAGACGGACCCTTGCGACGCCCGCGCGCTCCGGGACGATCAACATGTTCAGCGGGACGGACGGCAGCGCATAATCCGCCAGGATCGTCTCGAGCAAGCCCGCCGCCAGAAGATCATCCACAAGCCATCGATGCGCCGGCGCGATCCCGCGAGCGGCGAGCATGGCCTGCCGCGCGGCAAGTCCATGGTCGATCCGCAGTCGCCCCCCGAAAGGCACCGTGTGGCGTTCGCCACCGACGCCCTGCAAAGCAAGCGTTTCGCTGCCCGCCACGTTCGACATCCGGATGCCCTCATGCCGCGACAGATCCGAAGGGACGACGGGTCGTCCCCGCGCCGCCAGATAATCCGGCGAGGCCACGAGCAGACGCCGCGACTGGCCGAGGGCGCGCAGCTTCAACGAGCTGTCCGTGAGCGGCCCCAGGCGAAGCGCGATATCGACCCCCTCGCGGACGAGGTCCACCCGCTCATCGGTGAGGCTGAGGTCCACCCCGATGTCGGGATGACGGTCCTGAAAAGCGAAGATCAGGCGGCTGACGTGCAAGACGCCGAAAGCCGCCGTACAGCTTATCCGGATTGTGCCGGCCGGCGCGCCACGCGTGCCCCGGGCCTCGTCGCTGGCCTGTTCGACGAGGCGCAGGATCTGAACGCTATTGGCATAATAGCGGCTGCCTTCGGCGGTCATCGTGACCCGCCGGGTCGTTCGGCTGAGCAAAGACACGCCGACCGCTTCCTCGAGCTCCCGCACGTGCCGCGTGATCGTTGATTGCCCGACGCCAAATTCCCGCGCGACGGCCGACAGGCTGCCGCGCTCGGCCACGCGAATGAAGGTGCGCATGCGCTCGAACGTAATGTCTGACTTATCCATTATTCGGCACAATATTATGCATTACTTGCATATAGTGGATTGAACGGCCATTGGCTACCTTCCCGTCAGTTTCCTCAATATTGGATCTGACCCATGAAAGTTCTGCTCGTCTTCGCCCACCCTGAATCACGCTCGCTGAGCGGCGCCCTTCGTGACGTCGCCATAAGGGAACTCGAGGCTCAAGGGCATGAGGTGCGCGTATCGGACCTGTATGCCGATGGCTGGAAATCCGAAGTCGACCGCGCCGATTTCCCATCACTGGAACCCGATGCACGGCTCATCCCGGTCGCGGCTTCCAAGAAGGGCTTCGAGGCCAACACGCTAACCGGCGATGTAAAGGCCGAGATCGAGAAGCTGCTGTGGGCCGACACCTTGATCCTGCAGTTCCCGCTTTGGTGGTTCGCCATGCCGGCGATCCTCAAGGGCTGGGTCGACCGTGTGTTCGCATACGGATTTGCCTATGGCGTTGGTGAGCATAGCGATCGGCGCTGGGGCGATCGCTATGGCGAAGGTACCCTTGTCGGGAAACGCGCGATGTTGATCGTGACCGCGGGAGGCTGGGAGGAGCACTACACGCCGCGCGGGATCAACGGGCCCATCGACGATCTGCTGTTCCCGATCAATCACGGGATCCTCTATTATCCCGGATACGACGTGCTTCCGCCGTTCGTGGTCTACAAGGTCGATCGTCTCGATGAGACCGGCTTCGAGCCCGTGGCTGAACAGCTGCGTGACAGGATGCGGACGCTGGCGACGACGGCGCCCATCCCATACCGTCGGCAAAATGGCGGAGATTATCTCATTCCGAGCATGAATCTCCGCCCTGAGCTGGGCGATCCCGGTGCAATCGGTTTCGCGCTTCACTCCAACCAGGCAGGCGATGCCAACTGATCGATGCGGGCTTCTACTGCTTCTTGGGCGGCGCCGTCGTCGCCTGCTCGCCCATTGCCTTGAGATCGGCTGCTTCGCCTTCCTTGGACTTTTCCGGAACCTTGAACACCTGGCCCGGCCAGATGCGATTGGGATCCCTGATCTGGTCCTGGTTGGCGAGGTAGATGGTGGAATAGCGCACGCCGTGGCCGTAGACGCGCCGCGAAATCCGCCACAGCGTGTCGTTGCGGCGGATGATGACCGCGCCGTCGGCATGTTCGAGCTTGGGCGACACCGTCTCGGGCACATCGCTCGGCGGCGTGGCAGCGACAACGGCCGGAGCCTCCGCGGCGGGCGCTGCCGGCGTGGTCTCGGCCGGAGCGGCGGCAACGGCCGGAGCTGGCGCCGGTGCGGCAGGCGCTTCCGCGGCGGCGGGTGCCGCTGGCTTGGTCTCTGCTGGCTTGGCATCCGCCGGCTTGGTCCCGGCGGGCGCCACGGCGGCGACCGCCTCGCCCGGCTCGCGCTCGAACGGCACCGCGGCGCGTGCCACGACCTTCACGCCGTCGGCATCGAGGCCGTCGACATGGATGGTGTAGCTGCCGACAGGAATGTCGCGCGTGGCTTCTACGAGGAAATGACCGTCCGGCGATGTCAGCGCGTCACCGAGCAGGATGTCGTTGGCATAGGCGCGCACCTTGCGGCCCGGATCGGCGAGGCCGGCGACGAAGATCTTGTTGCCGTCGATCTCGACCGCCTCGACGACGATCTTGGGTTCGGCTACGGCGGCGGCAGGCGGTGTTGCGGGCGCTGCGGGGGCCGGGGCAGCCGCGACAGCGGCTGGCGCCGGGGCAGCGGGCGCCGGAACAGCAGTTGCGGGCGATTGAGCGGCCGGAGCTGGCGCCGGTGCAGCCGGAGCGGCGGCCTGGTCGCCGGTGGCAGGTGCTGCCGGTTTGGTCTCGGGCGCGGGAACCGTCAGCAGTTCGGACGGCTTGCCCGGCTCTTCGACCATGGCCAGCACCTGGCCGGCGGTATCCTTGGGAACCGAAACGACTGCGGTCTGCACCGAGACGGTCACCACCGTGCCGACGGTCGAATGCAGGGTAATCGTATAGTCGCCAGGCTTCAGCGGATCGTCGAGCACGATGACGAAGGCGCCATCGGCACCCGCCACCGTCGAGCCAAGCACCGTCGTGCCGCTCAGGATCTCGACCTTTGAATTGGGCGCCGCATTGCCGGCGATGACGATCGAGCCATTGCTCTCGACGCGCACGACATCGAAAGTCGGCGCGATCGGGCCGGTCGCTGCTGGTGCAGCCGGTGCGGGCGCTGCCGGAGCCGTAGCCTCCGTCGCGGGCGCGGCTGGAGCGGTCGCCTGTGGTGCTGCGGCGGGAGCAGCCGGCACTGCCGGCGCTGGCAGCCGTCCTTCCGTGCCGGGATCAGCCGGTTTCGGCGCCTCGGGCGGCGTCAAGGCCGCGACCTTCGCCGGCGGCGTTGGATGAAGATACGGGTCGAGTGCGCCCGATACATAGGCGGTTCCCGCCGCCGCGACGGTCCCACCCGCCGCGAACAGGAACGCCTTCAATGGATTAATTGCCATATTTCCCTACCCCTTAGCCACCTAATGCCGGTCTAGCGTGTTTTGCCAATGCCGACAAGAAAAACGGGCCGTCAAGAAAAAGCCCGGCTTGTCAACCCTTGGGGCTTGACCACGCTTTCAGACCCAATCACCAATCATCGGCATGAACACGATTCGATCCGTCTGCGTCTATTGCGGCTCGTCTCCGGGCCGCAATGAAATCTATGCGAAGGCCGGGCACCTGCTCGGACGCTCGATTGCCAAAGCGGGCCTGCGGCTGGTCTATGGCGGCGGTACCAAAGGCATTATGGGCGCCGTCGCCGAAGGCGCGCTCAAGGCCGGCGGCAAGGTGACCGGCATCATTCCCCGCTTCCTGATCAACAGGGAAGCAACCGAAACCGCGCTCGACCGGCTCGACGAGTTGCTGATCACCGACAACATGCACGAGCGCAAACACAAGATGTTCGAGAAATCCGACGCCTTTGTGGCGCTGCCCGGAGGCATCGGCACAGTCGAGGAAATCGTCGAGATCATGACCTGGGCGCAACTCGGCCATCACCGCAAACCGATCGTCTTCGGCAATATCAACGGATTCTGGGACCCGATGACGGCGTTGCTTGATCACATGACGGCGGAGGGCTTCATCCACACCGCGCAACGGGTCAAGCCGCTGGTCGTCAACGACCCGGAGGCTATCGTCGCCGCCATCATGGTGGCAGGCTCCTCCGTCGACGCCCCGACCGAGGGCGTGCAGTCGGTGATAGACAAGATGTAGGGAATAGGCAGTAGGAAATAGGGCTTGCCTACTGCCCTACTGCCCTCCGCAGATCCCCGATCACCGCGCGCTCATCCTGCCGGCGCCAGGCGAGATAAATCGCCACGCTGCGCTTGAACCAGGGAAGATCGCGGAAGACGACTCCCGGCGGCGCGGCGCTTCGCAAGCTTTCCTGCACCGTCGCCAGGCCCAGTCCGGCGCTGACCAGGCCAAGCGAGGTCAAGGGATCGGCGGTCTCATAGGCGATGTCGGGCACGAAGCCAGCCTCGATGCAGGCGGCCAGGAACTGGCCACGGTTGGTGTCGGCGGGCTGGCGCACCACGGTGATCCATGGGCGTCCGTCGAGATGATGCGGGCCGATGTCGGCGACAGCCGTGAGCGCATCGCCCTCGGGTATCGCCAGGACCAGCGGCTCGCGGCGGACCAGCATCGAGGCAATTTCGGGATAGTCGGCCGGTGGCGGCGAATAGACCAGGCCGAGATCGAGGGTGCGCTGGCGCAGGCTTTCCAACTGCGCGGCCGAGCGCAGGCTCATCAGACTGAGATGCAATTGCGGCCGAGCGCGGCGGAATTGCCTGAGCATATCGGCGACCAGGCCGGCATGCACGGCGCCCTCGACATAGCCGATGGCCAGCCGACCGACCGCGCCGCTGGCGAGGCTGCGGCCGAACTCCTCCACGCGCCGCGCATTGGCAATCAGTGCGCGGGCCTCGACGAGGAAGGCGCGGCCCTCGGCATTGAGATGAACCCGCTGCCTTGCCCGTTCGAACAGGGTGACGCCGAGCTGCTCCTCGAGCTGCATGATCTGCCGGCTGAGCGGCGATTGCGAGATGTGCAGGATTTCGGCGGCGCGACCGACATTGCCGGTTTCGGCGACCGTGATGAAGTAGCGGAGCTGGCGCAGGTCGAACACTTTTTCTCCGACGGTTTAGTCCTTCTCAGTCTGAACTCTATCCTAATAAGTCTTGGACAGTCTGACCAGCCGCAGGGATAGTCGGCCATCCCAACCAAAGGAGACCGACATGCAGTTCTTCGCCCTTCTCGCCCGCAACACCGCAAAGTTCAGCGACGCCGAATTTGCGCCGCTTCTGCCCGGCGAGGCCGAACAGCGCCGCACGCTCTACGCCGAGGGCGCGGTGCGCCAGGTCTGGAACCGTGGCGACATTCCCGGCAGCGGCATGATGTTCGAGGCGTCCGACGACGCCGAGGTACGCGGCCATCTCGCCACTTTGCCGCTGATCAAGGCCGGCATGATGGAGATCGCCGCGATCGTGCCGCTCAACCCCTATCCCGGATTTGGGCCGAAGCGCTGAACCGCATCGGACGGCGCGGGCGGCGGCGCTCTCCGCTGGCCGCCGGTCGAGCGGCGATCTGGAGCCTCGGGGACGCTCCGGCGATTTCCATTTGCGGCGAGTCTCCCGATTGGTTATCGGGGAGATGGGCAAAGGGGAGTTGACGGTGGCGGACAGAAATGGCGGCAATGCGGATCGCGTTCCACGCGCTTCCGCCGTCATGACCGTCTATAAGGACCAGCGCTTTCTCGACGCCGCGGTCAACAGCATCCAGGAGTTCGACCATCTCGAGCTCATCGTCGTCGATGACGGGACCGGCCAGGACGCGGTCTTCCAGGAGCTGGCGCGTCGCGATCGGCGCATCCGGCTGGTCATCAATCCGAACAATCTCGGCACCGCCGCCGCCAACCGGGGCATCGAGGCGGCCCGGGGCGAGCTCATCCTGCGCCTCGACACGGACGATATAGCCGAGCCCGCGCATGTCGGTCGACTGGTCGCGGCGCTTGACGAGGACACCGAACTTGGCCTCGTCGGACATGTGGTGACGCTGATCGACGAGACCGACCGCGTCGTCGGTGTGCAGCACATGCCGGAGACGGATCTGAAGATCCGCCGGACGATCCTGTTCCACGACCCCTTCTATCATTCCACGATTGCCTACCGCCGTAGTTGCTTCGAGGCCGCCGGGCACTACGGGATCGATGAACTGGTCTCGCAGGACCATTATCTTTGGTTCGACATGCTGCCTTTGTGGCGGGCGCGAAATCTTACCGAGCCGTTGACGCGCTACCGACTGAACACACTCGGGCTGACCGCGACAAACGCAACGAATGCCCGCAATCGCACGCATCCGATCCGCCAAGCATCATGGGAAGGTGCCGTGTCTGTCGCAAAGAGTGAGAATTATGGATCCTGACTATTCCGCGTGGTTTGCCGGCAAGAGCCTTTCGACCGACTGGGCTTCGCGCTTCTTTCCTGTCTGGGCCACACTGTTCCAGTCGCGACGCGACGAGGCCCTCGACGTTCTGGAAATCGGCTCCTGGGAGGGCCGCTCCGCTATCTTCTTTCTCAACTATTTCGGCAAATGCCGGCTCACCTGTATCGATACGTTCGGCGGCAGTCCTGAACACGCCCTGCGCCATAAATCGAGCGACCAGCTCGCGCATGTCGAGCAGCGCTTCGACAGCAATCTCGCCGCGTTCGGCGAACGGCTCGAGAAGATCAAAAGTCCCTCGTCCCAGGCGTTGGCCCGCCTGATCACAGACGAGCGGCGTTTCGACATCGTCTATGTCGATGGCAGCCATCACAGTGCCGACGTCCAGTCGGATGCCGTGTTCTCCTGGCCGATGGTGCGGGACGGCGGGATCGTCATTATCGACGATTACGAATGGACGTTGCTTGCCGACGAGGTCGAGCGTCCAAAACTTGGAATCGACAGTTTCCTGTCGGTGCATGCCGGCCAATACCGCGAGCTGTACCGAGGAGAACAAATCATCATCCAGAAGATCGGCGTCGCCAGGAATGAACGCCCGGCAATTCCCTCTCGGTCATCTCCCGTCCCGCGCGAGGAACCCGTCGACAGACCCCAGGCCGAAAGCGACGTCGAGTTCGTACTCATTGCCGAAGCGGGCATTCTCGAAGCACAGGCCCTGCTGCTGTGCGAGAGCATAAGGTGCTTCGCCGGCTTCTATTCGCGATCCCCGATAACAGCGGTTTCGCCCCGAAGCAGCCGTCGTCCCTCGCCGTCGACGATAGAGCGGTTCGAGCAACTGGGCGTGGACTATCTGCCCGTCGAGATCGACAGCTGCTGTCCGCGATATGGTCCGTCGTACCAGATACATTCCCTGGCTCATGCCGAAAGACGGACCGGGCCGCCGATCATCATCCAGCTCGATAGCGATGCGGTATTCATCGCCGAGCCCGACTTTTCGTTAGGCACATTCTCCGCCGCCGCCCGCCCGGTGGACAGCAAGGCGATGTGCACGACAGGTCCTGATGACCCGTTCGACCCCTACTGGAGAGAGCTATGCGCCCTTGCCGGTGTCGACTACGAGCATCTACCCCTCGTGCGCACGAGCGTCACCGGCCAGGCTGTGCGCGCCAGCTACAATGGCGGGCTCGTGGCCGCAAAAAGGGCGAGTGGCCTCTTTCAGCGCACCGAGGACATCTTCAGGAAGCTGATTGCCGCCAATATGAAGCCATGGGCCGGCGCCGAGCCGACCTACAACACCGGGACCGGCATTTTGCAGGGAGAGGCCACCGCCTTCTGGGGCACGAGCCAGGCTGCCTTCTCGCTGGCGGCCGTTGCAGGGAACCATTCCGTGCGGCTTTTACCGGCGACCCATAATTTTCCGCTTCACAACTTCAACCCGGCCACGGCGCCAGACCCGGCCCGGCTGGTTCATATTCACTATCATGGACTGTTCGACGAGGGCTCCGCTGCAGCGAACCCGATCCTGGACGGAACGCTGGCGCTGCCCGCGGGAATACGCGAATGGCTCCAGGCCCGGTTGCCGTTGCGGGAGACCCCGCCTGCGGCCGCTTCGATACCGGGCCGCGCGCGCCATTCCGGGAGAAAAGCGATCCTCGTGCTTGGAATGCACCGCAGCGGGACCTCGATGCTTGCCGGCACCATAGCCGCATTGGGAGCGGCCCATCCCAAAAGGCCATTGCGCGCGGACGGCAACAATCCCAAGGGGTACTGGGAAAGCACCCCGCTCAATTTCGCCAACGATGAGCTGCTCGCGGCGGCCGCCTCTTCGTGGCATGACTGGCGGCCACTCGATCCGCAATGGCTGCAATCACTGGCGGCGGAGCGTCTCCGCGACAAGATCAAGGCGATCCTTGCAAGCGAGTTCGGCGAAGAACCGCTGTTTTTCATCAAGGATCCCAGGATCTGCCGGTTCGTTCCGTTCATGTCGTCGATCCTTGCCGAGATGGAGGTCGACCCGGTGGCACTGCTTCCGCTCCGCAACCCCCTCGAGGTCGCTTACTCGCTGCAGCGGCGGGATGGTTTGCCGCTGGCAAAATCCCTTTTGCTCTGGCTCAGGCACGTGATCGAGGCGGAAGTTCATTCGCGACACATGCCACGTTGTTTCATTCGCCACGAACAATTCCTGATCGATTGGCGGCATCATGTCGACCGCGCGGCGGAGATGACCGGTATCGTCTGGCCGACACCCATCGACCTGGCGGAAGCCGAGATAGGGCGTTTCCTGACAGCGGACCTGCACCGTGAACGGGCGACAGTCGGGGAATTGCAGAGCCATCCGGATGTGACACCGCTGATCCGCACAGCCTATGAGATTCTATGCGCCATGGCGGACGACGGCGACAGTCAGAAATTGCGCTCCGAGCTGGACCTGATGCGGGCGAGATTCGATGACGCCTGCGCTGTCGTGGGCGCAGCGGCGGCCGCCGAGTCCGACCATTTGCGCGGTGAGCGCGACGCGATCAGCGGCGCCTACCATGAGCTCGACCTCGAACGAAACGCGTTGGTGGATGATCGAGACAATCCCCCTGCCGGGCGCGCCGCACCACTCGCGTCGCGCAATTGGCGACGATTGACAGCCCCATTGCGGTGGCTGCAGCGCCCATCCATGCGTCGAAGATGACGGCAGCCGGCGCATCGAGGCCTCTCCCTGCTCGACACACTATGACCGGCTGTCAAGAAACCGTCACACGGAACCGGGTTCGCGCGTGCTAGAAATTGCGATCAGGTGCCGCCGTGCGGCGCCGCGTTCGAAACCTGCATCTGGCACTGCCCATGGATACCGCCCTCGCCCCGGAAGGCACCGACCTGTCGCCTTACCTGCCCGATGAGCACGGGCTGTTTTTCACCTATCATTTCACCACCGAGGGCGTGCGGACCAAGGACGCCGGTGCCGCGCACTGGACATGGCGCAGCTACCAGCTGTCGGACATGCGCGCGCGCCATGAGATCGGTGCCGATCAGGCCTTGCCGGCGCCGGTGCGCGAAGGCTTCCTGACCGCAAATCATGGATGCCACATCGACCTTGAGGATGACTGGCTCTATGGCGACCTGCCGGATCTGCGCCATGACTATTCGGCGGAAGCCGGGGGGCTTGGTCATTTCCGCTTCGCCCTCAACGACACCATGCTGGTCGGCGCCCGCAAGCAGCCGCTGCAGTCGGTGGACAACATCCGCAAAGCGATCGAGAACGGATCGCGCAAGTTCCGCTCGCCGGCCGAACTGATCGAGGCGGTCATCGGCCAATCGTTCGACGGCATGGCGGCGGAACTCGCGACAATGGGCGACACGCTCGACGGCATCGAGGATCGCATCGTCTGCGACGCATGGCACAATGAACGGCAGGCGCTGGTCGACGCGCGCCGTCACCTGGTGGTGATCCACCGGCAGATGGCGACGCTGACCAATCTGTTTCGCCATCTCGACCATTCGCATCGCAACGACCTGCCGGATTCGATCAACGACATGGCGGCGCGGCTGTCGCATCGCGCGCAGACGCTGCACTATGATGGCGAGCAGTTGCAGGCCCGCACCCGGCTGCTCCAGGACGAACTGATGGCCAAGCTGACGACGCAGTCGAACCGGCTGCTCTATGTGCTGTCGGTGATGACGGCGGTGTTGCTGCCGATGACCATCATCTCGGGCCTATTCGGCATGAATGTCGGCGGCTTGCCCCTGGTCGACACGCCGATGGGGTTCTGGGTGGTGACGGCGGTCTCGCTGCTGATCGCCGGCGTGACGTACCTGTTCGTCAGGCGGCTCGGGCAGATGTAGCCGCCGCCCGTCGCGCGGTGACCAGCATTGACCAGGAATACATCGCCAGCGCCGTCCAGATCAGGGCAAAGGCAACGGCTTGCGCCGTGCCGAACGGCTCGTCGAAGATCAGAACCGCGATCAGGAACACCATGGTCGGCGCGATGTATTGCATGATGCCGATGGTGGAGAGGCGCAAAAGCTTGGCGCCGAACGCAAACAAAAGCAGTGGCACCGATGTAACCGGACCGCAGCCGATCAGCAACGCCGTATCGGTGCCGGTGCTGGATACGATGTGGTCCTGGCCGGTCGCGATCAGGTAGACGATATAGCCGAGAGCCGGCACGGACAGCAAAAGCACTTCGAGCAGAAAGCCCTGGCTTGGGCCGATCGGCAGCGTCTTGCGGAAGAAGCCGTAGGCGGCGAAGGAAAACGCCAGCGCCAGCGACACCCAGGGCAGCTTGCCGCCCTCGATCGTCAGCACCGTCACGGCAACCGTCGCCAGCACCACCGCCGCGATCTGCAACCGGTCAAGCTTTTCGCCCAGCAGCACGGCTCCGACCACGACCACCACCAGCGGGTTGATGTAATAGCCAAGCGCGGTCTCGACGGTGCGGTCGACGGCGATCGCCCAGACGTAGATGCCCCAGTTGACCGAAATCAGCGCCGCCGTCAGCGCCGCCATGGCGATGGTGCGAGGCGAACGAATTGCCGCCTTGAAGTCCGCCGTGCGGCCGGCCCAGACCAGGACCGCGGCAGCGATCGGCACCGACCAGACGATGCGGTGGGCGATCACCTCGGCGAGCGGCAGATGCGCCACGGCCTTCATGTAGAAAGGCAGCACCCCCCACAAGAGATAGGCGCCCAGCGCCAGCAGAAAGCCGCGACGGGCCTTTGATTCTGCGTCCAGGGCAATTGCTTCGGTGACCATGGGCCAACGCTATGGCCCAGTAATCTTGGCAAGACCATCGCAAAGTTCTGATGGATCAATGGACTTCCGCTGATGGTTCAACCTTATTCGGCGGCAACGAGCCCGGCCATCTCACGGTTCTTCATCAGCTTGTAGATGATTGAATCCATAAGCGCCTGGAACGAGGCGTCGATGATGTTCTCGGAAACCCCGACCGTCCACCAGCGCGCACCAGTGCCGTCATGCGATTCGATCAGGACGCGGGTGATGGCCTCGGTGCCGCCATTGAGGATACGCACCTTGAAGTCGGCGAGCTCGAGGTCGACGATTTCGCTCTGGTATTTGCCGAGATCCTTGCGCAGCGCGATATCAAGTGCGTTGACCGGGCCATGCCCTTCCGCGACCGACATCTTCTCCTCGCCGTCGACCAGCACTTTGACAATCGCTTCGGAGACCGTTTTCAGCTGGCCATTGGCGTCGAAGCGGCGCTCGACCATGCAGCGGAACGAGGTGACGCTGAAGAACTCCGGCAGGCCGTGCAGCATCTTGCGCGCCAACAGCTCGAAGGACGCATCGGCGCCCTCGTAGGCATAGCCTTCGGCCTCGCGCTCCTTGACCACTGATATCAGCGCATCGAGCCGGTGATCGTCCCTGGGTACCTCGATGCCGCGCCGTTTCAACTCGGCGAGGAAATTGGCCTTGCCGCCCTGGTCGGAGACCATGACGCGGCGGCGGTTGCCGACGGATTCCGGCGGCACATGCTCATAGGTCGCCGGCTCCTTGGCCAGCGCGGAGGCATGGATGCCGGCCTTGGTGGCGAAAGCCGAGGCGCCGACATAGGGCGCCTGTGCTTCCGGCGCGCGGTTCAGCAATTCATCGAAGGCGCGCGACAGGCGCGAAATGCCGGTCAGCGCCTCGGCCGAAATGCCCGTCTCGAAGCGATCCGCGAAGGCCGGCTTCAGCGCCAGTGTCGGCACGATCGAGATCAAATTGGCGTTGCCGCAGCGCTCGCCTATGCCGTTCAGCGTGCCCTGGATCTGGCGCACGCCGGCCTCGACCGCGGCCAGCGAATTGGCGACCGCCTGACCCGTGTCGTCATGGGCGTGGATACCCAGATGATCGCCGGGAATGCCTGATGCGACGACCTTGGCGACGATGGCGCGGACTTCCGACGGCTGCGTGCCGCCATTGGTGTCGCACAATACCACCCAGCGCGCTCCGGCATCGTAGGCCGTCTTGGCGCAGGCCAGCGCATAGTCCGGATTGGCCTTGAAGCCATCGAAGAAATGCTCGCAGTCGACCAGTGCTTCCTTGCCAGAAGCGACAGCGGTTTCCACCGAAGTCCTGATCGACTCCAGATTCTCTTCATTGGTGCAGCCGAGCGCGACGCGGACATGATAGTCCCAGCTCTTGGCGACGAAGCAGACGGCGTCGGATTTCGACTGCACAAGCGCCGCAAGGCCGGGGTCGTTAGATGCCGACACCCCTGCCCGCTTGGTCATGCCGAAGGCAACGAACTTGGCGCTTGCCGTGCGTTTCTGCTGGAAGAAGGCCGTGTCGGTCGGATTGGCGCCGGGATAACCGCCCTCGACATAGTCCATGCCGAATTGGTCGAGCAGTTTTGCAATCGCGATCTTGTCCTCGACGGAAAAGTCGATGCCCGGCGTTTGCTGGCCATCGCGCAATGTGGTGTCGAAGAGATAGAGGCGCTCGCGGGTCATGGTCATTTGCCTGCAAATTTGTCCGTCGCGCGGATCAGCCGGTCGAGGATGCCGGGCTCCGAATAGGCATGGCCGGCGCCTTCGATCAGGTGGAAGTCGGCCTTCGGCCAGGCCTTGTGCAGCGCCCAGGCATAGCGCGCCGGACACGGCATGTCGTAGCGGCCATGGACGATGGTGCCGGGGATATCCTTGAGTTTCCCGGCATCGCGCAGAAGCTGCCCCTCCTCCAGCCAGCCGGCGTGGACGAAAAAATGGTTCTCGATGCGGGCGAAGGCGACGGCATAGTCGTCCTCGCCAAACTTGCCGCTGGTTTCCGGTTCCGGCAGCAGCGTGATGGTTTCGCCTTCCCACAGGCTCCAGGCGCGCGCCGCTTCCAGTTGCGCCTTGCGGTCCGTGCCGACCAGCCGCTTGCGATAGGCCGCCATCATGTCGCCGCGCTCGGCCTGCGGGATCGGCGCCACGAAACGCTCCCACTTGTCGGGGAACATCTCGGAGACACCGAACTGATAATACCATTCGAGCTCGGCGCGGGTCAGCGTGTAGATGCCGCGCACCACCAGCTCGGTGACGCGATCAGGATGCGTCTCGGCATAGGCGAGCGCCAGCGTCGAGCCCCAGGAGCCGCCGAACACCAGCCATGTGTCGAAGCCGGCCATTTCGCGCAGCCGCTCGATATCGGCGACGAGATGCCAGGTGGTGTTGGCCTCCAACGAGGCGTTCGGCGTCGATTTTCCGCAGCCGCGCTGATCGAACAGGATGACGTCGTAGAGTTTTGGGTCGAACAGCCGCCGGTGTTTTGGCGAGATGGTGCCGCCCGGCCCGCCATGCAGGAACACCGCCGGCTTGGCGCCCTTGGTGCCGGAACGCTCCCAATAGACCTGATGGCCATCGCCGACGTCGAGCATGCCCGAGTCGAACGGTTCGATCTCCGGATAAAGGGTGCGCAAGCTCATAGTTTCAGGCCCTGTTGCGGCCAGTTGGCCGTTTCGTGATCGGGGTGCTGGAAGGAGATGATCTGCTCCTGCCTTGCGTAGTAGTCGGGATCGTCGTGGACCGGCGCCTCGAAGATTTTTTCCACCCAGGGCAGCCGGGACGCGTAATTAACCTGGATTTGCGGTGCCAGGTCCGAGCGGTCGTCAAAGGCGCCGATGGCGATCTCCAGCCCGCCAGGCTGGCGGTAGGTCAGCGGCGTGCCGCAGCGGGCGCAAAAACCGCGATCGATGTTGACCGACGACTGGAAATAGCTTGGTTCCTCACGCGTCCATTCGACACCGTCCCTGGGCACCGTCACCAGCGCACCGAAGAAGGAGCCGAACTGTTTCTGGCACATGCGGCAATGGCAGATGGACGGGCGCCCGAGCGCCCCCTTGATGCGGAAGCGCACGGCGCCGCACTGGCAGCCGCCGGTTCGGACAGTCTCGGTCATGGTCTTTCCTCCAGCGGCCATTGGTCTGTGTCGTGATCGGGATGCTGATAGGAGACTAGCTCGGCGAGATAGGGAGCAGAACCCATGTCCGCCATCGTATCCTCGCCCGGCAGTTGCGGGATGGAATCCACATAAGGCAGTTTTGCCTCCGTGCCCCACTGGATGGTCGGTGCGATACCAGCCGGATCGTCGAAGGCGGCGATCGCCAGCGCCATGCCGTCGGGCGCCTCGAAGGTCAGCGGCGTGCCGCATTCGGCGCAGAAGCCGCGCCAGGCGGCATTGGAGGAACGAAAACGCTTGGGCTCGCCGCGTGTCCAGTCAACCCTGGCGCCGCGCACCGAGACCAACGGCAGGTAAAAATTGCCGCTCGCCTTCTGGCACATGCGGCAGTGGCAGATCGAGGCGTCACCAAGCGCGCCTTCGACACGGAAGCGCACCGCGCCGCACTGGCAGCCGCCTGTGTAGACCGGCCGGTTGTCAAGGCTCATGGCTCACTCCGCGTCATGGCAGACGGCCTCGACATTGTTGCCGTCGGGATCGAAGACGAAGGCCCCATAATAGTTCGGATGATAGTGCGGGCGCAGGCCCGGCGCGCCATTGTCCTTGCCGCCGGCGGCAAGGGCAGCGGCATGGAAGGCATCGACCTCGGCGCGACTGCGCGCGGTGAAGGCGACGTGCTGATGGGCCTTTTGACCCCCCTTGCCTTCCTGCAGCCAGAACACCGGCCGATCACGGCCGTAGCCACCGACCTTGGCGCCGCCGGTGTATTCCAGCGGAACCATGTACAGCAACGAGCCCCCCAGAGGCGCCATCGCCTTGTCGTAGAAAGCCTTCGAAGCCTCGAAATCGGCAACATCGATGCCGAGATGGTCGATCATCTCTTTACCTCCCAGGTGGTGATGCGTTCGCCGGAGGCCGGATCCTTGCCGTCCTTCAGCTGTACGCCTTGCGCCAGAAGCTCGTCGCGGATGCGGTCGGCTTCGGCCCAGTTCTTGGCTGCGATAAAGGCGAGGCGATCGGCGATCGCCTTGGCAATTTTGTCTACGTCGACCTTTGCGGAGGCGACATCGAAGCCGAGGAACAGCAGTGACGCCTTCAGCGCAGCAGCGGCTTCGTTGCCCTCTTGTGCCTCGCCGGCCAACTGGGTCAGCACTTGGAAAGCGGCATAGGTGGCGAGATCGTCCGACAAGGCATTGATGACCTCCACCGGCAACTGCCCTGCCGCGGGCGCCAGATCCGCAGCGCGTTTCCACTTGCGCAGCGTGTTCTCCGCCTCCTCCAGCTTGCGCACGGAGAAGTCGATCGGCTCGCGGTAGTGCGTCATCAGCATCGCCAGCCGCAGCACCTCGCCCGGCCAGCTGCGGCCGCCGAAGGTCTCGGTCTCCAGCAGCTCATGGATCGAGTAGAAGTTGCCGAGGCTCTTCGACATCTTCTGACCCTCGACCTGCAGGAAGCCATTGTGCATCCAGACATTGGCCATGACCGACGTGCCGTGGGCGCAGCGCGACTGGGCGATCTCGTTCTCATGATGCGGGAAGATGAGGTCGAGGCCACCGCCGTGGATGTCGAACACCTCGCCGAGATAGGCCGCCGACATCGCCGAGCATTCGATGTGCCAGCCCGGCCGGCCCCTGCCCCATGGGCTCTGCCAGCCCGGCTCTTCCGGCGATGACAGCTTCCACAGCACGAAATCGCCGGGGTTCTTCTTGTGCGCATCGACGGCGATGCGCGCGCCGGCCTGCTGCTCGTCGAGATTGCGCTTCGACAATTGCCCGTAGTCCGGCATCGAGGCGGTGTCGAACAGAACTTCGCCTGCCGCGACATAGGCATGGCCACGTTTGATCAGGCTTTGAATCAAGGTGATCATGTCGGCCTTGCCGTCGGCGCGTGGCTCGACGAATTCGGTGGCTCGCGGTTCGACCGTCGGCTCCAGGCAGCCTAGCGTGGCGACATCCCTGTGGAACTGGTCGGCGGTCTTTTCGGTCACCCGCCGAATCGCTTCGTTGAGCGACAGCTTTCCGGCGGAAATTTCGCCGCCGAAATCGCGCAGCGCACGCGCGTTGATCTTGTCGTCGACGTCGGTGATGTTGCGCACATAGGTAACATGCGCCTCGCCATAGAAATGGCGCAGCAGGCGAAACAGTATGTCGAAGACGATGACCGGCCTGGCATTACCGATATGGGCGAAGTCGTAGACGGTCGGGCCGCAGACATACATGCGCACGTTGAGCGCATCGATCGGAACGAAATCCTCTTTCGTGCGCGTCAGCGTGTTGTAGAGGCGCAGGCCCTGCGATGCGTCGGACATTCCATGCCTTCCCGGTTCAGAACTTTTCATCTGGATGGAGCCACTCCCGCGCCGAAGCGCAAATCAGACTCCAGCCTGCTGGCCGGGGCGTTTGTCCAATCTGGGGAAAGATGAGGCGAAAACGTCCGGACCAGCGCGAGGCTAGCCAATAATGCAAATGCCACAAATGGCGAAAGACGTTTTCATGGGCGGCTTTATCGCCTTGGTCAGTGTTGCCGTCAAGCCGCTGATCCCGAGAAAAGCGCCGTAAAGATTGTCAAACGCGTCGCTCGATCACGCGGAATCAGGCAGTGAAACATTTTATTAAACATGTCGGCACAGTCATGAAACATTCGCCGGCTAGATCACCACGTGTCACGATTTGGTCGGATTCAACGGTCAAACGCGAACACGAAAACGTTATCTGGGAAGAGAAACATGCCTCGAAGCAAGCAGGAAGCCACCCGCGCCAAGCAACCGGCGCTGGCCAGCCACTATCGTGCCATCGGCCCGGCCGCGATCGTCGCCGCCCTTCTTCACACCGCGAAGAAAAAGAAGCCGGCACCGAAGATCGTATCGCCCCGCGCTGCCTAAGCAGCACGCGGCCGGCGCCAAAGGGCGCCGGGCATGAGGCGTATGGTCCTCCAGATAGAAGCTTCGATCTCTTGTCTGAGCGTGATCTTTCCCGAAAACCGGGGCCACTTTTCAGGATCGTGCTCTAAAACAACGTCATCTGACTGTCGTCCGCGCCGGACTTCTGGCGCCTGGCCTTCTCGGGCTCCGGCCCGATCTCGCCCCTCTGCTGAATGTCCGGACCGGTGTTGGCGACCTTGTTGACGAGGTCGGAGATGGGAACCGCCTCGAAGAAATCGAGTTGCGCCGGCCGCAGCAAGTCGGCGACATCGCGCGGCTCCAGCGTGCGGCAATCCAGCCAGCGGGCGAAATCCCCGGGATCGATGACCACCGGCATCCGATCGTGGATATGGGCGATGTCGGCATTGGCGTTGACCGTCAGGATGGCGCCGGTGTCCATTTCCGAGCCGCCTGGCTCGGCATAGGTCTCGATCAGGCCGGCAAAGGCGATCAGCCCGCCATGCCTGGGCCGGATCCAGTAGGATTGCCCCTTCTTGCCTCCGCTCTGCCGCCATTCGTAGAAGCCCGACGCTGGCACCAGCGCGCGGCGATGGCGCATGGCGGCCTTGAACGAGGCCTTTTCGATTGCCCCTTCCGAGCGCGCGTTGAACAGCAGCGGAAACTCCCTTGTATCCTTGACCCATGCGGGAATGAGTCCCCAGCGCACCAGCATCGGCTGGCGATCCGGCAAATTGGAGCCCGGCGCGCGCGGCACACCGGCGGTCGCCATAAGCACCGGCTGCGTCGGCGCGATGTTGTAGCGCGCCGGAAAATCCTCCAGCTCGGCCAGGCCCAGGAAGGCAGCGGTCTGATCCGGCGTCGCGGTCAAGGCAAAACGTCCGCACATGATCGATTGCTCCTGCCTTCGGATGGTTCCGCCAGAAAGTGGCGATGGAACAGCCGCACTGCAACCGCTAAAGCTGTCCGATGCTGACCGTCCACAGCGGGCTGCGGCGGTCGAACGGTTGGGAGCCATGAACGATAAACGAAAGATACTGCCGGCAGTCTCGGTGGCCGTGGTGCGTGGTGACACCGTGCTGTTGGTCAAGCGGGCACGGCAACCTTCACAGGGTCTCTACGCCTTTCCCGGCGGCAAGGTCGAGGCCGGCGAGACACTGGAGGATGCCGCCAGGCGCGAGCTGCTGGAAGAGACCGGTTTGCGTGCCACCGGTTTTCGCCCGCTTCGGGAAATCCATATCGACGGCAGGGACGATTCCCACCCGGTCGATTACCGCCTCACGGTCTTCGGCGCTGCCTATGCCGGCGGCGAGGCCGTGGCCAGCGACGATGCCGAGACCGCCGACTTCTACACGCTCCGCGAGATGGCGGCGCTGCCGCTTGCCGGTTCGGTGTTCGCGGTGGCGGAAGATCTGCTTGGCCGACCTGCCGGGTTCCCCTGAAAGCCGTTGAATTCCCCAATCGTCCCGCCGGAAACGCCTTGCAGGCGACAAATTGTTTGGCCACATAGACTTATGAGCCGCGCACCTTTTCTTGTCGCTTTGTGCCTTGCCGTCAGTACGGCCCTGGCTGTGCGGCCGACGTTCAGCGCCGAGTCGCCGTTCGAACCGGGGCTGATGCGGCTGGCGGAGGTGCTGGGCTCGCTGCATTTCCTGCGCAATCTGTGCGGAGAGAAGGGCGACCAGTGGCGTGGCGAAATGGAAAAACTGCTCGATTCGGAAAATCCGGATCCGGAGCGTCGTGCCCGCTTCATCGCCAGCTTCAATCGCGGCTATCGTTCCTTCGGCGGCACCTATACGCAGTGCACCGCTTCAGCCACGGAAGCCATCAGCCGCTACATGAAGGAAGGTGAGACGCTGTCGCGCGATATCGCCTCGCGCTACGGTAACTAGGGGTCCATCAACAGATATCCGAGCGGTCGCTGGTCCTATCAGACAAATCCGGCTTGTAGCGGCCTGTGTCTTGGTGCAATCCTGATGTTGCACTTCTGCAACAACGTTAATCAAACGTTACCGCGAGAATGCGAAATTAACTCAAACTGAAGGTTTTCGCCCCGCAGGCCGGCCTAATCGGCTAAGTTTGATCCGGGTTGAAACGCAGCTTCGCCAGACACAGCCGTCCGCTGTAAAAGACGATCAAAAAAATGTCGTATTTACAGATACTTACTTAGGGCTGCGTGTAAACGGAACAGATCAAGCCTGATCCGCGCTACTGACGGATCGCTGCTTGAAAGGGTGGACATCGCTTATGGAACATGGTGTCAACGACATCGACGCGCTGGTCAGGGAAGAAAAACGCCTGACGGCGGTGGAAAGCCACAGCGAAGCCTGGGCCGAAGGACTTTCGGCCGGCATCGAGCCCGAGATCATTGCCGAGGCGGCGCTCGAGACCGCATTTGGTGAAATGCTGCGCGCCAACGGCGAGACATCAGCCCTTGCCCTGCTCGACCGCATGCGTGAAAAGGTGATTGCTGGCGCCTTCGAACCCGAGCGGCTGCGGCACTGAACCGACATACGGTTCTTTGACGATCGAGTGCCGTTTGGGCATCATGCCCGGGAGCCAAGGAGATACGGGCAGTGAATTTTCCGATGTCAGGCGGGCCGATGGGCTTGGTCCTCTACATCCGTCTCGCCGCTTGCTGTGCCGCGATTGCCTTTGTGACGTGCCTGGCAAGCAGCCGGGCCTATGCGCTGAGCGAGATCCAACGCGAAGAGCTTCCCTCGCCTGTCATACCGTCAGCGGATGATGACGGGTCGTCGCCCGGTGGCGCGATTCCCCTGCCCGACCCGGTGGGAACACCGCCTTCGACCGGCCAGCAGCCGGCCGCTCCGGACGCGGCGGAGCCCGACAGTCCAGCGGATGGCGGCACCAACAGGCCGCGTGTCGATCCCGAGGCGCCCTTGCCCGAGGTGGTCTACGACCTCAGCAAGCTGCCCGAGCCCGTGCGGCGCATGCATGATCTGATCATCGAGGCTTGCAAGAGCGGCGACATTGAGAAGCTTCGGCCCCTGATCGGCAAGGGCGACAGCATGACCCAGCTTTCGCTGGCCGACATCGACGGCGACGCCATCGCCTTCCTCAAAGGACTGTCCGGCGACCCCGACGGCCAGGAGATCCTGGCCATACTGGAGGAAGTGCTCAGCGCCGGCTATGTCCATGTCGACGCAGGAACAGCCCAGGAACTCTATGTCTGGCCGTATTTCTTCGCGCTGCCGCTGGACAAGCTCGACGCCAAGCAGCGGGTCGAACTGTTCAAGATCGTCACCGCCGGCGACTTCGACGACATGAAGCAGTTCGGCGCCTATATCTTCTATCGCGTCGGCATCACGCCCGCCGGCCAGTGGACATTTTTTGTTGCAGGCGATTGAGCGGCTTCCCCTCCCGCAAGGGAGAGCAAGGAAGGCTAAGCAGGCAAAGCCTCGGAAAACTCCACCGCCTTGCCCTGCCCGGCCGTCACGATTTCGCCTTCCCACATGACTCGGCTACCGCGAATGACGGTGCCGACCGGCCAGCCGGTGACTTGCCTGCCATCATAAGGCGTCCAGCCTGCCTTCGAGCCTGCCTGCGCATTGGTGATGGTCTCGCGCCGTTTCATGTCGACGATGGTGAAGTCGGCGTCGTAGCCGGCGGCGATGCGGCCTTTTCTGGCCATGCCGAAGATGCGCTGCGGGCCGTGGCTGGAGAGATCGACGAAACGCTGCAGGGTCAGCCGGCCTGCGTTGACGTGGTCGAGCATGATCGGCACCAGCGTCTGCACACCGGTCATGCCCGAGGGCGAGGCTGGATAGGGTTTTGCCTTTTCGGCCAGCGTGTGCGGCGCGTGGTCGGAGCCGAGCACGTCGACGATGCCTTGCGCGATGCCGTGCCAGACGCCATCGCGGTGGCGGGAGGCACGCACCGGCGGGTTCATCTGGATCAGCGTGCCGAGCCTGAGATAATCGTCGGCGCTCAGCGTCAGATGGTGCGGCGTCGCCTCGCAGGTCGCGACGTCCTTGTGCTGTTCGAGGAACAATATCTCCTCGGCGGTCGAAATGTGCAGGACATGGATGCGGGCGCGAACGTCGCGCGCAATGCGCACCAGCCGTTCGGTGCAACGCAAGGCGGCGATCTCGTCGCGCCAGATCGGATGCGATGACGGGTCGCCCTCGATGCGTTCGCCAAGGCGCTCACGCAGCCGGAATTCGTCCTCGGAATGAAAGGCCGCACGGCGGCGGGTGTTCCGCAGGATCGAGGCGACGCCTTCATCATCCTCGACCAGCAGGTCGCCGGTCGACGATCCCATGAAGACCTTTATGCCCGCGGCGCCCGGCAGCCGCTCGAGTTCGCCGACATCCCTGGCGTTGTCGCGGGTACCGCCGACCCAGAACGCGAAGTCGCAATGCATGCGCCCGCTGCCGCGCCGGACCTTGTTGGCGAGCGTAGTCTCGCTGGTGGTCAACGGGTTGGTGTTGGGCATCTCGAACACCGCGGTGACGCCGCCAAGCACCGCCGCCCGCGAGCCGGTTTCCAGATCTTCCTTGTGCTCCAGTCCCGGCTCGCGAAAATGTACCTGGCTGTCGATGACACCAGGCAGGATGTGCAGGCCGCGGCAGTCGATCGTCTCGCCGGTCGACGCTCGTGAAAGATCGCCGATGGCGGCGACACGCCCACCCTTGACACCTATGTCACGCTGGCCCTCACCATCATGGTTGACCACTGTGCCGCCTGTCAGGATGAGGTCGTAGGTCATAGCCATGCTCTCTTGCGGGGGGAGTGTCAGCGGCTTACGTAATGGCCAACCGTTTTGCAAGATCAGGCTTTTATCCTCCCCATGCCCTTTGCCCTGCTGAAAGACCGCGCGCTCATCTCCGTCTCCGGCCCGGATGCCGAGCACTTTTTGCAAAACATCCTGACCACTGATCTCGATACGCTCGGCGCCGGCGAAGCCAAGCCGGGCGCGCTGTTGACACCGCAAGGCAAGATACTGTTCGACTTCCTGATCTCGCGTGCCGGCGAAAACGCCTTCCGGTTGGAATGCCGGGCCGACATTTCAGATGATTTCATTCGCCGGCTGACGCTCTACAAGCTTCGCGCCAAGGTCGAGATTGCCAAGTCGGAACAGTCGCTTGTCGCTGTTGCGTGGGGAAAAGAGTCAATCGGCTCAGAAAATGATTCAACCGCGTTTGCCGACAAGCGCTTTGCCAAGGAAAGTGTCACACGCACCTATGCCGGCCTTTCGGACGCCGGCGACATCGCAGCATGGCAAGCCTTCCGCATCGCCCAAGGCATCGCGGAGAGCGGTGCCGATTATGCGTTGGGCGACGCCTTCCCGCATGACGTGCTTCTCGACGAGACCGGCGGCGTCGGCTTCAGGAAAGGCTGCTATGTCGGCCAGGAAGTGGTCTCGCGCATGCAGCATCGCGGCACGGCAAGGCGGCGCGTGCTGATCGTGCAGGCTGGGCTTGCCCTGCCCGCCTCCGGCACCGAACTCACCGTCGAGGGCCGGCCGGTCGGCACGCTCGGCTCGAGCGCCGGCAACATCGGGCTTGCCATTGCCCGCATCGACAGGGTCAAGGCGGCGCTCGACGCCGGCCAGCCGATCCTGGCCGGCGACGTGCCGGTGACGATGGCCATTCCTGCCTGGGCCAAATTCAGTTTTCCGCAGGAAACCGTCAGCGCGGAGGAGGCCTGATGGCGGCGGACCGCGCCGGTGCGCCGCCGCGCGCCTGGCAGCGCATGCTGTCCGGCCGCCGGCTCGACCTGCTCGACCCCTCGCCGCTCGACATCGAGATTTCGGACATTGCCCATGGTCTCGCCCGCGTCGCCCGCTGGAACGGCCAGACCAGCGGCGATCATGCATTCTCGGTTGCTCAGCATTCGCTGCTGGTCGAAGCCCTGTTCAGCGATCTGGTGCCGCAAGCTTCGGCCACCGATCGGCTCGCGGCGCTGCTGCACGATGCGCCCGAATATGTCATCGGCGACATGATCTCGCCGTTCAAGTCGGTGATGGGCGGCAGCTACAAGGACTGCGAATTGCGCCTGCAGCGCGCCATCCATCTGCGCTTTTCGCTGCCTCCCGAACCGGCCGCGGCGTTGCGCAGGGACATCAAGCGCGCCGACCAGATCGCCGCCTATTTCGAGGCAACGTTGCTTGCCGGCTTCTCGACCGCCGAGGCGACCGAATTCTTCGGCCGTCCGCGCGGTTTCTCCGCCGAGCGTTTCGATTTCACACCACGCTCGGTGACCTGGGCGCAGGATGCCTTCCTGAAGCGGTTTTCGGCACTTGAGAAGTCGCGGCATTCCGTTGCGACCTCGGCGGTAGGGTAGAGAACGCTAAATTAACCGGAAACGGCAACAGTGTGGTGTTCGATCACGCACCGCAGGCGCGCCTCATGCCCGTCGTGGATGTCAAGGATGGTTCGATCCTCCCGGAGCGGGTGGCCGAAGGCGTGGAGCGCTCTCGTCGCATGGAAGATGAGCTGCGCGAACAGAACGAACGCTTTTCAGCCGCTGTCGAGAACATGTCGCACGGGCTGTGCATGTTCGATGCCGACGAACGCATGATCATCTGCAACGGTAACTACATCAACATCTTCTGCCTCGACGCCAAGCTGGTACGACCGGGCATCCGCTTCATCGACATCCTGCGGCACAGCGTCGACATCGGCATCGCCTCGCAAAGCGCCGACGAGCTCTATGCCATCCGCAAACCCTATATCGACCAGGCGAAACCCTCGACCTACGAAGAGACGCTGTCGGATGGTCGCATCATCAACATCTCGCACCGCCCTCTGGCCCTGGGCGGCTGGGTCTCGATCTACGAGGACATCACCGAACAGCGGCGCGCCGAGCAGGACCTGAAGGAGCAGCATCGCCGTTTCGATGCCGCACTCGCCAACATGTCGCAAGGCCTGCTGATGTACGACGCCGATGGTAAGATGATCGTGCGCAACCGGCGTTTTCTGGAGCTCTACAACGTTGCCGCGGCGGACTTTCCGCTTGGAACGACGCATCGCGACGCGCTCGAAAAACTGCTGGAACTCGGCATCTATCAGAAGATCGACGTCGACAGCGAAGTCGCCAAGACCGAGGCCTGCCTGGCGGCGGCAAAAATGCACGAGGCCTACCGTTATCTAACCGACGGGAGGACGATTCTGGTCACGCGCCAGCCGATGAGCGGCGGCGGCTGGGTGGTGACTTTCGACGACGTCACCGAACGTCGACGCACCGAAGAGCGGATGATCCATCTTGCGCATCACGACACGCTGACCGGACTGCCCAACCGCTCGATGTTTCGCGAACGGCTCGACCTGGCGCTGGCGGATGCGGCGGCACCGCCATTGGCGATCTTCTCGCTCGATCTCGACCGCTTCAAGGCGGTCAACGACACCTGGGGACATCCCGCCGGCGACTGGCTCTTGAAATGTGTCGCCGAGAGGCTGCAGCGTTGCCTGCGCAATGAGACAGACGTCGTCGCCCGCTTCGGCGGCGACGAGTTCGTCGTCATGCAGTTCAATTCCAGGGGCATTGCCGATGCTGAAAAACTGGCGAAGCGCATCGTCGAGGCCATCGCAAAACCGTTTCGCGACAAGATCCGGGATATGCATATCGGCATCAGCCTGGGCATTGCTGTTTTTCCCGAAGATGGCAAGGACGCCGATACGCTGCTGAAAAACGCCGATACGGCGCTCTACCGGGCCAAGAGCGAAGGGAGAAACCTCTATCGCTTCTTCGAGCCCGCGATGGACGCCATCGTGCAGGCCCGGCGGGCGCTCGAAGTCGACCTCGACACGGCGCTGCCGCGCCAGGAGTTCGATCTCGATTTCCAGCCCATCATGAACATCGCCTCCGGCGAGATCATCGGCGCGGAGGCCTTGATGCGCTGGCATTCCCCGGCGCGCGGCACTGTCGCGCCTGACGCGTTCATCCCAGTCGCCGAAGAGACCGGACTGATCGTACCGCTCGGAGAGTGGGCGCTGAGGAAGGCCTGCGCGGCAGCGGCCAGCTGGCCTCACGGTATGCGCATCGCGGTCAATGTCTCGGCCGTGCAGCTCAAGAGCGGCGGGTTTGCCCGCAGTGTCATCTCGGCGTTGGCTTTTTCCGGCGTGCCGGCCAGACAACTGGAGCTGGAAATCACCGAAACAGTGCTGATGGACGAGAGCAAAACCGTGTTGAAGACGCTGCGGCAGTTGCGCGATCTTGGCATCCGCATCGCGCTGGACGATTTCGGCACCGGCTATTCCTCGCTCGGGTATCTCAGGCGTTTCCCGGTCGACAAGATCAAGATCGATCGATCGTTCATCCGCGACATCGGCAATCGCGACACGGCGGCGATCGTCCGTACCATTATCGGGCTCGGCAACGAGCTTGGCATTGTCGTCACCGCCGAGGGCGTCGAGACCGAGGTGCAACTCGACTTGCTGCGCGACAATGGCTGTGAAGAGGCGCAAGGCTATCTGATCGGCGTGCCCTCGAAGGCAGCGGACATCCAGCGTCTGTTGAAGGCGCGTGCGCTACACAGCCAGACCGGCTGATCTATTCGGGGGCAGATCGTCGCGCTCCACGCCGTGCCCTCTATGGATTGATCGGTTGCCAGCTCGGTCTTGACAGGTGGGCAGCCATGAAACCCGCGACGGCTTCGACCTTCGCGGGGCGCGCGCGGGCCGACGGCGTTACGAAATACAGTGCGCCTTTCGGCAAAGTCCAGTCGGTCAGGATCGCTTGCAAACGCCCATCGGCAAGATACTCGCTGGCAATGAACTCCGGCAGCTCGGCGATCGCGATTCCGGCCAGCACGGTCGGAACAAGGGCGTCGGAATTGGTGACCCGCAATGGTCCTGACGGCGTGACAACCTCTTCGTCGCCGGCGGCATTGCTGAAATGCCAGACATCCTGTCGCGGCCGATAGGCATAGCCAAGACAATGATGTGCGTCGAGGTCGCGTGGCGTGCCCGGCCTGCCATGCCTGGCGAGATAGGACGGTGCCGCAACGATGAACGGCGCAATGTTGCACAAGCGCCGGGCAACCAGCGAGGAATCCGGCAATACGGCAATCCGCAGTGCTGCGTCGAACCCCTCGCCGATCAAGTCGACGACGTCGTCACTCAGATGCATATCGATCGACACGTCAGGATAGAGCCTGAAGAATTCAGGAAGCAACGGCGCCACCCACCGCAACCCGAAAGCCATCGGCACTGCCAGACGAACAACGCCGCGCGGACTGGCCGACAGTTCGCGGGCCGCATTCTCGGCGTCCTCCGCATCGCGGTAGAGACGGGACGCACGCTCGGCGAGCCGATGACCGAAATCGGTAAGTGCCAGGCGCCGCGACGTCCGGTTGAAAAGCCGCGCGCCAAGCCGCTCCTCCAGGCGGCTGACACCACGTGACACCGTCGCCACCGACAGGCCGAGCACGCGCGCGGCGGCAGCAAAGGAACGCTCCTCCGCGACCTTGGCGAACATGGCCAAACCTTCAAAATCCGGGGCTTTCGACATCACCAATCTTGCAACGATTGTTTGCAAGCATTGCTATTTCGAAATGATCAACCTGTCCATATGTCTCTGTCACCCACAACAGGAGTGACGAAAATGACAAATAAACTCGAAGGAAAGATCGCCGTGGTTACCGGCGGCAGCAGCGGTATCGGCCTTGGCATTGCCAAGCGCTTCGCCGCCGAAGGCGCGTATGTCTACATCACCGGGCGGCGACAGGGCGAGATCGACAAGGCTGTCGCGGCAATCGGCAAAAACGCCACCGGCATCCAGGCCGACTCGACCAGTTTCACTGATCTTGACCGTCTCTACGCCCAGGTGAAAGCGCATAGCGGCCGGATCGATGTGCTCTCGGTCAATGCCGGCGGCGGCTCCATGCTACCGCTCGGCCAGATAACCGAACAGCACTTTGACGAAACCTTCGACCGCAACGTCAAGGCCGTGCTGTTCACGGTGCAGAAGGCGCTCGCGCTGTTGGCCGACGGTGCCTCGGTGATCCTGACCGGTTCGACCGCCGGCTCAACCGGCGCCGCGGCGTTCAGCGTCTATGGCGCGTCGAAGGCGGCGCTGCGTAATTTTGCCCGCAGCTGGATAATCGACCTGAAGGAACGGCACATCCGCGTCAACATCCTCAGCCCCGGTCCGACCCGTACGACAGGCCTCGCCGAACTTGCCGGACCCGAAGCCGAACAGCAGAAGGGTTTGCTTGATTTCCTTGCCACCCAGGTGCCGATGGGTCGGCTCGGCGACCCTGACGAGATCGGCAAGGCGGCAGTGTTCCTGGCCTCGGAGGATTCCAGCTTTGTCACCGGAGCCGAGCTGTTCGTCGACGGCGGCACCGCACAGGTCTAGCCCGTCATGCCGGTCGCGTCCTCAAGCGGGCGCGACCGGTTGCCGACCGCGCATCATGATCAACGCAGCGCTTCCAGGTACTTCTCATGGAAGCTGACATAGCCGGGCTCGACCACCTTCAGATGCCGCTCGATCAGCGCGTGAAACTGCGGCAGTTGGTGAAACGGCACGCCGGGATAGGCATGATGCTCGGCATGGAACGGCATGTTCCACGCCAGCTTGCGCACCACCCGGTTGGTCAGCGTGGTTCTCGTATTCTCCAGCATGTTGGCCACGAACGGGCAGCGGCCGTGCTCGGCCAGGAGATAGAGGCGCAGAAACGGCTGCCCCAACAGAGCCGGAATGATCCAGACATAGAAAAGCACGGAGAGCCGGAAATAGACGGCGAGCAGAAGGACGACGGCGTAGAAGGCAATCATGGCGCGCGCCTCGGCCCGCACCTTGGGCCGGCCTTTCGGCGGCACATAGCTCTCCTCGCTGCCGCCAACCGCATTGGCGTAGAGCGTCTTGAGATGGCCCCACCACAGCGGGATGCCGGAAACATGCACGAGGTACTGCCGCAACGTTTCCGGCTTGGGAAACGCCAGCTCCGGATCGTTTTCGGGGTCCTGCGTGAAGCGGTGATGGGCGAAATGGAAATAGCGGAACCAGTCAGCCGGCAGCCCGAGCGCCAGGCTGCATACCCGCGCCACGGCATCGTTCAGCCACTGTGTGTCGAAGGCCGTGCGATGAACCGTCTCATGCAGCAGCGTGAACAGGAAGACGATCAGGATGCCTTGCGGCAGCATCAGCAACGGCCAGAATGGTACTTTCGCGGCGATCAGCGATCCGATGATCACAATCGCCCCCCAATGGGCGCCGAGCTGAACGAGACCCGCGACGTCGGACTTGGCGGTCAGCCGACTGCGCTCTTCCGGGGTTAGTGATGCGATGACGTCGCGATGGTCCATCGGTTTCGATCCAGGCGGGCGATTTGACGAGCCCCACTCTAGCCGGTGAAAAAGCTTTCCAAAAACGACGATTCCTGCGATTTGGGTAAGTTCATCTTATCCATATGGCGATCATGGTCACATCTCCATCGCTCAAAGGACTTCAGGCTTTCGAGGCCGCGGCGCGCACGGGCAGCTTTGTCGCGGCGGCGGAAGAGCTTTCGGTCTCGGCGGCCGCCGTCAGCCAGCTTATCCGCACGGTCGAGGAACAGATGGGGCGCAAGCTGTTTCACCGGGTCAACCGCAAGGTTGTGCTCACTGAGGCCGGCGTGGAAATGCTGCCGCGGCTGACCATGGCCTTCCAGGAAATCGGCAGTGTCTCGCGCGAGCTGGGCGGCGGCGCCTTCCGACCGCGCCTGGTGGTGTCGGTGCCGCCATCCATGGCGATGGGCTGGCTTTCGCAGCGCCTCGCCGGCTTCGTCGCAAGCCACGGCGCCGCCGACATCTCGCTGCGCGGCGACGACGACCCGGTGCCGTTCGACCGCGAGCTGATCGACATCAGACTCTCCTACGGTCCGCATTATCGCGAGCACCCGACCGAGGACATCGCCCGGGACGCCGTCTATCCGGTCTGCGCGCCGGGGCTTGCCAGTGCGATCAAGGCGGATGGCGGTCCGCTTGCGGGACTGCCGTTGATCCACACCGACTGGGGACCGACCGGCGCCTCGTTTCCGTCCTGGCGCAACTGGTTCGAGGCGGAAGATGTCCAACCCGGCCGGGCGGCGCAGCGGGGCCTGTCGGCCAACTCGTCGCGCGCCGCCCTCGACCTTGCCGTTTCGGGGCTCGGCGTGGCGCTGGCGCAAGGGATCTATTGTGCCGAAGCGGTGGAGGACGGCAGGCTGGTCCGGCCTGCCGCCGGCGCGATCGCGTTGCGCCAGCCGTATTGCCTGACCATTCCGGAGCGCAGTGCCAGGCGCGATGTGGTGGCGGCGTTCCGCGCTTGGCTGATCGAGGAATGCCGTCACGCCGTGGGCTCGCCGGCGCTGCGTTGAGCCGTCAAGCTCCCGTGGTCAGAGGTGCCCGCTCAGGGCCGCCACCATGTCCTTGTTCGTCGCCACCGGAACGATCTCGAATTCGACCAGATCAGCCCATTCGATCACCCAGCGCTGCAGCAGCGTGACGTCGTCCGTCTCCACCAGCAGGAAGCAGCGGCTCATATCCGCGGCGATCCAGCTGTGGTGAACGACAAGCTCCTCCGGCTTCAGACGGCCCCGATCGCGGAAGCGGCGGTATATATCCTTGCGGTCGCAGCCGGTGAAATCCTCGATCACGATGAACTGCATATTTTCCCCCAGTGCAATTCCAGGAAAAGTGTGAAGCGGTTTTCCGCCCGGAATTGCTTCAAAACAAAGAGATGAACTGTTATCGCCCCGGCCGGTCGAGCCGCTCCAGGAACCACTGTGTCAGCCGCACCCAGACCTCGTCCTTCTCGCCGGAATCTTCCCAGCCATGGTCGAGATTGGGGTTGTCGTTGACCTCGATGACAAAGACGCCGTCCTTGGTCTCCTTGAGGTCGACGCCGTAGAGGCCGTCGCCGATGCAGCGCGCCGCCTTGACCGCGGTCTCGACGACATGCGGCGGCGTTTCCTTCAGCGTGAAGGTCTTGATGCCGCCCTGGTCGGGCTTGCCATTGGCCTTGTGGTTGACAATCTGCCAGTGCTTCTTGGCCATCAGGTAGTGCACGGCAAACAACGGCTGGCCGCCGAGCACGCCGACGCGCCAGTCATATTCGGTCGGAATGAATTTCTGCGCGATGAGGAGGTCGGAATCCTCCAGCCACTCGGTCGCAAGCCGTGTCAGCTCCTCGAGATTCTCGCATTTCTTGACGCCGCGCGAGAAGGACGAATCCGGGATCTTCAGCACCAGCGGGAAGCCCAGCGTCTGCGCGGCCAGTTCGAAGTCCGAGGTGCCGGCGATCATCACGGTCGGCGGTACCGGCACCTTGTTGTAGGCCATCAGCTCGTTGAGATAGACCTTGTTGGTGCAACGGATCATCGACAGCGGATCGTCGATGACGGGCATGCCTTCCTGCTGGGCGCGGCGGGCGAAACGATAGGTGTGGTTGGAGATCGAGGTGGTCTCGCGGATGAACAGCGCATCGTAGTTCGCGAGCTTGGCGAGATCCTTCCTGGTGATGGGCTCGATTTCGACCCCCATCTTTTCGGCGATCTTGGCCCAGTAGCGCAGCGAGGAGATTTCCGACGGCGGCAATTCCTCATGCGGATCGACCAGCGTGGCGAAGGTGTAGCGCGCCGGCGTGCGCCCCTTGGTGTCGCGCCATTCGCGGTTGGTATAGGTCTCCAGGCACTGGATGAAGCTCTTTTCCTCGTCCTCGGTCATGCGCGCCAGCGGATGGAAGCCGATCTTGCGGATCGAAGCCCATTCGGCGGTGTCCTTGATATGGACCTCGAGCGCCGGCGCCCGGAACCAGTCGAACAACAGCTTGGCGAAGCGGTCCCAGACCTTGGAGGGGCCGATGCCGAAGAAAATGCACACCTTGGCCGGAAAGGCGCCGCCGAGGTCCTTGCGGCATTTGTTGAGCGCCAGTTCCAGTTCCGGCAGCGCATGCTCGTAGAGTTTGCGTTCGGACAGGTCGATCATCGTCTCGACGGTCGGGATGACCTTGTGGCCGCGCGAGCTCGCCAGCAGCGAGGCATAGTAGCCGCGGCTCTGGTAGCCGTAATTGTTCGACAGGTTGATGACCTTCGGCCGCTGGCCGCGGAACAGCGACGGATGCGCGAGATAGTCGCGATTGGTGATGATCTTGTGCGGTGTCGCCACCTGGTCGAGATCGCTCTGCCTGCCGGTAAGGATGACCCAGGTCATTGTGTGTCGCGCTTCCCCAGAGTGATGGCGGCACGCAGTCCGTCGCGGCCGAACTGCGCCATGTTCATGAAGATGCCGTAGGGCACGGGAATGTTGGCGGCATCAAGGATGGTTTCCTGCCTTTCGTCCTCGACCCAGGGATCGTGGATCAGAATATGATCGCCATCGTCGCCGATGGCCAGCACCCAGTGCGGCACCTTCTTGCCGAACATCAGGAAGCCGCTGATCAGCACCAGCACCAGTTTTCCCTCTGATATCGCGGTGCGGATGTCGTCGATGGTGAACGGGCGATAATTCACCGGGATGCCGTAAAGTTCCGCGCGGCGGCGAAAGTCGACCTGGGCCAGTTCCATCACCCGGCGCTTGTCCTCGCTGCGCACCGATTGCAGGAACAGCGCGCCGTAGAAGGAAACGAAGATCTCCGCCGCGAGCCCGCTTTCATATCCCGAAACAGCCAGGCCGAATGGTTCGCAGCCGCCCGGCCCCGACATCATGAAGACAGTCGTCGCCTCGCGCCAGAGGCGGATTTCCATCACCGGATCGGGCACGAAATTCCGGTCGAAATTGGCCATGGCCATCATCAGGCAGCATGGGCCGCAGGTGAATTCGCAGGTCTGCTGGTAGAACGGCACCCTGGTGGCGACCGGAAGGTCGCCGCGCAGGGTTTTCTCATAACGAAGCGCGGTCGCGCCGTCCTCGTAATAGCCAGGCTCGCGGCCAATCTTGCGGTAGCCGGCCCGCTCGTAGATGCTGATGGCCCGGCCGTTGTCCTCGCGCACTTCGAGACGCAGCATCATGCGGTCGTGCTCGAAGGCTGCCTCCTCCGCCGCAGTCAAAAGCTGGCGCCCGATGCCGAGCGCGCCGAAAAATGGGCCGACGGCTATGGAATAGAGCCGCGCCACACCACTGCCCTTGCGAAACAGCACGATCGCGTAGCCGGCCACGCGGCCGTCGAGTTCGGCGACCAGCGTCTCGGCGGTCTCGCGCTCGATGAACAGACGAAAGGAGCGACGGGAAATGCGATCGCTCGAAAAAACGGCTTTCTCGATGGCGGCGAGATCATCGACGTCAGACGCGCGGGCCCTACGGATCTCGGCAGGCATGCGACTTGAGAAAACCTCGATTGCGTTGCGGAAACGGCCCCGGTCAAAAGCGTCGCAAACACCAGCCGAAGCGCCGGTATTCATCAAGCGCTATCGCTCCTTGATTAGGGCCGAATTGTGACAGTTTCCGCGCCGGCAAGGAAGCTCGCGGGCTTTGAACAGGATCGCTGTTTGATAGGCCACCGGCTGCGAACAATTGCGGCCAACTCAGCTTGCGAGACCTGCCAGAAGCTGGCCGTAGGCATTCTTGGCCACAACCGCCAATTGCTCGCGTGGCAACGAGCCGACGACGGCACAGCCATAGCCCTTGTCCAGCCAGTAGACGGCCTGCGGGCCGTCCTGCGCCGAAGCATAGGTGCCCTTGGCATTCTCCACCGATTCCGCGGTGACGAAGAGGGATATGCGCTCGCCCTTGTCGTCCTCGTAGAGCAGCATCGCGGCCTTGCTGTCGCCGGCCGGCAGCAAGCGGCCGCCAACCAGTTGGAAGCCGTTCGCGGTAAGGTCCGGCGCCACCAGCTTCAGCCCGACCCGGTTGGACAGCCAGGTCTGCAAATGGTCCTTGTCGCTGGCCGGCACTTCCACCGCATGCCGCTTCTCGGCGGCGTATATGACATGGGCGGCAATCGCCTGTTCGGCGAGCCGGTCTTCCGCCGGATCCTCCTGTGCGATGCCGTCAATGCCGGCAAAATAACCGCCAAATCCACCCGTGGCCAAAAGCACCGCCGCGGCAGCGGCAAGCCACCAGCGCGAGCGCGGCACCGCAGCCTTAACCGGCGCTTCGCCGAGCACCACCTTGCGCAAGCGCGCGGGAACAGGTTCATCCAGCACGCCGGCAAAGGCCGAGCGCAACGCCTCCCGGTCGGCTGTGAAGCGGGCGCTCCTGGCCTTCATCTCGGGATTGGCATCGAGCCAGGCATCATAGGCGGCGCGCTCGTCGGGCGGCAGTTCGCCGTCGAGCGCCATATGGATGTCACGTTCTGAAAAATCGCGGCGGATCATTTCTCGACGATCCTTATCGCGCGGCGGCGCGCCGTGTCATCCAGCAAGCCGCGCAGTTCCTCACGCCCGCGCGCGATGCGCGACATCAGCGTGCCGGCGGGCACGCCCAGCATGTTGGCGGCCTCGGCATAGGAAAAGCCTTCGATGGCGACCATCACAAGGGCCGCACGGCGATCGGGGCTGATTGCCTGCAGCGCGTCGATGATCTCACGCGAGGCGATGCCGTCCAACTGCTCTGCCGGCTGGGCAACCGCCTCGCCTGCTTCCAGGGGGAGCATCGCCGCTTCGCCGCGACGGTTCACCTTGCGCATCTGGTCGATGAACAAATGATGCATGATCGTAAACAGCCACCTCCTGGGGCTTTCTCCCGTTTGCCAGTTGTCGAGCCGCATGAGTGCGCGCTCGAGGCAGTCCTGGACGAGGTCGTCGGCAGAATCCCGGTCGCGCAAGAGCGAGCGTGCGTAGCGGCGCAGGCGCGGTATCTCGCCAAGGATTGCTGCCTTCTTTTCGTCCATGACCGCTGGTTCTGAAATCGCCCTTGTTGATCCCGATTCAACGCGCCTTCCGGGCGCGACGCAAGCGGCCAGCGCGAAGCGGTCCACCGCCCCGGTCACCCAAGCAATGAGATAACGCTGGCGGGTGCCGGTTTATTCCCGGCTTGATTGAATTCCTGCCGTCATTGTTCGACGACCGGTATCTTCTCCCTCGCGGCCCTGGTCAAAAGTCGCTGGTAGAACAGGCCAATACCGATGAGCACGGCGCCCAGGCCGATGAAGGACAGTGCTCGCAGCACGCCCTCCAGTTCCGACATGTCGAAGAGGAAGACCTTCACCACGGCGATTGCGATCAACGCCGCCGAGGCAATGCGCAGCACCTGCGACTTCAGCCAGACGCCAGCGGTGAGCAATGCCACGCCGATCACCAGCCACAGCGCCGAATAGGTGTAGGTCTCCAACTGGCCAAGCCCACTCCACAGGCCGATGAACTCACCCTTGAACAGCCGCCTGACTGACAGGGTGGCATAGGCCAGGGCAAGCACGGCCGCCACCACCGCCAACATCTGCGCATACCATTTCGGACGCTTGCCCCTGACATAGAGCGCCAGTCCGCCGGCGGCGACGGCTGGCAGGAGATAGGCGAGGAACAACAGGTTGAAGACCGGAATCCGGCCGGTCGATTCGTCCGTAAACAGCGGATTGAGCACCACGAAATGCCGGACGGCGATGAGGGCGACCGAAACCACGCCGGCGGCCATCGAACCATAGCGCAGCACCGAGCTTGGCGAGCGCATGTCGATGGCGACCAGGATGGCGCCGGCGCCGATGGCGATCAGCGTGTAGATCGCCTGTTCGGCGAGCGTCATCGCGCCTGTGTCGATGACGCCACCATGCATGGCGTGGCGCACCAGCATGGCAACGGCAAGCAGCGCAAACAGCGCCGCAGCCGCTTCCATGGCGAGGCGCGGCCGGCCATTGGTGGTGCGGGCGAGCTGCCAGGCGGCGAAGCCGAAGGCGAGCGCCGGGACGCCATAGCCCGGCAGCAGCCAGTTGAACACCGGTGTCGTCGACAGGAACTCGGCGCCGACGATGGTCGGATCGAAGGCGACGCGGCCAAGCACGGCGATCACAGCGCCAACCGAAATCCAGCCGAGCACCGGGTAGGAGCGCCAACGCGTGGCCAGCGCCGGCACAATGGCCGCGGCACCAAGCAGAATGGTGGTCCAGCCGGAGTTGAAAGCCATGTGCAGCATCAAGAGGCCGGCGAGCGCCGCACCGACCAGGGCAAAAGACACTGCCACCCCGCCCTTGAGCGAAGGCTCTTCGGCGCGCGCTATCCACTCGCCGCCGGCGGCGAAAACCACGACCAGCAGCGCGGCGACGGCAGCGTAGACAAAGTCGCGGTCGAGATTGCCGAAGGTGAACCAGAGCGCCAGCAGGATGACCAGCGGCACGACGACACCCCATGCCGCCCACGAGGCGGACCGAAGCGAGGAAGATGCCGCGAATTTGCGGGCGGCCCACAGGCCCGCGCCGATGAAGACCAGGCCGAGCGCGATGCCGATGCGCAAGGTCAAGGCATTGGACGTGGCCACCGGCAAACCATCGACACCGAGAGCCCCGGCCGAAAAGTCGGATGCGATCGAGGTTGGCGGGATGATGCCGAGATAGATCATGACCGTCGCCAGTCCGGCGGCGTAAAGCAGTGGCAGCGCCTGCGGGCGATAAAGCGCGACGGCCACCATCGCCGCGAGGATCGCGGCGCCTGGCAAGGCGTAGCCGGCCGCGGCGAAGGCCGGGTCGACCGACAGGCCCAGCGCCGAGAAGGCAACGAACAGGCCAGGCACGATGGACGGCCAGTCGAAAGCCCTGGCCGCGATGGATTCATCACGGCGACCGAGCCAGACAAAAGCCAGCACGGCCAGGGTGACGGCGTCGATGAACAGGATGGCTGAGAGGTTCGCGCCCGGTGCATCGGTCATGTAAAGGATGGTCCAGATGCCGGTGCCGAAAAAGGCCGCCGCCATCAGCGCTTTCCAGTCGCGCATGCGGGCGATGACGCCGGTGGCGGCGAGCACGATGGCGAGGTAGCCGAACAACGCCCAGGGATTGGGAGCCTGCGAGGCGATCAACACCGGCGTCACCATGGCGCCGACGAGGCCGATGCCGGCCAGCGCCACTCCATGAACCAGGGCCGCCGCAATCGTCGCCACGCCGATGGCCCCAAGCAGCGTGAAGGCAAGCGCCGGGCCGATGAAGCCGTAAATGCCATGGGCGGCATAGACCGTACCGAACAGGATGAAGGCGCCTGCCGCCGTCAGGATCGCGGGAATATAGGCGCCGGCAACGCCTTGCACCGGCACTTTGAAGCCGGTGCGGCGAATGAACTCGCCGCCGGAGACCAGCACCAGCCCGAGCACCGCCGCCATGGTGAGCCGGACGCCGGGACCGAAGATGCCGGCCTCGATGGTGTAGCGGATCAGGAACAGGCCACCCAGCGCCAGCGCGATGCCGCCGACCCAGACCGCCCAGCGCGTGCCGAGCGCCGTCTCTATATCCGGCTTGCCGGGAGCCTTGGGGGGCGCAACCGGCTCGACAGGTTCTGCTGCCTTCGGAGCCTCGCCCGCGGACCAGGGGCCGGGCACGGCCTCGCCGGCCGGAGCTTCCGTTTCTGTAGCCCGCGCCTGCACGACCGGTTCGCTCACCGCCGGCGAGGCGATATCGGCCGCTGCCGCGGGCATCGGCACCGCGTCAACCTTGCTATCGGCCGCCATCTGTTCTGCAGGCTTGGCCACCGCCGGCACGGCGCCTGACAGGACGAGACTGCGCAGCGCGCCAAGCTCGCGCTCGACAAGGCCGATGCGGTTCTGCTGGCGCGAAATGATGACGAACAAGGCGATGATGGCGACAAGGCCGATCAGGCTTTCAAACATGGCGGTTCCCCCAAACCAGGCCAGTTTTCACTGACGTTTCATCTCACTGACATTCAAATGCGGCGGCCAAACGGCTGGAAAACTCAATGTGCCGCCAGATCGGCGACTGGAAATATCGAACATGTCGGTGCTGAAAGCCAGCAGCTTGCCTCCAAGGCGGAGCGGCGAGACCAACCCAGCCTGGATAGACGACTTCGCTCATGCGGCATTGTCTCCGGCGATGGCCTTGCGCGTCGCATGATGCTTTCGCAAAGCGGCGAGAAAGCCGGCGCGGGCGTCGGGTTGTTCGATACCGCGCGGCTCATAGACATGCCGGGTAAAGAAGAAGCCGGTGAGCCGGAAGGCATCCTCGATCGCAGCCGGATCGCCGCGCAGGCCGGAGCCGCGCTGCAAAAAGGCCGGTAGCGCCAGCATCTTGTCGCGCCATGGCAAGCCTGCTTCGCGCGACACCGCGCGGCCCGACTTCGGCGAGACATAGGCCAGATCCTGCCTTGAGCCGGTGGCGGCGCATTGGCTGAGATCGAGGCCGAAGCCGAGTTCATCGAGGATCAGAAGCTCGAAGCGCGCCACCAGTTCGCCGGCAGCATCGGCGTCGCCGAGATGGACGATCATCACGGCGAGCGCTTCGTAAAGGCCGCCATGGGCGTCACGCTCGGGCAACAGGCGCAAATGCGCGGCCATGGTCTGCAGGCCGTAGACGGCGACGGCGCTGTCCATCAGCCTGGCGGCATTCATTTCGATCGCCTCGGCCTGGAATGTGCCGAGATGCTCGTCAAGGCGCGCCCGCCACAAGAGATCGACGCGATTGCCGGGCTGGAGAACGGGTTGCTGCTTGCGCGAACGGCCGCCGCGCACGAGACCGAGATGGCGGCCATGCGCACGAGTCATCACCTCGAGGATGGCGCTGGTTTCGCCATGCTTGCGGGTGCCGAGAATGATTCCCTCGTCGCGCCATTCCATGCCCTCAGCTTTTCACCGATCGGACGGCGAAATCAAGGTATGGCCTGGCGCGCCTGGGCCGGCTCTCGCACCAACGCATAAAAAAACCACCCGCAGCAATATGCTGCGGGCGGCCTGGTAAGGTCATTCGATCGGTTAGAACGAGCGCTGGAAGCGGACGATGCCGCCGACGCCATCCTTGAACTTGTCGTCGAAATTTTTGAAGTAATCGACTTCGGCCGTGATCGTGTAGCCGGGGACGATGGTGTAGGCAACGTTCGCGGCAACCGCGAAGTCTTTGAAGTCAGTATAGGAGACCTGGGCGTTGAGCTGGACCTTCTTGTTGACGTTGTAGCTGCCGCCGCCCCAAACGGCGAAATTGCCCGTCCACGGCTTGTAGAAGTTGGTCGCCTTGTTGTCGTCGGTGCCGTAGCCGCCCATAACGAAGAGCGTCAGGTCCGAGGTCGCCTTGACATCAAGGCGTACCTTGCCGGCCCATTCTTCCCAATTGCTGTTGTAGGCGCCAACCGCGGTGATCGCACCCCAGTCGCCCTTGTACTTCAGGCCGCCCACGACATGCGGAACGTAGCTGTCGATGGTCTCGGAGCCCGAACCTTCTTCAAGCGAGGCCACCGCCGAGAAGCCGTTGCCAGCATCGAAGTAGTAGCTGATCAGGTTGGTGTCCTTGAGGCCGTAAGGAATGATCGTGTCCTGGACGACGTTGCCTGCGTAGCCGATGAACGAGTCATAGACCGTTTCGTCCTTACCGACGCGCAGACCACCGAGCTGGATCCAGGCGAAATGCAGATCGGCAGCCTTGTTGCCGGCCTCGCTGTCAATGGCGAAGCCATCGGCGCCCTTGGCCGTGGTTACGCTGCCGAAGTTGAAGCGCGTCTCGGTGTAGGTCTTCAACGTGCCGAGTTCGGTTTCCTGGCCAGTCCATGTCTTCAGCGTGAAGCGCGCATTCTTGTTCCAGGTGTCGTTGACGCCACCGTCCATCGAGTCGATGGCCTTGGTGCCGTCCAGCACGCGATTGCCATCGCCGAAGCTAGCGTCATAGCGGATGTAGCCGCCGATGCGCAGGCAGGTCTCGGTGCCCGGGATGTAGAAGTAGCCGGCGCCGTAGACGTCGCAGATCTTGACGTATTCGGCCGGTTCCGGTTCGGCGACGACGACAGCGTCGGCGGCGCGTGCGCCGCTGACCGCGATCAGGGCCGCGGCTGAGCCGAGAAGGAGGCTCTTGATGTTCATTTTCTGACCTCTCCAGTCATAGTTTAAATGGCTTCGGATTTGTGGCTGGCGGATATGTTTTCCCGCCTCACCCCCACAACGAAAAAGGCGCGCACCGCGTCCCCTTTTCGCGGCGAACATACCCATCAAGCTCCCGCCTTCAATGACAGTTTTGGAAATAACGGCGATTCCGATAACAGTTTTATGCTGTGTTGCACAAATAACACTGGAGGTGGCACAATCGGAACAACGTCATAAAATAAATATATATGCCGCATATTTCTCGGCTAACTAAATTCTCTAGGTAGTGTATTTTGAAAAACCCGCTAAAAATGCCAATATAAGCCAAATTTTTCGAATATATCATTATTATCCCCCGCGAAAATGACCATGGTAATCCATCATCTTTTGAGGGCACGCCGGTGCTGCTCCGATCCCCGTGCAGCCGATCGGCTTTGCGGGGGCACGCCAAAAATCGCCTGAAATGCTGCCGCATTGATGATTGCGTGACGGAGAAGACCGGGCACGGCAACCAGAATCGACCCGCCACAAAATCAGAAATCTTTCAGAAAGCGCTCGGGATTTTTGGCCGCCAAGACGCCAAAAGCCCCCGGTCAGCCGATGTGGTCGACACAGCCCGCTGAACAATTCGGCCGGCTCGTTCCAGAGGCATGTCGACCGATCGGGCCGTCCGGCGACCTCTCATAGACCCCCTGCCCGCTGAGAGGACTTGAGATGACTTTCTTGTTGAGCCTGGTGCGCGGGCACCAGCTGATTGGCGTGGCTATCTGGGCGGTCATCGCGGTCGCCATCGTCGCCTACCAAGCGGAGAGCTTCAGCCGGCGGCGAACCGCCGCGCTGGCCGCCTGAGCCATGTGCTGGATTCGCCAATCACGCCCGATGCTTGTGATCGGCGAGCACTGCGTTTTGGCCAACCGGCGGACCAGAGCCCGTGTTGATGGCGAGCGTGCCATCCGTCGGTTCTAGTGGGGAAACTCCAGCCCCATCTCGCGGTAGCGCTCGGGATCGTCGCCCCAGTTCTCGCGCACCTTGACGAACAGGAAGAGGTGCACCTTCTGCTCGAGGATGCCCGCGATCTCCATGCGCGCCGCCTGGCCGATGGCGCGGATGGTCTCGCCCTTGTGGCCGAGCACGATCTTCTTCTGGCTGTCGCGCTCGACATAGATAGTCTGGTCGATGCGCACCGAGCCATCCGGCTTCTCTTCCCATTTCTCGGTCTCGATATGCGAGGAATAGGGCAGTTCCTGATGCAGCCGCAGATAGAGTTTTTCGCGGGTGATCTCGGCCGCGAGCTGGCGCATCGGCAGGTCGGAAATCTGGTCTTCCGGATAGTACCAGGGGCCGGCCGGCAGCGCCTGCGCCAGATAATCGAGCAGGTCCTTGCAGCCGGAGCCGGTCAGCGCGGAGACCATGAAGGTGCGCTTGAACGGCACTTTCTCGTTCGCCGCCGCTGACAAAGCCAGGAGCGTCTCGTGCTTGACCCGGTCGACCTTGTTGAGGATCAGCGCCATCGTCTGGCGCACATCCTTCAGCCGCTCGAGGATGGCATCGGCATCACCCCTTATGCCGCGTTCGGCATCGATCAGCAAAAGCACGATATCGGCATCCTTGGCGCCGCCCCAGGCGGTGGTCACCATCGCGGTGTCGAGGCGCCGCTTGGGCTTGAAGATGCCGGGCGTGTCGACGAAGACGATCTGCGCATTGTCATGCGTGGCGATGCCACGCACGATGGCGCGCGTCGTCTGCACCTTGTGGGTGACGATCGACACCTTGGCGCCGACCAACTGGTTGACCAGCGTCGACTTGCCGGCATTCGGCGCGCCGATCAGCGCGACGAAGCCGGAATGGGTGGCGGGGGTTTCAGCAGTTTCAATATCGGTCATGCCGCGTTCCATACACCTTCGCGCAGCAGAAGGGCAGCCGCGGCTGCCTGCTCCGCTTCACGTTTGGAACGGCCGCTTCCGGTCGCCGGCTGAAATGCGCCGACCCTGACGCTGACGGTGAACAGCGGATCGTGGTCCGGCCCCTCGCGGCTGTCGATCTGATAGGCCGGAACCGCACTCGCCGCTTGGTGCGCCCATTCCTGCAATTCGGTCTTGGCGTCGCGGCGTGCCGCGCCGGAAGCCTGCGAACGCGGCTGCCAGTATTTGTGAATGAAGGCGCGTGCCGCCTCCAGCCCGCCGTCGAGATAGAGCACGGCGATGAGCGATTCCAAGGCATCGGCGCGCAGATTGACGCGCTTGCGCCCATCGAGCCCGCGCACGTCCGATCCGGCGCGGATCAGGTCCGGCAGCCCGATATGTTCGGCGATCTCGGAAAGCGCCTCGGCATTGACCAGCGCGTTGAGCCGCAGTGACAACTCGCCTTCCGCCGCATCGGGAAACGCCGCCAGCAGCATATCGGCAACGACCAGGCCGAGAACCCGGTCGCCGAGAAATTCGAAACGCTCGTAATCGGTGCCGGCATTGGCCCCGCGTGCGCTGGCATGTGTCAGGGCACGCTGCAGGCGCTGGCGGTCGGCAAAGGCATGGCCCGTGCGTTCCACCAGCGCTTCGGCGAGCGCATCGGCGGTCAGCCGTTTTGTTGCCGCCATGATCCTAATTGACGAAATGGAATAGGCGCGAAACGCGCATCAGCGACGGCCATTTCCAGATTTCGAGAGGGCTGGCCTTGCCGGCTATCGAGAAGAAGACAAGGTTGGCGCGGCCAACCAGGTTCTCGGCGGGAACGTAGCCGACGGTGAACCGGCTGTCGGCGGAATTGTCCCTGTTGTCACCCATCATGAAAAAATGGCCGGGCGGCACGTCGAATTCACGCGTGTTGTCGCCGATCGAATTCGGATTGAGGTCGAGCGTGTCGTAGCTGACGCCGTTTGGCAGGGTTTCCCGGTAGACGTCGATCGGCTGAGGCATTTCGGTGATATCGGGATTGTCGATCTGGCCGGTTTTCACGCGCGGCACGCCGACGCCGTTGATGAACAGCTGGCCATTCTTCATCTGGATCTTGTCGCCGGGCAGGCCGACCACGCGCTTGATGTAGTCAACGGACGGATCCGGCGGGAACTTGAACACCACCACGTCGCCGCGCTTGGGCTCGGAGCCCCAGATGCGGCCCGAGAAGATGTCAGGCCCGAAAGGCAGGGAATAGCGTGAATAGCCGTAGGACCATTTGGTGACGAACAGATAGTCGCCTTCCAGAAGCGTCGGCCGCATCGATCCCGACGGGATCGAAAAGGGTTGGAACAACAGCGTGCGGATGACCAGGGCGAGCAAAAGCGCCTGGACGATGACGCTGACGGTTTCGCCAAGCCCGCCGGATTTCTTCTGGGATTTTTCAGCCACGCTCATGTCGTCCTCGATTGTGCGTTGGATGTATAGAGTCTCGGCGCGCCCTGGGCAACGTCAATGCCGGCCGTCAGATGCAATCAATGTGGCGCTTGTTCGACGGGCAACGCCTCGATGATCACAAAGGCTTGAGCGAGCGGAAAATCATCCGTGATGGTGAGGTGGATCGCCGCCCGATGCCCCTGGGGCAGGATTTTTTCAAGCCGCGCCAGCGCTCCGCCGGTCAGCGCCATTGTCGGCGCGCCGCTGGGCAGGTTGACGACGCCCATGTCGCGCCAGAACACACCTTGCGCCAGACCCGTTCCCAACGCCTTGGCGCAGGCCTCCTTGGCGGCGAAGCGCTTGGCGTAGGAAGCGGCGCGGGCACGCCGGTTTTCCGAACGCGCCTGTTCGACCTCGGTATAGATCCTCTGGACGAACCGCTGGCCGTGACGCTCCAACGAGTTCTCGATGCGCCTGATGTCGATCAGATCGCTGCCGATGCCGATGATCATCGCGTGGCGGAACCAATGCTTGCTCCGGGATGGGGCGGCTGCTCACGGCGGTTTGCGCGCTCGGCCAGCCGCTTGCGCCTCTGCTCGCGGAAGACATTCATGCCCCAGCGCGTGACACCGTAGAACAGGAGACCGAACACCAGCCCGAGCGGCACCGCGCCGATCAGCATGGGTTCCAGAATGGGATGCCAAAGCTTCGCGAAGGAAAGCGTGTGCAGCATCTCGCCCAGATGCGCCGGCGGGCCATGCGCCGGCAGGCGATCGTGCAGGATGAGCTTGCCGGTTTCCCAGGACGCGCCCCACAAAATGGGAAAAGTCAGTGGATTGCCGAAGAAAACAGCACCCAGTGCCGCCGCCACCAGATTGCCGGCGATCACCCAACACAGAACGGCGGCAATGATGAAGTGGAAGCCCACGGGAAAGAACGACGCGAAAACACCAGCCGCGACCCCGGCGGCCACCGCATGCGGCGTGGCCTTCAGACGCAGGATGCGCTTGGAGAAATACTGCAGCGAGCGCGAGAACGACCGGCGCGGCCACAGATAGGTGCGCACACGCTCCAAAAGACCATCAGGCTTGCGGCGACGAAAAAGCACTCTCTTCCTATTCCCGATACTTTACAGCTTGCATGCCGGCTGTCTCCAGCCGGGCTTCAACCGCCACATCTTGCGCCTTGCGGCCACCCAAAGGCAATCGCGACTTAGATATAGCCATACGCAACCCCGACAACAACCGAAGGCCATCTGCACAGCGGCCGCGTCGCCATAATCTTTGGTAAGATTCACGTCTCCAACACCGGACAATCGCGGCGAATTTGAGAACGGCTTCGGCTTATTGTCGCAGCCGGATGCCTGAGCCGCTACCGCAAGTACTGGCTGACTTCGACAAGATTGGCGTCCGGATCGCGGAAATAGACAGACATCATCGGACCTCGCGCCCCGATGCGTTCCACCGGTCCCAGTTCGAGCGCAACGCCATTGGCTTCGAGACGGGCGCGGATTTCGTCGAGCGGCCGCTCGGTGATCAGGCAGAAATCGCCTGACCCTGGGGTCGGCGCCTTCGCCTTGGGCTCGAAGGTCCGGCTGATCTCGTGGACATTGATCTTCTGGCTGCCAAAAGCCAGCGCTGTCGGCCGGCCCGGCGTGTCGATGCGCTCAAAGCCCAGCACGCGCTGGTAAAAGGCGCAGGTCGCTTCGAGCGACGCCACCGTCAACACGAAATGATCGATCCCGACGATCACTTCGGCCTCCTCGTCAAATGTTGCGGCTGCCAGGCTTGACCGCAGGTATCGCGGCAAGCTCCGGCGGCAGCCGGTCCGGCGGGTAGGCTGGAACCTCATATTCGGCGAGCGCGATCAGCGGCACGCCGACATGGGTCTTGCCGGCGGAACGGTCTATGATGCAGGCAGCCGCAACCACCTCGGCGCCAAGCTCGCGCAGGCACTCGATGGTTTCGCGGATCGAAAGGCCGGTGGTGACGATATCCTCGACGATGACGACGCGCGCACCCCTGGCGATCTCGAAGCGGCGCAGGCGGAACTCGCCCCCTTCCCGCTCGACCCAGATCGCCGGCACGCCGAGATGGCGCGAGGTTTCGTAAGCCGGGATCAGGCCGCCAATCGCCGGGCCGACGACATAGTCGATCTTGCCCGGCACCGCTGCCCGGATCTTTTCGGCCAGCGCCTTGCACAGCCGTTCGGTCTTGTCGGCGTGCATGAAAACCCGCGCCTTCTGCAGGAAGACAGGACTGCGCAGGCCCGACGTCAGGATGAAATGCCCCTCCAGAACAGCGCCCGCCTCGCGGAAAATGCCCAGCACTTCATCGGTCTTCATCTGTGCCCCTTTTGAATTGACCCCGATCTTGCCCGAAAACCGGTTCCCACTTTTCGGGATCAGGGTCTAGCCATTCACACGCCGTGCGTCGCTGACGCTCGAATTGTCCTTGAGCTGCGACAGCAGCCGGTTGAGATGCTTCAGATCCCAGACCTCGAGATCGATCAGCATTTCGGTAAAGTCGGGCGCCGTGCGCACCATCGACAGCGTATGGATGTTGGCGTCGTTGGACGCAACGACCTGGGCGATATCGGCGAGCGAGCCCGGCGCGTTGATGGCGGTGACCGAGACACGCGCGGGGAAGCGCTCCTTGGTGCGCTCGTCGATGTCCCAGCGCACATCGATCCAGCGCTCGGGCTGGTCGTCGAAAGCCTGCAGCGCCGGCGACTGGATCGGATAGATGGTGATGCCGGTGCCCGGCTGGACGATACCGACGATGCGGTCGCCCGGCACAGCACCCTCCGGCGCGAAGCGCACCGGCAGGTCGCCGCGCACGCCGCGGATCGGCACGGCGCCATCGCGAGGCTGGTCCTTGTCCTTGCGCGCGGCGCGGCCCGGAATCTGGAACAGCATGCCGGCGGCATTGCGGATCTTCGACCAGCCCTCCTCGCGCTGCTTGGGCGCTGCCGGCGTGACGCGCTCGTCCTTGTAGTCGGGGAAGACGGCCTTCATGACGTCGGTGGAGGCAAGTTCGCCACGGCCGACGGACGCCAGCACGTCCTCGATGTCCTTGCGCGCCAGCCGGTGCAGCACCGGCTTCAGGCTTTCCTTGGTGAAGGTCTTGCCGGCCCGCTCGAAGGCGCGTTCGAGAATACGCGCGCCGAGGCCCGAATACTGCTTGCGAATGGCGTTCTTGGTGGCCCGGCGGATGGCAGCGCGCGCCTTGCCGGTGACAACGACCGATTCCCAGGCGGCCGGCGGCACTTGCGCCTTGGAGCGGATGATCTCGACCTCGTCGCCGTTCTTCAGTTCCGTCATCAGCGGCATGATGCGACCATTGACCTTGGCGCCGACGCAGGTGTCGCCGACATCGGTGTGCACCGCATAGGCGAAATCGATGGGCGTGGCGCCGCGCGGCAAGGCGATCAGCATGCCTTTGGGCGTGAAGCAGAACACCTGGTCCTGGAACAGTTCCAGCTTGGTGTTTTCGAGGAAATCCTCGGGATTGTCGCCTTCGGCGAGTTGCTCGATGGTGCGCCGCAGCCAGGCATAGGCATTGGTCTCCTTCGAGATCGCATGGCCAGCACCGTTCGTCTTGCCGCCGGTGTCCTTGTAGATCGAGTGCGCCGCGACGCCGTATTCGGCGATCTTGTTCATCTCACGGGTGCGGATCTGCAGCTCGACGCGCTGGCGCGAGGGGCCGACGATGGTGGTGTGGATCGAACGGTAGTCGTTCTGCTTCGGCGTCGAGATGTAGTCCTTGAAGCGGCCGGGCACCATTGACCATGTGGTGTGGATGGCGCCGAGCGCTCGGTAGCAGTCCTCGACCGTATCGACGACGACGCGGAAGCCGAAAATGTCGGACAACTGCTCGAAGGACAGCGCCTTGGCCTCCATCTTGCGGAACACCGACCAGGGCTTCTTCTGCCGGCTCTTCACGCCAGCGTTGATGGCGTGCTTTTCAAACAGCGCCGACAGCGCCTTTTCAATGTCGGTCAGCACGCCCTTGTTGCGCTCGAAGATCTCGGCAAGCCGGGCGGTGACGGCGCGATAGGCTTCCGGATTGATGTAGCGGAAGGCGATCTCCTCCAGCTCCTCGCGCATGCCTTGCATGCCCATACGCCCGGCCAGCGGCGCATAGATGTCCATCGTCTCCTCGGCAATGCGCAGGCGCTTGGCCTCGGGCATGTGGTCGAGGGTGCGCATGTTGTGCAGGCGGTCGGCGAGCTTGACCAGCAGCACGCGCACGTCTTCCGAGATTGCCAGCAGCAGCTTGCGCAGGTTCTCCGCCTGCTCTGCCTTCTTGGAGACGAGATCCAGCTTCTTCAGCTTGGTCAGACCCTCGACCAGCTTGCCCATTTCGGGGCCGAACAGATCGTCGATCTCGGCCCGCGTCGCCGTCGTGTCCTCGATGGTGTCGTGCAGCAAGGCGACGGCGATCGTTGCCTCGTCCATGTGCATTTCGGTGAGGATGGCGGCGACTTCGAGCGGATGCGAGAAATAGGGATCGCCGGAAGCGCGCTTCTGGTGGCCATGCTTCTGCATGGCATAGACGTAGGCCTTGTTGAGCAACGCCTCGTTGACGTCAGGCTTGTAGCGCTGGACGCGCTCGACAAGCTCATACTGACGCATCATGGGCGGAATCTCTCAGCGATGAAATGAATCATGCGCCGCACTACTGTACGGCGCATGTCATAGATAGCCACGAAACTGCCGGGACGGAAGTGCCGGAAACGTGTTCCGGGCAGGTCCAGAAAACTCTCTTAGTAGTCGTCGCTCTTTTCCGGCGGGACCAGACCCTCGATGCCGGCCAGCAGATCTTCCTCGGTCATGCGATCGAAGGTGATGTTGTCCTCGGCGTCGTCGGTTTCGGTGGCCGCGACAGCGCCGCCGGTCTGGTCGGCGATCACCTCGCTATCAGCCTCGGGCTCATCGACCTCGACATGCTTCTGCAGCGAATGGATCAGATCTTCCTTGAGATCGTCGGGCGACAGCGTCTCGTCGGCGATCTCGCGCAGTGCGATGACCGGGTTCTTGTCGTTGTCGCGAGGAACGGTGATCTGCGCGCCCTGGCTGATCTGGCGAGCACGGTGGCCGGCCAAAAGCACCAGCTCGAAGCGGTTGTCGACCTTGTCGATGCAATCTTCAACGGTTACGCGGGCCATGGACTGCCCCTTTCATGCCTGGATTTGATGGAAAACAGGCGCGGTCCATAACCCGAACGCCGCCAAAATACAAGCATCATGGCATTGGCGGGACTATTAGGCGCTCAATCCCCTGCCCGAACGCCGGATTTGGCAAACCGGACCGTGTCCTTCATTCGACGCCGCGATCACAATTGCTTGCATTGCCCCATCATGCCTTGGATTGCCACCAAACTGGCGTTATCTCGGATGGACAAGGTCAGCCGGTTTATTATGAGCCTGACCGATAGTCGCTACCGCATTTCGTTTAGACGGCCGCATTTTTCGAAAAGGAATATTTTCCATGTTCGACCCTCGTGAAAAAATCGCCCTGTTCATCGACGGTGCCAATCTCTACGCCACCTCGCGGGCGCTCGGCTTCGACATCGACTATCGCAAGCTCCTGTCGAGCTTCCAGAAGCGCGGCTATCTCTTGCGCGCCTATTATTACACGGCGCTGGTCGAGGATCAGGAATACTCCTCGATCCGCCCGCTGATCGACTGGCTCGACTACAACGGCTTCAAGGTGGTGACCAAGCCGGCCAAGGAGTTCACCGACTCGACCGGCCGCCGCAAGATCAAGGGCAATATGGACATCGAACTGACGGTCGATGCGCTGGAGCTCGCCGATGTCGTCGACCACTATGTCATCTTCTCCGGCGACGGCGATTTCCGCACGCTGGTCGAGGCGCTGCAGCGGCGCGGCCGCAAGGTGTCGATCGTCTCGACCATGGCCTCGCAGCCGCCGATGATCTCGGACGATCTGCGCCGCCAGGCCGATCATTTCATCGACCTGACGACGCTGAAGAACGAAGTCGGCCGCGATCCGTCCGAGCGGCCCGTGCGCCGGCCAGAACCGGCTGAAGTCGACGAGGACGACTACTGAGGCCGGTCACCTTGACCGCCCTCCCCGCTTCCGAACCGAACCGTGACTGTCCGCTCTGCCCGCGGCTGCATGACTTCATCGCCGAGTGGCGGCAGCGCGAGCCGTCCTGGTTCAACGCGCCGGTGCCGACCTTCCTGCCGCCGCAGGGCGAGGATACCGTCCAGCTTCTGATCGTCGGGCTGGCGCCAGGCCTGCGCGGCGCCAACCGCACCGGCCGCCCCTTCACCGGCGACTACGCCGGCGACCTGCTCTACTCGACGCTGATCGCGCACGGCTTTGCACGCGGTGAGTTCAAGGCGCGACCCGACGACGGGCTGGAGCTTGTCGGCACGGCGATCACCAATGCGGTGCGCTGCGTGCCGCCGGAGAACAAGCCGGTCGGCGCCGAAATCTCCACTTGCCGCAGCTTCCTGGTGCCGACGATTGCGCGCTTTCCCAAGCTGCGCGCCGTGCTGGCGCTTGGGTCGATCGCGCATCAGTCGACCGTGCGGGCGCTCGGCGGGCGCGTCGCCGCCTATCCGTTCAAGCATGGCGGGCAGTTGCCGGCCGGTGGCATCACGCTGTTTTCCAGCTATCACTGCTCGCGCTACAACACCAATACCGGCGTCTTGACGGAGGAAATGTTCGTCAACGTGTTCGGCGAGATCGCGACGTTCCTGCGGAAATAGATTCCCCCTCAAGGCACCGGAGCAAGCAGCGCCGCCAATTTCTCCGGCCCGCCCTGTAGAACGTTCAGGTCGACGTCACCCTCGATACCGTCCACGCGCCCCCGGTTGTGGTACTGCCAATAGACCCAGTCGTGGCGGTCTGGTTCCACCAGCAGCGAGCGAAGCCAGAGCGGGCGGGCGGCGATCCGCCCGGCATAGGCGGCCTCTGCCTCATCGGTCAGATAGACGATCGCCGTCTTGCCGAACGCCGCCTCGACAGGTCCGAGGAAAGCCTGGAGTTCGGCATTCAACTGTTCGGGCGATGGCCGCTGCGGACAGTTGCCGCCGAACTCGACATCGACCACCGGCGGCAGCAAGGGCTGATCGTGCGGCACCGCCGAGATGAAATTCTTCGCCTGGTCGGCGCCCGGCCGGCAGAAGGTGAAAAAATGATAGGCGCCAACGGCGATGCCAGCCGCGCGGGCCTCAAGCAGATTGGTGGCAAAGGCGCGATCGACATGATCGCCCCCTTCGGTCGCCTTGATGATTGCGAAGGCGACATCGTCGGCGGCAACGCGCCGCCAGTCAATCTGGCCTTGATGATGCGAAACGTCGATGCCTCTGACCGGATATTTGTTACGGTCGGGAGAATAGGTGTGAAAGTAGAAGAAACCGCCGGCCACGGCCATGGCCGCAAAAACCAGGCTCATCGATCCCCAGAGGATGATCCGGTTCTTCAAAGCGATCCCCTCTGGTATCCGCCGGTTGCGCTTGCCCGAAATTTGGAAGCCAACCTGGCTTTTCGAGGGCTACCGCCTGATGTCTCTCACCCACGCTCCTTCAGGAGCCGGCCCTTCTCACGCGACCAGTCGCGCTGTTTTTCGGTCTCGCGCTTGTCGTGCAATTTCTTGCCGCGTCCGACGGCGAGCAGCAGCTTGGCGCGGCCCTGGTCGTTGAAATAGATCTTCAGCGGCACCAGCGTCATGCCTTCGCGGTCGACGCTCTGCGACAGCTTGGCCATCTCGCGCTTGTTGAGCAGGAGTTTGCGGCGACGCCTGGGCTCATGGTTGAAGCGATTGGCCTGCAGATATTCGGGCAGATAGGAATTGATCAGCCAAATCTCGCCGCCTTCGACCGAGGCATAGCTGTCCTGGATATTGGCCTGGCCCTGGCGCAGCGACTTGACCTCGGTGCCGGTCAGCACCAAGCCGGCCTCGATCGTGTCGAGCACCTCATAGGAAAACCGCGCCTTGCGGTTTTCCGCAACGGTCTTGTTGTTGGGATCGGCTTTTCTGACTTGATTCATGATGTGGAGAGGTGGCGCCTCATCCTCAATTAATCAAGCCGGCGTGCTTCATGGCCGCATCGATCTTTTCGGCGGTCGACTGTTCGACCGTAACCAGCGGCGACCGAAGCACGTTCTCGACCTTGCCGAGCTTCGACAGCGCGTATTTGGCACCGGACACGCCGGGCTCGATGAAGATTGCCTTGTGCAGCGGCAAGAGACGGTCCTGCAATTCCAGCGCCTTGGCGCTGTCGCCGGAAAGCGTCGCCTCCTGGAATTCGGCACACAGCCGCGGCGCGACATTCGACGTCACCGAAATGCAGCCGACACCGCCATGGGCGTTGAAGCCGAGCGCCGAGGCGTCCTCGCCGGAAAGCTGGATGAAATCCTTGCCGCAGGTCATGCGCTGCTCGGACACACGCTCGACCTTGCCGGTCGCGTCCTTGACGCCGACGATGTTCTTGAAGTCGTGCGCCAGCCGGCCCATCGTCTCCGGCATCATGTCGATCACCGAACGTGGCGGGATGTTGTAGATGATGATCGGCAACTTGGTCGCCCTGGCCACGGCAGCGAAATGCTCGTAGAGGCCGCGCTGCGTCGGCTTGTTGTAATAGGGCGTGACGACGAGAGCGGCGTCGGCGCCGGCCTTTTCGGCATATTGAACGAGGCCAACGGCTTCCGCGGTGTTGTTGGAACCGGCGCCGGCGACGACCGGAGCGCGGCCCTTGGCCACCTCGATGCAGACCTTGACGACATGGCGATGCTCATCGTGCGACAGCGTCGGCGACTCGCCGGTCGTGCCAACCGGAACCAACCCTGTCGTGCCTTCCCCGAGTTGCCATTCGACAAATGCGCGAAAGGCTTTCTCGTCGAAACGCCCGCTCTGTTCGAACGGTGTCACGAGCGCAGTAAGCGAGCCTCTCAGCATGTCGTCCAACTCCTTGGGACTTGTTTGTTTATGCACGCCGTTGTCCCAAAACCGGTATCCACTTTTGGGCGACATGCATCTTTTGGTTTATGCATGTCTTTGTCCCAAAACCGGTATCCACTTTTGGGCGACATGCATCGGTGTCTTGTCGATCAGTTTGTCGTGCGCGCCTTCTAACCGAAAGCGAAGCGGCGCACCATAGTCTCGACATGGTTGCGCGGCAAGCATTGCCATGGTGCCAGCAAGCGCAATTCGAACGGCCTCGATAACTCTTTGTTTACGAGCCCTTCACGACCTAAGTTTAGGCTTCGAGGCATCTTCGCCTGCTGGTATAATGCTGAGCCAAGGAAGACACGAGACCATGCCGACCCGTCGGTCCCACCTCTTCGCGCTGCTTGGCGCCATCGCCGCGCTGATGCCCGGCGTGGCGATCAGCGGCAGCGTGGACGCGCGGGTCACCTCGGCGATCCCGATGCCGAGCCCGCAGGACGCAGCACAGCAGGCGCCCTCGCCCAACGTCGCGCTTTTGAAAACCGGGCTCGACGCATTGGCCGCCGGCGATATTCCCAGGGCTCGTGGTGTGCGCGATGCGCTTCCCGCTCAATCGCTCGACCAGCACATACTGGCCTGGGCGATCGCACTTTACGGTGGCGACAAGGTTCCGAGCGGCGACATCGCCGCCGCCGCGAATATGCTTCCCAATTGGCCGGGCACCATTGCCTTGCGCAAGAACAGCGAGCGGGCGCTCTATCGAGAAAACCCCGCTCCCGACATCGTCATCGCGGCGTTCGATGGCAGCCAGCCGCAGACATTCGAAGGCGTCATGGTTCTCGCCCGCGCCTATGTGGCGACGGGCAATGTCAAGGCCGCACGCTCGGTGCTGTCGCCGTTCTGGCGCACCGCGATCCTTGAAGCCAAGGACGAGACGGCGCTGATCAAGGAATTCGGCGGTCTGATCCCCGCCGCCGACCACCGTTTTCGCATGGACCGCATGTTCTATGCCGACCGGGTGAATTCCGCACTGCGCATTGCCGGCCTTGCCGGCGCCCAGCAGTTTGCCGAGGCCTGGGCCGCGGCCGACAGAGGCGACAAGAATGCGTTGAAACTGCTGAAGGCCGTCCCGGCATCCCAACGTTCTGCCGGCTATTTCTTCGCGCAGGCTGAATATCTGCGCAAGCAGGAGGATTTTGCCGGCGCTGCCGCCGTCGTGATGAAGGCGCCGACGGACCGCGAGGCTCTGGTCGATCCGGACGCCTGGTGGGTCGAGCGCCGGGTGCTGTCGCGCGAACTGGTCGACCAGGGCGACATGAAGACGGCGTACAAGATCGTCGCCACGCATGCCGCCGAAAGTGCCGCCAATGCAGCCGAGGCCGAGTTCCATGCCGGCTGGTATGCGTTGCGCGGCCTCAACGACCCCAAGCTTGCCGCAACGCATTTTTCGCGCATCGCCGACCTCGCGCAGGGACCGATGACCCTGTCGCGTGCCTATTACTGGCTCGGCCGTACCGCGGAAGTCGGCGGCCCGGGCAATGCCAAGGACTATTTTGGCCGCGCCGCCACTTATGGCACCACCTTTTACGGCCAACTTGCCGCCGAACGGGTCGGCCGGCAGACGCTCAACATCGTCTATCCCACGCCAAGTGCCGCCGACCGGCAGAATTTTGCCGGCCGTGAGGCTGTCAGCGCGATCAAGCGGCTGCAGGAGGCAGGCTATGACCGCTATGCCGAGACACTCTATCGCGACCTTGCCGGCCAGCTGACCAGCCCGGGCGAACTGGCGCTGCTCGCAGTCCTTGCCGAAAAGCAGGGCAACCATTTCATGGCGCTGAAGGTCGGCAAGATCGCCGGCGCGCGTGGCATCGATGTCGGCGCTCTGTCGCACCCGCTCGGCGTCATCCCTGATTCGGCCAATATTTCCGGCTCGGGCAAGGCGCTGGCCTATGCGATTGCCCGTCAGGAGAGCGAATTCAACATCGGCGCCGTATCCAGCGCCGGCGCGCGCGGGCTGCTGCAGCTGATGCCGGGAACCGCCAAGCAACTGGCGAAGAAGGCCGGATTGCAGTTCTCGCAGGCGCGGCTGACCACCGACGCCGGCTACAATGCGACACTCGGTTCGGCCTTCCTCGGCGAGCAGCTCGATCGCTTCAACGGCTCCTATGTGCTGACCTTTGCCGGCTACAATGCCGGGCCCAATCGGGCCAGCCAGTGGGTGACGAAATACGGCGACCCGCGTGGCAAGGACATCGATGCGGTGGTGGACTGGATCGAGCGGATTCCTTACACGGAAACAAGAAGTTACGTGCAGCGCGTGATGGAGAATTACGAAGTCTACAAGATGCGGATTTCCGGCAAATACGACATCGTCGGCGACCTGGTGAACGGGCGCGGTTGATCAAAAGACAGTCAGAGTATGGGATCAGTGGCCCAACCACGATCTTTTTGCTGACGCCGGCGGCTCATGCCTGGACGCTTCGCACTTGCACCGTAGTATCATGGGCGGCACGCGATCCTTGACAAAGATAGGCCAAGTTCTATCGTCGCCTGGTTGAATGCAACAGCTTGCGCGGGTGGGACAGATGCTGTTGGCTGGACCGGTCGGTTCTTTGCCGCGACCGGATAGTTATAGTGTGCATTGCTGGCGTTCAGGAGCGTATGAACCGCCATTCCCGATACCGGAGAATATAGCTAGCCGCCCAGAAGCTCCAGGGAGCTTACCGGGGCGGCATCTTATCGTTGAATTTCACGAAGCTGTTGGTCTCGACAACGCCGCTTTTGTTCTGCAGGTCCTGCGCCAAGCTGCCGAGGACGCCAAAGCACAACTCCTCGCACTGCACCACCATGTGTTCATACCTTCCGGCGGAGTCACGGCATTTGCGATGCTGGCCGAGAGCCATATTTCTATCCATACTTGGCCTATCGAATGCTATGCGGCACTCGATATCTTCATGTGCGGTGTCTGCAATCCTCTCGCTTGTCTGCCTGCCTTATCAATGGCTTTCCGACCAAAGCGCGCAAGTGTACTGAACCTGACACGCGGTTTGGATGCCATAGACTAGATTTTTCCATTACGAACGTGGCCCTGGTTCCGCAGATTGAGGAATAGAATGCCGGTCCGCCAAGACTTGACTCCTCAGCAAATAACTGGCGGCGCACCATTGAGGCCCTATCCTTTGCCACCTCTACCGCCTGGTCATTTCTATGTCGAAGCCGAAGACCCGCGTTCGCTTGGATCCGGCGGGATCTTCGTCCGAGAGGACGCCGACCCATTTGATGAGTATAATTATCGCGTAAAGAGCATTGTATATACAGGACGAACGCAATTCCAGGACATCGTAATTGCCGACACTTACAATTTCGGGCGCGCTTTGTTCCTGGACGGCGCAATTCAAAGCTCCGCCGAAGACGAGGCTCTGTACCACGAGATGCTCGTACAGCCGGCGCTTTTGATGCACGACAATCCGCGCGACGTTCTGATCGTCGGCGGCGGAGAAGGAGCGACTCTGAGAGAGGTCCTGGCGCACCGGTCTGTTGGCAGCGCTGTGATGATCGATATTGATCAGGAGGTCGTAGCGATCTGTCGTGACCAGTTGCCAACTTGGCACTGTGGCGCGTTCGAAGACCCGCGGGCGACGTTACTTTATATGGACGGGCGACGCTATCTCGAGGACACCGACGCGAAGTTCGACATCATCATCATAGACGTCGTGGACATGCTTGAAAACGGGCCGGCGCAGCGTCTCTACACGCGACAATTTTACGAGCTTGCACACGGACATCTGCGTGCAGGTGGTATCCTCGTCGTGCAAGGGCTCGAATTTTCCTTTGCGGACTATAAGGCCCATTGCGCCCTCTTGCGCACGCTTCGAACCGTCTTTGCGGAAGTGCACAGCTACAAGACATGCGTTCCATCTTTTCTCGGCAGTTGGGGATTTTTGATCGCCTCACAAAGCGTCTCCCCTCACGACTTCGGTCCCGATGCGCTTGATAGGGCGATCTTGGCCCGCCTCGGCTCAGAATGGCTTGACCACGCCACGGGGGACTTCATCAAGGCCAGCTTCAGCCACTGCAAGGAAACCCGATTTCTGCTCGATCTGCCTGGTCCAATCCTCGAGGACGATGTTGCTTTTGTCGAGCCTCCCGATATCGAGGAAGAACTGCCACTCGGCCAGCTTTTGCCCGCCTTGGCCGATTGACCGCAATATGACGTCACAGGAAGCGTACAAACCCGCGATTTGGCGCGTCAGGCAGGCCACACCCAGTGACAGCAATGTCTGGCTCACGCTTCAACACCCCACTTCACTTGAACTTATGCGGGAGCCACTGAGCGGCGTACCAGCGCCGTCGGATACGGAGACGTTTCTCACTTTCGTTCATCTGTTACCCGGGATCGAGACGCCTTTTGACGTCCAGAAGGAATTCGAGACCTGGGTGTCGGAGGGCGATACAACGGCACCTTATCTGGACGTGTCTGGTCGAAATGTACGCCTTGTCTGGCGAGGTCGGCGAGGTCTGGCCTTCGCGCCTGTGCAGGCAGCCGAAGACTGCCTTGCGGCGGCGGCCGTCTTTTCGCATGTTTATGGCGCTCTATCGGCCGAGGAGTCGCGCCTGGAAACAACATGGCAATCGATGACAAACGACGCCGCTCTCACACACGATGTTCAGCGTACCGCGTTGCGCGAGCAGTCCCGCGTCAACGGGATGACCCGGCAGTTTAAGACCGCGCGTATTTTTGTGGCCCGGATGGACATCGCTTTGCAGCGCCCGGAACCGAAGCTCTCGACGGCAACAAGAAGGCTCTTTGGTGAGCTTGCGTTGCAGGCCGACCTGATATCTCGTGTCCGCGTGCTTGACGATGCGATCGAGGTTGGTGAGGACCTCTACGAGCTCGCCAATGACAGAATGATCGAACATCGAAACTATCTGGTCGAAGTATGGATCGAAACAGCCATCCTTCTTGCAATTTTAGCGGAGCTGGCCGTGTTGCTGGTCGATTTCTCTTCTAGATGACTGACATTCCCTCGAAATTTCACGACTTGTTCTACGCCGCGCCAGACGGGCTGAGGCTTCATGCGCGCGTCTATGGCGAGGCGAAGTCCGGACACTGGCCTGTGGTCTGCCTGCCTGGCCTGACCCGCAACGCACGGGATTTTCATGAGCTGGCGCTTTATCTTTCGACGCGGTTCCCGGTCGCGCGCAAGGTGGTTGCCTTCGACTATCGCGGGCGTGGCCAGTCGGGCCACGATCCTGATGTCAGCCACTACAATGTCGGCGTCGAAGCCGGTGATATCCTCGCCGGGATGGCCGCACTCGGCATAGAGGAGGCCGCTTTCATCGGCACCTCGCGCGGCGGACTGATCATCCATGTGCTTGGCGCGCTGCGGCCGGCCGTGCTGAAAGCCATTGTTCTCAACGACATCGGCCCGGTGATCGAGCCGGCCGGCCTCGCCCATATCCAGTCCTACCTCGAACGCGAGCCGAAGCCGAAAACTTTCGCCCAGGCGGCGGATGCCCAACGCAGCGTGCACGCCAAGGATTTTCCCACACTCACCGACGCCGACTGGACACGCATGGTGGGGGCGCTCTACCGCGAGACGGATCAAGGGCTGTTGCCGGATTTTGATCCGAAACTGGTCGACACGGTTGCCAATCTCGACCTGTCACAGCCATTGCCGGCGTTGTGGCCGCAATTCGAGGCGTTGGCGGCTATTCCCCTGCTCGCCGTGCGTGGCGCCAATTCCAGGCTGTTGTCGCCTGGAACTCTGGAGCAGATGCGCCAGCGCCATCCGATGATGGAAATGATCACCGTCGAGAGCCAGGGCCATGCCCCTTTCCTCGAAACCGGCAGCTTGCCCGACTCAATTGGCGTATTTCTCGACAGCGCAGAACAGCAGAGCCGTTCAGAGCACCCTTCGGGAAGGTTCAAATAGGCCTGACTTCATGAACCGATTGGCTTTTCGTCCGCTTCTCACCTTCCCGTACGGAGCCGAGGAGAAAACAGCGGGCCTTTGCATCGCTGACAATTGGCCAATCATCGATGAAAGCTCTGCTTATATGCCGAGCCGAAGACGGGGACTGGCCGCAACTTTCTCAACCCGTCCTGCAACGCCGGCGATTGCGAGACCAGCGATCATAGCGCCCTCTCCCCATCACTAGTACGGGGAGAGGATGTCGTCAGGCAGGCGAGCGGCAGTGCCGACTCGCGCGGCCAATTGGCAAGCTGCCCCGAGCTAATTTGCCTTAGAGCCTTTACCGGGGGCCTTTGCCGCTTCGCTCTTCGATTTGCGCGCCGGCTTCGATGCCGAAGGCGTGGTCAGCGGCGACGAAAATACGGAGCTTTCAACGTTGTTGGCCGCCCCAGAACTCCGAGGTGTCTCGAGCACGGTGACACAGCCGTCGAGATCATTGGTGGCCAGATGCGCGTAGCGCATGGTCATCGACAAGGTCTGATGGCCGAGCCACATCTGCACACGCCTGATGTCGATTCCGCCCTGGACAAGACGCGAAGCACAGGTATGGCGCAATATGTGCGGTACCACCTGGTCGTCTGCGCCAAGACCGACTTCAGCCTTCGCATCGTTCCAGATGGCACGATATTGCGCCTGGCTGAGCTTGGTGAACGGACCTTTGGGCCGGCGGCCTTCAGTCGGAGGCAGCTTGATGACCTCCTTGACCCGTTCGGTCATCGGAATGGTGCGACTGCGGCCGGATTTTGTGATCCAGAAGGAGACGCGATGTTCCTGGATATCGTTCCAGATCAACCCGAGGGCTTCGCCTAGACGGCAGCCGCTATCGACCAGGAACACGGAAAGCCTGTAGGCATCCTCGCTGCGGCTCCTTATGGCGGCGAACAGTCTTGCCTCTTCGTCCCTCTCGAGGAAGCGAATCCGTCCCGCCCGCTCCTTCTGGCGGCGGAACTCGGGCAGGCTGTGGATATCTCCCATCTTGTAAGCCTTGCGCAGCAGTTTGCTGAGGGCAGCCATCTTTCGATTGATGGTTGCGTTGCTGTTGCCGCGCTGGCGCAAGGTGCCGATAAGGTTATCAAGGGTACTCTGGTCAAAGGCGCTGAAACGCTCCCCAAGGAGAATCTCATCTATTTCGCCGATGAAAGAGCTGACATTGTATTTATGCCGCCCATCATCCCACAATATATCCCGGTATGCTGAAAAAAGATCTCCGACCCTATGCGACTTTACTTCTCTGATCTTGTCGAATGTGTATTTTATCTTCGAATTCTGAGAAGAAAACAGCACAAAATGATCAGAGGGATACCCCTCTTGAATCGCTTCGTTTGTCATTATTAGCCACACCCCCCGAGTGGATAGGTCAGACCTAGCCCACTTGGAAGCGTCCTTTCAAGAGTTTTTGTCAGACAAGACGATTTCATCCACCTGACGGCGAATCCCACGAAACCGTTCCGCAGACTTTCAGCTACCGATTCCCCCTGTTCCTTCTGTTTGCCCAAAGCCAAGTCACGAAACAAAACAGCCCGGGCGTTTGTGCGCCCGGGCTGGATTTCACCTGTAAGGAACCAGCCCTTAGAACGAGCGCTGGAAGCGGAGGATACCGCCGAAGCCATCGCTGTCAGCAGCGCGGACAACCTTCCCTTGAGCGTCCGTAAAGGCCTTGCGATTGACGTAGTCAACTTCGCCGATGATCGTGAAGCCGGGCACGATGTCGTAAGAGATATTGGCGGCCACGCCAAGATCCTTGCCTTCATCGTAGGATACCTGCGCATTGAACGAGGTCTTCTCGTTGAACTTGTAGGTAGCGCCACCGAAGAGGGCCCAGTTGCCATCCCAGTTCTTGAAGGAATTGTGGTTGATGTTGTCGTCGGTGCCGTAGTTGGCCATGGCGAACAGCGACAGTTCGTTGGTGGCGTTCACATCCAAACGAACCTTAGCGCCCCACTCTTCCCACACGCTGTCGTAGACGCCGGTAGCGCTGATCGAGCCCCAGCCCTGCGTGTACTTCACGCCGCCGACGACATGCGGAACATAGCTGTCGACCGTATTGCTTCCCTGACCATCTTCGAGCGAGATCACAGCCGAGAAGCCGTTGCCAGCATCGAAATAGTACTGCACCACGCCGGTGTCGAAGTCGCCGCCGTAACCAACGAGAGAGTCGTCGATGACGTTGCCGGCGTAGCCGCTGAACGTGACCCAAGCCGACTCGTCTTTACCAACGCGGAAACCACCGAGCTGAATCCAGGCGAAGTTCAGCGAGACGCCCCTGCCGGCAGCTACGGCATAGTTAGCGTTGTCAACTTGGGTTTCCCAGTTGAAGCGGGTCTCGGTGTAGGTCTTCAAGGTGCCGAGCTCGGTTTCCTGACCGGTCCAGGTCTTCAGCGCGAAGCGAGCGTGCTTGTAGAAAGTGTCGTTGAGCGAGCCGGGATCCGAACGATCTTTGACGTCCGTAAGGCCGTTAACCTTGCCGGCGCCGATGTCGTAACGGACGTAGCCGCCGATGCGCAGGCAGGTTTCGGTGCCGGGGATGTAGAAGTAGCCAGCGCCGTAGACGTCGCAGATCTTGACGTATTCAGCGGGTTCCGGCTCGGCGACTACGACGGCGTCGGCGGCGCGCGCACCGGAAACTGCGATCAGGGCCGCAGCGGAGCCGAGAAGAAGGCTCTTGATGTTCATTTTCTGACCTCCAGTCAGAATCGAGAGTGGAGGTCGGCGAAAAACGGGTAAAATGGCCGTTTTCCGTTTTATCTCAGATAGATAGCATTATGGACCGTCGGCGGGACGCGGTTCGCCAAAATCACTTGCTCGCAAAAGCCTTGCCTGATCCGGGATTGAAATGCCGCCCCAGCTGCCGTGCATTGGCCTCGGTTTCGACCGCAATATACGCATTCAAGGCCATAGGCAGATGAGCCTCGGTCGGCGTCACATGGCCTGATCGGCGTGATTCGAAGCGCGCAGCGCGAAGCAGGATGGCGGAGAGGATGGGATTCGAACCCACGAGAAGCTTTTGACCTCTACTCCCTTAGCAGGGGAGCGCCTTCGACCACTCGGCCACCTCTCCGTTGCGCCGCTGGATAAAGAAAAGCGCCGGCACAATCAACAAGCCCCAGCCATTATCTCGGAAAAAGAAGTCATTATATGGAAAAATAACAGGCGCACCGAACCGCGCCTTTCCCAGGTGGGGCGGTTCTGCGGCAAATCCCTGGCTAATGACTCGCAGCCTCGCCTTGATTCCGTCTGCCGGTTGCCGGATTCGGCCGGAAACAAGCGCTTGGAGCGGCCGAATGGTTAACGAGAGCTTTCTGAGTGAGGCCAAATCGTGTCATTTGTGCAACAACGCTGGGGGATAGCAGCCCAACACCCCTTTCGCCGGTACGATCGTTGTTGAACGCCGCCGCCTCATGGGTAATGTCGATTTCGAAGGAGCGGCGCGGTGCGCATCTTTTTCGGTAGTGGGGATGGGGCAGGGAACGCTGTCCTTCAGCAAAGAATACCCAGACCCGTTTTTTAACTTTTGACTGGAGGTCAGAAAATGAACATCAAGAGCCTTCTTCTCGGCTCCGCTGCGGCCCTGATCGCAGTTTCCGGTGCGCGCGCCGCCGACGCCGTCGTCGTCGCCGAGCCGGAACCCGCTGAATACGTCAAGATTTGCGACGTCTACGGCGCTGGCTACTTCTACATCCCGGGCACCGAAACTTGCCTGCGCATCGGCGGCTACATCCGCTACGACATCGGCGGCGGTGACATCGGCTCGTTCGATGGCGCGCGGGCCCATGACGTGCTGAACGGCAAGGACCAGGGCACCTGGTACAAGCATGCTCGTTTCTCGCTGAAGACCTGGACCGGTCAGGAAACCGAGCTCGGCACCTTGAAGACCTACACCGAGACCCGCTTTAACTTCCAAAATCACAACGGCGATGCACCTTACGTCAATGCAGCTGGGAACCCGTCCGGTCAGCCGTCGCTGAACTTCGCCTGGATCCAACTCGGTGGTCTCCGCGTCGGTAAGGACGAATCGGCCTTCGATACGTTCATCGGCTACGCCGGCAACGTCATCCAGGATACGCTGGTTCCGTATGGCGGCTTCGACACCAACGTCATCCAGTACTACTTCGACGCCGGCAACGGCTTCTCGGCGGTCGTCTCGCTCGAAGAAGGCTCGGGTGGCGGCACTGATGGCTTCTACGGCGCTGGTACGATTGACTCCTACGTTCCGCATGTCGTCGGCGGCGTGAAGTACACGCAGGGCTGGGGCGCGATCACGGGCGTCGTTGCTTATGACAGCAACTATGAGTACGTGTCCGGCAAGGTCCGTGCGGACGTGAACGTTTCCAGCGCATTCTCCCTGTTCGTCATGGGCGGCTTCGCCAGCGAGGGCAAGCTCAACGACACGTCGGTCGTGCTCGGCACCGTCGATGCTGGCGGTCGTGGCTTCTACAAGCCGTGGGGCGGCAAGTGGGCTGTGTGGGGCGGTGGCACCTACAAGTTCAACGAGAAGGCCTCGTTCAATGCGCAGGTTTCTTATGACCAGTGGAAGAACCTGGGCGTCGCAGCGAACGTTGCATACGACCTCGTTCCTGGCTTCACGGTTACCGCTGAAGTGGACTATCTCCACGCTGGCAAGTTCGATGACACGGACTTCTCCAACTGGACCGGTGCCACCAAGAAGAACAGCGTCGGCGGCATGCTCCGCTTCCAGCGCTCCTTCTAAGACCTGATATTTCGGGGACAGGAAAACCCGGCGGGCAACCGCCGGGTTTTTCATGTTGTACGCGCAATCTTGCGCGAGCTCGCCGCCGCGCCTTTGTGACTTATCGCCTTTCCGCAAACCGCCTGGCGATCCTATCTGAGTGTCTTGACGCAGTTCCGGCCGAAACGCCGGGAATCACGGACTTACCCGAACAGCACCGCGCACATTCGGACACAAGCCAGCTGCCACGCTCGGCTGGAGCGCGATCTATTTCGAAAATGGATACCGGTTTAGGTCAGGCGCGGCTGATAGCTGTTTGCCGAAACCGGCTTCATACGATGGCGGCATTCAACCGGTTCACGGAGAACCGAACCACCGACGCGCTTTCAACGCGTCGCTTCCCGGCGCACCGCCGCGCCCTTACGGCGGCTTTACCGAAGATCAGGTGTCGGCCAGGTCACCCAAGGCTTCGATCAGGGGGGCGATCTCGCCTTCGAAATTCTTCCAACGCTTCACGGAAGATTTGTAGATCGGCTGGCGGACTTGCCATCGGCTGGGCGTGGTGACTGCCCCTTCCCGATCGAAAAACCGGAGGCATGCGTCATCCCAAGGCAGCCCTAGATAGTCTATGAGCCGGCGTGACTGCGCCTCCTGTTCGTCCACAAGCATCTCGTAGCGATTTTCAAAGATCCGACCTGGGAAAACCTCGTCCCAGTGACGCATCAGGCGGTCATATTCTCGATAGTAGAGACCAAGTGCCCGCAGGTCCGTATTGTAGCTGTGCGCCGAACTGAAGGGCAGGACAAAACATGACACACAATTGTCGATGGCATCGCGACGGCAATGAATGATGCGTGCATTGGGAAAAAGGAGGGTGAGGAGGCCGATCAGTTCGAAATTGTGCGGCATCTTGTCGACGATGCGCTGTGCGGTTGGAGCGCGCTCCCTCAAATAAGATAGGTGCTCCTCGGCCAACGTCCTGGACAAGCCTTCAGTGACCGTCATGACCGGCTTTTTCAAATTGGAAGCCGAGGAGTGCAGACCGATCGCGTTGGCTACTCGCCTCAGTTTGCTGAGTTCTCCCGCGCCATGGACCTCCAGATGACTGGCACATATCTGTTCGGTAAGCGTTGTGCCGGAACGCGGCATCCCGACCACGAACACAGGGGCTTCCGAAGGATTGCCGTAGCCGGACCTTTCGGCAAAGAAGTCCGACGTGAAGGTCTCGATCGACGCGTCAATGAAGCGGCGGTACTGGTCTATGTCGAATCTATAGCCTTCGGCCTGCTTCGCCTTTTTGAAATGGTCGAAGGCTTCCGCATAGCGCTTGAGGTCGTTTTCCACCTTGCCGGCGGCGTAGTTGAGACTCGCTTTCGTCTCCGGATTAAGTCCCGGACTCTCCAACTCGCGCAGGATCGGCTGGAGTTCGGCCGGCTCCTCGGTGAATTTTCGAGTCTGCACAAGATCGTAGTACGCCGCCCCTACGTCGACGCGGCGATCGATCGCCTCCTTAAGAAAGACGCCGGCTTCTTCCATGCGCCCAAGACCAGTGAGCGCAGCCGCCATACCGATCCTCGCCTTGGGGTGATCACGGTTAATCTTCAGCGCCTTCTCATAAAGCGGCAAGGCCAGGTCGGGTTTGTCGTACTGGGTGTATACACGCCCCAAGGCACAAAGGGCTTCCACGAGATCAGGCTGCACTTCCAGGGCATACTTGATGTGCTTTATCGCAGCTGAAAATTCACTCAGCTTCCCATAGGCCTCACCGAGGCTAAGATGGTAGTAGGGATTTCTAGGCTCCTCGGCGATCGCACGCCCGAAATAGCGCAAAGCCGCTTCGTCGTCGTAGCCCAGATAAACGGTGCCCATGATGTAGAGAGCCAGCGGATGATTCGGCGTGCGCGACAGCACCTCGAGGCATATGTCCTGAGCTTCTGCCAGCCGCTTGGCCTGTTGATGCTCATACGCCTGCATCAGCAATTGGTCATCAGCCCGCGCACGCGCATCATTGGCGGCGCGCACGAGTGGTTTTGCTACTGTCGGATTTGCTTGAGGCAAGCGCGGCTTCGGCGCGGGACCAGATTTGAGGTGCTTTGCCCAGGCGGGTGGCAGACGGTTGTTCATTGAACCTTGCTAGCAAAAGGCCACGACGGAATCCAGCCTTCTGCACCCTCCGCAAGCTTGCACCCACCTTGCCGCCACGCTAGCAAGAAGTCCCTTTTGCAAGCGAGCTCCCACCATGCGTCAGCGCCCTGCCCTCTCGCCGATCATTGCAGCACTTCCGTCGACCGTGCCGTTTGTCGGCCCGGAAGCGCAGGAGCGTGAGCGCGGGCGGGCTTTTCGTGCCCGCATCGGTGCCAATGAGAGCAGTTTTGGTCCTTCGCCGCGCGTCATCGCCCGCATGGAGCGCGTCGCGCGCGACCAGTGGATGTATTGCGATCCCGATAATTACGAGCTGAAGGTGGCGGCTGCCGCGCATCACGACGTGGCGGTCGAGAATGTCGTTGTCGGCGAAGGCATCGATGGTCTGCTCAGCCTGGTGGCGCGTATGTACGTGGCACCTAGCGATGCCGTGGTCACTTCGCTCGGCGCCTATCCGACCTTCAATTTCCATATTGCCGGCGTCGGCGGGCGGCTGGTGACGGTGCCTTACGAGGACGACCGCGAAAGCCTGGATGGTTTGCTTAAGGCCGTCGTCAAGGAGAAGGCCCCGCTCGTCTATCTGTCCAACCCGGACAATCCGATGGGCAGTTGGTGGGAAATGGACGAGGTGATCCGCTTCATCGAGGCGCTGCCGGAGACCGCCATGCTGGTGCTCGACGAGGCCTATGGCGAATTGGGGCCGGCCTCGGCCCTGCCGCCGATCGATATCTCGCGACCGAATGTCATCCGCATGCGCACCTTTTCAAAGGCTTATGGGCTTGCCGGGATACGCTGCGGCTATGCGATTGCGGAGGCCCAGGTGATCCGCGACTTCGAGAAGATCCGCAACCACTACGGCGTCAGCCGCATGGCTCAGATCGCCGGTGTCGAGGCACTCGCCGACCAGGCCTATCTCGAGACGGTGGTGGCGCGGGTGGCTGCCGGGCGCCGGCGCATCGCGGCGATCGCCGAGCAGAACGGGTTGAAGCCGCTGGCCTCGGCGACCAATTTCGTCACCATCGATTGCGGCCATGACGGCGCCTTCGCGCTGAAGGTGCTGCAGGGGCTGTTGTCGCGCGACGTGTTCATCCGCAAGCCAATGGCGCCAGGGCTCGACCGCTGCATTCGCGTCAGCGTCGGCCTCGATCACGAACTGGACATCTTTGCCGAGGAATTGCCGGGCGCGCTGGCGGCGGCGCGAGGGAACTAGGCTCTTTCACGGCGTTCGGATGCTGGCGCTCCGCTTAGCAGATGCCTGGCGCGTACCAATATGTCCGACAACTCCGCGGCTTCCTCGTCGTCCAGGCCTGCCGTCAGGCGGGTCAGATCACGATCGGCGGCAGCCTGGAGTGCGGCAAGCGCGGCGTGGCCGCGCATCGTGAGAGAGAGCACGCGCCGACGCGAGGCATCGCGGCCGGCACGCGCTTCGATCAGGCCGGCGGCAGAGAATTTTCGAAGGATTCTCGTGATATAGGCCGGGTCCAGCTGGAGTTCCCCGGCAATGTTGGACGCTGCCGGTCCGAAATCGATTTGAAACACCCTCGCCAGAAAGCCTGCCTTGCCGGGGGTGCTGGCAATGTGGCCGGGTCGACGGGCCAGTTCGAACAGCACTCGCGCCTCGGTCAGCGTATAGGCACTGTGTGTCAAGGTCTCGTCGAGCAGCCCGATCAGACCGGTGTAGAACCGATTGAAACATCTGAGGTCGCTGACCAAGGCACTCCGATTGGCTGGCATGTCATGCGCCTTCCCTGAGATTCCAGTCGGCAGATCATTGCGCAAAAGTTGACCAAGTCAACTATTTATTGGATCAAGTCATCCATCTTGAGAGCAAGCCTCGGCTCCAATTCGATAGTCCCCTCCAAGCCAGTTGCCTTCGCTCGTTCCTGCGCCAGACTCTATGCAAGGGAGCGCGCGATGAACGATCGGAAAAGGGCAGTGCAGGCCCGCGTACACGGCAGGGTGCAAGGCGTCGGCTACAGGATGTGGGCGAGAGGCGAAGCGGCAGGACTTGGGCTGGTGGGCTGGGTGCGCAACGAAAGAGACGGCTCGGTAACAGCATGGCTGGTCGGCGCCGACGCGGCGGTTTCGTCCATGATCGAACGGCTTCGGCAGGGCCCGGCGGGCGCTTCAGTCACGCGGGTCGATGTCGAGGAGATCGAGACCTGGACCGCGCCTGGAGATTTCAGGATCGTGGCATAGGCGCATGCGCGTCACGCGAATCAGTTTGACGCCCTTGAATTAATTGAACGTTCGTTTTATTATCGTTCTAACGAGGCGATCATGGCGCGCACCACTGGATCCGACGGCGAACGAACCGAGGCGGCAGTCCGCGAAGCGGCGGTCAACCTGATCGCACGCTATGGCTACGAGGCGATGTCGATGCGCCGGCTGGCGGCCGAGGTCGGCGTGCAGGCCGCCGCGCTCTATCGCTATTTCCCGACCAAGGAAGACCTGCTGTTCACGTTGATGCGCGAGCACATGGAGGGGCTTCGGGAGGCCTGGGAGCACGTCAGGCCAACCGATGCGGATCCGGCCGAGCAGCTTGCAGCCTATGTGCGCAACCACATCGCTTTCCACATCGAGCGCCGCCATGCCACGCATGTATCGAACATGGAACTGCGCAGCCTGTCGCCCGACAGGCTGACACAGATCCTCAAGCAGCGCACGGCCTACGAAAAAGAACTGCGCGCAATCCTGCGCGAAGGCGCCGACACCGGAAGCTTTAGCATCGAGGACACTGGCCTGACGGCCATGGCGCTGATCCAGATGATGACGGGCGTCATCGTCTGGTTTCGACCGGGCGAGCGGCTGTCGGTCCCTGAAGTGACGGCGACATATCTTTCAATGACAATGCGCCTGGTTGGCGCGAGGATGGATACCTACAGCGCCGCACGTCCCTTGGACGCGCAAAGGACGCTGTAGCACTTGAATTTTGCGCATGATCCTTCCGAAAATCGAAGTCGATTTTCGGGGTCATGCGGCAGGAGGAACGCCATGTACACGAACACGCTCAGCTTCGGGCATGACGAGGACATCGAGGCGCTGCGCGACATGGTGCGGCGCTTCGCCCAGGAGAGGATCGCGCCGATCGCCGGCGACATCGACCGCCAGAACGAATTTCCGGCGCATCTGTGGCGCGAGCTCGGCGAACTCGGCCTGCTCGGCATCACCGCCGATCCCGATTTTGGCGGCAGCGGCATGGGCTATCTCGCCCATGTGATTGCGGTGGAGGAAATTTCCCGCGCCTCGGCTTCGGTCGGCCTCTCCTACGGCGCCCACTCCAACCTCTGCGTCAACCAGATCAACCGCTGGGCGACGCCGGCGCAGAAGGAAAAATTCCTGCCATCACTGTGCTCCGGCGAGCATGTCGGCGCGCTGGCCATGTCTGAATCCGGCGCCGGCTCGGATGTCGTCTCGCTCAAGCTGCGCGCTGAAAAACGCAATGACCGCTATGTGCTCAACGGCACCAAGATGTGGATCACCAACGGCCCGGACGCCGATACGCTGGTCGTCTATGCCAAGACCGATCCGGAGCGCAAATCGCGCGGCATCACCGCCTTCATCGTCGAGAAGGCGATGACGGGATTCTCCGTGGCGCAGAAACTCGACAAGCTCGGCATGCGCGGCTCCAACACCGGGGAGTTGGTTTTTTCGGATGTCGAGGTACCGTTCGACAATGTCCTGCACGAGGAAGGGCGAGGCGTCGAAGTGCTGATGTCGGGCCTCGACTATGAGCGCACCGTGCTTGCCGGCGGCCCGATCGGCCTGATGGCTGCCTGTCTCGATGTGGCGATCCCCTACGTGCACGAGCGCAAGCAGTTCGGCCAACCGATCGGCGAGTTCCAGCTGGTGCAAGGCAAGCTGGCCGACATGTACACGGTGATGAACGCCGCGCGTGCCTATGTCTATGCCGTCGCCGCCGCCTGCGATCGCGGCCAGACCACCCGCAAGGACGCCGCCGGCTGCGTTCTGTTTGCCGCCGAGAAGGCGACGCAGATGGCGTTGGACGCCATCCAACTGCTGGGCGGCAACGGCTATATCAACGACTATCCGACCGGACGGCTGTTGCGCGACGCCAAGCTCTACGAGATCGGCGCCGGCACCAGCGAAATCCGGCGCTGGCTGATCGGCCGCGAGATCATGGCGGAGGGGGTGTGAGCATGGCCGTCCTGCAAACCCAGATATCCCCCTCCTCCGACACCTTTCGCGCCAATGCCGAACGCATGCGCGTGCTGGTCGCCGACATCGCCGACAAGGCCGCGACCGTCGAGCGCGGCGGCTCGGAGGAGGCGCGCGAGCGCCATATTTCGCGCGGCAAGCTGCTGCCGCGCGAACGCCTGGCGCAATTGCTCGACACCGGCTCGCCCTTCCTCGAGATCGGCCAGTTCGCGGCGTGGTCGATGTATGGCGAGGAGATTTCCTCGGCCGGCATGATCGCCGGCGTCGGCCGGGTCGAGGGCACCGAGGTGATGGTCGTCGTCAACGACGCCACGGTGAAGGGCGGCACCTACTATCCGCTGACGGTGAAAAAGCATCTGCGGGCGCAGGAGATCGCGCTGCAGAACAATCTGCCCTGCATCTATCTGGTCGACAGCGGCGGCGCCAATCTGCCCAACCAGGACGAGGTGTTTCCCGACCGCGAGCATTTCGGCCGCATCTTCTACAACCAGGCCAACATGTCGGCTGCCGGCATTCCGCAGATCGCCTGCGTCATGGGGTCCTGCACGGCCGGAGGCGCCTATGTGCCGGCGATGTCGGACGAGACGATCATGGTGCGCAACCAGGCGACCATTTTTCTCGGCGGCCCGCCGCTGGTGAAAGCGGCCACCGGCGAGGACGTCAGCGCCGAGGATCTGGGCGGCGCGGATGTGCATACGCGGCTTTCCGGCGTTGCCGACCATTATGCGATGGACGACGAACATGCGCTCGCCATCTGCCGGCGCATCGTCAAAAACCTGAATCGGAACAAGACCGTAAGCCTGAACTTACAGAGATCGATTCCGCCGCTTCATCCGGCGGATGAACTCTACGGCGTCGTGCCGACCGATCTGCGCCAGCCCTACGATGTGCGCGAGGTGATCGCTCGTCTTGTCGACGGCTCCGAATTCGACGAGTTCAAGCAGAACTATGGCACGACGCTGATCACCGGTTTTGCCCATCTCCACGGCATGCCGGTCGGCATCATCGCCAACAATGGCGTGCTGTTTTCCGAAAGCGCGCTGAAGGGCGCGCATTTCATCGCGCTGTGCTGCCAGCGCGGGATCCCGCTGGTCTTCCTGCAGAACATCACGGGCTTCATGGTCGGCCGGAAATACGAGGCAGGCGGCATCGCCAAGGACGGCGCCAAGCTGGTGATGGCTGTTGCCACCGCCAGGGTGCCGAAGGTGACGGTCATCATCGGCGGTTCGTTCGGCGCCGGCAATTACGGCATGTGCGGCCGTGCCTATTCGCCACGCTTCCTGTGGATGTGGCCGAACGCCCGGATCTCGGTGATGGGCGGGGAACAGGCGGCAACCGTGCTCGCCATGGTCAAGCGCGAAGGCATCGAGCGCAAAGGGGGCGAATGGAGCGCCGAGGAGGAAGCGAAATTCAAGAAGCCGATCCTGATGAAATACGAGCATGAAGGCCATCCGCTCTATTCGTCCGCCCGCCTCTGGGATGACGGCATCATCGATCCGGCGAAGACGCGCGAGGTGCTGGCACTCAGCCTTTCCGCGTCGCTCAACGCCCAAGTCGGGGACACGCGCTTCGGCGTGTTCAGGATGTGAGATGGGCAAGGCGCTGGACAGGATCCGCATCCACACCGGCGACATCACGAAGCTGGATGTCGACGCCATCGTCAATGCCGCCAACACCTCGCTTCTCGCCGGAGGTGGGGTCGATGGCGCCATCCATCGCGCCGCCGGCCGCGAGCTCGAGTTCGAATGCCGGATGCTGGACGGATGCAATGTCGGCGACGCCAAGATCACCAAGGGTTACAAATTGCCGGCTCGGCATATCATCCACACGGTCGGGCCGGTCTGGCAGGGCGGCGGCAAGGGCGAAGCCGAACTGTTGGCCTCCTGCTATGTCAGGTCGTTAGAGCTCGCGGCCGCCAATGATTGCCGTTCGGTGGCGTTTCCGGCGATTTCGACCGGCGTCTACCGCTACCCGAAAGATGCGGCGACCGAGATCGCTGTCGGCACGGTCAGCATGATCATCGAACAGAAAACCATGCCTGAAACCGTTATCTTCTGCTGCTTCGACGAGCACATGGCGGAACTATACCAGCGAACCGTTGCTGCGCTCCGGAAGGGTTGAACTGTATGGACCAACCGATACATCAGCACATGCAAACTCGGATTCCCGACAGCGAACTGGCGGCGAGGAAAAATATTCGCTACTGCTTGTCTCGCGCAATGCAATGGGGACAGGGTGGAAATGGAACTGAGATATTACCGGGGCATGGCCGCCTCGATACTTGCAGGAATACTAATATTGGTAACAGCTGGCGCCGGCCAGGCCGGATCGCTGGCCGGAAGCGAGGGAGACAAACGGTTCCCGCCGGCTTTGAATGGCGACCCGAAGTCGCCATGCACCAAGGCATACAAGGCCTATGTAGCGGCCAGCGGCCATTCGGCCTACGCCACCACGCCATATTCCAGGGTGGTCTCGCTCTACATCCTGTGCGGCGCGCGGCTGAATGCACCGTCGCAGAAAGTGGCGGAAGAGCTGGCGATGAAATCCTGTCTGGCCACGCGCGCGCACTACAAGGTGACGAACGGCGGCGCCTGCGAGATCGCCGCTTCGAAGTAGGCCGGCGCCTGCCCGAATGGCGCCGCCCGAAACAAACCCGGGAGGCTCCATGTTCAGCAAAATCCTGATCGCCAATCGGGGCGAGATCGCTTGCCGTGTCATCCGCACGGCCCGCAAGATGGGCGTGCACACCGTCGCCGTCTATTCGGACGCCGACGCGAAAGCTTTGCACGTGGAGATGGCCGACGAGGCGGTCCATATCGGCGCCTCGCCGGTTGGCGAAAGCTATCTGCGCGGTGACCGGATTGTCGCGGCTGCGCTTTCTACGGGGGCGCAGGCCGTCCATCCCGGCTACGGCTTCCTGTCGGAAAACCCCGATTTCGTCGACCAGGTGGTGGCGGCGGGGCTTACCTTCATCGGCCCCTCGGCCGCCTCGATCCGCGCCATGGGGCTGAAGGACGCCGCCAAGCGGCTGATGGAGAAAGCCGGCGTTCCAGTCGTTCCGGGCTATCATGGCGAAGCGCAGGAGATCGTGCTGCTTGCCTCCAAGGCACGCGAGATCGGCTATCCCGTGCTGATCAAGGCGCGCGCCGGCGGCGGCGGCAAGGGCATGCGGCGCGTCGAACATCCCGATGATTTCTCCGAGGCGCTGTCCAGCGCCCGGCGAGAGGCAAAGGCTGCTTTCGGCGACGACCGCGTGCTGGTCGAAAAATATGTCGACAAGCCGCGGCACATCGAAGTGCAGGTGTTCGGCGACAATTTCGGCAATGCCGTGCATCTCTACGAACGCGACTGCTCGGCGCAGCGCCGCCACCAGAAGGTGATCGAGGAAGCCCCCGCGCCCGGCATGACGACGGCGCTGCGCAAGGCGATGACGGAAGCAGCGGTGAAGGCCGCCAAGGCGATCGGCTACTCAGGCGCCGGCACCATCGAGTTCATCGTCGATGCCTCGCAAGGGCTGAAGGCCGACCGCTTCTGGTTCATGGAGATGAACACCCGCCTGCAGGTCGAGCATCCCGTCACCGAAATGGTCACCGGCGCCGATCTGGTCGAGTGGCAATTGCGGGTCGCCAGTGGCGAAAAGCTGCCGAAGACGCAGATCGAGATCGCGCTGACCGGCCATGCCTTCGAGGCGCGCATCTATGCGGAAGACGCGGCAAAGGGATTCCTGCCGGCAACAGGCACGCTGCATTATCTGAAGTTCCCCGAGACCGCCCCCGAAGGCGCCACGATGCGCGTCGAGACCGGCGTGCGGGCTGGCGATGCCATCTCACCCTACTATGATCCGATGATCGCCAAGCTGGTGGTTCATGCAAAGGACAGGCAAGCAGCGCTGGAGGCGCTCGGCGCGGCGCTGTCGCAGACCGAAATCGCTGGTTCCACCGTCAACACCGGCTTTCTTGCCGCCCTTGCCGCCGATCCCGACTTTTGTGCTGGCGATGTCGACACCGGCCTGATCGGCAGACATCAGGCGGCGCTGACCGGGGTCGCGCCGCCGAGCGGCGAAATCATCTCGGCAGCAGCGCTTGCCGCTTCCGGCGCAGGGGTATCGCCGCCATCGAACGACCCATGGTCTTCGCTTTCCGGCTACGCGCATTTCCACGGCGTGGCGCGGCGCACGCGGCTGAAGTTCGGCGAGACCGATATACTGGCAAAGGTCTCGGTGCGGCCGGACGGGCGCTTCCAGGTGGCGCTCGATGCGCCCTATGACAGCACCAATTCGCATGATTTTCGCGCCGCTCCGCGCCTCGCCCGCTGGCCTGGCCACATCACGGTGTTCGAAGGCGCCGTCGGATACACATTCGCGCTACCGGACCCATTGGCACGGAGCGATGACGCGGCTGCCGCTTCCGGCAGCCTGCGCGCGCCGATGCCGGGTCTGGTCAAGCTGGTGCGCGTGGCGAAGGGCGACGCGGTGATCAAGGGGCAACCGCTGCTGATCCTCGAGGCGATGAAGATGGAGCACACCATCGCCGCCCCGCATGATGGGGTGGTAGCCGAGATCGCCACCGAAGGTGCGCAGGTCACAGACGGAACCGTTCTGGTGCGGTTCGTAGAAGAACAGAGCGCCCAGACCGCCGCCGCAGGCTGAGAAGCGGAGCGCTTCGCGGACCGCAAACAAAATGGCCGGGGCGAAACCCCGGCCATTTCCTTGGATTACACCACTACCCGAGATTACTGCGCGATCGGCGCGTACTTGCCGGCATGCCACTGGTTGATGTCGTAGCTGGCGTTCTTGAGGTCGCCCTTCTCGTCGAAGGTGACGTCGCCGACAACGGTGCTGATCGGCGTGCCGTTCTTCAGCGCTTCGGCGACCTTGGCCGGATCGTCGCTGCCGGCGCGCTTGATGCCTTCGGCGAAAGCCTGGACCACGGCGTAGGAGAACAGCGTGAAGCCTTCAGGCACGAAGCCGCTGGCCTTGATCTTCTCGACGGCTGCCTTGGCTTCCGGTTTTGCCTGCGGGTCCGACGGGAAGACGAACATGGTGCCTTCGCCAGCCGGGCCGGCAACCTGCCAGAATTCCGGCGAGGCGATGGAGTCCGGCATGATCAGCTGGAACTTCAGGTTCTGTTCGGCCGACTGACGCAGGATCAGGCCGGCTTCAGGATGGTAGCCGCCGAAATAGACGACGTCGGCCTTGAGATCCTTCAGCTTGGTGACGAGCGCCGAATAGTCCTTCTCGCCGGGATTGATGGCGTCATAATAGACTTCCTTGAGGCCGCCAGTGTTCATGGTCGCCCTGACGGCATCAGCCACGCCCTGCCCGTAAGCGCTCTTGTCGTGCAGGATGACGACGTTCTTGCCGGCATACTTCTTGGCGATCCACGGGCCGATGAAGGCGCCCTGGGCATCGTCACGCGTATAGAGGCGCATGATGGTCGGCCAGCCGGCCTTGGCGGCCGCGTCGGTCAGCACCGGGTTCGAGGACGCCGGGCTCATCATCAGCGCGCCGGCTTCGGCATAGACGGCCGAGGCGGGAATGCTCGAGCCCGAGCAGGCATGACCGTCGATGAACTTGACACCGTTGGCGACGATACGGTTGGCGACCGACACGGCCTGTTTGGGATCGCACTGGTCGTCCTCGATGTCGAGCTTGATCATCGAGCCGTTGACGCCGCCCGCGGCGTTGATGGCATCGGCGGCGGCCTGTGCGCCCTGTTTGAACTGGTCGCCGATGGTGGCGAGCTGCCCGGTCATCGGGCCGACCACCGAAACGGTGATGTCGTCGGCGAATGCGACCGGCGCACTCATCATCAGGCCGAAAATAGCCGCGCTCAAAATACTCATTTTTTTCATGGCAATAGAACTCCTCCACTCACGCGCGGCCGTCCCGGCCGCGCTTCTTCCAGAGAGGCGGGACAATTTCATCCTTCATTGGGCCTGTCTAGGCGCATTGGCGCCACTCGATTGGGCCTGCGAACCCTCATCCACGCAAAAAGCCACGCCAGCCTTGTTCCGGCTGGTCGTGGCTTTTTGCCTATCGGGCTGTTTCCCCAGCGCCCCCGCGCCGCGAACCCCAATTTGGCCTTCCCTGTCTTCCCTGCCCTGATCCGAAACCGGCTTCTTCTCGGCATCATGGTCTGTTGTACGGCCTGGCTGGTCCGGCCTGCCGCATTCTTGTCGTTGATGGCCTGTGGCCTGGCTGTCTGCGCAGCCTTATCCCTGTTTTGGCCCGACCGTCTTGAAGCGGTCTTGGCCCGAGCGTCCCCGTCTGCTGGAACTCAGTGCATGGTCATCCATTCGCGGGCTTCGCGCAGCGCCTTGGCGATCTCGACCTTCGACATGGCGGCCGACAGTTCCGAGCGCAGTTCCGCGGCGCGGGCCGAGCCCTTGATGGCGGCGATGTTGAACCATTTGTGGGCGGCGACGACGTCGGTCTCGCAATCGCGGCCGGTCGCATACATCATGCCCAGTTCGAAAAGGATGTCGGCCTGGGCAGTTGCCCCCATGGCGCCGAAACCTGCTTCAAGCATTTCAAAACGTGCCATTTTAGTCCCCTGTCTGGCTCCCGAGAGCTGCCTCCGTTCGTCTGTCCGGGCCGCTCTTTCGATGCTTCCGAGAATGCCGATCAGGCTTGAATCCGTCGTTAAATGGCGTGCTTAATTTGAGGAAAACAAAGCTAAAACAATAGGTAAACGCGCAAATTCGTTAAGGATACGAAGCCAGCAATTCAGCCGATTATCGTCAAATTTGACGAAAATTTTCCGTGCCTCGATCAACACTCCGCTAACCACGGGAAACAAACGAGACGCGCCGGTCGTTTTCATTTCCTCGCCGACAGAGCCAATACAGGCGGCTTCAAAATGCCAAAATCTTCCGTTGCGGCACCGCTTTTGTTTTGCCGGGAGCTGGATTAGCTTACGTTTGCGTAAGCGGCAGACCGGCGAGGCGGAGAATTCGGCCGGCTATCCAAAGGGAGCAAGACATGTTTCGAAAAGTGAGCCTGGCTCTTGCAGCCACATTGATCATGGCGGGTGCGGCGTGGGCCGATCCGATCGAGGGCAATTGGAAAACGCAAGCCGGCGATACAGCGGCCATCTCAGGCAGCGGCTCGTTTTCCATCACGCTCAAATCGGGCAAATATGCCGGCAAGACGATCGGCTCGCTCAAGGCGGCGGGCGACAACAAATATGCCGGCAGCATCACCGACCCTGCAAACGACAAGACCTATTCGGGCAAGGCGACACTGTCGGGCACCGCGCTCAAAATGAGCGGCTGCGTGCTTGGCGGGCTGATCTGCAAGAGCCAGACCTGGCACAAGCTCTGATCGACCTATCCTTGAGACATGACGGGGCCCGACGGGCCCCGTTTTCGTTTCGGCGGCTCGTCAAGCCATGGTGCTCTTGACCCGCTGCCGGTGGCCGCGCGGGCCGGCGACGACCCGCCCAAATCCCGTCAATCAATTTGAACCGCAGATGAACGCCGGCATCAGAGCCGGTTCAGAGGCGTTGGTGCATTCTCCGGCGTGTTGAAGGAGACACGACCCCAATGCTTGCTCGCCGCTTCACCATCGTCTGCCTGCTGATGAGCCTGTTTGGAATGTTCTTCGCCATCCTCGTCGCCGAAGCGGGTCGTTCCCCTCGCGCCTGGGACGAAGCCACCAGACTATGCCGCTTCGCCTGCCCGACCACCCTTCGCCACTGAAACAAAGAAACCCGGACCTCGAAAAGAAAAGCTCAGACATCATGACCCGCATCGCCGCCAACACCCTCAAGATCGTCCGGCTCCTGCCGCGGGCGGCGCTTATCCTGGTGCTCCTGGCCGCGCCGGTCCTGGCGGTTCCGATGATGCGCACCGATGCCGGCTCGACGATCGAGGCCCCGGCCCTGAGGAAGTCCGGCGTGGGTTTCGTTCTGCTGGTCAGCCTGCAGCGGGGATAAAGAAAAATGGCGCTTTGGGCGCCTTCGACAGCGACACCCCTCCCAACCGCTCGTCCAAGTCTCTATATTGAGCCATGGAAAAGCGAATCTACCCCCAAGCTATCGAATCGGTCGTCATGCCGGAGCCTTTCGGCCGGCAAAGCTTCGACAGCGCCGAAAAAGCCGTTGCCGCACTGCAGCTGCTTTACGACCGCAACACCAAGTTCCTGCGCGACGCCTTCGCGGCCCTGGCGGCCGCCGGCGGCGACAGCAGCAAGCGCTACCGCGCCTTCTATCCCGAGATCGGCGTCACCACGAGTTCGTTCACCCAGGTCGACTCGCGCCAGGCCTACGGCCATATGCCGACGCCCGGCCATTTCGCCACCACGATCACGCAGCCGCACCTGTTCGAGAGCTATCTGGTCGAACAGCTGCGCCTGATCATGCGCAACCATGGTGTCTCGGTCACGGTTTCGGAATCGACCACGCCCATTCCGCTGCATTTCGCCTTCCTGGAAGGAACTTACGTCGACGGAGCCGCCGCGGAGCGTATCAAGCGGCCGATCCGCGACCTGTTCGACGTGCCGGATCTCGATGGCACCGACGACCAGATCGCCAACGGCACGTTCGAAGTGGCCTTCGGCGAACCAAGGCCGCTGGCGCCGTTCACGGCCCAGCGCATCGACTATTCGCTGCACCGCATGACGCACTATACGGCGACCAGCCCGCAGCATTTCCAGAACTTCGTGCTGTTCACCAACTACCAGTTCTACATCGACGAGTTCGTCGCCCGCGCCCGCGATCTGATGGAAAAGGGCGGCGGCGGTTATGTGGAATTTGTCGAGCCGGGCAATGTCGTGACCAGGGCCGGGCAGAGCTCCCCCAGTGAAGGCGTTGGACCGCAGCGCCTGCCGCAGATGCCGGCCTATCACCTGAAAAAGCGGAACCATGGCGGAATCACAATGGTCAACATCGGTGTTGGCCCTTCGAACGCCAAGACGATCACCGATCATATCGCCGTGCTGAGGCCGCATGCCTGGGTGATGCTTGGCCATTGTGCCGGGCTGCGCAACACCCAGGCACTCGGCGACTACGTGCTGGCGCACGCCTATGTGCGCGAGGACCATGTGCTGGATGACGACCTTCCGGTCTGGGTGCCGATCCCGCCGCTGGCGGAGATCCAGGTGGCGCTGCAGGAGGCGGTCGCCGAAGTCACCGGCCTGTCCGGCTACGACCTGAAGCGCATCATGCGCACCGGCACGGTCGCCACGATCGACAACCGCAACTGGGAACTGCGCGACCAGCGCGGACCGGTACAGCGCCTGTCGCAGTCGCGCGCCATCGCGCTCGACATGGAATCGGCGACGATCGCCGCCAATGGCTTCCGCTTCCGCGTGCCCTATGGCACGCTGCTGTGTGTTTCCGACAAGCCGCTGCATGGTGAGCTGAAACTGCCGGGCATGGCGACGGAGTTCTACAAGCGCCAAGTGGCGCAGCACCTGACCATCGGCATCAGGGCGATGGAAAAGCTGGCCGAGATGCCGATGGAGCGGCTGCATTCGCGCAAGCTCAGGAGCTTTTCGGAGACAGCGTTCCAATAGGCGGCCGCAGCGCCTGGGCGAGGCGCTTCGTCGTCTTGCCCAAGCCGCAATTTGGCCGATAAGCAGATGAAACGGATCGTCAGGCGGCATTCGGCAGACACGACCTCGATGATGACAGGCGCGCGCTTGAAAATGACGGCTGGGTTGGCATTCCTGGCGATGACGGCACTGTCGGCCGCGCTGTTGGTCGGGTTCTTCGGCACGCTGCATCCGGCCTTCGATTCCTTCTCGCACTTCCGCATTCACTTCAGCGTGCTCATGGCGCTTCTGGCATTGCCGCTGCTTGCCAGTTCGTTTCGGCTGCAAGCGGCGGCGGGGCTGCTTTTTGCCGTTGCCTGCCTGGCCACGACGGCAAGCGCCTTGCCGAGGCTTTGGCCGCAGCCGGCGGTCGCCAAGCCCGCCGAGCAGGCTGTCTACAGCCTGCTGCAGATGAATTTGCGCTTCAACAACCCGACACCGAAGAAAGTGCTCTCGCTGATCGGCCGAACCAATCCGGATGTGATCACCCTCGATGAGGTGTCGCAGATGTGGACGACAGAGCTTGGCACCATCGCCAGCGCCTACCCCTATCGTATCCTGTGCCCCTACCCGAACGGCATGTTCGGAGTGGCGCTGCTGTCGCGCCGGCCGTTCGTGGCCGGCACGACACCGCGTTGCGAGCCGCGCGGCGCGATGGCGACCGCCACCATCGACTTCGGCGGGATCGACGTCGATGTCGCCGCGATCCATTTGAGCTGGCCGTGGCCGAAGGAGCAATACTGGCAGATCGGCGAACTGGCGCAGACATTGGCCGGGTTGGGCGGGACCGCGATCATGGCCGGCGATTGCAACGCCGTGCCGTGGAGTGCGGCGGTACGGCGGGTCGCGGCTCTCGGCGGGCTGACACTCATGCCTTCCGCCGGCCCGACCTGGATCCACCGGACACTGCCCGACGTCCTGCGCCGCTATGCGGGCCTGCCGATCGACCAGGTGTTCAGCAAGGGCGGGTTGACCATCCTGTCTTCGCAGCGGCTGGAGGATACCGGCTCCGACCATCTGCCGGTGCTGGTCGAGTTCACGCTAAGGCCTGACGCGCCAAGGCCGGTCGACGAGCATGAAACCGCGACCGTTTCCCTGGTCCAGCCGGTCAAACCGCTCGGCTGATTTCGGCCACCGTCTGCCGCGCGAGAAAACAGCTTGCTGTTCGAAGCCGCAGATCACGCTCTAAGATTTCGCCAAGGCATCAACCAGATATTCCACGTGACCACCTTCCCGGTGCTCACGTGCGTCAAAAGCGTTCTGCTTGCCCTCGTACTCGTCAAAGATAGCATCGATGCGCCGACGCGCCTCGCGCCGCGTCTTGGAACATTGCGTATCGTCCGGAGTGGTCAGGCCGGTAAGCGATTTCTCGGTCGCCTTCATCATCTCCCTGGCAATGGCGCCATGGGTCTCTTCATGCGTGCGAACACCGGTGAAGAACCGCGCCCAGCGCTTGTCGAGCGCCGGCAGGAGCGCGGAAGCGACATGGGGATAGGTAAAACTCAGGTTGAGTGTGCCGTTGGCCTGCTTGATCCGGCAGGAGCCCTTGATCTGAACGAAGTCGAAATCCCAATCCTTGGTATAGCTGGTCTGCGCGATGGCGCGAGCCATGAAGCCATGCCTTGGCCCGTTGCGATCCATGGACTCGATCAGCGCCTCGCCGGTCGTGCCCGAAATATCGTATGTCTTCGTCTTGACCAGGACCTTGACTTCCGCCGAGGCGACGGACGTCAGGCTGCACAACACGCCGACAGTCGCCAGAACTGAAAGTGCATGCAAGCGCATCCACGCTTCCTTCAAAGATGGCGTCAGGGCAGACGATAGCATGCCGCCGGCGCTGAAGGCATTCACATACCCTGGTAGACCGGACCCTCGCCGCCTTGCGGCGGCACCCAGTTGATGTTCTGGTTCGGGTCCTTGATGTCGCATGTCTTGCAGTGGACGCAGTTCTGCGCGTTGATGACGAAGCGCACGTCCTTCGCCGCCGGATCGGCGGCGGCATTGCCGTCCTTGTCGACCCATTCATAGACGCCGGCCGGGCAATAGCGTGTCGAAGGCCCGGCGAAGACATCATGCTCGGACCGCTGCTGCAATGCCATGTCGCCGACGACGAGGTGGACCGGCTCGTTCTCCTCGTGATTGGTGTTTGACAGGAACACCGAGGACAGGCGGTCGAAGGTCAGCACGCCATCAGGCTTCGGATAGGCGATCTTCGTGTGCTTGGCGGCGGGCTCGAGCGCGGCATAATCGGCCTTGCCGTGCTTCAGCGTGCCGAAGGGCGAAATGCCGAACAGCGTGTTCAGCCACATGTCGAGGCCACCGAGACCGACGCCGACGATGGTGCCGAAGCGGGACCACAGCGGCTTGACGTTGCGAACCTTCTTCAGATCCTTGCCGATATCGGTCGTGCGCCAGGCTTGCTCGTAGGAGGCGAGCTCGTCATTGGCGCGGCCGGCGCCGATTGCCTCGGCGACATGATCGGCCGCCAGCATGCCCGACAGCACCGCATTGTGGGAGCCCTTGATGCGCGGCACGTTGACGAAGCCAGCAGCGCAGCCCATCAGCGCGCCGCCCGGGAAGGACAGTTTCGGCACCGACTGCCAGCCGCCCTCCGTGATGGCGCGCGCGCCATAGCCAAGCCGCTTGGCGCCCTCGAATGTGCCCGCGATCGCAGGATGGGTCTTGAAACGCTGGAATTCCTCGAAGGGCGACAGATACGGGTTCTTGTAATTGAGATGCAGCACGAAGCCGACCGCCACCTGGTTGTCCTCGAGGTGATAGAGGAAGGAGCCGCCGCCGGTCTTCATGTCGAGCGGCCAGCCGAAGGAATGCTGGACCAGGCCCGGCCGGTGGTTCTCCGGCTTGACCTGCCAGAGTTCCTTGAGACCGATGCCGTATTTGCCGGGCTCGCGGCCGTCGGAGAGTTTGTATCTGGCGATCAGCTGCTTGGCGAGCGAGCCGCGCGCGCCTTCGCCGATCAGCACATATTTGCCCATCAGCGCCATGCCCGGCGCGAAGCCCGGACCATGCGTGCCGTCCTTCTCGACGCCCATGTCGCCGGTGACGACGCCGGTGACGGCGCCCTCCTCATTGTAGAGCAGGCCGGCAGCGGCGAAGCCCGGATAGATTTCGACGCCGAGCGCCTCGGCCTTGCCAGCCAGCCAGCGGCAGACATTGCCGAGCGAGACGATGTAGTTGCCGTGATTGTTCATCAGCGGCGGCATCAATATGTTGGGCAGGCGGAACGAGCCGGCGGGGCCAAGCACCAGGAAATGATCCGCCGTGACCGGCGTCTTGAAAGGGTGGCCTTCCTCCTCGCGCCAACCGGGCAGCAGTCGGTCGATGCCGACCGGATCGACGACGGCGCCGGAGAGGATATGGGCGCCGACCTCGCCGCCCTTTTCCAGCACGACGACGGAAAGCTCGGGATTGACTTGCTTGAGGCGGATGGCCGCGGCAAGGCCGGCCGGACCGGCGCCGACGATGACCACGTCGAATTCCATGCTTTCGCGTTCGATATCGCTCATCAACCCCTCCGCACTGGCTTGCCGCTGTTGCGTATCTTGCTGGCTCCTGCGCTGCATAGCGCATCAATTGGCGACAGGAAACCGGCGCAGACGTGACAATGCGGATTTCGCCAAAAAGTCGCGCATCTTGCGGCAGGGCAGCCATTTGCGTCCGGCAAGACCGGCCAGCCTTGCGTTTTTTAATTGTTCGGCGGCTTGCTTATCGGCCATACTTCCCGCCATGCGCATTCCTGGGCCAGCGGGCTTTTCTTCGACGCGCTTTCTTTTCCCGCCCGGCCGGGCCTGCCGGGCGGTCCTTCCGGCCCTTCTGATGTTGGCATCGGGGCACGCCGCCGCGGACGAGGTGAAGGTCTGGGCGACAGGCGCCTACTCCTTCTCCGACGAGCTTGGCGGCTTCCACATTACCGGAGCCTCCGGCATCGGAACCAAGGACGATCCGCTGGTCATCACCGAAGAGCTGAATTCGGCAACACCCGTGACGCTGACCATCCGCACGACAAAGCCGATCCAGACATTCGGCAAGGCGGGCGAATTCGCCAATGGCATCATGTACATGCGCATCAACGCGCTCAACAACAGCGGCCAGGCCTGGATCGAATTCCAGTTCGAGCTTCAGGAGATACTGGATCAGCCGAGCGTGTTTGGTGACGGGCTTTCCTTCGACCAACGCAACAAGACGCCCGACAATATCTGGTCGAGCAATTTCGCCGATTTCGACCGGGAGTTCGAACCGTATGACCGGCTGCTGTTCAAGAACGGCAAGGTCGACCCGCTGAAGACCGTCAGCTTCGAGTTCCTGATGACCGATTACACGCCGCGATGGACGTTCTATCTGGTGCAGGATCCGCGCATCCCGACCGGATAGGACAAGCCGCCGGTCTTGCAAATTTCGGCCATGGGGACGAATGTGCGCGCATGACTGCCGCCTCCCCCAACAGCCCGACCGATATTGCCGACATCCTGGCCTTCTATGCCAGTGCCGGCGTCGACGAGGCGCTGGAAGACGCCCCGGTGAATCGCTTCGCCGAGGCGGCGCCGCGACCTGTCGAGCGCGCGCCGGCGCCGGTGGCGCCGCCTCGCGAAGAGAAGGCGCCGGAGCGGCCAGCGGCACCGCCCGGGTTGGATGCAAGCAAGGTCCCGGATGCGCCACCGGCGCGTTCATCGGTCGCCGCGGTGCCGGACGAAGCCCAGGCGGCGCTTGCGCGCCAGTTGGCGGCAACGGCAACCACCCTGGACGAGTTGCGCCAGCACATGGCTGCCTTCGACGGCTGCAATCTCAAGGCCACCGCCAAGAACCTGGTGTTCGCCGACGGCAACCCGGAGGCCGCGGTGATGCTGGTAGGCGAAGCGCCGGGCCGCGACGAGGATATTGAGGGCTTGCCCTTCGTCGGCCGCTCGGGCCGGCTGCTCGACCGCATGCTGGCCGCGATCGGGCTCGACCGCACTTCGGTCTACATTGCCAACGTCATCCCGTGGCGGCCGCCGGGCAACCGCACGCCGACGCCGCACGAGACGGAAATCTGCCGGCCGTTCATCGAGCGGCAGATCGAACTGGTCAATCCCAAGGTGCTGATCAATCTCGGCGGACCATCGGCCAAGACCTTGCTCAACACCTCGGAAGGCATTTTGCGGCTGCGCGGCAACTGGCGTGTCCACACCACCGCCTCCGGCATCGCCATTCCGGCCATGCCGACGCTGCATCCGGCCTATCTCCTGCGAACGCCCGCGCACAAGAAGCTGGCGTGGCGGGATTTTCTCGAGGTCAAGGCGAAGCTGCGGGCGCTCTCCTCGCGATAACCTCGGAGGTAATTGAAATCCCTCTGCCGCCGCCTTAATCCTGACCCATGACATCAGCGCAAACCTCCGCCGGCAGTCTTATCCGCGAATGGCGCACGCGCCGCCGGATGAGCCAGCTCGACCTCGCGATGGAGGCCGAGATCTCGCAGCGCCATCTGAGCTTTGTCGAAAGCGGGCGGGCCGCGCCATCGCGCGACATGGTGCTGCATCTGGCGGAGCAGCTTTCGATCCCGCTGAGGCAGCGCAACCAGCTGCTGCTGGCCGCGGGCTTCGCGCCGAGCTTCAGCGAACGGCCGCTCAGCGACACGACACTGGCACCGGCGATGGCGGCGGTCGAGATCGTGCTCAAGGGCCACGAACCCTTCCCTGCGCTGGCGGTGGACCGGCACTGGAACCTGGTCTCGGCGAATGCCGCGATCGCTCCCTTCCTTGCCGATGTCAGCGAGGCTTCGCTGCTGACGCCGCCGGTCAACGTGCTTCGCCTTTCCCTGCATCCCGGCGGCATCGCACCGCGCATCGTCAACCTCCAGGAATGGCGCACGCATCTGCTTGAGCGTCTCAAGCACCAGAACGATGCCAGCGGCGACCCGGTGCTGGTCGAATTGGAACGCGAGTTGCGCGCCTATCCGTCCGGGCTGAAGGGCGGCAGGCCGACACCCGTCGAGCCGAATGCCATCGTGCATCCGCTGCGCCTCGCCCATGGCGATCAGGTGCTGTCGTTCATCAGCACCATCACCGTGTTCGGCACGCCGCTCGACGTGACCTTGTCGGAACTGGCGATCGAATCTTTCTTCCCGGCCGACGAGCAGACTCGCTCGGTGCTGGTGCGGCTGGCCAAGGAGCGGTCGGAACGGTCGTAACTGAGGAGATCGGCCCTTCACCGTCGCTCCCCGGCCCTTCGGGCGTTCGTCGTTCGGAAAGCCAAGCAATTGGCTTTCCGTCCGCTGCGCGTTCTCACCCCTGCGGGAGCGCCACCTTGCGCGTTCGCGTGCGCTCCAGGCCCAGTTGCCGCTCCCGCCAGATGATGAAGATGCCGGCGGCCACCACGATCGCACCGCCAATGAGCGTGTTGAGCGAGGTTACGTCGGAGAAAACAAAATAGCCGACGACAACGCCGAGGATCATCGAGGTGTATTCGAACGGCGCCACCACCGAGGCCTCGGCATGGCGATAGGCCGAGGTCATCAGGATCTGGCCGAGGCCGCCGCAGAAGCCGGCCATGACGAGCAGCGCGGCTTGCGCCGGCGCCAGAGCTTGCCAGCCGAAAGGCAGCGTCAGCAACGAGAGCACGCTCGCCGTCGACGAGAACCATAGCACGATGGTCGCCGTCTTCTCCGTCTGCACGAGATTTCGCACGAGCAGCATGGCGACAGCCGAGATCGCCGCCGCCACCAGCGCGGCCATGACGCCCAGGACCTCCTGGTCGTCGAGCGCTTCATCCGAGTTGAGCAGGGTCAGTTCCGGCCAGGAAATGATGAGCACGCCAATGAGACCGACGGCGACAGCGCTCCAGCGATAGACGCGGATGGTCTCGCCAAGGAAGACCGAGGAAAAGACCACGACCAGCAGCGGCTGTGCATAGTTCAGGGTGATCGCCTCCGGCAGCGGCAGCCTGGTGAGCGCGAAGAAGCCGAGCCCCATGGCGCCGACGCCGACGACGCCGCGCGCGACATGGTTGAAGGGACGTTTGGTGACGAATGCCGTCGCCAGCTGTCCCCTCAACGCCAGGAAGGCGATGATCGGGAAGATGGCGAAGAAGGAGCGGAAGAAGACGATCTGTCCGGCCGGAACGTCGCCGGCCGCCTTGATGCAGGTTTGCATGCCGACAAAAACCGCCACCGAGACGATCTTTAGCGCGATGCCCCTCAGCGTGCCGTGGCCGTCCGTCGTTCCTGGTTCCGCCCCGGATGTCACGCTGGCGATGCACCCCTGATCGCGGCCCAGATGCGCGCCGGCGTCGCCGGCATCTCGATATGCCTGATGCCATGGGCGCGCCACAGCGCGTCGGTGACGGCATTGAGCGCCGCCGGTGTCGAGCCGATCGTGCCGGCCTCGCCCGCGCCCTTGATGCCCAGCGCATTGGTGGTCGAAGGCACGTTGCGGGTCTCGAAATGGAAGAACGGGACATTGTCGGCGCGCGGCATTGCGTAGTCCATGAAGCTCGCCGTCAAGAGCTGCCCATCCTCGCCATGGATGGTGTTTTCGGTCAACGCCTGGCCGATGCCTTGCACGACGCCGCCATGCACCTGGCCGGCAAGCAGGATCGGATTAACGGTGACGCCGAAATCGTCGACGATGGTGTAACGGACGATCTCGGTCGCGCCGGTGTCGGGATCGATCTCGACCTCGCAGATATGGGTGCCATTCGGATAGGTGCACTCGTCCTGCACGAACTCGCCGAACCCCTTGAGATCGTCGGGGTTTTTCGCCGCCTTGGCAATGGTGGCAAAATCGATGCTCCGGTCGGTGCCGACGATGCGGGCAACGCCATCGGCCAATTCGATATCGCCGGCCGAAGCCTCAAGTTCGTCGGCGGCGATGCGCTTGATCTTGTTGGCCAGGTCCTCGCCAGCGCGGGACGTTGACACACCCCCCAGCGGAATGGAGCGCGAGCCGCCGGTGCCGCCGCCCGCCTTCAATTCGTCGGTGTCGCCCTGGCGGACATGGATCTTGTCGATGTCGAGATTGAGTTTTTCCGACAGGAACTGCGCATAGGCGGTGGCATGCCCTTGGCCATTGGTCTGGGTGCCGATCTTCAGCGTCACCGTGCCGTCGCCATTAAGCTCGACGAAGGCCGGTTCGGAGCCTGGAAAGGCGCAGGCCTCGATATAGGTCGCCATGCCGATGCCGCGGATCTTGCCGCCGGCTTTGGACTGTTCCAGCCGCTGCGGGAACGCCTTCCACTCAGACTGTTCGATGGCACGGTCCATATGCCCTTCGAATTCGCCATTGTCGTAGAGCCGGCCTGTCTGCGTGCGATAGGGAAACTGCTCGGGGCGGATGAAGTTGCGGCGGCGTATCTCTTCGACAGGCAGGCCGAGATCATGCGCGCAGGCATCGACCAGCTTTTCCAACAGGAACGCCGCTTCGGGACGCCCGGCGCCGCGATAGGCGTCAACCGGGCAGGTGTTGGTGTAGAGGCCGGTCACCGAGACATCGAGCGCCCTGATATCATAGACCCCGGTCGACATGGTGACGCCGATATAGGGAATGAATGGGCCATATTGCGAGACATAGGCACCGATATTGGCAAGCAGCTCGACCCTCATGCCGAGAAAACGGCCATCCTTGTCGAGCGCCATCTCGGCCGTCACCGCATTGTCGCGGCCTTGCGCGTCGGTCAGGAAATGTTCGGTGCGGTCACCGGCCCACTTCACCGGGCGGCCAAGCCGCTTCGCCGCCTCGAGCACCAGCGGATATTCGCGGTAGACGAAGCTCTTCGGCCCGAAACCGCCGCCGACATCTGGCGTGATGACGCGCAGCTGGTCCTTCTTGATCTTGAACACGCTGGCCAGGATGTATTGCATGGAATGCACACCCTGTGACCCGGTGGTCAGCACGAAGCGGTTCTCCCCGACATTCCATTCGCCGATCGCCGATCGCGGCTCCATGTAGTTGCAGACCAGCCGATTGTTGACGAATTCGATGCGGGTGACGTGAGCAGCCCCAGCGAAAGCCGCGTCCGTCTTTTTCTTGTCGCCGATATGATAGGTGAAGGCGCGGTTGGAGCCGAGTTCCGGCCAGACCAGCGGCGTGCCCTCGGCAAGCGCCGTCGCAGTGCCGGAGGCGGCATCCTCGCCGTCATAATCGACCTCGATAAGTTCGGCCGCATCCTGCGCCAAGGCGCGGCTGTCGGCGACGACAAAGGCAACCGCATCGCCGACATAGTTGACGCGGTCCCGGCACAGGATCGGAATGTCGCGCGTCGGCGCTTTGGTGCCGTCCGGCTGTGCCTGCATGACGCCTGACTTGAGATCGCGCAGATGGGTGAGGTCCTTGCCGGTCAGAACGAGATGGACGCCGGGTGCCGCCTTCGCGGCCTCGATCGAGCCGATGGTGAAGCTTGCCTTGGCGATCGGCGAGCGCAGGACATAGCCGTGCAGGACACCGGCCGGCTGGATATCGTCGGTATAGCGACCCAACCCCTGGATGAAAGCGGCATCCTCGCGCCGCAGCACGGAAGCGCCCATGCCGAATTTCGGTGTGACAACGGTCATGGCTGCCTCGCGGGGATGTGGAAAGGAACGCCTGAAATAGGCATCGGCCGAGTTTTGTCGAGGGGCCATTTCGTGTAAAGAGCGCGGACTTCAAATTTCTTGGACCAGCGGGAACTCCGCGTCCAACGCAATCGACAGGAAAAACAACGGAATGCGCACGGACACCGGCCAGGTCTTCAAGCTCGAAGACTATCGCCCCAACGACTATCTCATTCCGCAGACCAACCTCACCTTCCGCCTTTCGCCCAAGGCCACGATCGTCATCGCGACACTGACGGTTGAACGCCGCGACGGCGTAGCCGCGACCGCGCCATTGGTGCTCGACGGCGACGGGCTGGCGCTCAAGCGCATCGAGATCGACGGCAAGAAGGCAAAACCGGCGGACCTGCTGGCGACGCCTGACCAGCTCACCATTCTCAAGCCGCCGGCCGCACGCCGCTTCCAACTGCTGATCGAGACCGAACTGGCCCCGGCGGGCAACGAGGCCCTGATGGGTCTCTACCGGTCGAACAATGTCTATTGCACGCAATGCGAGGCCGAGGGCTTCCGCCGCATCACCTATTTCCTCGACCGCCCCGACATCCTGTCCGTCTATACCGTGCGGATCGAGGCGCTCCGCGACGAGGCCCCGCTGCTGCTGTCCAATGGCAATCCGGGAGCCAAGGGCGATATCGGGGATGGCTGGCACTATGCCGTCTGGCATGACCCCTTCCCCAAGCCGTCCTACCTGTTCGCGCTGGTTGCCGGCAATCTCGGCCAGGTCGCCGACAGTTTCGTCACGATGTCCGGCCGAAAGGTCGAACTCGGCATCTATGTCGAGCGCGGCAAGGAGAAGCTGGCCGGCTACGCCATGGACGCCCTGAAGCGGTCGATGCGGTGGGACGAGGAGGCGTTTGGCCGCGAATACGACCTCGACGTCTTCAACATCGTCGCCGTGTCCGACTTCAACATGGGCGCGATGGAGAACAAGGGTCTCAACATCTTCAACGACAAATATGTGCTGGCCGACGAGGAGACGGCGACGGACGCCGATTTCGCCAATATCGAGGCAATCATCGCGCATGAGTATTTCCACAATTGGACAGGCAACAGAATCACTTGCCGTGACTGGTTCCAGCTTTGCCTGAAGGAAGGCCTGACGGTGTTCCGCGACCATGAATTCTCCGCCGACCAACGCTCGCGCGCGGTCAAGCGCATCGCCGAGGTGCGCACGCTGCGCGCCCACCAGTTTCCCGAGGACCAGGGCCCGCTGGCGCATCCGGTGCGACCGCGCCGCTACCGCGAGATCAACAATTTCTACACGGCGACGGTCTACGAAAAGGGCTCCGAAGTGGTGCGCATGATCCGCACCATCCTGGGGGCAGATGCCTTCCGCGCCGGCATGGACCTGTATTTCGAACGGCATGACGGCGAAGCGGCGACCATCGAGGACTTCATCAAGGTGTTCGAGGATGCCTCGGGCCGCGACCTGTCGCAGTTCGCGCTCTGGTACCATCAGGCCGGCACGCCCAATCTGACGGTCAGCTCGACGCACAATGCGGCCGCGCGGGAATTCACGCTCGAAATCGAGCAGTCGGTGCCGCCGACACCCTCCGAAAGCCGTAAGCGGCTGATGCATATTCCGCTCGCCTTCGGGCTGATCGGCGCCGGCGGCAAGCCTGTCGCGTATAGCGGCGTCGAGGGCGCAAGCGTCGAGGACGGTGTCATCCATCTACGCAAGCGCCGCCATGTGGTGCGGTTCTCGGGCGTTGCCGAGCGTCCGGCGGTGTCGCTCAACCGCGGCTTTTCGGCGCCGGTGACGCTGTCGGTCGAGCAGAAGGCCGACGACCAGTTCTTCCTTGCCCGCCATGACAGCGATGCCTTCTCGCGCTGGCAGGCCTTCAACACGCTGCTCACCGATGCGCTGATCGCTGCTTTCCGCGAAATCCTTGGCGGCAAGCAGCCGGTCTTAGCAACACGGCTGACCGAGCTCGCCGGCAGCATCGCCGGCGATGAGACGCTGGAGCCTGCTTACCGGGCGCTGGCGCTGGCACTGCCGGGCGACGCCGACATCGCCCGCGACATCGGCAAGAACATCGACCCTGACGCCATCCACGCAGCCCGGCAGGCCCTTGCGCTGGCGATCGCCACTGCCAATGGCGAGGCATTTTCCAGCCTGTACCACAGCCTTGCCGACAAGGCCGCCTTCAGCCCCGACGCGGCGAGCGCCGGACGACGCGCCCTGCGCAACATTTTGCTGGACTATCTCTCGCTGCTGCCGGGCGGAGCGGAGTTGGCGGCCAGGCATTTCCAGTCCGCGACCAACATGACCGACCGTGCGGCGGCCCTTGCGGTGCTCGCGCATCGCCACCATGCTTCGCCGGAAGCAAACGAGGCGCTGGCGGCTTTCGAAAAGACCTATGCGTCCGACCCGCTGGTCATGGACAAATGGTTCCAGATCCAGGCCAGCGTGCCGGGGCCGCAGGCCGTGGAAACGGTCCGGGCGCTGTCAGCCCATCCGGCCTTCTCGATGGCCAATCCGAACCGGGTGCGTTCGCTGATCGGCACATTCTCCAGCGCCAACCAGACCGGCTTCCACCGCGCCGACGGCGAAGGCTACCGGTTCTTCGCGCAAACGGTGCTCGAGGTCGAGAAGCGCAATCCGCAAGTGGCGGCAAGGCTGGCGACGGCACTGCGGTCCTGGCGTTCGCTCGAGCCGGGCCGGCAGGCCAAGGCCAGGGAAGCGCTGCTTTCGATCGCCAATGCCGAAAACCTGTCGGCGGATCTGCGCGATATTGTCGAACGCACGCTGGCCTAGGCGCCCCCCTTGCCTTCTCCCGTGTGGGAGAAGGTCCAGCCGCCGCACCCCAGAAGCGCATTATTTTAGTCGATTTTTAATCTTTTTTCGTCGGGCCACTGGACAAGGCGAATCACGTTTGATTCTTTACTGACGATTCGGAAGTGCGGCGTTTGCCGGATCACAAAGCAGCATAGGCAAATTCGGGGAGTGCCATTTATGGCAAAGGCGGACGCGTGGGGCGCGCCCGGTGGGATGGTTTTTGCGCGTCGCGAGGCGCGCAGCGACGGTCTTGCCGGGAATACGCGGCTCATTGCCGAACCGGCCTACAAGCGGCTTCTGGCCGCCGAACCGCTGCTGCGCCGGTCGATACCGGCCCTCATCATCATCTTCCTGCTCGTTATCGCGGCGCTGCGCGTGCTGTCGTTGATGAACGAGCGCGACGATGTCGAGCGCGATGCCAAGGCGATCCTGACGCTGGGGGCGGGTCAGCTGGCCAATTCTCTGGCCACCACCTCGGACACGGTGCCCGGCGCTGTCCAGGACCTGCTGGAAACCACCAGCCGCCAGGGCGCGATGGGCCGCAGCCACGTGCTCGTCATCACCGACAGCGCCTTCAGGATCACCGCGGTGACGCCGCGCTCGATACCTTGGCAAGGCCATTCGCTCGACGGCCTCGTCCAGGGCGGCCAGCCGCTGTTCATGTTCGGCGACCGTGCCGGCGTCATGGAGGTCAACATCGGCGGCCGGGACTGGTACGCCGCGGTCAGCGTGGCCAAGGATCGGAAGGGAGCCGCGGCGGCGCTGGTACCGCAGGAGGCGGTCTTCGACACATGGCGCAAGACCGTCTCGCTCAACGTCACCCTGTTCGTGCTGACGGCCGGCGTGCTGATCATCATCCTCTACGCCTATTTCGGGCAGGCGGCGCGCGCCCAGGCCGCCGACCGCATCTACCTCGAAGCGCATCAGCGCATCGACATGGCGCTGGTACGCGGCCGCTGCGGCCTGTGGGACTGGGACATGGTGCGCGGCAAGATGTACTGGTCGCGTTCCATGTACGACATGCTGGGCTACGAACCCTGCGAGACGATGCTCTCCTTCGGCGAAGTCGACGAGATCATCCATCCCGAGGATGGCGACCTGTTCGAGCTCGCCAACAGAATTGTCGCCCGCGAGATCGACCACATCGACCAGGTGTTCCGCATGCGGCATGCCGATGGCCAATGGGTGTGGATGCGCGCCCGGGCGCAGGTCATGGATCCGGAAGCGCCGGAAATCCAGCTGATCGGCATCGCCGTCGACGTCACCGAGCAGCGCCATCTGGCGCTGCGGTCCGAAGCGGCCGACCTTCGCCTGAGGACCGCCATCGAGAACATCAACGAATCCTTCGTGCTGTGGGATTCGGCGCAGCGGCTGATCATGTGCAACTCCAAATACCAGCAGGACAACGGGCTGTCGGATCGCGACGTGATGCCGGGTGTGACGCGCGCTTCGCTGGAAGAGCGGATGCTGGCCTTTGCGTCCGAGCGCCGGCTTGCCAACACCAACGGCCCGCAAGGCGGCGCCACGTTCGAGCGGCAGCTGTCCGACGGCCGCTGGCTGCAGGTCAATGAACTGAGGACCCGGGATGGCGGCATCGTCTCGGTCGGCTCCGACATCACCCAGATCAAGCTGCATCAGGAGAAGCTGGTCGACAGTGAGCGGCGGCTGATGGCGACGATCCACGATCTCAGCCTGGCGCGGCGGGCCGAAGAGGAACGATCGCGCGAACTCGTCGACCTCAACCGCAAATACATGAAGGAAACCGAGCGCGCCGAGGCGGCGAACCGGGCCAAATCCGAATTCCTGGCCAACATGTCGCATGAACTGCGCACGCCGCTGAACGCCATCATCGGCTTCTCCGAACTGATGGAACAGGGCCTGTTCGGTCCACTGGGGTCGTCGCGCTACGAGGAGTACGCCACCGACATCAACAGCAGCGGCAAATACCTGCTCGGCGTCATCAACGATATTCTCGACATGTCCAAGATCGAGGCCGGCCAGTTCTCGCTGGACCAGGAGCAGATCGACCTCGGTCCGCTGATCAGCGAGACGGTGCGCGTCGTCTCGCTGCAGGCTGCGCAAAAGGCGATCACCGTGGAAACACGCATCGCCAACGCGCTGAGCTTGTTCGCCGATCGCCGCGCGATCAAGCAGATCGTCATCAACCTCCTGTCCAACGCGGTGAAGTTCACCGGCCAGGGCGGCCACATATCGGTCAGGGCCCGCAACACATCCGGCGCCCTGGTGCTGACCATCGAGGACAATGGCTGCGGCATCCCGAAGGAAGCGCTCGGCAAGCTCGGCCGCCCCTTCGAACAGGTGCAGAACCAGTTCTCCAAGAACCATGCCGGATCAGGCCTTGGCCTTGCGATCTCACGCTCATTGGCCGAGCTCCAGGGCGGTGCGCTGAAGATCCGTTCGACCGAAGGTGTCGGCACGATCGTGTCGGTACGCATTCCGGTGAAGAAGGCGCCACCGGCGGTCAAGGCCGCCGCTTGAGCAGGCTCCGGGCGAGATCGCCGGAGCCTGGATCAAACGATCTTATTGGACGCTGTCGTCATTATCCGGTTGGCGGTGACGGCCAAAGCGATGGCCCTTCGGCAGTTCGCTCTTCTCGATCTTGCCGTCATTGTTCTTGTCGAGCATGGCGAACACCTTCTTCTGGCGGCTGGTGATATCATCCGTGGTCAGCGTGCCATCGCCCCTGGTGTCGTAGCGGGCGATGATGCGCCTGGCCATCCGCTCGAAGCGCGCCTTCTCCAGCGCGTCGGCAAGTTGGGCGACGGTCAGCTTGCCGCCATTGGCGGCGACGAGCTTCTTCAGACGCGCGTTCATGGCGTCGGAGAACTGGTCGAAGGTGATGGCGCCGTCTGAATCGCTCATCGCCTTGTCGAGGCGGGCCATCATGCCGTCGCGCATCTTCGCGCTGGCATTGTTTTCGGCATAGGCGGTGGTGCCGACGGCGCCGGCGAGTGCCGCGAAGGCAAGGGCAAGCTTGGTTGACTTTCTCATGGTCTTCTCCTGTTGCATCGTCACCCCCGATGCGGCCGGACAACCGATTCACGGTCATCCGGCACGAAGCAAAAGATCAAAATCCTTCCTGATCCTCTGCGACGTCTCCTTGAGGTGTGCTTCCAGCACACCGAAATCCGGCAGGTCGGTGACCGCCAGAAGCAAATCCGAAAGCCCCGGCGGAACGTCGTCGCGCTCGAACGGGCCGGTGAGGCACAACCTCGTCATCTGGGTCAGCGCCAGATAGAGCGCGAAGGCGGCAACAAGCTCCTGCCTGACGCCGGCATCGGCGAAGCCGGGCGCGAGGCGGGACAGGATCTCGGCCGTACCGGTGACACGCGGCCCGGCCTCGACCTGCCCGGTGATGACAGCCACCTGGGCGATGAATTCGAGATCGATCAGCCCGCCGCGGATCAGCTTGATGTCCCAGAGATCGCGCGCGGGCTTTTCCTTCTCGATCATGGCGCGCATGTCCGAAGCCTCGGTCCTGACCTTTGCCGCGTCGCGCGGCTGGCCAAGCACGGCCGCGACTTCCGCTTCGACCTCGGCGCACACGCCGGCATCGCCACCAATGGCACGCGCCCGCGACAGCGCCATGTGTTCCCAGGTCCAGGCCTCCTGGCGCTGGTATTTCTTGAAGGCATCGATGTGGGTGGCCACCGGCCCCTTGTTGCCGGAGGGCCGCAGCCGCAGGTCGAGTTCGTAGAGCACTCCCTCCGCTGTCGGCGCCGATACGGCCGAGATCAGCCGCTGCGTCATGCGGGTGTAATAGTGGGAAGGCGCCAGCGGCTTGTCGCCGTCGGAGTCCTCGGCGTCCGCGTCATGGTCGTAGAGCAGGATGAGGTCGACATCCGACCCCGCTGTCAATTCGCGGCTGCCGAGCTTGCCCATGCCGAGCAGCGAAACCACGCCGCCGGCAATCGTGCCGTGCCGCGCCGCGAATTCGGCCGTCACTGCTTGCAACGCCGCCCCGATGGTGAGATCGGCGAGATCGGAAAAAGCGCGGCCGGCGCGAGCCGGATCGATCGAACCGGCAAGCAGCCGCACGCCGATCAGGAATTTCTGCTCCGAGGCGAAGATGCGCAGCCGGTCGAGCACCTCCTCATAAGCCCTGTCGCCTTCAAGGAAGGCCGAAAGCCGCGCCGAAAGATAGGCGCGGTCAGGCAGTTCGGTGAGAAGAGCGGGGTCGAGCAAGCCATCGAACACATGCGGCCGGCGCGTGATGATCGCCGCTAGCCGGGGTGCCGCGCCCATGATCGTCGCCATCAGCTTGAGCAGCGCCGGATTGGATTGCAGCAGCGAGAACAGCTGGATGCCGGCCGGCAGGCCGGCAAGGAATTCGTCGAACCGGATCAAGGCTTCGTCCGCCCGGCGCGTCTGGCCGAAGGCCTTGAGCAGCGCCGGCGTCAACTCCGTCAGCCGCTCACGCGCCTCCGCGGACTGGGTGACGCGATAGCGGCCGAAATGCCAGCCGCGAATGACCCGGCAGATGTCGCTCGGCCGCTGGAAGCCGAGACCCTGCAAGGTCTGCAGCGTGTTGGGGTCATCGACATCGCCGGTGAAGACCAGATTGCCGATGCCCGCCGAAAGCTCCGGGGCTGTTTCGAACAGTGCCGCATAGTGGCGTTCGACCTGCTGCAGCGAGGCGCGGAACGCCCGGGAAAAGGCGGCCGCATCGGCAAAGCCCAGCATATGGGCGATCCGCTCCAGCCCTTCATCGTCCTCCGGCAGCGTGTGCGACTGCTCGTCCGCCACCATCTGCACGGCATGCTCGACGCGGCGCAGGAACCAGTATTGGCGGGCGAGTGCGTCACGCGCATCAGCGGTGATCCAGCCACGCGCGGCGAGCTGGCCGAGCATCGGCACGGTTTCGCGGCCGCGCAGTTCCGGGAAACGGCCGCCGGCGATGAGCTGCTGCGTCTGGACGAAAAACTCGATTTCGCGGATGCCGCCGCGGCCGAGCTTGACGTTGTGGCCCTTCACGGCGATCTCGCCATGGCCCTTGTGGGCGTGGATCTGGCGCTTGATCGAATGAACGTCGGCAATCGCCGCGTAGTCCATGTATTTGCGCCAGATATAGGGCTGCAACTCCTTGAGGAAGGCGGCTCCCGCGGCAAGATCGCCGGCCACCGGACGCGCCTTGATCATCGCCGCGCGTTCCCAGTTCTGGCCACGCGCTTCGTAATAGCGCAGAGCCGCTTCAACCGGGATCGCGAGCGGCGTCGAACCGGGATCGGGGCGAAGCCTGAGATCGGTGCGGAAGACATAGCCGTGCTCGGTACGGTCCTGCAGGATGCGCACCAAGCGGCGCGTCAGCCGCGAAAACAGCTCCGTGGCGTCGAGCGGGTCGACGACGGCCGGCGCTTCCGGATCGAAGAAGACGACAAGATCGATGTCGGAGGAGAAATTCAGCTCATGCGCGCCAAGCTTGCCCATGCCGAGCAGGATCCAGCCCGATTGCAGCGACGGATTGTCGAGATCCGGCAGTTTGAGCTTGCCCTGGCCATGCGCGTCACGCAGCAGGAAGTCGACGGCCGCACGCGTGCAGGCATCGGCAAGATCGCTTAGCCGCCGTACCGTCAGCGACGTTTCCGCCGCACCGGCAAGATCAGCCAGCGCGATCAGGAAATGCGCCTCGGCCTTGCACTGGCGCAGTTCCATCATCAGGCTGGATTCGGAAACCGTCTCGGCCAACGGCGCCTGTTCGATCGCGGCGGTGATCGCTTTCAGGCGTGCTTCGACCGGCTGGTCGAAAAGAGCATCCAGGATCTGCGGCCGGCGCCGCGCCGTGTCGCGCAGAAAGGGTGAGAGGTCGAAGACGGCGGCCAGGAAATCCTGGCCCTCCCCCTTGCCGGCCAGGAATTTGGCCAGCCGCGTCAACCCTTCCTCGCGTGCCACAGCATTGATTTCGGCCAGTTCCTGCCGCGATCGGCCGTCGTCGAGGGGGGCGAGCCCAAGGGCAGGCTTCAACTGCCAGTCCGTGACTATCCGCTTCGCAACCGCAGCCATCAGTGATCCTCCCGTGCAGGGAAACTCATGACCACGGATAGTCCCGGATTGCCAGGCAAGAGATCAAGCCGTCCATAGTGGAAGGTCATGACCGCCTTGGCGAGGCTGAGGCCCAGGCCGGAGCCCGGTTGAGAACGGCTCTTCTCCAGCCGAACGAAGCGTTCGGTCGCGCGGGCTCGATCGGCATCATCCGGAATGCCCTGGCCGTTGTCGGCGACACAGAGCCTGATTTCGCCATGGGTCCGCTCGAGCGTCACGCGAACCGCCGGCTTGGACGTGGAGTCCGTCGAATATTTGATCGCATTGTCGACGATGTTGGACAGCGCCTGGCCGATCAGCTCGCGGTTGCCGTCGACGAGAAAGGCACCATCCACTTCGGCCTCGAGCGAAACTCCGGCCTCTTCCGCCACCGGCTCGTAGAGCTCGGCAACATCACGCACGGCCGCCGCCAGATCGACCCGGTTGGTGTGTTCGGACGAATATCCTGCCTCCAGCCTGGAGATCATCAGGATGGCGTTGAAGGTCTTTATCAGCTGGTCGGACTCGGCGATGGTGCCTTCCAGCGCCTGGCGGTAATCGGCGGGCTTGTGCTTGCCGGAAAGTGTCGCTTCGGCGCGGTTGCGCAGGCGGGTCAGCGGCGTCTTCAAATCATGCGCGATGTTATCGGAAACCTGCTTGAGGCCTTCGTTGAGCGTGGCGATCCTGGCCAGCATGGAATTGAGGTTTTCCGAAAGCCGGTCGAACTCGTCGCCGGCTCCGGTCACCGGCAGCCGGCCCGAGAGATCGCCGCCCATGATGCGACGGCTGGCCTCCGACACGCTGTCGATGCGCTTCAGCGCGGCGCGCCCGACAAAGAACCAGATCAGCAGTCCGCCGAGCCCCATCATGCCAAGCGCCAGCGTCAGCGCGCGGCGGATCACGGCGCGAAAGCGCTCCGGTTCGCCAAGATCGCGGCCGACCAGCATGATCATCTGGTTCGGTAGCCGCAGCACCAGCGCAATGGCGTTGTGGCCCTTCTCGCCTTCGGCCTGCAGCGTGTTCTCGCCGGTCGAAGGCGGCGGCGTCTGATCTGATGTTCCGCTACGCAGGCGATCAAGCTCGCCTTCGCCGAAGCGCCTGTAGGAGAACGGCTCGGTCGTCCAACCTTCCGTGTCGATCACCCCCGGCTCGAGGCTCTGCACGTTGCCGGTCAGGATCTGGCCATTGGCATCGGCGATGAGATAGAGGTTGGCACCAGGCTGGCGGGAGCGGTTTTCGACCACGCGCACCAGCACGGGCAGGCCGCCGCGCTGATAGGCGCGGGCGAGGCCCAGCACTTCGTCGTTGATGGTCTCCTGCGTCTGCGCCGTCAGCATGCGCGCGGAAAGCGAGGTCATGTAGAAGACGAGCAGCACGGCGCAGAGCGCGAAGAGCAGAAGGTAGAGCGCCGAAAGCCGCGCTGCCGTCGTCTTCATGATGGCCGGCACGGAAAGAGCCATGCTGTCGCCTAGCCGCCCTTCAACATGTAGCCGGCGCCGCGAACCGTATGCAGGATCGGCTTGTCGAAGCCCTTTTCGATCTTGCCGCGCAGCCGCGAGACGTGGACGTCGATGACATTGGTCTGTGGATCGAAATGATAATCCCAGACATTTTCGAGCAGCATGGTGCGCGTCACCACCTGGCCGGCATGGCGCATCAGATATTCGAGCAGGCGGAACTCACGCGGCTGCAGCGTGATCTCGCGCGCCGCCCGGCGCACCGAATGCGACAGCCTGTCGAGTTCGAGGTCGCCAACCCGGTAGACGGTTTCGGCCTCCTTGGCGCTGGCGCGCCGGTTCAACACCTCGACGCGGGCCAGAAGTTCGGAAAACGCATAGGGCTTGGTCAGATAATCGTCGCCGCCGGCGCGCAGGCCGGTGACCCGGTCATCGACCTCGCCCAGTGCCGACAGGATCAGCACGGGCGTGGTGTTGCCCCGGGAGCGAAGACCGGCAATGACCGACAGGCCGTCGCGGCGCGGCATCATCCGGTCGATGACCATCACGTCATAATCGCCGGCATCGGCAAGGGCGAAACCGGTCTCGCCGTCGCCGGCGACATGGGCGGTATGACCAGCCTCGGCGAAGGCTTTCTGCAGATAATCGGCAGCCTCGCGATCGTCTTCTATGACGAGAATCTTCATAGGGCCGTTATACGCGATTTCGCTGGAAGGTTGAGTGGCAGACATCTGCATTTTAGCCTTTGCCAAAGCGCATCGCGATCAAGATGATCGAGGCCCCGCGCGGAAGAATCTTATTCTGTGATTGTCTTCATCCCGGACATGCCAGCTTCGGGGCATGATCCGGCAAATCATCACATCCTCTCGGCCCAGGCCCGAGGCAACGTCTTTGGTTAGCTTTCAAAATGTGCGGCAGCGGGCGATGGGAGGCCCGCTGCCGCTGGAGGAGAGCACGATGACTGACTAACGTACCCGGCTCCATGCTTTCCCATGCGGCGGCTCGGGGGTGTTTGATACCGCCGCACCGGAAAAGTCGTTGTCAGCCCTTGGCAACGGGCAGCGCGACGAACCGGTTGTTGTTGTCGCGGGTGATCTGCATCAGCACCGCCTTGCGGCCGGACTTCACCGCATCGGTCATCGCCTTCGTGACATCCTCGGTGCCAGTCACTTCGTTCGAATTGACCGCGGTGATGATGTCTCCCGGCTGGATGCCGCGGTCGGCGGCAGCGCTGTCGGGATCGACATCGGTCACCACAAGACCCTTGCCGTTTTCGGACTTGGTGACGGTGAGGCCGAGATCGGCCAGCGTGTCAGGCTTTGCCGGAGCGGCGGGCTGCTGCTGCTGGTCGTTCGAGGCCTGCTTGTCGCTGGCCGGCAGCTTGCCGAGATCGACCTTGATCGTCTGGCTCTTGCCGTCGCGCCAGACGGTGACGTCAACCGACTTGCCGGGCGAATAGGCGCCGATCAGGCGGGCGAGTTCCTTCGGCGAGGCAACATCCTTGCCCTCGACCTGGGTGATGACGTCGCCAGCCGTGATGCCGGCCTTCTTGCCGGGGCCATCGTCCTGGGCGCTCGACACCAACGCGCCATTGTTGGACTTCAGACCGAGCGATTCGGCGATGTCGGAGGTCACCGGCTGGATTTCGACGCCGAGCCAGCCGCGCTGTACCGCGCCGTTCTTCATCAGGTCCTCGACAACCTGCTTGGCGGTCGAGGCAGGAATGTCGAAGGCGATGCCGACGCTGCCGCCCGAGGGCGAGAAGATCGCCGTGTTGATGCCGACGACCTGGCCATTGAGGTTGAAGGTCGGGCCGCCCGAATTGCCCCGGTTGACCGAGGCGTCGATCTGGAGGAAATCGTCATAAGGGCCGGCGCCGATATCACGGCCACGCGCCGACACGATGCCGGCGGTGACGGTGCCGCCGAGGCCGAACGGGTTGCCTACGGCCACGACCCAGTCGCCGACGCGAACCTTGGAATCGTCAGCGAAGTCGACATAGGTGAACTTGCCGCCGCCTTCAACCTTGAGCACGGCGAGATCGGTGCGCGGATCGGTGCCGACCAGCTTGGCGTCGAGTTCCTTGCCGTCATTGGTCACCACGGTGAAGGCGGTGCCCTCTTCGACGACGTGGTTGTTGGTGACGAGGTAGCCGTCCTCGGAGATGAAGAAGCCGGAGCCCTGCGCCACCGGGCGCGGTTGGTCGTTGCTGCGGTCGCGGTGACCGAAGCGGCGGTGGCCTTCATCGTTCTGGCCGCCTTGATCGCCAAAGCCGCGGAATTCCTTGAAGAAGCGGCGCAGTTGCGGATTGTTGGGAAGGTTGTCGAAGCCGTCCTGGCCATCGGAGCCATCATCGGCGGTCGGCTGGATCTTGGCCTTGACCTTGACGCTGACCACGGCGGGCGAAACGCGCTCGACGACATCGGCGAAGCCTTGCACCTGCGGCGCCTCGACGCGTACGGCATCGGCCAGAACGGGGCTGGTTCCGCTGGTCAGCGCGCCAACGCCGATCATGCCGGCAACGGCGACGGAAGCGGCGGCGGCCAGGAGACGCTTGCGGGTGCGGGAATATGAATTGGGGGCAATATTCATGGGGTCTCGTATCCTCTTTCAAAGGGACGCTGCTTGATCGGCATCCTCGGGGAGAGAGAATTAGAGCGGCGCACATTACAGCGCCATTTCCGACACATGAAACTTTGGTAATGTTGGCGGGGCGGTCGTGGCCGTCAGTCGCGGTGCAGGATGGCGTCCAATGCCGCCTGTTCATCGGCGGACAGGGTCTTCGTCGCCAAGGTCCGGCGCGAGCGCGCGGTCAGCACTATGAATACGCCGCCGACCAGCAGCAACAGCACTGGCGTGCCCCAAAGCAGCGCGTTGCGCAGGTCGAAGCGCGGCTTGAGCAGCACGAATTCGCCATAGCGCGAAACGACATAATCCATGACCTGCTGGTCGGTGTCGCCGGCGACGAGGCGCTGGCGCACCAGGATGCGCAGGTCGCGGGCGAGGTCGGCATCGGATTCGTCGATCGACTGATTCTGGCAGACCATGCAGCGCAGGCCTTCCGACAGCGCCCGCGCCCGCGCCTCGAGCGCCGGATCGGCCAGCATCTCGTCGGGCTTCACCGCCAGCGCCGTGCCGGCAAAGCCGAGCGCCAGCATCAGGACAAGTAGCACGGCGCAGAACTTTGCCTTCATGGCAGGACCGCTGGCGCCTCGGCCTGCTTGCGCCGGCGCGAGGGCGCGCCGACACGCAGGCGCCTGTCCATCAGCGACATGGCAGCACCCGCCATCATCACCAGTCCGCCGCCCCAGATCAGCGTCACCAGCGGCTTCCACCACAGGCGCACCACGACCGAGCCGTCCTTGGCTTCGTCGCCAAGCGAGATGTAGAGCTGGGAAAGACCGAGGGTCTTGATGCCGGACTCCGTCGTCGTCGTCTGCCGCACCGGATAGAAACGCTTGGCCGAACTGATTTCACCGACAGGACTGCCGCCGACACCGATCAGTTCGAAGCGGCCACGGTCCTCGCTGTAGTTTGGCCCTTGCGCCGGATAAAGCCCGACGAAACGCAGCGTATGGCCTGACAGTTCCACCGTCTCGCCAGCACGCATGGTGAGGATCTTCTCGGTGCCGAAGGAGAGCGTGGCGACGATGCCGAGCAAGGTCAGGCCGAGGCCGAGATGCGCCAATGCCGTGCCGAAGACCGAGCGCGGCAGGCCGGCAAAGCGCCTGAACATGACGGCCGGTGCAACCGATCCGACGCCTGACTTGACGGCGAGGTCGGTGAGCGCACCGGCGACCAGCCAGACCGCAAGGCCGATGCCGAGGGCGGCGAACACCGACGCGCCGTCGATAAACAGGCCCGTGACAAGCATTGCCGCCAGCGCCGTGGCGAATGCCGCCATCAGGCGCTGCGACGCGGCGATGATGTCGCCGCGCTTCCAGGCCAGCAGCGGGCCGAACGGTACGAGGACCAGAAGCGGCAGCATCAAGGGGCCGAAAGTCAGGTCGAAGAACGGCGCCCCGACCGAGATCTTGTCGCCGGTGAGCGCCTCCAGCGCCAGCGGATAGAGCGTGCCGACGAGCACCGTGGCGGTTGCCGTGGTCAGGAACAGATTGTTGAGGACGAGCGCCCCTTCGCGCGAGATCGGATGGAACAGGCCGCCGGCCGTCAATCGCGAGGCGCGCAGCGCAAACAGCGCCAGTGAGCCGCCGATGAACAGCGTCAGGATGCAAAGGATGAAGACGCCGCGCGCCGGATCGGTGGCAAAGGCATGCACCGAGGTGAGCACGCCCGAGCGCACCAGGAAAGTGCCGAGCAGCGACAGCGAGAAGGTGAGGATGGCGAGCAGCAGCGTCCAGATCTTCAGCGCCGAGCGCTTTTCCATGACGATGGCCGAATGCAGCAGCGCGGTGCCCGCCAGCCACGGCATGAAGGAGGCGTTCTCGACCGGATCCCAGAACCAGAAGCCACCCCAGCCAAGCTCGTAATAGGCCCAGTACGACCCCATGGCGATGCCGCCGGTCAGGAACATCCAGGCGACCAGCGTCCATGGCCGCACCCAGCGCGCCCAGGAGGCGTCGATACGCCCCTCGATCAGGGCGGCGACCGAGAAGGAAAAGCAGATGGAGAAGCCGACATAGCCGAGATAGAGCAGTGGCGGATGAATGGCGAGGCCGAGATCCTGCAGGACCGGGTTGAGGTCGCGACCCTCGATCGGCGCCGGATTGAGCCGGATGAAAGGATTGGACGTCGCCAGGATGAACAGGAAGAAGGCAGCGCCGATAGCGCCCTGCACGGCCAGCACATTGGCTCGCAATGTCGCCGGCAGGTTGGAGCCGAAAGCGGCGACAAGCGCGCCAAAGAAGGTCAAGATCAGCACCCAGAGCAGCATCGAGCCTTCGTGATTGCCCCAGGTTCCGGTGATCTTGTAGATCATCGGCTGCAGCGAATGCGAGTTTTCCCAGACGCTCGCCACGGAGAAATCGGAGTTCGCGTAGGCGCTCGCCAGCGCGACAAAGGACAGCGCCGTCAGCGCGAAGCCAGTCGCCGCCACAGGACCGCCGACAGCCATCAGGCGCTGGTTGTTGAGGCGCGCGCCGAATAGCGGCACGATCGTCTGCACCAGCGAAAGCGCGAACGCCAGGACCAGGGCGAAATGTCCGGTTTCAACCATGCCCCTCACTCACTCTTGCTCTCCTGCCAGACACCCTTGGCCTTCAGCCCGTCGGCCACTTCCTTGGGCATGTAGCGCTCATCATGCTTGGCAAGCACGCTGTCGGCAACAAAGACGCCGTCCGGGCCGAAACTGCCCTCGGTGATGACGCCCTGCTCCTCGCGGAAGAGGTCGGGCAGGATGCCGGTATAGGTGACCTTGACCGATTTGTGCGTGTCGGTGACCGAAAAGCCGACCGTCGCGCCCTGCCCGCGCTGGATGGTGCCTTTTTCGACCAGACCTCCGAGCCTGATGCGCTGGCCGGGCTGGACACTCGCCGTGGTGAGGTCGGCCGGCATGTAGAAATAGGAGGCCTTCTGGCCAAGCGCGTAGAAGGTCAGCCCGGTGGCGGCGCCCAGGAAAGCCAACCCGCCTGCTATGACCGACAATCGCTTCTGCTTGCGTGTCATGACACGTTCTACTCCGTCGCCGTCAGGCCGAGCGAGGCGGCAAGGGCGGTGAATTTCTTGGCCTCGTCGCTGCCGGCGCCAAAGACGGCAATGGCGCGACCGAGCGCCTCGCGCGCCTGATCGGCCTTGCCCAGCACGACATAGGAACGAACGAGCCTCATCCATCCTTCCGGGTCACGCGGATTTTGCCGCAGTTTTTCGTCGAGGCCGGCGACCATCGTGTTGATCATGGCTTCGCGATCCTGCGGCGACAGGGAAGACGCGGCATCGACATCCGAGGCATCTGGACCCTTCGCGGCGGCACCGGAAGCGACTTCGGGGCTGGCGGATTTGGCCAGCGCCTGCTCGACAGCACTGCGCCATGGCGAATCCGGCGGCAAAGTGCCCAGCATCGCCTGCCAGGCCGTCGTCGCCTCCTTGTTGCGTCCCTCCTGCGCCAAAGCCATCGCCAGGTAGAAGCTGGCTTTCGCATTGGCCGGATCGAGCTTCAGCGCCGCCTCGAAGGCATCCTGGGCATCGGCCGAGACGATGCCGCCTGCCGCGCCGGCGATTGCCTCGCCGAGGCCGGCCTGGCGAACAGCGCTGTCGCCGTCGAGGCGGATGGCATTGCGGTACGCCGCGACCGCGTCGGAGAACCGCTGCATGCGCAAATAGACCGGGGCCAGCACGTCCCATCCCCTGCCGTCGGAAGGGTTGGCGGCGAGATGGGCCTCGGCCCGTGCCACCAATTCGTCGACCGAACTGTCGGCCGGATTCTTGGCCAGCCTTGCGCTAAGCGGCTGTGCCGGCAGGTCAGGCGAGCCGATCTGGCTGTAAACGCCCCAGCTGACCAGCGGCACCGCCAGCACGGCGACGGTCGCGACAAGCCGTACCGTGACCGAGGCCTGCCCGGCCGATGCCTGGCCGGCCGTATCGGCATTGTCGAGGCGAAGGATGCGGCGCGCGATTTCGGCGCGCGCCTCGGCTGCTTCCGCCGGCTGGATCAAGCCGCGCCCGGCGTCGCGGTCAAGCTCGGACAGTTGATCGCGATAGACTTCCAGATCGTGATCGCCGCTCGACGACGCGCGCTTGGCTCCCGCGGCCAGCGGCAGCAGCACCGCCAGGCTCGCGCCCAGCGTCAGTATTGCGGCTATGACCCAGAACAGCATGGTTCTTCCAATAACGACAGAGCCCTGCCCTGCCAACTCAGGCATCCTGCGACGCTTTGACGGTCAAAGCGCCTGACGTCCTTGATCGACATCAACCGGCCGGATTCCAACCGGAGCCGGCCTGATCCTTGTTTGTGCATGTCGTTGTCCCAAAACCGCGCGTACGTTTGGGCGACATGCAGATGTCAGGTCAGCGGCGTCCAGCTGCCATCGGCATTGCGGCAAGCGGTTCCGCGCGCCGTCACCCCCGCGCCGCCTGTGAACACCGTCTGCGTGTACTGGCGGCAGTCCTGCGAACCGACGCGATAGGGCTGGGCCGGAACCACCTCGCCATAGTGCGAAGCCTGATCGCCCTTCCATGCCACCTTCTGACCGCTCGTCGTATATTCGAGCGCCTTGTACTCGGCCTCGAGCGCGCTGCGCTTCTCGGCGTCACTGAGGCCATTGCCGATCGAACCGCCGATGAGGCCGCCGTCCATCGCGGAAATGATCGACTTGGTGACCTTGCCGCTTGTCGGAGGCGTCGAGGCCGGTGTCGGCGTCACGGTTGGGCCCTTGCCGCTCAAGGTGGTGCAGCCGGAGACGGCCAGCAATGCGGAAACAAGCGCGACGCGAATCTTCATGCCAACAACCGGTTTTCTTGAGTTGGAGCCTGCCATGGATGCGCCGGGGGCCGCGTCATCGGAGAAGTAGGCGTGGCCATAGTATTGATATTTGTCGGAAATTTGGCCGCTGCCGGCGAGTTCAGGAGCATTCGGCATTGCTCCGGGATCAATCGATATGCCGCCATAACCAACGCCTTCCATCGCTGTCGGTTGGTCCGGGAAAGCGTCACTGAAGGCTCCGCAAGCGCACCACTGCCTTCAATCCACCCAGGCCGGACCGTTCGAGCGCGAGAACGCCTCCATACTCGTTGACGAGGTCGGCGACAATGGCAAGTCCCAGACCTGTTCCCGGTTTTGTCTCATCCAGGCGCCTTCCGCGCTTCAGCGCGTCGCGCGCCTTGTCCTCGGGAATGCCAGGACCGTCGTCGTCGATGCTGATCTCGAACAGATTGTCGTCCTTGCCGGCCAACGGCGCCACCGTGACCGAGACCGCGCTTTTTGCCCACTTCATCGCGTTTTCGAGAAGGTTGCCGAGCAGCTCCTCGAGGTCCTCGCGCTCGCCGGCAAAGACGATCTCGGTGGCCGGCAGCGACAGCGACAGGCTGGTCTGCGGGTTGAGCTTCTGCAGCACCCGCACCATGCGCTGCACCAGCGGCGTCACCGGCGTGCGGTAGACGACGCTGTCGCGCTGCGCCGCGACGCGGGCGCGCTGCAGATAATGGTCGACCTGCTTCTGCATCGAGGCGGCCTGCTCGGCGATCAATTGTCCCTTGGCGCCGCCAAGCGCCCGGCCTTCGTTGAGCAGCACCGCAAGCGGCGTCTTCAACGAATGGGCGAGATTGCCGACCTGGGTTCGCGAGCGCTCGACGATGCGTTTGTTGTTTTCGATCAACGCGTTGGTTTCGTTGGCTAACGGCTCGATCTCGGCCGGGAAGCGACCGTCGAGTCGCTGCGCGGTACCTTCGCGCACCATGGCAAGAGCGTTGCGCACCCGGCGCAGCGGCTGCAGGCCGAGCAGGATGGCAATGGCGTTGATGGCGATCATGCCGACGCCGAACAGGCTGAGATAGGTCAGCAGGCGGCGCTGGAAGGTGGCGATTTCCTGTTCGAGTTCGCTCTGGTTGCCCATCACGCGAAAACGCGCGGCGCGGTTCTTGGCGTCGAGCACGAATTCGCTCTCGAACACTTCGAGCTGCTCGCCGTCTATGCCTTCGGCCGAATAGCTGCGCTGGAAGCTGGCATTGAAGGGCACCTCGGCGACGCTTGGCGACGGGATCTTGCTCGTCATCGACGACGAATGAAGGTCGCCATGCACGCCTTCCGAGGCAGGCTCGACCGACCAGTACCAACCGGACTTTGGCTCGGAGAAACGGAGGTCGCCGAGGTCCGGGGCGCCGGTGAGCGCACCCGTGTCGGAAATGCCGATGGAGCCGATCAGGTTGAACAGATGCGCCGAAAGCAGGCTGTCGAAGCCGCGCTCGCTGGCCTGGCGGTAGAGCGTGGTGATCAGGGTGAAAATGACGACAAGGGTCAGGATCGCCCACACCGTGGAAAAGGCGATCACACGGAACGTCAGCGAACGCGGCCACAAACGCAGCGAAAGCGGCGTCCTTGCGGTTGGTTTGAGCGGTTCCGAGTTACGCCTCCGGCTCGCGCATGCGGTAGCCCATGCCACGCACGGTTTCGATCATGTCGATGCCCATCTTCTTGCGCAGCCGCCCGACAAACACCTCGATGGTGTTGGAATCGCGGTCGAAATCCTGGTCATAGAGATGCTCGACCAGTTCGGTGCGCGAGACGACCTCGCCCATATGGTGCATCAGATAGGCTAGCAGGCGGAATTCATGCGAGGTCAGCTTCAGCGGCACGCCGTCGACATCGGCCTTCGAGGCCTTGGTGTCGAGGCGCAGCGGCCCGCAGGTGAGTTCCGACGAGGCATGGCCGGCCGCGCGGCGGATCAGCGCCCTGAGCCGCGCCAGCACCTCCTCGATGTGGAACGGCTTGGTGACATAGTCGTCCGCGCCGGCATCGATGCCCGAGACCTTGTCGCTCCAGCGGTCGCGCGCGGTCAGGATCAGCACCGGCATCTTGCGGCCACCACGGCGCCAGCGCTCGACCACGCTGATGCCGTCCATCTGCGGCAGGCCGATGTCGAGCACGACGGCGTCGTAAGGTTCGGTGTCGCCGAGGAAATGGCCTTCCTCACCGTCGAAGGCGCGGTCGACGACATAGCCGGCGTCGACCAGCGCGTCCGCTATCTGCCGGTTGAGATCCTTGTCATCCTCGACGACGAGTACGCGCATGCGGAGATCGATACCTTTTGAAGAACTTGTTCAGATATAGGCCGATTCCGGCGGCCTGGGAAACGTGGCCTTGCAAGATGGAAGATTGGGTCAGTTCTGCGGAACGACGATCTCGGAACGGCGCGGACGCTGACCGTCCTTGCCAGGTACCAGCACGACGATGACGCAGACCGGCTGGCCACCGCGTGTCGACTGCGAGGCCTTGGCCAGCGTCCCGCCATTCTGTTCGGCCACCTGCTGGCCGATCGCGTAGCAGTCGGACGCGGCCAGGACGATCGGGCTGGACTGGTCGGGCGCGACCACCGGCATCGCCATCGCCTGCGACGCCAACAGCCCGGCGGCGCAGAGCGCCAGGGTCGCGGTTCGAAAGTGGGAGCGAAGCGTTTTCATGGTCGGCGTTGTAACGCATCGGTGCTGAACGTGAAATGAACGGTGATCGATGCGAAAAACATGTCCGCTACCCCTGAAACGCAAGACGACCGACCGTGATTTCGACGCCCCAACCCGACGAAATCCCGCAGACGCCAGTCTAGACTCCGTTTCGACCGGATTGAAAGCGTATCAGGCATTTTCCTGCGTCAGCGCGCGAAACCGCAGCAGCCCGTGATGCACGAGGAGATCCTCGTCGTAACGGGCCTCGCTGAATTCAAGCGACAACCGCGTCTTGCCGCGCCGGCCGACCACCAGTGCGGCGTTGGCAAGGCGGGCCTTGATGGCGGCCATGATGGCAAGGGTTTCATCCTCACCATGGGCTTTCGACCAGACATGCAGCGTAATCAACTGATCGTCGTCGTTCTCGGCGCCGGTGTCCCAGTCAAAGGCGCTGGTCTGACCAAAAGTCACATAGGGAAAAGCGGCATTTTCCGTCGCACGCTCGAGCAGTCCGGCGCCACCGAGCAGCGCGGACAGCGACTTGTCGCTTTTGAGCCTTAGAAAAAGTGCCTGCAGCAAATCGCCGGGCGCGGTCATTTGTCGTCCCCCCTCGCCTGTCATGCCTTGTGCAAGCGGTTCGTCATACTGGCAAATTCACGCGCGGCGTACCCGCTCGTCAAGCCTGCGCCATATCGCATGATTCGCCTCGGCGCGATGATGAACGCCGAGGATCCCGAAAATACGCCTCTGTTGTGAACAGATTGCCATGCCGGACAACCTTGGAGAGCCGATCCGTTCAGCCGGCCGCATCTCGGTGCGGTTTGTCTAGTGCCCGGCACGCTGCCTGGTGATCACACTGCGCACCGCCAGAACCAGCACCGTGATGATGATCAGGATCACCGAAAGGGCGGCGATCGCCGGGTCGATGTTGTCGCGCAGGCCCATCCACATAAGGCGCGGCAGTGTGATGGCGTTGACCGAGGTGATGAACAGCGTGACGCCGATTTCTTCCCAGGAAAGCACGAAGGACAACAGTGCTGCTGTAACGATGCCGAACTTGATGTTTGGCATAATGACTCGCGTGGCGCGCTCCCACACAGTTGCGCCGAGCCCCCTCGCCGCAAGGTCGATGCGGCGGTCGAGCTGGCTGAGCGAGACCAGGATCAGCACCGTGGCGAAAGGCACCGTCATGACCGAATGCGCCATGGCCACACCGAGCCAGGTATCGTAGCCGAAGAACGAGCTGAAGCCGGAGATCGAGGTCAGCAGGAAGTAGAGCGTGATCGCCGAGACCACCGGCGGCACCACCATCGGCAGCAGCACGAAGCCAACGAGGGCTGCGGTGAAACGCGGCTGGAACATCCACACGCCAAGGCTGAAACAAAGCGCCAGCATCGTGGAAATCGCGCTGCTGACGACGCCGATGCGGATCGACAGCAGGATCGACTGCAGCCAGCGCGGATCCTCGACCAGCGAGCGATAGTGGCGCAGCGACAGTTCGCCGGACGGCATCGCCAGCATGCGGCTCGGCGTCAGCGACACCGGGATGACGGCGAGCAGCGGCATCAGCAGGAACAGCGCCACAAGCGCGGCGAGGATCAGCGAGACGGGACCGGGGCGATAGGTCGGCATCAGATCAACTGCTTCGGTTTGACGTAGCGGAACAGCAACGCCATCAGCGCGCCGACGAACAGCACAAGCACCACGCTGATCGCAGCCCCCAGCCCCCAATCCGGGCTTTGGAAGATCCTGAGATAGATCAGTTCGGCGATCATCACGCTGCGGCCGCCGCCGAGGATCGCCGGCGTGACGAAGAAGCCGAGCGAGAAGACGAACACGATCAGCGCCGAGCCGATAATGCCGGAGCGTGTCATCGGCACGAACACTGTCCAGAAGGTGCGCATGCGGCTGGAGCCAAGCCCGCGCGCCGCAAGCAGCACGCGGTCGTCGAGACTGCGCATGGCGGACGCCAGCGGAAAGACCGCGAAAGGAATGAGGAAATGCGTCATGCCGACGACGACGCCGAACTCGTTGCGCACCAGGGTCAGCGGCTCGGAGATGAAACCGATCGATTGCAGCCAGGTGTTGATCAGGCCGCGATTGGACAAAAGCGCCACCCAGCCGAAGGCCCGCGTCAGCACCGAGATCCAGAATGGCACCAGGATGCAGAACTCGGCGACGAGGCGCTGCGCCGGGCTGCCGCGCACCCAGACGACCGTGATGGCATAGGCGGCGGCGACCGACACAACCGTGACGATGGCCGCGATGCGCAGCGTGCGGATGAACACCGACTGAACCAGATCGTCGGTGAGCAACGCCTGGTATTGGCCAAGCCCCGGCGTCGGCAGGGTAAAACTCCACTTCACCACGCCGAGAAACGGCCAGGCATAGGCCAGCACAAGGAACAGGAGCAGCGGCGCCATCAACAGCGCCGCGCCCATCCTGTCGGAGAGAACGCCTCTCATCTCAGATCAGCATCCCGCCTCAGGCGGAGATGATCTTGGTGTATTCGTCGAGCGCCGCGCCGTAGTTCTTGGCGTACCAATCCATGTCGAGCGCGATCTGCTTCTTCATGTTTTCGGGATCGACCGGGTTGATGCGCTTCTTGTCGGCCGGGATCAGCGCATCGGCCGCCGGGTTGGCCGGGCCTTGGCCGAGCTTGTCGAACATGACGAGCTGCTTTTGCGGATCCTGCGCGCTGGCGATGAACTTCATCGCCGCGTCCTTGCCGCCGGGATTGTTCTTGAGCACGGCCAGCGCGCCGGGCGAGATCAGGCCCTGGTCCCAGATGAACTTGATCTTGCCGCCGGAATCCTGCTCGATCAGCGAGGCGCGGGTCGACCAGACGATGGCCATCGAGGCTTCGCCGTTGAGCAGCACGCTCTGGCTCTCGGCGCCGCCGCCCCAGTAGGCGACGACGTTTTCCTTGAAGGCGGCGATCTTGTCATGCGCCCGCTTCAGGTCGAGCGGATAGAGCGATGCCGGCGCGATGCCGTCTGCCAAAAGCGCCGCTTCCCAGCTCGACACACCCCATTTGTAGAGCGAGCGCTTGCCGGGGAACTTCTTCACGTCGAAGAAGTCGGCCATGCCGGTCGGGGCATTGCTGCCGTATTTCTCGGAATCATAGGCGATGACATAGGAGAAGAAGTAGGTCGAGGCGGCATATTCCCAGCCGAAGCCGGGACGCATCTTCGTCTTGTCGACGATCTTGTAGTCGATCGGCTCGAGCGCGCCCTGGGCGCCGAGCGTGATCGCCGAGAACGGATCGACGTCGACCAGATCCCAGGTCGGCGCGCCGCTCTTGAACTGCGCCGAAATGGCGCCTTCGGTCGGGCCCGAGCCGTCCATCTTGACGGTGATGCCGGTGTCCTTGGTGAAAGCCTGGCCATAGGCTGCATCATAGGCGGTGATGGCGTCGCCGCCCCAATTGACCAGCACCAGTTCCTTGGCCGCAGCAAGGGCACCGGTCGAGCGGAGCAGCATCGGCGCGCCGGCGAGCACGAGGGCTGCCAGTTGCGTGAACTGGCGGCGCGAGATCTCGCCGCGTCTGGTCCTTTCGGACAGCGTTTCGATGGCGTGTTTCTTGGTGTCGTTCATGTCAGTTCCCCTTTGTTTTCGTTGATTTCAGCCCGGAAGCCGGTGCGGCGTATCAAGCCGCGCCGGCGCTCATTGTCCTCCGTCCGGAAGGAGGAAACCCTTTTCCGCCGGCCAGGTCAGCCAGACCGAATTGCCTTTGCTGAGCGCTGCGGCGGCAACCTCGTTCGGCACCGAGACGGTCACCTTCGCGCCTTGCCGTGTGGTCAGATCGAGCTTGGTCGCCGCACCCAGATAGGTCGAAGCAGTGGCGGTCGCGGCAATGCCGTTTTCGCCGACGGCCGCTTCGCGCGCGATCGACATGTGTTCGGGCCGGATCGCCAGGATGGCGTCGCCCCGAACCTTCTCGGCCTTGCAGTGCATATTGACCGCGCGGTCCTCGCAAAGACCCGTCGAGCCATTGTCGGCGGGCTTGACCCCCTTCAGCGGCAGCATGTTGATCTCGCCGAGGAATTCGGCGACGAAGCGGTTGTCCGGCCGGTCGTAGACTTCGTCCGGCGCGCCGACCTGCAGCAATTTGCCGTGGTTGAAGATGGCGACGCGCGAGGACAGCGCCAGGGCCTCGCTCTGGTCGTGGGTGACGAAGACGAAAGTGGTGCCGGTTTCCTGGTGCAGGCGCTTCATCTCGGCCTGCATCTGGCCGCGCAGGCTCTTGTCCAGCGCCGAGAACGGCTCGTCGAGCAGAAGCACGCCCGGTTCGAACACCAATGCGCGCGCCAGCGCGACACGCTGCTGCTGGCCGCCGGAGAGCTGCGAGGGCAGTTTCTTCTCATGGCCGACCAGACCGACGCGCTCGATCATCTCGCCGACGCGCTTCTTGATGTCGGCGGCCGATTTCTTGCGCACCTTGAGCGGGAAAGCGATGTTGGCCTCGACGCTCATATGCGGGAACAGCGCATAGCCCTGGAACACCATGCCGGCGGCGCGCTGCTCGGCCGGGCGGTCGGTGATGTCGGTGCCGTCGCTGAAAAGCTTGCCTTCGGTCGGCTGCACGAAGCCGGCCAGGATCATCAGGAAGGTGGTCTTGCCCGATCCGGAGGGGCCGAGCAGCGTCAGGAACTCGCCGCGGCCGATATTGAGCGACAGATTGTCCAACGCACGGAACGAGCCGAAGCTCTTGCCGATTCCAATTGCCTTGATCTCTGCGGCCCGGCCGGGTTGCTGCATCCTGCCTCTTCCTCAGTCCTGGCTGAAATCGTAGGCAGGCTGGCGGCTCACCGCAACCGAATAGTTTTCGCCTGATCGGCAAATTTGATTCACGTCTGGGCGTTGGGACGCGTCCAATCTTCCCATCCAGGGGCGATTAGAGTCGGCTCTCCGAGAGCTTCGCCCTGAGCCAGTCGCTGAAGGCGTTGAGCACGGGATGACCGGCCTTGGCGTGCTCGAAGACCAGGAAATAGGAGCGTGGCGACGGCACGGAAGCTTCAAACGGCTTGACCAGCCGGCCTTCGCTCAGCGCCCGGCGGCCGGTCAGCTCATCGCCCATTGCAATCCCCTGGCCGGCGACCGCCGCCGAGAAGACGAGGTTCATGTCGGAAAAGAAGATGCCGCCTTCGGTATCCGGGTTCTCCACCTTGGACAGCGCCAGCCAGCGCGCCCAGTCCTCGGTGTCGGAGAGATGCAGCAGGTTGGCGCGCAGCACGTCCGCCGGCTTGGAAAAGCCGCCGACCTTGTTGAGCAATGTCGGGCTGCAGAGCGGCGTGAAGTGGACTTCGCAGAGCAGCTCCACCACCCGGTTCGGCCAGTTGCCGACGCCGAAGGCGATGAAGGCGTCGGCGTCCGGATTCGAGACGTCATCGAGCCGACGCGGCGTCAGCACCGAGAGCGCCACGTCAGGGTACATCTGCTGGAACTCGCCGATATGGGTGCACAGGAACATGGAGGCGAAGCCGGGCGGGCACGAAATGGCGAAGGAGCCGCCGACGCCGGCGCCGTTCGTCTGCGCTCCCGCATCACCGAGCACGGTCAGCGCCTTCCTGACATCGGCTGCGTAGCGCTGGCCGCGCGGCGTCAGCGCCACCCCCTTGCCGATGCGCTGCAGCAGATCGAAGCCGAGATCGCGTTCCAAAAGCCGCAGCTGGTGGCTCACCGCGCTGCGGGTGAGGTGCAGTTCGTCGGCGGCACGCCAGACGCTGCCGTGGCGGGCGAAACTGTCGAGGGCGCGCAGCGCCTGTGTGGATGGAATTCTCAAGAGGTGAACCGAATTTGCATGAACCGGGAAAACATATCACTTTTTGGCGAGCCGCTTCACTGCTTTCTTTGATGCATGGACAAACCGGTGACGACATCGGCGCAAGAGACCGCCCTTGCCTGCCTCGACGGCATCCAGCCGCTGCTGTCGGCCTGGACGCGCACCATCTTCGATTTCGGTGAGACCGCCTGGCGCGAATACCAGTCGGCCGCCTGGTATGTGGAGCGACTGAAGCGAGAAGGCTTTACCGTCGAGGAAGGTTCCGGCGGCATGCCGACCGCCTTCTGCGCCCATTGGACGAATGGCGCCGGCCCGACGGTCGGTATGTATGCCGAATACGATGCCGTGCCGGGCAACTGCCAGGACGCTGTCACCGTGAAGCAGCCGCGGCCCGGCCTTGGCGTCGAGGCCGGCGGCCACACCGATCCGCATTCGGGGCTCGGCATGGCAAGCCTCGGCGGCCTGCTTGCCGCCAAGGCGGCGATGCAGCACCACGGCATTCCAGGCACGCTGCGCTTTACCGGCGAACCAGCTGAAAAGGTGCGCGGCTCGAAGCCGATCCATGCCGCGAAGGGGTATTATGACGGCCTTGCCGGCATGATCTCCTTCCATCCCTTCTACATGTTGCCGCTTTGCAACACGGCGCGCTGGGACACGCATTGCGGTGCCGCATACGCCATGATCTACCGCTTTGTGTGCGACGAACCCGAAAGCTGGGTTCGCGCAGGCGATGGCGCGCCGATCCCGCAGGCGCATTCGGCGGTCCGCGCGCCCGGCGCCAACGACGCGCTGATGACGATGTACATGGCCTCCAAGGCGCTGCGCGATTCCATGCTGCCGCATCAGGGCGGCTGGTCGATCAGCGAGGCGATCCTGACGGCGGGCCAGGCGACCGCCGACAATCTGCCGGCGGGGCTGGCGGAGATCCAGTACATGATCCGCGTGCCGACGCTTCGTATGGCCGAGCAGGTGACGGCCGTGCTCGACCGCAATGCGGCGGCCGCCGCTGCGATCAGCGGCTGCCGATACGAGCGCCACTGGGTGTCGAAATCACGGCCCGGGCTGGCCAATCACGCCATGGCCGAGATTGCCTATGAGGCGCTGTCGACGGTCGGGCCGCCGCGCTGGGACGAGGCCGCCAGGGCGATCGGGCGCGAAATCCAGGTCAATGCCGGTGGTACCGCGACCGAGAACCCGTTCATCGATGAGTTGGAGCGGCTGATTTCCCCACAGGACGCCGAAGCGATCCTGCGTCGCGACCTGCCGCCTTCGCAGGTGAATTCGACCTCCGACGACTATACCGACATGAGCTGGCATACGCCGACCGCGCGCTTTTACGTCGCCCGTCCGGCGCTGCGCTCGGCCAACGGCCACGCCTATCCCTCCTGGGTGATGAATGCCCTGGGCGGCATTTCCGCGACGATCGATCCGATGGTCACCTGCGCGGCCAAGACGGTTGCGCTGGCGGCGTTGCGGATGCTCGAGGATGGAAAAGCCCGCGATGCGGCAATGGACGAGTTCACCGCCCGCACCGGCGGCGGCGTTGGCGGCACGAACTGGATCGCGCCGCTCTGCGACTACGAACCCCCGATCAACTTCCGCTGGCCGGAATATATCACAACCGCGCGCGGCCGCGACTGGTGGATCCCGAGCAACGCATGAACAGACCAACCCTTGAGAACAAGCCCACGAGGAGAACCGCATGACCGTTCATGATCGCATCGTCGCCGAGCCGTTTTCGCTGCAGCGCCGCAATCCGGCCGGCGGCACCAAGCCACTGACATCATGGGGCTTCGCCAACGAAACCGACGTCTTGACCGACGTGCTCTTGGGGTCGCCAAATTTCCTGCGGCATCTGTCGACCAGTTCGTTGTCGCGCAAGCACCTGCGCGAGGCACCCTGCAACGTCCAGATCGCGCAGGCGCAGCACAAGGACCTGGTCGCCGCCTATGAGCATTTCGGCGTCAACATCCACTGGCACGAGCCGACGCCGGAGCTGCCGATGCAGGTCTATTCCCGCGATTCCAGCGTCATGACGCCCTATGGCGCCATCATCACCGCCATGGCCAACTGGTGGCGGCGCGGCGAAAATTATGCCGCCATCCGCACCTATGAAAAGCTTGGCATCCCGATCTATGACATGGTCACGGCGGGCACGTTCGAGGGCGGCGACTTCAACGTCATCGAGGACGGTGTGGTGCTGATCGGCTGCGGCGGCGCCCGTACGCAAGAAGAAGGCGCCCGCCAGGTGCAGGCCTGGTTCGAGAAGGAGGGTTGGGAAACCCGCATCGCCTTTATCGACGAGTATTACGTGCATATCGACCTGATGGTGGTGCCGATCGCCGAAAAGCTGACCGCCGTCTGCCTCGCCTGCACCGAGCCCGGCATCGTCGACTGGCTGAAGGGCAAGGGCCACGAGATCATCGATGTGCCCTTCCAGGACACGATGGCGCTCGGCTGCAACTTCATGTCGCTCGGCAAGGACCGGGTGATCGCGCCAACCTCAAGCCAGACGCTCATCGCTCAGCTCAAGGCGCGCGGCTTCGAGGTCGCGGCCGTCGACATGAGCGAGATCTCCAAGACCGGCGGCGGCATCCACTGCATGGCGCAGGCGCTGAAGCGCGAAGCGGCCTGAACCGCCCAGGCCTTTCCTGTCAGTCGGCCCGCCTGCCGTGATCAGGCGGGCGGACGATCGGATAGGACCGTTCCCTGCCCTCCCGTCGACAAACCTTGCAGCTGTGTCCTTGCCGCCCTTGTGGGCGCCCATAAAATGGATGAATAGTCGGGACTGGGCGCTGCCCTGAAATTGCCGGCTTGCGGTTTTCAGGTCACGCCACAGCCGAGCCGGGTTTTTGAATGGTCAGCCCTGAACCGCGCAAGAGAAGAGGTCCGATCGCGTCGCGCCTTCTGGCGCTGGACGCCTGGATCGATTCCTCGCTCTACGAGATCGGGTTCAAGGCGCGGCAGTTCTGGGAAGCGGCGACGATCTTTTCGCGGCGTTTCCGCCTGAAAGGCTGGCGGCGCGGCATCATCGAGATTTTGAGCGAAGGTTTTACGCTCGGCGCCGGCGGCATCGTGGTGATGCTGGCGCTGGCCATTCCGGCGTTCCAAGATACGGCCGGCGACTGGCGCGCCCAGGGCGACTTCGCCGTCACCTTCCTCGACCGCTATGGCAACGAGATCGGCCAGCGCGGCATCATCCAGCGTGATTCCGTGCCGGTCGACGAGATGCCGGATCATGTCATCAAGGCGGTGCTTGCCACCGAGGACCGGCGCTTCTTCGATCACTACGGCATCGACGTTCTCGGCCTGTCGCGCGCGATCTTCGAGAATGTCCGGGCGAATTCCGTCGTCCAGGGCGGCTCGAGCATCACCCAGCAGCTGGCCAAGAACCTGTTCCTGACCAATGAGCGCACCTTCGAGCGCAAGATCAAGGAAGCCTTCCTGTCGCTGTGGCTCGAAGCCAATCTGTCGAAAAAGGAAATCCTGCAGCTCTATCTCGACCGCGCCTACATGGGCGGCGGCACGTTCGGCATCGAGGCGGCGGCGGACTTCTATTTCGGCAAGAGCGTCAAGGATCTGAACCTCGCCGAGGCAGCGATGCTGGCCGGCCTGTTCAAGGCGCCGACCAAATACGCGCCGCACATCAACCTGCCGGCGGCGCGCGCACGCGCCAATGTGGTGCTGTCGAATCTCGTCGATTCCGGCTTCATGACCGAAGGCCAGGTGCTGCAGGCAAGGCTGCATCCGGCCGACGTCGTCGACCGCGGCGAACAGAAGAGCCCCGACTATTTCCTCGACTGGGCCTTCGACGAGGTCAAGAAGATCGCCAAGCCCGGCCAGCATTCGCTGGTCGCCCACACCACCTTCGACGCCAACATCCAGAAGGCGGCGGAAGAGTCCGTCGAGTTCCACCTGCGCCAGTTCGGCAAGGAGTACAACGTCACCGAGGGTGCCGTGGTGGTCATCGAGACCAATGGCGCGGTCCGCGCCATCGTCGGCGGCCGCGACTACGGCGCCAGCCAGTTCAACCGCGCCACCAAGGCGCTGCGCCAGACCGGCTCGTCCTTCAAACCCTATGTCTACGCCACGGCGATGGAACACGGCTTCACGCCCAACTCGATCATATCAGGCGGGCCAATCAGCTGGGGCAACTGGTCGCCGCACAATTACAGCGGCGAATCAGCCGGCAACATCACGCTGATCATGGCGATGGCCAAGTCGATCAACACCGTACCGGTGCGGCTGGCCAAGGACCATCTCGGCATCGCGCCGATCAAGGCGATGGCCGAGGCAATGGGCGTGGAATCGCCGCTCGAGGCGCACAAGACGATGGTGCTCGGCACTTCGGGCATGACCGTGATGGACCAGGCGACGGGCTACAGCGTGTTCGCCCAAAACGGCTTCGTCGGTTCCCGGCACGGCATCACCCAGCTCGTCACCCGCACCGGCGACGTGGTGTATGACTGGACCAAGGATGCGCCGCCGCCGCACCGGGTGCTGTCCGAGCAGGCGCTGAAATCCATGAACACCATGCTGGCGGCCGTGCCGGTGATGGGCACGGCCCGGCGTGCGCAAATTCCCAACATCGTCGTCGCCGGCAAGACCGGCACGACGCAATCCTACCGTGACGCCTGGTTCGTCGGCTTCACCGGCAACTACACAGCGGCCGTTTGGCTGGGCAACGACGATTTCACCCCAACCAAGAACATGACCGGCGGCTCGCTGCCGGCAATGGTGTGGCAGCGCCTCATGGTCTACGCGCACCAGAACATCGACCTGAAGCCGATCCCTGGCATCGACAAGCCGTTCGTCGACGAGGATATCGCGGCCAAGGCCGCGGAAGCGCAGAAGAAGAGCGAGGAACAGGCCGCGGCCGACGCGGCGGCCGAACGCCCGGCGGTGCTGTCCAGCCGGACCACGCAGACGCTGAGGGACATGACGCAGATGTTCCAATCCGCCCCCAAACTCGACGCCCCCGCCTCGCCCGAAACGCTCTCGGCGCTGTGACTTCGGCCCCGGCGCTGGTCAAGCCACCAGGCAAATCCATCACGCCCGCTTGCCACAAGGCCCCGCGCCGCGATATCCCCGAACGGCAATCCTTCGCGCACGCGGCCCTTCATGCTCAAGAACGCCTTCCTGATGCTGCTTTCGCTTGCCATAGCCATTGGCGGCGGCGGCGCCAGCGTCTGGTATGCGCTGAAGATCCAGGACGGCGTCGGCGCTATCCGCATCGGCCAATGGACCGCCTTCCCCGATATCGGCACGCCAGCCGCCGACCCCTATTCCAAGGCGCGCGTGGCGCGCGAGGGCGTGCTTGCGCTCGGCCGCGCCGAAGGCCTGTCCTTCGTCGCGGAAAATGACGCTGCCGGCGACCAGCTCAAGCGCGAATGCAGCTACAGGATAGAGGGCGGGTTCCCGACCGCCCGCTTCTGGACGCTCTATGCCGCCGACCAATCGCTCGGCGTCGTCGAAACCGGCAAGCCGCGGCTTGCAGCACTTCAGTCCTACGAGGTGCTGCGCCAGGCCGACAATTCAGTGATCATCTCGGTCGGCCATCACCCCATGCCCGGCAACTGGCTTCTGACCGACGGTTCCGGGCGGATGTATTTCGTCCTGACCTTCTACGACACGCCGATCGCCAGCAGCACCGGCCTGTCGGACGTTTCACTGCCCAGGATCGTGAAGGCCGGCTGCGATGCGTAACGTCCTGGCCGCGCTACGCCGTCTTTTTCACGCCGTGCTGCTCGGCCTCGTCGGCGCCGGCATCGTGCACATCGTGGTGCTGCTCCTGGTGCCGGAATTTTCGGAACGCGATGCCTGGTCGCGACTATCCATGGCATCCGACCTCTACCGGATGAACCGGCTCGATGCCGAGGCAGGCGGCGCGCCGGTGGTGAAATCGGTCGACCCGCTGTTCTATGCCTCCGCCTGCCGGTTCGACCTCGAGGAAGGCATGGTCCGCATCAAGGCGCCAGGAAATGTCCCCTTCTGGTCGGTGTCGGTCTATGACCGCAACGGCCACAACATCTATTCCTTCAACGACCATACGGCGACCGGCGGCAAGCTGGACGCCGTGGTGCTGACGCCGGCGCAGATGATCGACGTGCGCAAGGACTTGCCCGAGGACCTGCAGGGGGCGATCTTCGTCGAAGCGCCGATCGACGAGGGTATCTTCGTCATCCGCAGCTTCGTGCCGGACGACAGCTGGAAGCCGATCGTATCGCGCTTTCTCGATCAGAGCTCCTGCGAGCTGCAGGATTTCTAGGCAGCCAGCCAGAAGTCCAAGCCCTGAAAAACCAGGCCGCGGCTTCAGTGATGCGGCACCGGCGTCCGTGGCGATCCCGGCTTGTCAGGCCCGGCAGGCCGCGCTTCGCCGGTGCTGGACCGCTCATAGCGGATACCGGGAAAGATGATCACCGCCGCCGGTATTTCGGTGGTTTGCTTGGCTCGATTGGTCGGTGCCGCACGCGGCACGAAAGACAGTACCATGCCCATGATTCGCGCATTCCTCTCGGTTTCCCCGGAGCACAACGCAACGCCTCCAAATATCATTAAGGCCGGCAGAGGGTTAACGGAGCGCTAACGGATCACCGCTAACTTGATCTTTGTCTTGAGGTCAGGAGGTTCTGACCGGGGCAACCGCGAAACCGACACAGTCCCGGTTGAGCGTGGTCAAGGCTGTGTATCGAGTATCGGGTATCCTTCGTGTCATCTTCGGACTTCAGGCAAATCGCGATACGGACGGAATCGGGCAAGGCCGAAAGGCTGTTCCGCGCCGCGGTATCGGCGTTCTGCTCGCTGACCCGCCCGTCACGCCGCGAGATCGGCCAGCTCGAAGACCTGACGCTGCCGCTGTTCGACGATGTGTCCGTCGAATCGCGACGCTACGTGGCGGCCGCCCTTTCCGAATGTGAATATGCCCCAGCAGCACTGGTGCGCCGCCTGTGCGAGGAGCCGGTCGACATCGCCGCGCCGCTGCTGATCCGCTCGCGCGCCGTCAGCGATATCGACCTCATCGCGCTGATCGGCCGGCACGGGCTGCCGCATGCGCGCGCCATAGCGCGCCGCAAGGACCTGAACCCGACCATCGCCGATCTGATCAGGGCGCTGGAACGGCCGACACTGGTGCGAGTACGGGAACCGGACGTGCACGCCCCCACGGCGCCAACCGTCGCAGCCGCGAATGCGGAAGCTGCCGGGGACAATGCTTCTAGCCAACATTCTCCCGGCATTGCCGCCGAAAATGCGAGGCGCAGGCTGCGCTCCATGATGCGCACCAGCGACGAAGCATCGGCGGCGAAGGTCGATGCGTTCCCCGGAGCGGAAACCTATGTCAAGTTGCGCGAGACGGCGCTGACGGGGAATGCCGCGTTTTTTCAGACCGCGCTTGCGGACGCGCTCGACATCGATTTCTCGACCGCGCGCTCGCTGACTGCCAGCCAGAACTATACCTCGCTGCTCGCGGCACTGCGCTCGCTCGACTTCAGCGAGGACAGGGCCTTCCTGATCACCGTCGCCATCTATCCCAGCCTGTTCCCGCATCCGCAGGCCATCCGCACCTATCTCGACCGCTACCGCCTGCTGCATCGCGATGTGGCTCTGGACAGGGTACGGGGATGGAAGGCCGAGGCCCTCTCCAGGATGGTTGGTGACGCGTCGCCCGCAAACAGCGACAGCCGCAAGGCCTCGAACAGCGACGAAGCCTCGGCCCCCGCCCTCAGGGCGTCTTCACGGAAATAAGCTCCTCGACGGGAACGGCACCGGCCTCGATCTCGACCACCCAGATGTCGGGATCGAATTTCTTTTCCCTTTCAAGCCGGGCATCGAGCACGGCCGGATCATCGCCGGCGGCGATAAGGCTGAAGAAACGGTCGTCGGGCTTGGCCGAATCGTAGCTTGTCTGCGGCGCAGGCCCGTAGAGGGCGACGTCACCCAGCCTGCCCCGCGCCAGCACGAAAACAGCACCGGCCTCGGTCGCGCCACGGTTGACCACGGCGGCAAATCCGCCGGCGCCGAAAACGCGGCGCACCAAGGCAGAAACCCACAGATCCGATGTGACGCGCATAAGAAAGCTCCGAAAGCGTGCGGGCTATCTAAAGCAGATGGCCGTTTCAAGGAAACGGCCATCTGCTCTAACTCTTTGTTTTTGACGCAATTCCCCAGGGAAAGCGCAACGCGCTTTTCCTGGAAAACCGCTCACACTTTTCCTGGAACTGCTTGCCGATAATTCCGCCGCCCGGCGCGCCGTCGTTTCGGCCTCGTTGGTCGGACCTCAATTGGTCAGGCCGATCTCGCGCATCTTGACGTAGACAATCTCGTCGGGCTCGCCGGTCTGCGGCAGTCCGAACAGCGACTGGAATTCCTTGATCGCCGCCTTGGTGCGCGCTCCGACGACACCGTCCAGCCGCATGTCGTCATTGCCGAACGCCTTGAGCCCGGCCTGGATCTTGACGATGCGGGGATCAGGTCCCTGGGTCGGGCCGGCATCCGTCTGCCCGGCATTCGCCTGCCCAGAATTTGTCTGGAGAGACACCGGGACGGCGGACGGCGTATCCGGGCGCGGCTGCGGTTTGGGCACCGAAGCGGTCTTCGGTGTTGCACCAAGCTGATCGAGCAACAGGGCATCGATCTCGCCCGAAGCGTTGAGACCGACCTTCTGCTGATAGGCCTGTATGGCCTTGCGCGTGTTGGGGCCGGAAATGCCGTCGACCGTGCCGGAATAGAAGTCGAGGTCCTTCAATATGCCTTGCACCTGCTCGACCACCGGATCGCCCTTCATCGGGGCGGGCGCCGCATTGGGCCGCACGATGTTGATCGTCGTCTCCGGCTCGTCGGAGGCCGTGTGCGCCTGGAAGTTGCGGGTGGCGAAGAACGCCCCGGCGTGCGGGAAAGGCTGATACCACAGCGCATTCGCCGAGACATAGAACAGCGTCACCAGGAAAGCCGTCGATCCACCCACCAGGACGGGGTTGCGCGAAATCATCCCGCCGACCGCGATGGCACCGTCCTGGAAGGCGTTGCTGCGGCGTTTGACCGCCTTAGGCTGTTTTGCGGAGCGAGCCATTTCTGTCCCCTTTCGCCCTCGTCACCGGCATCGTCAGCACCCCTGCCTCGTTCGCCGGGCGCCCCTTCGGCCCGTTGACCGGCAGGCTGATGGTCACCGTGGTGCCCTCTCCCGGCATGCTTTCGATCGACATGGTGCCTTCGTGCAGCGCCACCAGCCCCTTCACCAGTGACAGGCCAAGGCCGGTCCCCTCGAAACGGCGCGTATAGTCGTTCTGGATCTGCGTGAAGGGTTTGCCGAGATTGGCGAAATCCTCCTCGGCAATGCCGATGCCGGTGTCCCTGACCCAGAAATGCAGGCGCGAACCGATCCGCTTGGCGCCGACGACGACATCGCCGCCATCGGGCGTGAACTTGACCGCATTGGAGACGAGATTGATCAGGATCTGCTGCACGGCGCGGCGATCGGCATTGATTTCGCCGGCGTCGGGAGCGATCTGCGTCTGCAGATTGATATTCTTGGCCTGCGCCTGCAGCCGCATCATCGACTGGCACATGTCGACGGCTTCCATGAACCGGAACGGCTCCGGATCCGCCGTGTAGGCGCCGGATTCGATCCTCGATACGTCAAGTATGGATGTCACGACAGCCAGAAGATGCTGGCCCGAATCCCGCACCAGGGTGACATATTCCTTCTGGCGCGGATCCTTGAAGGCGCCGAACATCTCGTGCAGCAGCATGTCCGAGAAGCCGATAATGGCGTTCAGCGGCGTGCGCAGCTCGTGGCTGACCACCGCCAGGAACCGGCCCTTGGCCACTTCCGCGGCTGCCGCCGTCTCATTGGCTTGCGCCAGTTCCTCACGCAGCCGAGCCGTCTCGTCATTCTCGCGCAGCACCAGCGTGAAGACGTCGCTCTGCTCCTCGCCACGCAGCAGTTCGAGCAGGAACGGCCGGTAGTTGTCGGCCATCGTGCGCATGTCATTCTGGCCATTGCCGTTCTGGGGCAGCCTGACGCGCAATTCGAGGCGGCGCGAGACAGCACCATCGCGCATGTCGGCCAGGGCGCTGAGATAGGAGACACGGTCCGACAGATGGACGCGGTCGAAGAAGCCGGTTCCGGAAAGCAGTTCCGGCGGCAATTTCAAGAGCGTGCGCGCCTTGGCGGACGCATCGAGCACCTCGCCATGGCGCGCGACCCGCAGGATCACCGCGTCGATGATGTCTTCCAGCCGGTCGCCGGTATCCAGCGTATCGGCCGCACCGGCGCTATCGCGAAACGCCGACAGGCGCGGGAGTAGCGTCATCGCCCAGGCCAGCGGCACCAGCCAATGCCAGGCCGCGATCTGTGCGCCCGCGAAGGGCAGGAAGGCCGCAGCCAGAGGCTGAAGGGCAATGGCGGCAGCGGCCGAGACCATCCCCCACAGGGCCGCTCGCCGCGAAGCGCCGATCCACCAGGCTTCGAAGGGCAGCGCGACGGCAAGCACGGCGACGGGAGAGCTCAACCCGCCGGCGGCGGCGATCAGACCGCCAAGGGCAACAGCCGCCATGGCCAGGGCAACCGGTGCCGCCGCGGCTATCTTGCCGGTAGCCGCCACCAGCAAGGCAACGAACCAGCACAGACCGAAGGCGGCAAAGATAGCGGCCATGGTCACGGCGGCGCCCATGCCTGACGTGACCAGCGTGACCGCGGCACCGGCGGCAAAGAATGGCGCTGCCAGCATGACGCCGATGAAACGGCGCTGGCGTTCGCGGCCGCTCTGCCCAAGAATGGAGGGATGGACCATACGTTCGCAACCGGCGGCAATCGCGCCAGGCAATTCAGCGTATCTGGCCTTGATCGGCATCAACTCAACGCACTCGCACTCGTCGTGAACAGCTCTGCTTTTGCAGATTGTTTTGATTGGCTCCGAAACTCTCATCCAGCGTTTAAGGAATGGATAAGGCAGGGCCGACCAAAGCCCGGCCTGTGGCAAATATCGGGATCGCGGCGGTCGAAAACCCGGGCAAATGCCGCCATAGTAAATGGAGCGTTATCTGCGAACGCCTGCCGTCAGCGGACCATGGACGGGGAGAGAACCGTTCGAATTACAGAAAACCGCAATGAAACCAACTAGATACATGGTTATCAAGAGGTAACGAAAATCGTCCCGATATGAAACAAATCCAAGGCAAAACGCTTCGTTTCGAATTTGCCTAAAATTTGAGGAAAATTGTCGCTGTGCGTGCAAGCCGTCCTTTGCGCCTGTGTGCCAACATCCTGCCCATAAAAGAGGTCATGCCTTATGATGCATGATCCGGTCACGACGAGAGGCAAGGCATGTTCTTCCTGATAAGAATGGCTTTCTGGTTTTCACTGGTGCTGCTGGCGCTGCCGCTGGGTGTCGGTTCGGACGAGCCGGGGCAGGAAAGCGTCGGGCCGATCCAGGCCCTGTTCGCGGCACGCGACGCGGTGGGCGACATTGCCGGCATCTGCGAGCGCAAGCCCGATGTCTGTGAAACCGGCAAGTCGGCGATGCACACCATCACCGCGCGCGCCAAGGAAACCGCCAAGATCGCCGCCGCAATGCTGGACGACAAGTCCACCGCCCCCGACACCTCGACAATGACGGGAAGCGTGGCGGAAGAGATCGTCCTGCCCGAGACCGTCAACCTGCCGGTCAAGAATTAAGCCGTCTCGACGGCGCACCGCGGGCCGTCTGCCCTCTCGACGCCCGTGGTGTCCTTGTTTTTTCCGTGACGCGGGGCCGCCGCGTGACTATATCCGGGGTCATGACGACCACGATCCAGACGATCCGCGACGACTTCTCCTTCCTTGACGAATGGGAGGACCGCTATCGCTATGTCATCGAGCTCGGTGAGGCGCTGCCTCCCTTTCCCGATGAGGAGCGCAATGCCGCCAACAAGGTGCCGGGTTGCGTCAGCCAGGTCTGGCTGACCACCGAGCGGGGACCGGGCAGCGATCCGGTCATCACCTTCACGGGGGATTCGGACGCCCATATCGTGCGTGGTCTGGTCGCCATCATGCTGGCGCTGTTTTCCGGAAGGACCGCCAGCGAAATCCAGAAAACCGATGCGGAAGCGACGCTGAAGGCGCTCGGCCTGGACGAGCACCTGTCGCCGCAGCGCGCCAATGGCCTTCGCTCGATGGTCAAGCGCATCAAGCGCGATGCCGAGATGGCGCTCAAGCAGACCGCCTGACGCCCTCCGGCCAGCCGCCAATCCTGTTCCCCAAAATCAAACGGCGCCCGAAGGCGCCGTCGATGTCGGTTCGACCTGACGGAACAGCGACTACCGCGCCTTGCGCTTGCGGCCAAGGCCCATCTTCTTGGCGAGCTGCGAGCGGGCTGCCGCGTAGTTCGGAGCAACCATCGGATAGCTCGGGTCGAGATTCCACTTTTCGCGATACTGCTCCGGCGTCAGGTCATAGTGGGTCATCAGGTGACGCTTGAGCGATTTGAACTTCTTGCCGTCTTCAAGACAGACAATGTAGTCATCATGAACCGAGCGCTTCGGGTTGACAGCCGGCTTCTGCTTGTCGGCAGGAGGCTGTTCGGCGGTTCCGCCCACACGCCCGAGAGCGGCATGGACATCGGATATGAGGTTCGGCAATTCGCCGACCGGCACGGGGTTGTTGCTGACATAGGCGGCCACCACATCGGCGGTCAGCTCGATCAGCGCATCGTTGTTTCTGGAAGGTGTTTCGACAATATCCATGGTCTTCAGGCCCCAACAAGAGTTACGTCGGTATACGCCCTTTTTTACAGGCAGGGCATCGCACGAATTTTGAGCAGGTAGAGTTTCTACGATTCGTGTCGCGAGCACATCAATGCGACCATGGAGCAAGTAAGTCAATTCACCCTTTGCATTATATTTAGGAAAGTTGATCAACTATTCGCCAATCAGCTTCAATCTTTCGTGCATCATGTAATTTTTCGATATTTCGCTCGCCAAACCGACATCTCCTGACGTTACGTCAGCTGAACGTTACATTCGCGATAACTCACAAAGCAAGTTTCAATGCTCTGGTTTGCTTTGCCAGGGCGCCGTCAATCTTGGTTGTTCACATCTGTCCACAAAACCACAGGTTGCCGCTCATCTTTTCGCAGGCAACCAGGCGGCATGTCCCTCCGGCCGCACCGAGATCGATCGACGACCGTCAATCAATACGGGACGATGTACTTGCCATAGGCCCAGCCGGTAACGAAGGCACCGTTCTTTTCCGGGTCGTGCCAGACCTCGCACCAGCGATAGCGAACCGTCTGCTGTTGCTTCCATGCCGGTTGATTGGCGATGTCGAGCAGGTTTACGCCGCCGGTGCATCGTCCGGTCATCTGCAGGACGGCTCCGTTCTGATATGCGGCCTGCTTCCGGGATATGCCGGACGGATATTTGCGCACGTTGAGCGTGTCGCCGGACGGTACATTGGCCACTTGCCAAGCCGTGAATACGGCCGCATGAGACTGGCCGGCAAGGACCAGAGTCAGCAAAGCAACGGCGAAAGTCGCAGCGATCCGAGATCGAATAGTCATCATCTTCCTCCCGGCCCGTCTCACGGAGCCGACACCACCTCTAGGTTACGGCCCTTGAACCCACCCTGATGGGCGTGTTCATTCATCATCCAAGATAGTTCCCAAGCGAGACGCAATGACCAAGACTTCCCGATTTCCGATCGTCAGCCCGCCGACACCGCAGAAGCGGCCGGTTTTCGACACGCATCACGGCATCACGCGAACCGACGAATATGCCTGGCTGCGGGCCGACAACTGGCAGGAGATGTTTCGGGACCCCTCCCTGCTCGATGCAGGCATCCGCGCCGAACTCGAGGCCGAGAATGCCTACCAGTCGAAGCTGATGGCCGATACTTCAGACCTGCAGAAGCTGCTTTTCAAGGAGATGAAGGGCCGCATCAAGGAAGACGATTCTTCCGTTCCGATGAAGGACGGGCCCTATGCCTATGGGTCTTCCTTCAAGCTCGGCGGCGAGCAGCCGCGCTATTTCCGCATGCCGCGCGACGGCGGAACCGAGCAGATCCTGCTCGACGGTGACCTCGAGGCGGAAGGCAGGGCCTATTTCAGGCTCGGCGGTGTCGACCATTCGGCCGATCACCGCAAGCTGTTGTGGGCCTTCGACGACAAGGGTTCCGAGTTCTACACGCTGCGCGTTCGCGACCTTGCCGATGGCAAGGAACTGGCGGACCAGATTCCCGCTACAGGCGGTTCGGGCGTGTGGGACGCAGGCAATGACGGGTTCTTCTACACGCGTCTCGACCCCAACCATCGGCCTTCGAAGGTGCTGTTCCACGCGCTCGGACAAGACCCTGAGACCGACCGCCTTATCTATGAGGAAACCGATCCCGGCTTCTTCATGAATGTCGATGGCACCCGCGACAACCGATGGATCATGATCGGCATCAACGATCACGAGACCTCGGAATATCGCCTCTTGAGCGCCAGCGATCCGTTTGCCGAACCCAAATTGGTTTCGCCGCGCGAGACCGGCCTTCAATACGAGCTGGAGGAAGGCGGCGACATCTTCTTCATCCTGACCAATGCGGACGGCGCCAAGGACTTCAAGATCATGACGGCGCCGGCAACCGATCCGGTCCGCGCCAACTGGCAGGAACTGGTGCCGCATGAACCGGGCCGGCTGATCCTGTCGGTGATTGGCTTCAAGGACCATATGGTCCGGCTCGAGCGCAAGGAGGGCCTGCCGCGCATCGTCGTGCGCGACCGCACCAGTGGCGAAGAGCATCTACTGTCTCTCGATGAGGAGGCTTTCTCGCTCGGCCTGTCGGGGTCCTATGAATACGACACCGAGATCATGCGCTTTTCCTATTCGTCGATGACAACGCCGGCGCAGGTGTTCGACTACAATATGCGCACCCGCGAGCGAGTCTTGCTCAAGACCCAGGAGGTGCCATCGGGCCATGATGCGGACCATTATGTCACCAGGCGGCTGATGGCGCCCGCCGCCGATGGCGAGCTGGTCCCGATCTCGCTTCTGCACCATCGCGACACGCCGCTCGATGGATCAGCTCCTTGCCTGCTCTATGGCTACGGCTCCTACGGCATCACCGTGCCGGCGGCCTTCAACACCAACTGCCTGTCGCTGGTCGACCGCGGCTTCGTCTACGCCATCGCTCACGTGCGCGGCGGCAAGGACAAGGGTTACGGCTGGTATGATGACGGCAAGCGGGCGCACAAGATGAACACGTTCACGGATTTCATCGCCTGTGCGCGCCACCTCGTTGCCGAACGCTATACCGCGCATGACCGCATGGTCGCGCAAGGCGGCTCCGCCGGCGGCATGCTGATGGGCGCCGTCGCCAACATGGCGCCGGACTGCTTTGGCGGCATCGTCGCCGAGGTTCCCTTCGTCGACGTGCTCACCACCATGCTCGACGCGACCTTGCCGCTGACACCGCCGGAATGGCCGGAATGGGGCAATCCGATCGCGTCCGCCGATGACTACCGCACCATTGCCGCCTACTCGCCCTACGACAATGTAGCAGCGCTCGACTATCCGCCGATCCTCGCGCTTGCCGGCCTCACCGATCCGCGCGTCACCTATTGGGAACCGGCCAAATGGGTGGCGCGGCTGCGCGACCGCAAGAGCAGCGACAATCCGGTGCTGTTCAAGATCAACATGGATTCCGGCCATGCCGGCGCCTCCGGCCGGTTCTCACGCCTGGAAGAAATCGCCTATACCTATTCCTTCGCGCTGAAGGTGACAGGAAAGGCGCAGCTAGCCTAGGAGAGGCTCAAATGATCGATCTGTCCACGTTGATTGCCTATATCGCCGTCGTGCTCGGCTTCGTCTTTATCCCGGGTCCGGCCACGCTGTTGACGATCGCCCGGGCAACGAGCTCGGGAACGAAGGTCGGGATCGCGACCGGCGCCGGGATCGCGGCCGGCGACATATTTCACACTGTCATGGCGATGGTCGGCATCTCGGCGATCATTGCCACGTCGGCGACGCTGTTCAGCATCGTAAAACATATCGGCGCGGCCTACCTCGTTTACCTCGGCATTCGCGCCATCATCGAGAAAACGCCGACCGATCCCTCTGCCGGCGCGCTCGCGATCTCCGCCGGCAAAGCGTTTCGGCAGGCGGTCCTGACCGAGGTGCTCAACCCCAAGACCGCACTGTTTTTCCTGGCATTCCTACCTCAGTTCGTGCGCCCCGAAAACGGAACGGTGATGCTCCAATTGGCCGTATTGGGAATTGTCTTCGTCGTACTCGGTCTTTTCAGCACGGTCGTCTTTGCCGTGAGCGCCGGTCGCCTCGGCAGTTTTCTGCGCCGAAATCCGACCGTGCTGAAATGGCAGGGCAAGGTTGTCGGCGGCATCTACTGCGCCCTGGGCGTCCGCCTGGCCTTGCAGCAACGCTGAGGTTCCGGACAGCGCGTTCACTTTTGGGTTTGGCGATCATGACTTTTTGAATTCCATATTGCTCATTTCCACTCGCAATTGCGATGGTCGCGCGTTACCCCAATGCACGACTTTTCCCGGGCGACGAAGCCCGCACTCGCACAAGGGTCCATTATGCTGCTCGTCGACGTCTATCTCGACAAATCGCCGATCCAGGGCATCGGCGTCTTTGCCAAGCACCACATCCCCAAGGGCGCGCTGATCTGGAAGCTAGACCCCCGCTTCGACCGGATCATCGACGTCGAGACCTATGAGGGAGAAACCGGGCCGGTGAAGAACTATCTCGACCGCTATTCCTACCCGGACCGGCGCGATCCGGCCTATATCGTCTTCGAAGCCGACGACGCCCGCTACATGAACCATGACGACGAGCCGAATTGCGATGTCTCCTCACCCGAGGAAACCTTTGCGCTGCGCGACATCGCGCCCGGCGAGGAACTGACCTGCAACTACAATCATTTCTTCGAGACGGGCTTCGATTTCCTCGGCGATCGGCACCTCTAGTCGACAATCAGCTCGCCGGCTTGCGCGCGGGATAACCGTTCGCGTGCGGCGGTACGGCCTTGAGATAGGCAGCGATCGCGGCCCGGTCCCCTGCTGTCAGTTCCGCCATGTTGCGCTGCACGTCGACCATCGCGCCGCCGACGGAATCGAAATTGGGTGTGAAGCCGGTTTCGAGGTAGTTGGCTATGTCGGATTCCGACCAGCTGGCGATGCCGCCCTTGCCCGATGTGATGTTGGGCACGACGCCTGAGCCCTCTGCGGCCACGGCACCTGCCAGCCACTCGCCTTTCTTCGTTCCGCCTGCGAAGTCGCGCGGCGTGTGGCATTCGCCGCAATGCCCTGGCCCCTCGACCAGATAGCGGCCGGCCACCACCGGGGCGGGTGCGCTATCGGCCAAGGCAACAACAGGCTGGCTGGCGAGATAGAGGCGCTTCCACAGGCCGATGCCACGCCTGATGTTGAACGGGAACGCCAGCGAATTGCCCGGCGCCCTGCCGGCGACGGCGGGCAGCGTCTTCAGGAAGGCATAGAGATCGGCAATGTCCGATGGCTTCATGCGGGCATAGGACGCGTAGGGAAAGGCAGGGTAGAAATGCTCTCCGGATGGCGACACGCCCTTGAGCATGGCGTTGGCGAGATCCTCGACCGACCACGCACCGATGCCGTCCTTGGGGTCTTGCGAAATGTTGGGCGGAACGAAGGTGCCGAACGGCGTCTTGAGTTGCAGGCCCCCGACGAGCTGAAGCCGCGCATCGCCCTGCGAACCCGGCTTCGCATGGCAGGATGTACAGCCGCCGGCATAGAAGATCCGCTTTCCCTTGGCCACATCACCTGGTCCTAGCTTGGCCAAGATCGCACTGTCTAGCCTGACGGGCGCCGACAAGGCCCATGCAGCGACCGCGCCGACGCCGCCCAAAATGACGACGGCGCCGACGAGTTTTTTTAGCCAGGGCATTGCCGGCTATCAGCCTTTTTTCACCCGGTAAGTCTGGTGACAGGTGCCGCAATCGCCACCGAGGGTGTTGATCTGCCCCTTCAACGCATCAACGTCGGCAGGAGCAGCAGCAGTCGCGGCCTTGACGTTGGCCAGATACTTGTCCTCGGCGGCCTTGAAGCCGGCCGTGTCTTCCCAGATTTTCGGCCCCGCCGTGGTGTCGCCTGCATCGCTGCCTTTCGGGAACAATGCATCGACGTCGAACTTCTCGGCATTCGCCTGCAGCGCCTGCAGCTGCGCCAGCACGGCAGCGGCATCAAAGGAGTCCTCGCCCTTGGCAACCTTCGCCAAGCCGCCGACGATCTTTCCGCGCTCCTTCATCAGAGCCTGCCGGTCGATGATCGGATCGGCAAAGGCCGCCGAACCGGCGAAGGCGAGCATTGAGATGGCGATGACAAGCTTTCTCATTCATTTGGCTCCGTGATGAAGGTATTTGGGACACGACGTTAACGGATGCGGCGGACGGAATATTCCCTCGCCTCGGATGGTTTTTTCCGGGCCTTCGCAGCCACCGATATCGGCACAAAAAAGGAAAAGCCCCGGGATTGCCGGGGCCTTTCTGACTGTCGATTACTTCGCCTTTTCGTAGAGTTCCAGCACATGATCCCAGTTGATCAGGCTGTCGACGAAAGCCTCGAGATACTTCGGCCGGGCGTTGCGGTAGTCGATGTAATAGGAGTGCTCCCAGACGTCGACGCCGAGGATCGGCGAGGCGCCATGGACGAGCGGGTTTTCGCCGTTGGGGGTCTTCGAGATCGCCAGCTTGCCGTCCTTGACCGAAACCCAGGCCCAGCCCGAACCGAACTGCGTCGTGCCGGCTGCGATGAAATCAGCCTTGAACTTGTCGTAGCCGCCGAGATCGCTGTCGAAAGCCTTCTGCAACGCGCCGGGCAGCTTGTTGCCGCCGCCGCCCTTCTTCATCCACTTCCAGAAATGGATGTGGTTGTAATGCTGCGCGGCATTGTTGAAGAGACCGGCATTCTTGCCGAACGACTGCTTGACCACCTCTTCGACCGACAGATCACCCATTCCGGCCTCGGCAGCCAGCTTGTTGCCATTGTCGACATAGGCCTTGTGATGCTTGTCGTGGTGATACTCCAGCGTCTCTTTCGACATGTAAGGCTGCAAGGCCTCATAGTCGTAGGGCAGAGCGGGCAATTCAAAAGCCATGGGTAGTACTCCCTCGTGGAAAAAATCCGGTATGGATACCGGATTAAGATAGGACTGGATTGAGCTGGAACAACTCCGGAAGTGAAGCGCCGGTTCCCTTTCTAAGCGGGTTCAGGAAAACTGTCACACGGTTTTCCTGCGGCGAAGCGCGCAGCGGCAAAAAGGCCGAACCGGCGCGTCAGGCAGCCGACGCCGTATGCGCCCAATCCCAATAAAGCTCGCGCGCCTTCTTGGCCACCGGACCGGGTTGCAGATTGCGATCCTCGATGCGTGTGATCGGCACCACCTTGGAATGGTTGCCGGTCGAGAAGATTTCGTCCGCTTCGAGGAAATCGCGCACCGACAACGTCTTTTCCGTCGTCTTGAAGCCGTACTCGCCCAGCAGCGTCATCGTGCGCGAGCGTGTGATGCCGGACAGGAAGGTGCCGTTCGGCGCCGGCGTCAGCACGTGGCCATCCTTGACCAGGAAGACGTTGGAGCTTCCGGTCTCGGCGACGTTGCCCAGCATGTCCAGAACCAAAGCATTGTCGAAGCCGCGCATCTTGGCCTCGAGGATGGCGCGGCCATTGTTGGGATAGAGGCAGCCGGCCTTGGCGTTGGTCGGCATGGTCTCGATAGTCGGGCGCCGGAACGGCGATACCGTCACCGAAAACCCGGTCGGCGAGATCATCGGCGATTCATAGAGGCAGAGGCAAAAACGTGTCGAAGCGGGATCGGCCGGCACGCCCATGTAGCCGCCGTGCTCGGCCCAGTACATCGGCCTGATATAGACCGCCGTCTTGCCGTCGAATTTCTTCAATCCATCCCAGGTCAGCCCGACGATCTGTTCGGGCGACATGTTCGGCTTGAGGCCGAGCGCGATCGCCGAGGCATTCACCCGCCTGGCATGGAGGTCGAGGTCGGGCGCCACGCCCTCGAACCAGCGCGCGCCGTCAAACACGCTGGTGCCAAGCCACATGGCGTGGCTGCGCGGCCCCAGAATGGCGACATTGCCCTCGTACCAGTCGCCGTCGACGAAAGTCCATGTCGCGGATTGCGCCGCTGCCGCCAGTGTCATCGCGTTGTCCCGTTCCGATCAATCTTGTGTGACAACATTGGATGATGCTTTGGCCATTGCCGTCAACGGGCATCGGGGAGTTTTATTGAGGCCAGCGGCGGCGCGATGCAATCAAGGCTTGCACCTTGCCCCGCCTCGCCTCAAAACTGTCGCCATGCAATACGCCGCCTATGTTTTCGACGCCTACGGCACGCTGTTCGACGTGCACGCCGCCGTGCGCCGCCATGCCGACCGGATTGGCCCGGACGGCCAGTTGCTGTCAGAAATCTGGCGCGCCAAGCAGCTCGAATATTCCTGGGTGCGCTCGCTGATGGGCGCCTATGCCGATTTCTGGCAGCTGACCGAACAGGCTCTCGACTTCGCCTTGCGCAAGGTCCCCTCCGCCGATCCCGGCCTCAGGACAAAACTGCTGGAAGCCTATTGGCGGCTGGACTGCTACCCGGAGGTGCCGGCCGTGCTGAAGGCGCTCAAGGCCTCTGGAGCCAGGCTGGCGATCCTCTCCAACGGCTCGCCCGAAATGCTGGAAGCGGCGGTCAAATCCGCCGCGCTCGACCAGGTCCTGGACGATATCTATTCGGTCGATACGGTGCGGCGCTTCAAGACTGATCCGGCGGTCTACGACATGGTCGCCACCGGCTGGCGCCTCTATCCCGGCGCGGTGTCCTTCCAGTCCTCCAATCGCTGGGACATTGCCGGCGCTACCAAATTCGGCTTCCGTACGGTGTGGATCAACCGCTCCAACCAGCCGGAGGAATACCGGGACTTTCCGCCCGCCCTGATCCTGCCGACCCTCGAAGCGCTGGTCACCGCCTGAGCTGTCGAGCTGTGACCCAGGCGCCACAGTGGCGGCGCAGTCACAGCTTCGCCTTTGTTTGTCCACGTTCGGGCCAGAATCGGAACCGCCTATCGCCTCAGGTGTTGTCAGGCACCCGCGTAGCGGCAAGCGTATTCACGCTTTGTTGCAATTTGAGTCCTAAAGAAGGCAGCCATGTCCATAGCCGAAATCGAATCCTATCGCCTGAGCCGTCGCGGCTTTCTCAACGCCGCAGCATTAGGCGCCGCATCGATCGCGGTTTCCGCATGCGCCACCACCGGGCCAGGCCCAGTCGAGCCGCCTCCGCCGCCAACCTATGTCGAGCCTCCGCTTGCCGATTATGCGTCGATGTACGCGGCCGTCAGCGATGGTGGCTTCGACCTGCCGGCCATCCCCTTCGACAGGATCGATCCACAGTTCCTGCGCCAGATCGTTCCCGACCCGACCGGGCAGAAGCCGGGAACCATCGTCGTCGATACGACGGGCCATTTCCTCTATCTGGTTCGTCCGGGCGGCCAGGCCATCCGCTATGGCGTCGGCCTCGGGCGGGCCGGCTTCGAATGGTCGGGCGACGCCGTCGTCCAGTGGAAGCAGAAATGGCCGAAATGGACGCCGCCGGATGAAATGATCGCCCGGCAGCCGGAATTGAAGCCGTACAGCGCCGACAATGGCGGCATGCCTGGCGGGCTGAAGAACCCGCTCGGCGCGCGCGCGCTCTATCTCTTCCAGGGTAATGTGGACACGCTTTATCGCCTGCACGGCTCGCCGGAATGGAAGTCGATCGGTAAGTCGGTTTCGTCGGGCTGCGTGCGCCTGATGAACCAGGACATCATCGACCTCTACGACCGCGTGCCCTCGAAAACCCCCGTCATCGTGACCAGCGATGCGAGCCAGCCGATGGCGGCGGCAGCGACGGCGAACCACAAGGCCATCCCGATCGACGCCGGCGTGCCGGACGGATCGGTGCTGCTCGGACCGGTCAAGGCAGTGACGAACGCGATCTTCTGATCCGACAGCGCCTACGGGAATGCTTGGCGCCACGCGTTCAAGATAACGCGCGGCGCCGAGCCCCCTCCGACTCAGGTCTACAGCTCAGCGGCCTCTCGACAGGCTCCCCAGGATCCCGCGCACGATGGCGCGTCCGACCGATGAGCCGACCGAGCGCACCACCGACTTGATGGCGGCCTCCGCCACGGTCTGGCGATTGGAGGGCCGCGGCGCCGGTGCGCGGCGGCCACCGGACTGCGGTGCGGGGTCGTCATTGCCGAAGCCCGGAATGGTCCAGCGCGAACCGCCGGTGCCTGCCTGCTGGGCTTGCGCTTCAGCGTCCTGCGCGTCCTTGGCCTTTTTCTGCAGGATCTCGAAGGCCGATTCGCGGTCGACGACCTGGTCGTACTGGCCGGTGACCGGACTTTCCGCGATCAGCTTTTGCCGCTCGGCGGGGGTTATGGGTCCAAGCCGCGACGATGGCGGGCGGATCAGCGTGCGCTGCACCATGGACGGCACGCCCTTGGCTTCCAGTGTCGAGACCAGCGCCTCGCCGGTGGCGAGCTGGGTGATGGTGGTGGCGCAGTCGAAATCGGGATTTGGCCGGAATGTTTCCGCCGCCGTCCGCACCGCCTGCTGCTCACGCGGCGTATAGGCGCGCAGCGCGTGCTGGACGCGATTGCCGAGCTGGGCCAAGACCTTTTCGGGGATATCCAGGGGGTTCTGCGTGACGAAATAGACGCCGACGCCTTTCGAGCGGATCAGGCGGACAACCTGCTCGACACGGTCGACCAGCACTTTCGGCGCCTCGTCAAACAAAAGATGCGCCTCGTCGAAGAAGAACACCAGCTTCGGCTGGTCCGGATCTCCGACTTCGGGCAGTTCCTCGAACAGCTCCGACATCAGCCAGAGCAGGAAGGTCGCGTAGAGGCGCGGATTCATCATCAGCTTGTCGGCGGCCAGCACGCTGACGGCGCCCCGGCCGTCACGCGTGGTGCGCATGATGTCGGAGATGCGCAGGGCCGGCTCGCCGAAGAAGTTGGCCGCGCCCTGTTGCTCCAGCACCAGCAGCGTACGCTGAATGGCGCCTACCGATGGCTTAGTGACATTGCCGTGGCGCGCGCTGATCTCCTCGGCGCGCTCGGCGATGTTGGCAAGCAGCGCCTGCAGGTCCTTGAGATCGAGAAGCAGCAGACCTTCTTCATCGGCGATGCGGAAGGCAATGTTCATGATGCCTTCCTGCGCGTCGGTCAGGTTCATCAGCCGCGACAGGAGCAGCGGTCCCATTTCCGAAATGGTCGCGCGAATGGGGTGGCCCTGCTCGCCGAACAGGTCCCAGAAGATGACGGGGAATTCCTGGAAGTCGTAAGGGTCGAGCTTGACCTGCGCGGCCCGCTTGACCAGGAAATCCTGCGCCGTGCCCATCATTGCGATGCCGGACAGGTCACCCTTGATGTCGGCGCAGAACACCGGCACGCCGGCATTCGAAAACCCTTCCGCCAGGATCTGCAAGGTGACGGTCTTGCCAGTGCCGGTGGCACCGGTCACCAGGCCATGGCGATTCCCATATTGCAGCAGCAGCTGTTCCGGGCGCTGATAGCTGTCATCGGGCTTGCGGCTGGCGCCGATGAAAATACTTGTGTCGTCAGCCATATCCAGGGTCTCCGCAAACTGATGTGTCAAAAGCCAGCCTTTGCCCGAAGGTATAGTGAGGCTGTCGGACAGCGACAATGCCAATTGTCCAGAGCGGGGCCAATCGTCCCGATCAGGCCCATCGCCGAAATCGGATTTTGGAACTTGCGGATTTTGCTGGTGTTTGGCAATCGTTCATGGTTCGTCCATGCAGGCCGACCTATATCTGGTGGATCGAATTCAGACCCGGGATGCGCATTGCGATAACCGACCGGGAACCGTAGACTGAACCGCCCGGCTGGTGCGGCCATATGAACGAGGAAGATGGATGGGCGCCGGAGCCTTGACCAAGGATGTTGAACCAGCAGGCGCCGAGCGCCAGCGATGGCTGGCCCTGGCGGAAAAGGCACTGGCAGGCGCATCCTTCGAGGAAAAGCTGGTTTCGCACACCGACGACGCCATCCGCATCGAGCCCCTCTATGACCGGGTGAGCGGGGCCGAACCGCTAGTGCGCACGAATCCCCGATCGCCCTGGATTGTCAGCCAGCGCGTCGACGACCCCGACGTCGATCGCGCCAAGGCCCAGGTTCTGGACGACATCGCGCAGGGCGCCACGGGGCTGTCCCTCGTCTTCGAAGGCGCTCCGAACGCATTCGGCTACGGCCTGCCGAGAACCGCTCAGGCGCTGGAAACGGTGCTGGAGGGCGTGCCCCTCAATCGGATCCAGATCCGCATCGACACCCATCCGTGGAGCCGCCCCATGGCCGACTGGCTGGTGGCCTTCCTCAGCAAGCGCCGCTCCGATCCGGCAAAGCTCAACCTGTCCTTCGGCATCGATCCGGCGGCGATCCTTGCCGGCACCGGCCGGCTGCGCATGTCGATCGAGGCACTGCAGGAATCGATGCCGCAATCGCTGGCGCACTTCTTCTCGATGGGCGTTCCCGGCGTGCTTTTGGAAGCGGACGGTCGCGTGTTCCACAATGCCGGCGCCACGGAAGCGCAGGAACTCGGCATCATGCTGGCTTCGGCGGTCTCATATCTGAGAATGTTCGAGAAGGCGCGGCAGCCGCTCGTCTATGCCGCGCCCCATATCGGCTTCGCGCTCAGCGTCGACCAGGACCAGTTCCTTTCCATGGCCAAGGTACGGGCCTTGCGCAGGCTGTGGGCACGCGTGCAGGAGGCCTGCTCGATCCCCAACTCCACGGCCAACATCCATGCCGAGACATCATTCCGCATGATGACGGCGCTGGATCCCGAAACCAACATACTGCGCACGACGATCAGCTGCTTCGCCGCGGCGGCTGGGGGAGCCGATTCGATCTCCGTCCTGCCGCATACGATCGCGCACGGCCTGCCGGCGCCTTTTGCCCGTCGCGTCGCGCGTAATGCCCAGCTGATCATGGCCAATGAAAGCCATGTCGATCATGTCGCCGATCCCGCCTATGGGTCCGGCGCGGTCGAAGCGCTGACGGCGGACCTTTGCGAAGCCGCCTGGGCCGAGCTGCAGGCGATCGAGGCCGAAGGGGGCGTCCTGTCGAGCCTTCGGCACGGTCAGATCCAACAGCGCGTTCGCACTGCCGCCGCCCGGCGCGACGCGGCCTTCAAGGCCGGTGAGCGGGCCATCATCGGCACCACGCTCTATCCTCAGAAGAGCGAACGCCCGGTCGAGACGCTGGATGCGGAGCAGCGGCCTGCCTTCACGGAAGGCGTCGTCTTGTGCGAACCGTTGTTTCCGGTCCGCATCGACCAATCCATCGGGGCCGCCTCTTGATCCCGGATTTCAGTCAAATCGGCTGGGCGCCGCCGCGCCGCGCGCCTGTCGAGGTCAAAGGGCAGCGGACGACGCCGGAAGGGCTGGTCGTCAAGCACCTGTACAATCAGGGTGACCTCAAGGGCCTGCCGCATCTCGACACCTATCCGGGGCTGCCGCCCTTCGTGCGTGGCCCCTACCCGACCATGTACGTCCAGCAGCCCTGGACGATCCGGCAATATGCCGGCTTCTCCACGGCCGAGGAATCCAATGTCTTTTACCGGCGCAATCTCGCCGCCGGCCAGAAAGGCCTGTCGGTCGCCTTCGATCTCGCCACGCATCGCGGCTATGACAGCGACCATCCGCGCGTTGCCGGCGATGTCGGCATGGCGGGCGTCGCCATCGATTCCATCCTCGACATGCGGCAATTGTTCGACGGCATTCCGCTCGGCGACATGACCGTGTCGATGACGATGAACGGCGCTGTGTTGCCGATCATGGCGCTTTACATCGTCGCGGCGGAAGAACAGGGCGTTGCGCAGAAGGATCTGGCAGGCACCATTCAGAACGATATTCTGAAGGAGTTCATGGTCCGCAACACCTACATCTATCCGCCAAAACCCTCGATGCGGATCGTGTCGGACATCTTCTCCTACACCTCGAAGAACATGCCGAAGTTCAATTCGATATCGATCTCCGGCTATCACATGCAGGAAGCCGGTGCGACGGCCGACCTGGAGCTTGCCTATACGATCGCCGACGGCATTGAATATGCCCGCGCCGGCGTCGCGGCGGGCCTCGATATCGACCGCTTCGCGCCGCGCCTGTCCTTCTTCTGGGCGATCGGCATGAATTTCTTCATGGAAGTGGCCAAGCTCAGGGCCGCGCGCCTGCTGTGGGCGACGCTGATGAAGAAGAATTTTGCGCCGAAGGACGAGCGCTCGCTGTCGCTGCGCACCCATTGCCAGACGTCCGGCTGGTCGCTGACCGCGCAGGACCCGTACAACAACATCATCCGCACCATGATCGAAGCGATGGCCGCGACCCAGGGGCACACCCAGTCGCTGCACACCAACTCCTTCGACGAGGCGATGGCGCTGCCGACCGATCATTCGGCGCGCATCGCCCGCAACACGCAGCTTATCCTGCAAAATGAATCCGGCACCACGCGCATCGTCGATCCCTGGGGCGGCTCGGCCTATCTCGAACGGCTGACGCATGATCTCGCGGCACGGGCACTGAGCCATATCGAGGAAGTCGAGGCTCTCGGCGGCATGGCCGCCGCGATCGAACAAGGCATTCCCAAGTTGCGCATCGAGGAAGCGGCGGCGCGCACGCAGGCGCGCATCGATTCGGGTGAGCAGATGCTGGTCGGCGTCAACGCGCATCGCCCCGAGAATGACATCGAGGTCGATGTGCTGAAGATCGACAATGCCGAGGTCAGGGCCCGGCAATTGTCGAAGCTGCAGCGGCTGAAGGGCACGCGCGATGTCGCAGCGGTGGAAAGCGCGCTCGATGCGCTGACCCGCGCCGCGCAAGGCAATGAGAACCTCTTGGAGTTCGCCGTCCGCGCCGCGCGCGCCAACGCGACAGTCGGAGAGATCTCGTTTGCGCTCGAAAGAGCCTTTGGCCGCCACGTCGCAACGGTGCAGACCATTTCCGGCGTCTACCGCAAGGCACTTGGCGACAGTCCCGTGGTCGACGGGCTGCAGGACAAGCTCGCTGCTTTCGAGAAGAAAAACGGCGGCAAGCCGCGCATCCTCGTTGCCAAGATGGGACAGGACGGCCACGACCGTGGACAGAAGGTGATCGCTACGGCCTTCTCAGATCTCGGCTTCGACGTCACCGTCGGCGCGATGTTCCAGACGCCGGAAGAAATCGCCAAACTGGCTGTCCAGCATGACGTCCATGTCATCGGCGCCTCGTCACTGGCGGCGGGACACCTGACGCTGATCCCCGAATTGCGCGACGCGTTGAAAAAGCTCGGCCGGAGCGACATGCTGATCGTGGCCGGCGGCGTCATCCCGCCGCAGGACTACGAGGCGGTGCTGCAAGCCGGCGCGGCGGAAATCTTCCCGCCGGGGACGGTTATTCCGGAGGCAGCGGACCGGCTGATGGATCGGCTGCTGGCGGGCTAGTAGGCTTGTTATAATCCTTGTTGCAACATGCCGTCGATCGAGTTATAATTGGCGTTGCAACAGGATAAATCCGTCATGAACACGACCATTCGCAAGATCGGCAATTCCGAAGGTGTGATCCTGCCAAAGGAACTGCTTGAACGTCTGAACATGAAGACGGGCGATCAGCTTCAGATCGTCGAAACGGACAAGGGCATTGCCCTTGAACCGGTGGACGACAGTTTCGAGCGGCAAATGGAAGCTGCCCGCAGGGTCATGGACAAGTACAAGGTCGCGCTTCAGAAGCTCGCGGAATGAGCTGGGAGTTCCTGACCCGGCGCGCGGTCGAAGCCATGCATGCGGAGCAGTTGCGCAGGCATGGCGGAGCACAGGGTTTGAGAGATGAAAACGCTCTTGAATCGGCGCTCGCCCGCGCAGAGAACAAGGCCAACTATGAAGTCCCTTCGGTTGAGGATCTCGCAGCCGCCTATGTCTTTGGCATTGCTAGGAATCATGCCTTTGTCGACGGGAACAAACGGACTGCCATCGTTGCCGCCGGCGCATTTTTGATTGTGAACGGCCACATCCTCACAGCCGACAACGGTACGCTCTACGAATTCGTCATCGCCGTTGCATCAGGCGAAATCGATGAAGCGGGTGCCGCAGCGTTCTTCCGCGACCATGTCGTCAAGCTTGAAGACTAACTGTCCGAGAGCTTGACGATTTCCCATTCCTTGCCGTTGACGGCGGCCACGTCGCCGACCTTCTTGCCGAACAGTGCGACGGCCATCGGCGAAACATGCGAAATGCTTCCCTTGGCGGGATCGGCCTCGTCCTCGCCAACGATCTTCCAATGCACTTTCTTGCCGTCATCGCCTTCCAGCGTGACGCCCATGCCGAAGCGCACGACGTCGCTGCCGGGCTCCGGCACGGAAAGCTCGGCGTTTTCGCGCCGGGCCGTCCAGTAGCGCAAATCTCGCGACACGACCGCGATGCGCTCGCGGTCGGCTTTCTTCTCGGCTTTCGCCAGAACGTCGCGCAGATCAGCCAGATTCTCCTCGATCTGCGCCAGACCGCGCTCCGTCACCAGGTTGCGGTGCGGACTGATCGGCCGCTCGCCGACGCCGGCGATGGCATTCTCGCTGTCTTCTTCGCGGGTAAAAGCTCTGCTCATTGCCTGAACCTAGGCCTCGAGCGGCTGCTCGACAAGTCATTGTGAAAAGGAACCCAACGTTTGGCACGATTCCTGCGAGATCAGGGTTGAACGCTGGGATTCTGTGCCGATGTTGAACAGACGAACGCTGCTAACCGGAACCGCCGGCTTTGCCGTTGTGGGCCTTGTGCTCGGCAAAGCGGCGGCCGCCGGCCTGACCGGTGTCGAAAAAGCCTCGATGCGCGGTTCCATCAATGCCACCGAACTCGGCGTGCAGCCCGGCACATTCGACGACCAGAGCAAGGCCTTCGCCAAGCTGCTTCGCGACGCAAACAGCCGGGATGTGCCAGTGTTCCTGCCGGCGGGCACCTATGTGGTGTCCAATCTCTCACTGCCCAGCCGCGTGCGTCTTTCCGGCGTGCCGGGGGCGACGCGGATCGTCTATGGCGGCGACGGCCATCTCTTCATGGCTGAACAAGCCGACCATATCGAGCTGAGCGGGCTGGTTTTCGACGGGTCGAACCGCTCGATGGGCGACTATGCGCAAGGGCTGCTCGATCTTCGACGGGTCGGCCATCTCGTCGTCGACAATTGCCAGATAACCGGCAGCGGCAAGAACGGGCTGGCGCTGGAACATGCGACAGGCCGCATCGAACGCTCCGACATATCGGGCGCGGCGGACGCCGGCATCTATTCGGTCGAGGCGGCGGGACTGGCTATATCAGGCAACACGGTCTCCGACTGTGCCAATGGCGGCATCCTCGTGCATCGCTGGCAGTCAGCAGAAGACGGCACCATGGTGACCGGCAACCGCGTCGAACGCATCGGCGCGCGCAGCGGCGGGACCGGCCAGAACGGCAATGGCATCAACGCCTTCCGTGCCGGCAACGTCATCATTTCGGGCAATGTCGTCTCGGATTGCGCTTTCTCGGCGATCCGCGCCAACAGTTCCAGCAATCTGCAGATTTCCGGCAATACCTGCTCGCGCTCGGGCGAGACCGCGGTCTATTCCGAATTTTCGTTCGAGGGTGCGGTCATCAGCAACAACATCGTCGATGGCGCGGCCAACGGCATCTCGATCGTCAACTTCAACGAAGGCGGCCGCATGGGTGTCTGCTCCGGCAACATCGTGCGCAACCTGTCGACCAGCGGCCCCTACACCGCCGATCCGCCCGGCTTCGGCGTCGGCATCGGCGTCGAGGCAGACACCATCGCGTCCAACAACGTCATCGAGAACGCACCGCTCTACGGCATGTCGATCGGCTGGGGGCCGTATCTGCGCAACGTCGTGGCCACCGGCAACATCATCCGCAAGGCAGGCACGGGCATCGTCGTCAGCGTGGTCGAGGGTGCGGGCACGGCCGTCATCTCCGACAACGTCATCGACGGCGCGCTGAAGGGCGCCGTCATCGGCCAGCGCTGGGCCGAGCCGGTGACGGCAGACCTCACCCAGCTAAGCAGCAGCGGCTTTGCGCATTTGACCGTCGAGCGCAACCGCGTCAGTTGAGGGCGGCAGTCGGCCTCAGCGAGCCTACCTTGGCTCCGATCCGGCTTTGGATCGGCGCGTTTGCCAGTTCGATGAGCTTCGCCGCCAGGGCCTCGTCCGCACGCAGCAGCCTGGCGAGGACGGCGGCGACCATGGCTTCACTCGCGCGGTGGGCGCCATCATCGCATTTGAGCGCGATACCGAGACCAAGCTCCGGAATTGCGGCACAGTGGACACCTTCGGCGCCGCCTTTCGTAAATATACGCCCAGGTGCTGCTTCCATCAGCGCGACGTCTTCGCGGCCGGTGCCGGCGACAAAGAACGGTTCTGCCATGCAGGCGGCCAGCAGCCGCTTTGCCGCCTTGGCCCGCTCGGGGCCGAAACCATTTTGCGTGGCCATGCGGGCAAAGCCCAGCGCGAAGCTCTTGAGTGGCACCGCATAGGTCGGGATCGAGCAGCCGTCGGTCGCCCGCTCATCGGCGCCATGGACAGCACCCGTGACCGACTGCATCGCGTCTCGTACCATCTCCTGCAAGGCGTGCCCCGCCTTGACGTAGCCACCGTGCGCAATGCCGGAGTGCACGCAGGTGCAGAGGAAACCGGAATGTTTGCCCGAGCAATTGTTGTGCAGCGCATTCGGAGAACCGCCGGCACGCGCGAGAGCGATCTCCGCAGCATGGCTCGAGGGCCAATGCGCACCGCATTCGAGCGCTGATCCGTCGAGCCCGGCCCTGGCCAGCATGGACCGCGCCAGTTCGACATGCTCCGGCTCGCCCGAATGCGAGGCGCAGGCCAGCGCGAGTTCGCGATTGCCAAAGCCATAGGCATCGGCAGCACCCGTTTCGACCAGTGGCAAGGCCTGGATGGCCTTGACCGCCGAACGCGGAAACACTGGTTTCGAGGTGTCGCCGATCTCCAGGACCGCTTTGCCGTCGGCATCGAAGACCGCGACGGCGCCCCGATGCGCGCTCTCGACGATCGCGCCGCGCAGAACCTCGACCAGAACCGGATTTGCCATGCCACCTCCCGCAGCGCATGACCTCGAAAATCGAATCGATTCTCGAGGTCATGCGCAAAATCAAAGTGCTACAGCGTCCTTTGCGCGCCCCAAAAGGCGCGCGGCGCTGTAATGTCGGGGGCGGTTTACCTGATCCGGTCGAGAATGGAAACGTAGTTGGCGACCGCGGCTCCACCCATGTTGAAGATGCCGCCAAGCTTCGCGCCCGGCACCTGGATGCCGCCGGCTTCGCCGACAAGCTGCATGGCGGTCAAGACATGCATGGAGACACCCGTGGCACCGATCGGATGGCCCTTGGCCTTCAGCCCCCCAGAGGGATTGACGGGCAGGCGGCCGTCCTTTGCCGTCGTGCCGTCCAGAGCCAGCTTGGCGCCCTCGCCCGGCCTGGCCAGGCCCATCGCCTCGTATTCTATCAGTTCGGCAATGGTGAAGCAGTCATGCGTCTCGACGAAGGAGAGATCGTCGAGCGTCACGCCGGCGTTCTTCAGCGCGCGGGTCCAGGCCTGCTCGCAGCCTTCGAAGGCCAGGATATCGCGCTTCGACATTGGCAGGAAATCCTGCACATGCTCGTTGGCGCGGAAGGCAACGGCGCGGCGCATCTTCAGCGCGGTTGCCGTGTCGGCAAGGATAAGGGCGGCGGCGCCGTCGGAGACCAGCGAGCAGTCCGTGCGCTTGAGAGGACCGGCGACGAAGGGGTTCTTCTCGCTCTCCTGCCGGCAGAATTCATAGCCGAAATCCTTGCGCATCTGCGCATAGGGATTGTCGACGCCGTTCTTGTGGTTCTTGGCGGCAATCATCGCCAGCGCGTCGGACTGGTCGCCATAGCGCTGGAAATAGGCCTGTGCGATCTTGCCGAAGACGCCCGCAAAGCCGGCCGGTGTCTCGCCGTCTTCAGGCAGATAGGACGCTTTCAGCAGGTTCTTGCCGATCTCGGGTCCCGGCGTCGTCGTCATCTGCTCGGCGCCGACCACCAGCACGATGCGGGCAGCGTTGGCGTCGATGGCACGGATGCCTTGCCGGACCGCCGCCGATCCCGTCGCGCAGGCGTTCTCGACACGCGTCGCCGGCTTGAAGCGCAGCCGGTCGTCGGCCTGCAGCACCAGGCTCGCGGTGAAATCCTGCGCCGAGAAGCCGGCGTTGAAATGACCAAGCACGATCTCGTCGACCTCGTCCGGACCGATGCCGGCATGGTCGAGCGCATCCGTCGCGACCTTGACGATGAGGTTTTCGAGCGTCTCGCCCTCGAGCTTGCCGAAGCGCGAATGCGCCCAGCCGACGATGCATGCGGTCATGGCGGTCTCCATCCTTGGCGCCAAGCTTATCATGTGGGCTCGTGGCGCACTTCGCCTTTATTGTTCAAATGTAAACAATCCTGCCCGGTCCGGGAAGAGCCGGAAGCAGACAATCGCTTGGTACAGGCGGGGCCAGCCTCGATTTTTTTGTTGATTGACCCGTCAATAAAAAATAATCCTGTCTCAAAGGACCCAGCGAGATGCCGAAAGTCGGGATGGAACCACTGCGCCGCAAGGCGCTCATCGACGCGACGATCTCAGCGATCGGCGAGCGCGGCTCGCTCGACGTGACCATGTCCGAGATAGCAGGGCGCGCCGGTGTGTCTTCCGCCCTTGCCCATCACTATTTCGGCGCCAAGGACGAACTGCTGTTCGCAACGATGCGGCACATCCTCGCCGAACTCACCATCGACATGCGCCGCGCTCTGCAATGCGCCAAGTCTCCGCGCGAACGCGTTTCCGCCGTGGTCGCCGTCAACTTCTCCGACATCCAGTTCCAGGCCGAAACCATCGCCGCCTGGCTTGCCTTCTATGTCGAGGCGCAGAAATCATCGGCCTTGCGCCGGCTGCTCAAAATCTATGCGCGGCGGCTGCATTCGAACCTGATGAGCGGGCTGACCGGCATCCTGCCCAGGGCCGAGGCCGACCGCGCCGCCGAAGCGACAGCGGCGATGATCGACGGGCTCTACATCAGGCGTGCGCTGAAGGATGGCGTGCCCAACGCAGCGACCGCGATCGCGCTGGTCGAGGACTATCTCGAAACCAAACTCGGCGAGCGGCAGAAACAGTGACAGCCAAGCGACCCAATTTCCTGATCGTCATGGTCGATCAGCTCAACGGGGTTCTTTTTCCCGATGGCCCGGCAGGCTTCCTGCATGCGCCGCATCTGAAGGCACTCGCGGCGCGTTCGGCCCGATTCAAGAACAACTACACCGCCTCGCCGCTGTGCGCGCCGGGCCGCGCCTCGTTCATGAGCGGCCAGTTGCCGTCGCGCACCGAGGTCTATGACAACGCTGCCGAATTCGCCTCGTCGATCCCGACCTTTGCCCATCACCTGCGTGCCGACGGCTATCACACCGTGCTGTCGGGCAAGATGCATTTCGTCGGTCCAGACCAGTTGCACGGCTTCGAGGAACGGCTGACCACCGACATCTATCCCGCCGATTTCGGCTGGACGCCGGACTACCGCAAGCCCGGCGAGCGCATCGACTGGTGGTATCACAATCTGGGCTCAGTGACCGGCGCCGGCGTCGCCGAGATCTCGAACCAGATGGAATATGACGACGAGGTCGCCTTCCACGCGGTGCAAAAACTCTACGACTTCGCCCGCGTCTCCGACGATGCCACGCATCGGCCCTGGTGCCTGACGGTTTCCTTCACCCATCCGCACGATCCCTATGTGGCACGGAGGCAGTACTGGGATCTCTACGAGGATTGCCCGGCGCTCGAACCCGAAGTGGGCTTCATCCCCTATGACAGGCAGGACCCGCATTCGCAGCGGCTCTACAAGGCTTCCGACTACGACAGTTTCGACATCACGGCGGAACAGATCCGCCGCTCGCGGCGCGGCTATTTCGCCAACATCTCCTATCTCGACGACAAGGTCGGCGAACTGCTGTCGGTGCTCGAACGCACGCGCATGCTCGACGACACGATCATCCTGTTCTGCTCGGACCACGGTGACATGCTCGGCGAGCGCGGCCTGTGGTTCAAGATGTGCTTCTTCGAGGGCTCGGCGCGGGTGCCGCTGATGATCGCCGGCAAGGGCATCCTAGCCGGCCTGATCGAGGCGCCGGTGTCCAATCTCGACGTGACGCCGACGCTGTGCGATCTCGCCGGCATCGACATGAGCGCGATCGCGCCGTGGACCGACGGCCAATCACTGCTGCCTCTGCTGAACGGGAAGCCACGCACCGCACCCGTGTTGATGGAGTATGCGGCCGAGGGCTCCAACGCGCCTTTGGTGGCGATCCGCGACGGCCGCTACAAGTTCGTCCACTGCGAGATCGATCCGCCGCAACTCTATGATATCGAAGCCGACCCGCATGAATTGAGCAATCTTGCCACTGATCCGGCGCATGCGGATCGTGTGACTGCTTTCATGGAAAAGGTGCGCGCACGCTGGGACATGGCGGCCTTCGATGCCGCCGTGCGCGCCAGCCAGGCGCGGCGCTGGGTGGTCTATCCCGCGCTGCGCAACGGCACCCACTACCCCTGGGAATTCCAGCCGCTGCAGAAGGCCTCGGAACGCTACATGCGCAACCACATGGATCTCAACGTGCTCGAAGAGCAGAAACGCTTTCCGCGAGGCGAATGATGGCAGGCCTTCTCGTCCCTTCGCTGGCTCATCTCAAACAGGCCTATGCCGTCACCTCCAGGGCGACGCAGATCACGCCGCTGCTGGAATCCACAGCACTCGCCAGGGAGACCGGCGCTGCCCGCGTCTTCATCAAGCCGGAATCGCTGCAATGGGCCGGATCCTTCAAGATACGCGGCGCCTATTGGCGGCTGAAGCGGCTTTCGGCCGACGAGGCGAAGAGGGGCGTCGTCGCCTATTCCTCCGGTAATTTCGCGCAAGGACTGGCGGCCGCCGGCCAGGCGCTCGGCATTCCCGTCACCATCGTCATGCCGATCGACGCGCCGGCCGCCAAGCGTGACGCGACGGCGGGCTATGGCGCGCGTGTCGTGCTGACCGACCATGGCGAGCGTGCGCGAGAAGAGGTCGCCGCCGCCAAGGCGCGCGAGATCGCCGAGACCGAGGGGCTGGCCCTGCTGCATCCCTTCGACGATCCGGAAATCGTCGCCGGCCAGGCTGGCGCCGGCCTTGAAGCGCTTGACCAGCTTGAGGCCAAGGACGCCAGCGCCGATCTGTTGTTCTGCTCGGTCGGAGGCGGCGGGCTGATCGGCGGCGTTTCGCTCGCCTTCCACTATCTGTCGCCGACGACGGAGATCATCGGCGTCGAGCCGGAAGGCTTCAACGGCATGGGCTCGTCGCTGGCGCATGGCAGCATCGAGACCATGCCGATCGGGCCGAAATCGATTTGCGACGGGCTGATGTCTCGACGGCCCGGTGACGCGCCGTTCGCGGCGGTCAAGACCGCCGGCGTTCGCGGCATCACCGTCGACGATCAATCGGTGCGGCGTGCCATGCGGATCGCCTTCGAGCGGATGAAGCTGGTGCTGGAGCCGTCCGGGGCTGCGTCGCTGGCGGCGCTGCTCGGCGGGAAAGTGGATGTGGCGGGTAAGACTGTCCTTGTTGTGGCTACCGGCGGCAATGTCTCGCTCGCCGATTTTATGGCGCATATGAACCATGCTTGAAGCGGATTTTGTCATCATCGGCTCCGGCTCGGCCGGCTCGGCCATGGCCTATCGCCTGTCGGAGGACGGCAAGCATTCGGTCATCGTCATCGAATTCGGCGGCAGCGATATCGGGCCACTGATCCAGATGCCGTCGGCGCTGTCGATCCCGCTCAACATGAGCCTCTACGACTGGGGCTTTGCCAGCGAGCCGGAGCCGCATCTCGGCGGCCGCGTGCTCGCGACGCCGCGCGGTAAGGTGATCGGCGGTTCGTCCTCGATCAACGGCATGGTCTATGTGCGCGGCCATGCCCGCGACTTCGACCATTGGGCCGACGAAGGTGCGACGGGTTGGGGCTTCGCCGACGTACTCCCTTACTTCAAGCGCATGGAAGACAATGACGGCGGCGAGGACGGCTGGCGCGGTCATGGCGGGCCGCTGCATGTGCAGCGTGGCTCGCGCAAAAATCCGCTCTACGGCGCCTTCGTCGAAGCGGGCCGCCAGGCCGGATTCGAACTGACCGACGACTACAACGGCTCGAAGCAGGAAGGTTTCGGGCCGATGGAACAGACCATCCGCGGCGGCCGCCGCTGGTCGGCGGCATCAGCCTATCTGAAGCCGGCGCTCAAGCGGAAAAACGTGAGTCTGGTCAAGGGCTTTGCCCGTCGGGTGATCATCGAGAATCAACGCGCCGTCGGCGTCGAGATCGAGGCTCACAAACAGATTCAGGTCGTTAAGGCACGACGTGAGGTGATCGTCGCCGCCTCGTCCATCAATTCGCCCAAAATCCTGATGCTGTCCGGCATCGGCCCGGCCGAGCATTTGCGCGAAAACGGCATTGCCGTGGTCGCCGACCGGCCCGGCGTCGGCCGCAATCTGCAGGACCATATGGAGCTCTATATCCAGCAGGAATCGACCAAGCCGATCACGCTGAATTCCGTGCTGAACCCATTTTCCAAGGCGCTGATCGGGGCGCAATGGCTGTTCTTCAAGTCCGGCCTCGGCGCCACCAACCATTTCGAGGCGGCCGCCTTCGTGCGCTCGCGCGCCGGCGTCGACTATCCCGACATTCAGTACCATTTCATCCCGGCGGCTGTGCGCTATGACGGCAAGGCGGCGGCAAAATCGCACGGCTTCCAGGCGCATGTCGGGCCGATGCGGTCGAAGTCGCGTGGCGCGGTGACGCTGCGTTCGCCGGACCCGAAAGCAAAGCCGGTGATCCGCTTCAACTACATGTCGCATCCGGACGACTGGACGGAGTTCCGCCACTGCATCCGGCTGACCCGCGAGATCTTCGGCCAGTCGGCCTTCGACGCCTATCGCGGCCAGGAGATTTCGCCGGGCAGCCATGTGCAGTCGGACGACGAGCTCGACGTCTTCATCCGCGACCATGCCGAGAGCGCCTACCACCCCTGCGGCACCTGCAAGATGGGCCGCGCCGATGATTTGATGAGCGTTGTCGATCCGGAATGCCGGGTCATCGGCGTCGACGGGCTGCGGGTCGCCGATTCCTCGATCTTCCCGCGCGTCACCAACGGCAATCTCAACGCGCCGTCGATCATGACCGGCGAGAAGGCGTCCGACCATATTCTCGGCCGCACACCGCTGGCGCCGTCCAACCAGGAACCATGGATCAATCCGCGCTGGCAGCAGTCGGACAGATAGAGCATGATCCACCCGACAGATTGAGCCGTCCCTAGATCGAGCCGCCCATTCTTGGGGCGCAGACATTCGGAGACTACCCATGCGCGCCCAGCCCACGGCATCGCACTATGTCAACGGACGCTATATCGACGACGAGCAAGGCGCGCCGCTGCCGGTCATCTATCCGGCCACCGGCGAGACCATCGCCATGCTGCGCTCGGCGACGCCCAATGTGCTGGAACTTGCCATCGAGGCCGCGCGCGCCGCGCAGCCGGCCTGGGCTCGGCTGAAGCCGGTCGAGCGCGGCCGCATCCTGCGCCGCGCCGCCGACATCCTGCGCGCCCGCAATGCCGATCTCGCCCGCATCGAGACGCTCGACACCGGCAAGGCGATCCAGGAAACGCTGGTGGCGGACGCACCATCGGCCGCGGACTGCCTTGAATATTTCGGCGGTGCGGTCGCCGCCTACAATGGCGAGGCCGTCGATCTCGGCGGCCCCTTCGCTTATACGCGGCGCGAGGCACTGGGCGTCTGTGTCGGTATCGGCGCCTGGAACTACCCGATCCAGATCGCCGGCTGGAAGTCGGCACCGGCGCTCGCCATGGGCAACGCCATGGTGTTCAAGCCATCGGAAAACACCCCACTGTCAGCGCTGGCGCTGGCCGAGATCTACAGCGAGGCCGGCCTGCCGGATGGGCTGTTCAACGTCGTGCAGGGTTACGGCGATGTCGGCGCGGGCCTGGTCGGCCATGACGTCGTGGCAAAAGTTTCGGTGACCGGTTCGGTGCCGACCGGCCGAAAGGTGCTGTCGCTCGCCGGTTCGAAGATGAAGCACGCGACGATGGAGCTCGGCGGCAAGTCGCCGCTGATCGTCTTCGACGATGCCGACATCGAAAACGCCATTGGCGGCGCCATGCTCGGCAATTTTTACTCCACCGGCCAGATCTGCTCCAATGGCACACGCGTCTTCGTGCAGAGCGGCATTCACGACCGCTTCGTCGACCGGCTTATCGAACGGACGAAAAAGATCCGCATCGGCGACCCGCTCGACCCCGAGACCCAGATGGGACCGCTGGTCTCCAAGGCACAGCATGAGAAGGTGGTTGGCTATATCGCGGTCGGCAAGCAGGATGGCGCTGTTCTGGCCTGCGGTGGCAATGTGCCGTCGCTGCAAGGTTTTGACGGCGGCTTCTTCATCGAGCCGACGGTGTTCACCGGCGTCACCGACACCATGCGCATCGCCCGCGAGGAAATTTTTGGGCCGGTGATGAGCGTGCTGAAATTCGATGGCGAGGACGAGGTGATCGACCGCGCCAACGACACCGAGTTCGGCCTTGCCGCCGGTGTCTTCACCCGCGACCTGCCGCGCGCCCATCGCGTCATCGCCGAACTGCAGGCCGGCACCTGCTGGATCAACGCCTACAATCTGACACCGGTGGAAATCCCCTTCGGCGGCTTCAAGCAGTCCGGCATCGGCCGCGAGAATTCGCTGGCGGCGCTGGCGCTCTACTCGCAGCTGAAGTCGATCTATGTCGAAACGGGGAACGTCGCGAGCCCCTACTGAGCCGAGCTCTAGACCGCCTCCCCCGCCGTCCCGTCCAGGTACTGCGTCAACGCGCAGACGAGGTGATAAAAGATGCTGGCCGGCACATCCGACGCCAGCGAGCGGCCGCGCTCGTCGATGCGGTCGATCCAGAGGCCGAGCGGCGCCGGGTCGATGTGCCAGCGGAACAGCCGGCCGACACGGGCCTCGATCTCGGGCTTCAGGTCGGGACCGCCTGAACCGTCCAACGCGATCGCCGCCTTGATGGCTTCGGCCTGCGGCCAGCTGCGCGATATCAGGTCAAGCGGCAGGCCCTGCCTGGAGACGGCGCCATAGGCAAGGCCGGTGGCCCGGTTCAGGCCGTTGGCGATGGCCGAAGCGTAGAGTTTCCTGGCGAAGCCGCTCAGTTCGGCCTGGCCGCTGCGTCCGGCGAAATCGACCAGGAGCGAAGCCCATTCGAAGTGATGACCTGGCTCGGTCCAGCCCCCTTTATCGCCCGCGGCCGGTTTCCATTCGGCATCGAAATATTCGCCGAGCGTCCAGCTCTCGGGGTCGAAGAAATGGCTGCGGAAGAGGTCGATGATGCGAGCCGCGCGGCGCAGATAGGCACGCTCGCCTGTCGCCTGATACCAGGCGAGAAAGGCCTCCAGCAAATGCATGTGCGGGTTTGAGCGCCGCTCACCCTTTCCGTCCGATGTTTCGAGGAAGCCGGTCATGCGGTGATCCTCGAGATGGGCATCGAGGAAGGCGAAGGTTTCCTCGCCGAGCCGCAAGGCATCGGGATTGCCTGACATATGCGCATGCGCCAGCGCCAAGAGCACGCAGGAATGATCGTAGGCGTCTTCCGTGGCGTCGGCGACAGCGCCGTCGACATTCAGCATGCGCACCCAACCGCCCCGTTCGGTGCGGCCCTTCGCCGCCATGAAGTCGATGCCATGCGCGATCAGCCGCTCGGCCGGGCCAGTCCAGCCGCGCTCCTTGGCCACCGCGAAGGCGTAGACCTGACGGGCCTGCGTACGCATGCGCTTCGGCTTCATCAGCGGGGAGCCGTCGAAGCCAAGCGCTTCATGGAACCCGCCATGGCGCTCGTCGACGCCCGCTGTCGACCACAGCGGCAAGGTTTCCTGGAACAGCCAGTGGTGCACACGCCGCCGCCAGGCGCCGCTTTCGATGACGCGGTCATGCGCCGGCGTGAACCTCGTCTCCAGCCGGCCCGATTTCTCGAGCTGCTCGACCACCTTCTTGACATGCTGGCTGTGGCTGACCGGAGCGACGAAGGTGGCATCGGCGGTCGAGACGATGGCGACATCCTTCATGCCGATCGCCGACAAGAGGCGCCCATCGCTGCGGATGTAGGAGTTCTCGCAATCGATGGCGACGACATCGCCGACGATGACATTGCCCTGGTCATCGGCGGGGCCGACATCGAGCAGCGACTGCCAGGAGCCGAGATCGTTCCAGCGGAAGCCGGCGGGCACCATCGCGATGTCCCTCGCCCGCTCCATGATGGCATAGTCGATCGAATTCGACGGGATGGCCGCGTAGAGATCGAGCGGCATATAGAGGCCGGACAGATCCGACGTCGCCGCCTTGTAGGCGGCTTCGGTGGTCCGCCAGATGTCGGGCTCGAAGGCGGCGAAGGCGTCGCGCATGGCAGCGGCGCGAAACAGAAAGATGCCGGTGTTCCAATAGAAGTTTCCGGCTTCGAGATAGCCTTGCGCGGTCGCGAGGTCCGGCTTTTCGACGAAGCGCGAAACATCTGATACCCCGCCCTTCTCGGCGGAGACCTCGATATAGCCATAGCCGGTTTCGGGCTGTGTCGGCTTTATGCCGAACACCACGAGCCGGCCGGCGCGCGCCGCCTCGGCGCCTGCCTCGACGCTCTGCCAGAACTGCCCTGCCGTCGATATTTCGTGGTCCGACGGCACCACCAGAACCAGGCTGTCACCGAATTCGGACAAGGTGCGCAGCGTTGCAAGGGCCACCGCCGCGGCGGTGTTGCGCCCCGTGGGCTCGAACAGCGGACCGCCGCCTGCAAGATCGAGGCCGGCGAGATCGGCATGGACGCGGTCGGCGTGGCGCTCCGAAGCGATCAGGAAGATCGGCGTTTGACCGTCGGGCCTTGCCGCCAGGCGGCGCAAGGTCTTGGCCAGCATGGAGCCATCACCCGAAAAATCGTGAAACTGCTTCGGATTGTCCTCGCGCGAGAGCGGCCAGAGCCGCGAGCCGACGCCGCCGCTCATGACAAAACTTACGATGCGCTGACTCATTCGGGTCTCGTGTACAGAAGGCTATTGTGCCCGGTTGCTAGCACACAAGCCCTAAGCGGTGTTAGTCCGATCGGGTGTGCGCCGCGATGCCAGCCATACGTGTGGCGAAATGCGACAGAAGTGCTGCCATTGGCGCTTGCAGGAATGAAGTGTGGCGGCTATAAGCCCGCCGACTGGTCACGGAGTGTAGCGCAGTCTGGTAGCGCACCTCGTTCGGGACGAGGGGGTCGCAGGTTCAAATCCTGCCACTCCGACCAGAAAAAACAGATACTTAAATATCTGTTCTCCCGATGCCCCACAGATTGGGATCGCGTTTCGCGCGCACCGGGAGCGTAACCCTATATCCTTCCTGCTCTCTGCAATGCTGCTCTCCGGTTGACCAATCGTTCTGGACGGCGACACGATCGTGCTCGATGGAGCGCATGTCCGAATCGCCAATATCGACACCTGTGAGATCAATCACTTCCATTGCGATGCGGGGCTGCCGCTTGGGTCGACATCCTGGTGCTGATCGACCGCGTTAACGCGTCCGATGTCATCTCCGCCAACGCCCGGCTTCATAGCCAGTACCGGGCGCATGACAGATTGCGGAGCAGTTTGGCCCGGAAGCTCATCAGCCGCGCTGGGTATTTTTGACACGCATCAAAGCCGGACGATCCCCGTTGGCACTACCATGGCTACGTCTTGCTTTTTTGGGGATAGGCCATGGATCAGAAAATCAGAGACACCATTCTCAATCTGTTGAGCACGCACCGCATCATGACGGTTGCCACTTTACGGCCTGACGGCTGGCCCCAGGCCACCACCGTGGGATATGTGAACGATGGCTTGACCCTCTATTTCTTGTGCGGTCTTGAGAGTCAAAAGGCCAAGAATCTAGCGAGGGACAACCGGCTTTCCCTCACGATTGACCATGACACCGCCGATCTGATGGCGATCACTGGCCTGTCGATGGCGGCCCACGCCGAACCCGTGCAGGACCGGGCCGAAGCGGAGAAGGTTCTCAGCATGTTGCCGTTGAAATACCCGGACGCCCCGCCCTTGCCGATGAAGATGCCAGGTCCGGATGAGGTTCGGATATTTCGGGTGATGCCGACGATCATTTCGGTGCTCGACTACACCAAGGGCTTTGGACACACGGACCTCGTCACCTACTAACGAAACGTCTTCCCGCACAGTTTGGACATGAACTTGCCATTCGGTGTTGAACAGTTCTTTGCGGTATTCACCGCTTACAACAGGGCGATCTGGCCGTTCCAGATTGTCGCCTATGCCCTGGGCGCGTTTGCCGTCGGTGCGATACTCAGCGGCCGTTCTCCTGCCCGCGAGAGATCGTCTTCACCGTCCTGTCACTTCTGTGGGCATGGAATGGAGTGGCCTACCAGCTGCTGTTCTTTTCGCCGCTCAATCCGGTGGCAAGAGTATTTGCCGGGCTGTTCGTTGCCCAGGCCGCTCTCTTCGCTTTGTATGCCGTCATCGCCCCTCCAGAACTCAGGTTCGAGCTTCGATCGGGCTGGCAACCAATTGCCGGCTTTGCGCTCATCCTATATTCGGCGCTCGTCTACGAAATTCTTGGGATCGCGGCCGGCCATGGCCTTATGAACGGGCCGTTGTTCGGAGTAGCGCCGTGTCCAAGCACGATCTTCACGATCGGCTTGCTGTTGCTGCTCGGAGGTCGATCTGTGGTGCCGCTGTCGGTGATCCCTGTCATCTGGGCCTTGATCGGCACCGGTGCGGCGCTGATGCTTCAAGTCCGCGAAGATTTCGGCCTCGCAATGGCTGGCCTCATTCTAATTATCAGTCTCACGTCCGACTGGCTGCGACGCCCGCAATCGTGACAAGCGAAAGCGTCGCCGCCTGCCAGTCACCTTTCGATGGAGGTCGATGGACATAGCGTCGCGCCTATCGCAGGCCGAAGAAGCTCAATATCGCTAGGACGATGACCACCGCTCCGACGAGCCAAATGATATTGTTCATGATCTTTCTCCCGTTGCCTGGAAAGCCCGCGCCCCTGGTGGAGGAACGTTGGCCACCAGCCGTTCCCGGCCGATCTTCAGGAGACACCAAGCGATGGTGCCTGCTGCAAGGGAGAACAATTAGGCAGGCCTAATGTTCCATCGCTTGGCAAGATCGAGCAATGGCCCTGCGATTGCTCTATATTAGCCTGTCTGCATGTTTTCTCGAGGAATGCTAGAACGCCGGTAACATCGGAGCCGATATGAAAAGACTGGTTTTCGCAGCAGCGGTATTTGCATTTGCCTGCCACTGCGCGCCCTCTCGGGCGGACGATGAGCGGTCATGCCAGATCATCGCAGCCGCAGCCCTGCTTTCCGGGAAGACCAACTGCAGAGACGGCGATATCATCACCATCTCCGGCATCACCACCAAAGAGGTACCGGAAGCGATAGCCAGATATTGCGATTTTTGGGCACAGATCGTCGTGCTGCCCGACGCGAGCGCGTCCGATGCGGGCCACTTGGTTCTTTGCAAGTACCGTCAGCGAGAAGCGGCCCCTTCCCAGCCTTAGCCCATACGCTTCGTCCATTCGGTTTGCCGCAGGCGGTCCGACTGTCCTGGGCCCCGGAACCAAAGGGCCTAGCGACAGTTATCCAACGAAGGGCTAATCAAGGCAATGGAGAAATTGCAATGAAATCAATGATCATGTGCGCTTTGGCGCTGTCCATCGGATTGCCGGCTGTCGCTTCGGCGGCAGAGGCCGACGTAATCATCAGGACTCACCATCGCCACCACGGCAACGTCAGGATCATCAACGAGGACGGCCAGCGCCTGCATCACCGCCACCATGGCACGGTGGCTTTCTACGATCACGGCCGCCGGCACCATCGCCCCGATGCCGTCGTTGTTACGAGTTCGGTCTACAAGCACCATCACCGCCGCCCGGTGGTGATCCAAAACAACGATTACTGATCGACCCAAAGGCCCGGCTCGTTACAGCCGGGCCTGCCGCATGAAATCTGAAATGTCCCTGGTGCATCATCAACGGACAGTCGTGTGATTTCGATGCCATTCAGCCTCTCCGAAAAAGGGTCGCGCAATCTCGCCACCTAGGCTGGAATACCGGCTACGGCGCTTGCGAATATTTAGGGTTCGCCCGCCACGCGGACGTGGCGGGCGAACCCTATCAGCGCAGGAAGGGACATAGCTGCGCCAATCTGCCAAATATTCGTACTCTCGGATGGTCAGCCTAAAGCCATTCCAATCGCCATGAAGGTGATGGGCATTGCGAATATCACCGCGAGCAACCAGCGCGCTTGGCCAACACTCTTATCCATAAGCTTCCTCCAGGTTTAGCCGACAACGGTCACGAACGGTGGCTGTTCCGAACAGCACCACAGCCAGGACCATTGCATTTTGCGGTCGGACCAAGGTCCGGCGTTCCGTCGGACCGAAGCCCAGCCAGGGAACGTTTTCGCCGCGACCCAGTTTTGGGTGGTTGGGCGCGGGGACGATCAAACGAGGAAGCGAAACTGGATGAACGTGTCTAACAGTGAGGCCATACAATCCGATGTCCTGGGGGCGCGCGTGGCTGACCTCAAGATCAGAATGCGGCAGGGCCGGATTACCAAGAGCGAAATGAAGACCTTCCGAAAGGTCGCGGCCATGATGGTCGACGGACGAGGCAGCATTGATGGCGACGACTTGATCGCCGCGTCCTTCGTTGCCGGTAGGCTGCTTGACGAGAAAACGCTCTGAGACCATGCGGACAATCAGCAAGCTTTTTGATTCCCATGCGGAAGCCTCCCGGGTTGCCGGAGAGCTGATGGCCGTCGGAGTTCCCCGCGTTCAGGTTGCCATTATCGGGCCCTACCAGGACGAACTGACAGTTCTAAGGTCTCCAAGCGTCATCCTTTGCGCCGTCGGTGCGGCATTGGCTTGCGTGAGCGCCCTTGCGGTCCACGGTATCAGTTCTCTTCCGGCCGGACTGCCGGCAACAGCACTGGTTTGCGCGGTCTGCGGCGGCGGTGCCGGCGGGCTGCTTGGTGGCTTCATGACCACAGCAAAGTCGGATGATCGGAGCGTTGCCGAGGGCATCGTCTTGGTGACGGCGCATATCGATGAAAATGAAACCGACATCGCCCAGGCAGTGCTTGGCGGCTACGCTCCCACTGCATTCATCGCCGAAGCAGCCTGACTTTCAGGCAGTTTGAACAAACGGCGGCGCGGGGCAGCCGGGCGCCACACCAGCGCGAGCCGCTGAGATCGGTCCGGGGCAAGGATCGACGAAAGGCCGCCCCGGCGTCAACCGGGGCGGCCCCTCTTCGTTTCCAGTGATTGAATTTAGACACTCGACGGACACCAACTTCGGGTGGCCGAGAACGTTCCCACATCGGCAGGCCTCGTGGTGCCATGCCCGAGGGCTCTTTCGCGAGCCCAATCTTTGACGAAATAATCGTCGGCTCCAGATAGTTCGGTGGATATGATGAAGCCAGTGAAACGGCGAGCCGGGTGTGGACATGAATTTGATCGCGACAACGACCTCGACGCCGGTTCTTGTGATTGCGGTGCTTCTCTTTACCGGCTGCTCATCGATCGGCAGGACCGCCGATCCGGCGAAGTACGAGAGCATGAGCTGTACAGAGCTCAACGGAGCGCTGGGGGAGAACGCGACTGAAATCTCGCAGACCGCCATCACCCGCGGCAAGGTGGCCAACACCAGTGTTCCGCGCTGGCTACTCGGCGGCTCGCGCGTGAAGACCGCCGTCGCCAACCGTGAGACTGCCCGCATCGATCGGCTGAAGCAGCAGCAGGATGCCATTGCCGCCGTACGGGCGCGCAAATGCCCGAGATCAGCTGACTGAGCGAACGGACGCCGCCCGATGATTGCCCTTACCTGAAACGACGTCTCAGGCGCTCAGCCGGAATCGGGTGACATCGATCGCCGCAGCCATCAGCGTCTGCGTGTAGACGTGCTGCGGATTGCTGAAGATCGCTTCGGTCTGCCCCTCCTCGACGATCTTGCCCTGTTTCATGACGATGATGTAATCGGCCATGGCGCGCACAACCGAAAGATCGTGGCTGATGAAGAGGTAGGACAGTTCATGGTCCGCCTGCAGCTTGCGCAAGAGTTCGACGATCTGTTTCTGCACCGAGCGGTCAAGCGCCGAGGTCGGCTCGTCCAGCACAACCATCTTGGGCTTCAGGATCATGGCGCGGGCAATGGCGATGCGCTGCCGCTGGCCGCCGGAAAATTCATGCGGGTAGCGGTTGCGGGCGTTGGGATCGAGGCCGACTTCAAGCAACGCCTCGACCGCGCGCTGGTCGCGCTGCTTGCCCGAAAGATTGGGCTCATGCACCAGCAACCCTTCGGTGATGACCTGGCCGACGGTCATGCGCGGCGACAGCGAGCCGAATGGATCCTGGAAGACGAGTTGCATCTGGCGCCGCAGCGGCCGCATCGCCTGGCGATCGGCGGTGGAAATGTCGCGATCGCCGAAACGAATCAGGCCATCGCTTGGCAGCAGGCGCAGCAGAGCGCGGCCGAGCGTCGATTTGCCCGAGCCGGATTCGCCGACAATGCCGATGGTCTGGTTGCGCTGCAGCCGGATCGAAATGTCATCGACGGCGCGCAGCATCAGCGGCTCGCCGGCCAGAAACCCGCCGCCGATCCTGAATGTGACCTCGACATGCCTGCCTTCGAGCACCACGGATGCGTTGGCGGGCGGCGGCGCCTTGCTTCCCGTCGGCTCGGCCGCCAGCAGCATCTTGGTATAGGCGTGCCGCGGGTTGGCGAAGATTGCTCCCGCCTCGCCCTCCTCGACCACCTCGCCCTGGCGCATGACATAGACCCGGTCGGCGAAGCGCCGGACGATGCCGAGATCGTGGGTGATGAAGACGATCGCCATGCCGAGCTTGCGCTGCAATTCGGCGAGCAGCATCAGGATCTGCGCCTGGATGGTCACGTCGAGCGCGGTGGTCGGCTCGTCGGCGATCAAAATGTCGGGATCGTTGGCCAGCGCCATGGCGATCATCACGCGCTGGCGCTGGCCGCCGGACATTTCGTGCGGATAGGATTTCATCCGCCGTTCGGGATCGGGAATATGCACAAGCCGCAAGAGCTTGAGCGCCTCTTCGCGTGCTTCGGCGGCATTCAGGCCGCGATGCCTGCGGATCGGTTCGATCAGTTGATTGCCGATCGAATAGAGCGGGTCGAGCGAGGTCATCGGCTCCTGGAAGATCATGCTGATCTTGGCGCCACGCACCTTGTTCAGGTCGGATTTGCTCAGCGTCAGCAGGTTGCGGCCGCGATAGTCGACGCTGCCCGTGGCCTCGCCGTTCGAGGCCAGCAGGCTCATCGCCGCCATCATGGTCTGGCTCTTGCCGGAGCCGGACTCGCCGACCACGGCGACGGTCTCGCCCGCATTGACGTGGATGTTGATGCCCTTCACCGCTTCGACGGTACCGTCGAGCGTGCGGAAGCGGACGCGCAGGTCCTTGACGCTGAGGATCGTTTCGGGAGTGGCCATGTCAGCGGTCCCCATCTTATCGATCCCTCGGGTCAAGTGCGTCGCGAAGGCCGTCGCCGACGAAATTCAGGGCGAACAGCGTCGAGACGAGGAAGAAGGCGGGGAACAGAAGCAGCCAGTTGGCGGTGCCGATGTTCTTGGCGCCGACCGAGATCAGCACGCCCCAGCTGGTCATCGGCTCCTGCACGCCGAGGCCGAGGAACGACAGGAAACTCTCCAGGATGATGACCTGCGGCACCAGCAAGGTCATGTAGATCACCACCGGACCGAGCAGATTGGGGATGACATGGCGCAGCAGGATGCCGCGCTGGCCGACGCCCATGGCTTCCGCCGCCTGGACATATTCCTGGCGGCGGATCGACAGCGCCTGGCCGCGCACGATGCGCGCCATGTCGAGCCACAGCACCGCCCCTACCGCCAGGAACATCAGCACGAAGTTGCGGCCGAAGAACACCACCAGCATGATGACGAAGAAGATGAACGGCAAGGAGTAGAGCACATCGACGATGCGCATCATCACCTCGTCGATCTTGCCGCCGGAGAAACCCGCGGCGGCGCCGTAGATCACCCCGATCACCACCGCCACGACGCCGGCGAGCAGGCCGATGGCCAGTGAGATGCGCCCGGCCATCAGCGTGCGCGAGAGCAGATCGCGGCCTGTGTTGTCGGTGCCGAACAGAAAATATTGCTGCTTGACCGACGCGCTCATCGTCACTTCCAGACCGTCGGACGACTTGCTCTCGATCTTGGTGTCGTCAAAGGCATCGGAGCGGTCGAGGTAGCGGATATTGCGGTCATCGATCGGCTTGGTCGACTTGACCGTGACGAAGACGTGATCGCCCTCCTGGTGCCATTCCTTGATATCGACCCGCATGCGCTTGATCGCATCACTGAGCGCGGACTCGATCATGTCGGCCTTCGGATAGGCTGTCAGGCTTGGCGGCATGCGCACATAGTCGGCATAGATGGTCGTGTACTGGTGCGGCACGAACCAGGGGCCGAACACGCTGACGAGCCCGATCAAAGCGAGGTAGTAGAGGCTGAACATGGCGGCGCGGTTGGCCTTGAGGCGCGCCCAGGCATCGCCCCACAGCGAGCGGCCGACGATAGCGGGAGCAGTGGCTGCGATGTCAGTCATAGCGCACCCTCGGGTCGACGACCGCATACATGACGTCGACGATCAGGTTGAAGACGATGGTGAAGATGGCGATCACCACCACCGTCCCCATCACCAGCGTGTAGTCGCGGTTGAGCGCCGCATCGACGAAGTAGCGACCGACGCCGGGAATGGAGAAGATCGTCTCGACGATGACGGAACCGGTCAAAAGGGCAGCCGCCGCCGGGCCGGTGAAGGAAACGATCGGCAGGATGGCGCCGCGCAAGGCGTGCTTGACCACCACCGACCAATCGGAAAGGCCGAGCGCGCGGGCGGTGCGGATGTGATGGGATCGCAGCGATTCGATCATCGAGCCGCGCATGAGGCGGGCGACGATGGCGATCTGCGGCAAGGCCAGCGTCAGCACCGGGCCGACCTTGTTGATGAAGGCGCCATCGCCCCAGCCGCCGATCGGCAGGAGCTTCCAGGTCAGCCCGAAGAGAAGCTGGATCACTGGCGCGATGACGAAGGTGGGGATGGTGCTGCCGGCCGTGGCCAGCGCAATCACCGTATAGTCGCCAAGCTTGTTCTGGTTGAGCGCGGCAATGGTGCCGAGCACGGAACCGAGCAGCAGCGCCAGGATCAGCGCCGAAGCGCCGAGCTGCACCGAAATGGGCAGGCCCTTGGCGAACAGTTCGGTGACGGTGAAATCCGGCATATTGTAGCTCGGGCCGAAATTGCCGCGCAACAGATTGCCGAGATAGTGGACATATTGCAGCCAGAGCGGATCGTTGAGGCCGAACTGGGCTTCAAGGTTGGCCTTGATCTCGGGGCTCAGCCCCCGTTCCTGGTTGAATGGCCCGCCTGGCGCGACGCGCATCAGGAAGAACGCCATCGTCACTATGACGAAAAGCGTCGGTATGGCGGTCAAAAGCCGCCGGAATACGTATCGCAGCATCGGTGCCCCACTTGATCCGGAACACGCCTGTCCGATTGGACCATTGTGCTCCAGCCTTCAAATCTTCGCACCGGATTTTCCGAAAATCGATTGCGCTTCCCGGCCGATGCGATGGCAAACCAGCACCGCCGCGCACAAAGTGCGCGGCGGCTTGGCCAGGGATCAGTCCTTGCTGACGAAACGCGACGGATGGATATCCATCACATTGTCGACGAAGCCATGCAGCTTCGAGGACACGATGTCGTGGTAGCTGTAGTAGAGCAGCGGGATCTGGCCGACGTCGTCGACGAGAATGCGCTCGGCCTCGGAGAGCTCCTTCATGCGCTCCTCGGGCTTGCCGCCGGCGGCGGCCGCCTTGTCCATGGCCGCTTCATAGGCCGGGCTGTTGTAGTTCGAGTAGTTGTTGCCGCTCGCCTTGCGCGAGATGCCAAGGAAGGTTTCCGGATCCTTGTAGTCGGCGATCCAGGCGGCACGCGCCACGTCATAGTCGCCCTTCTGCTCAAGGAAGGAGTAATGCGTCTTGGTGTCGGTGTTGAGCAGCGTGACGTCAACGCCAAGCGGCTTGAGCTGCTCTTGGATGGCGACCGCGGTGTTCTTGTGGTTCTCCGAGGTGTTGTAGCGGATTTCCATCTTCAGCGGATGTTCGGGCGTGTAGCCAAGTTTCTCGAGGATCTTCTTGGCCGCGTCCTCGCGGTCTATCTGCGGCATGTCGGCGTATTTGGCCATTGCGGGCGTGTAGCCCTCGATGCCGGGAGGCACCATCGAATAGCCGGGCAGCATCGAGTTCTGCCAGACCTTTTCGGCGATGAAGTCGCGGTCGATCGCCATCGAGATGGCGTTGCGCAGTTCAGGGTTGTTCCACGGCGCCTTGTCCGTCTTGATCGCGTAATAATAGGTGCCGAGATACGGGCCGACATGGATCTGGGCGCCGAACTTGGTCTTGAGGTCAGCGAGCTGTTCGGTCGGCAGATCGTCATAGCTGTCGAGTTCGCCGGCCTCGAAGCGCTTCATCGCCGATGAGCGGTCTTCGGTCGGGATGTAGTTGACCACGTCGAACTTGACGGTCGCGGCGTCCCAGAATTTCGGATTCTTGACCAGCTTCATGTGGTCGTTGGGAACCCATTCGGCCAGCGTATAGGCGCCGTTCGAGACGAGATTGCCCGGCTTGATCCAGTCGGCGCCGAGCTTTTCAATCGAGGCCCTGCTGACCGGATAGGTCGCCTGGTGGGTCAGCATCTCCAGGAAGTACGGAGTCGGCGCCTTCAGCGTCACTTCCAAGGTGTTGGCGTCGATCGCCTTGACGCCCATGTCCTCGGGCTTGCCCTTCTTGGTGTTGACGTCCTCTGCGCCCTTCACCGGATACAGCATCGAGGCGTATTCGGCGCCGGTCGCCGGGTCCTCCAGCCGATGGAAGGCGTAGACGAAGTCGTCCGCCGTCACCGGGCTGCCGTCCGACCACATGCCGTCCTTGCGCAGCTTGAAGGTGTATACGGTGCCGTCATCCGATACCGTCCAGCTTTCAGCCGCGCCGGGAATGAGGTTTGCCTTCTCGTCCTGCATGACCAGTCCCTGGAACAGGTCGCGCAGCACATTGGCTTCATAGACCGTCGAGGTCTTGTGTGGGTCGACCGATTCCGATTCGGCGGCGGTGCCCCTGTTGTAGACGCTCTCGGCGAACGCCGGCGAGTAGAATGCGCCGGCGGCTACCGCCATGGTGGTGGCGAATACCGTCGCCTTCAGCATGTTTTTCAGCATGAAGTTCTCCCTGTGGCGCTGCCGTGGGCGCGCCTTCAAGTGTTGACGCCCCGGAACCGATGCCTGGTTCCTTTGAGCGCGCCGCCGGTTCCCCCCGGCAGCTGGTGGCAGGAGACTAGACAGGAGGTAAGCTCTTTTCAACCGAGTACTGATTGACCCTAAGTCAATCCCTAGAATCGAATAAGCAACGGCTAAATTAGAACGGCGTTTTCAATCGCGCGCATCTGCAGGTTGCACCCAGAGTTTTCGCTTTCTGCATGCGAACTTTGGCATGCTGACAGCATGGTCCAGAACCCCATTCCCAGGCTCCGAAGGCGTGCGTTCTCGAAAGACAATTCGGGAACCTCAGCCGTCGAATTCGCGCTGTTGTCGCCGATTTTTATCCTCCTTCTGCTCGGAATGGTTGCGTACGGTATCTATTTTGGCGCTGCCAACTCGGTCCAGCAGATCGCGGCGGATGCCGCCCGGACGGCCATAGCCGGGTTGAACCAGACCGAGCGGCAGACGCTCGTGGCCGCCTTCCTCACCAACAATGCCGGTGGCTACCCCTTCGTGGACGCCAGCAAACTGACCTACCAGGCCAATGACAGCGTGGCCGACGGCAGCCAGTTCGTCGTGTCGATCTCATACGATGCGCGCAACCTGCCGATCTGGAATCTCTTCCCGGGCATAGCCATGCCGGGGACCACCATCAAGCGTCAGTCGACAATCAGGGTGGGGGGTATCTGAATGCTGCGGCATGCCGGCAAGGGCATCGGCCGGCTTGCACGGTCGATGGCGGGAGACAGAAAGGCGAACTTCGCGGTCATGACCGCGCTGAGCGCGCCGGTCGCGCTGGCGCTGGCGGCGGTGGCCATCGATGAAGCCTCCATCTACACCGAGCGTCGGGAAGCCCAGGCGATGGTCGATCTGGCGGCGATCACAGCCGCCTCGAACATCAACAATGTCAACACGGCGGTCGTCACCACGCTCACCGACAACGGCATGCCGGGTGTCGTCGTTCAAGCCTCGGGCCAGACCATTGCCCCAGCCGTCGGCAAGACGGTGGTGACGGTCACGCGAGGCCGATATGCCTCGACGACCACCAATGTCACCCAGCGCTTCCAGCCGGGCGTGACACCCTACAATGCGGTGCGTGTCACGCTGGCGAAAGTCCCCGCCCGCTATTTCGCGAGCTCGCTCATCCCCACTCCCGTCATCGGCACCCAAGCCACCGCCAGCATGACGCCGCAGGCGACATTCTCGGTGGGGTCAAGACTGCTCAGCGTCAATGGCGGTATCCTCAATGCTTTGTTGAGTGGGCTCCTCGGCGGCAACATCTCGCTCAGTGTCATGGACTATAACGGGCTGATCTCGGCCGATGTCAGCGTGCTGTCCTTCATCAGCGCGCTCGCCACACAGTTGAACATCACGGCCGGCACCTATTCGGACGTGCTGGCCTCGAAAGCGACCGTCGGCCAGATCGCGACTGCCATGGCCAATGTCCCTGGCCTCGGCAACACGGCGAAGGTCGCCCTGCAGACCATCGCTTCCAAATCGACCAGCACGGTCAAGATCCCGCTCTCCAGCCTTGTCGATCTCGGCTCCGTCGGCAGCCTGGGGCTCGGGCAACAGCCGTCCGGCCTCGGCGTCGATGCAAGCGCCATGGGAATGCTGACCGCCGCCGCCGTGCTCGCCAACGGCACCAACCAGGCCGCGATCGACCTAGGCGCCACCATACCGGGACTGCTCTCGACCAAGCTCAACATCGCCATCGGGGAGCCGCCGCAATCCTCGCCGTGGCTCGCGGTCGACGGCATCGGCACTGTCGTGCGGACCGCCCAGACGCGCATCAAACTGACGGCCACCGTCGGTGTCGGCACGCCCGGCCTCGGCGGCGGCATCAGCCTGCTGGCGGTCAACCTGCCGCTCAATGTCGAAGTCGCCTATGCCGAAGCAAAGCTGACCGACATCACCTGCCCGACAGGGCCTTCCAGCATCAGCGTTTCCATCGCCGCGCACCCGGGCGTTGCCCAACTGAACCTGGCCAACAGCAACAATCCCTCCGGCTTCGCCGATTTCAGCCAGCCGCAGACCTTCACCGATGCCGACATCGCCGATGTGAGCCTGCATCTGCTGCTGATCAACATCCCGTTGATCCAGGTGATGGGGTCGGCCGCGACCGCGATCACCAACAACAACCCGCAGACCTTGACCTTCAGCGCAACCGACATCGCCAATAAGACGGTGAAAACCGTTTCGACGCGCAACATCTCGCAGTCGCTCACCACGTCGCTGGTCAACAACCTGTCGCTTTCAGCCAATGTGCTTGGTCTCGGCATCGATCTCAGTTCCCTGCTCGGAACGGTCAAACCGGCGGTGGTGACCCTGCTCAACACCGTAACGGCGCCCGTGGACGACTTGCTCTACAATGTGCTGTCGGCCTTGGGTGTCGGCGTCGGCCAGGCCGACGTGCGCGTCACCGGAGCGACCTGCGGACGGGCGGTGCTCGTTCAGTAAGGTTTCCTCGCCAAGCGGGTCGCTTGGCCAGGGCGCAGCCGAACCGCCAGTCAGTCGAGCCGGCCAAGGAAGCAACCGAGGGCCGGCAGCGAGAGCGTTTCTTCCTCACCGGCAGCGGTGCCAGCCAGGACTGCAGCGACAGCGCCAATATCCGGTGGCAAGGGCCAATTCGCCGGCTCTCCAGCGAAATTGAAGACACAGAGCAACTTTTGCCCGCCGCCTTCGCGGATGAAGGCCAGCACGTTGCCTTCTGTGTCGAGAAAGCGGATCGAACCGCTGACCAGCGCCGGATGGCGCCTGCGCAAGGCAAGCGTCGAACGGTAGGCGGACAGCACCGATTGCTCGTTGCCGTTCTGCAGATCGGTGGCGCGGGCGCGATGGCTGGCCGGGACCGGCAGCCAGGGTTTTCCCGTCGAGAAACCCGCATTGTCGGCGTCGACCTCCCAGACCATCGGCGTGCGGCAGCCATCCCTGCCCTTCATGCCAGGCCAGAAACGGATGCCGACGGGATCGCGCAGATCCTCATAGGCAAGCTCCGCCTCCTCCAGGCCGAGCTCCTCGCCCTGGTAGAGGCAGATCGATCCGCGCAGGCAGGCAAGCAGCATGATCGAGAATCTGGCCACCGCGTCGGCATCGCCGTCCGGTCCTGTCCAGCGGCTGACATGGCGCACCACGTCATGGTTGGAAAACGCCCAGCAGACCCAGCCGTCGGCGACCGCTTTTTCGAAGGCCTCGACGCAGCCGCGCACATGCGCCGCCGAAAATTGCGGACCGAGCAGGTCGAACGTGTAGCACATCTGCAGCTTGTCGCCGCCGGAGGTGTAGGCGGCCAGCGTCTGCAGCGAGCGGCCCTCATCGCCGATTTCACCGACGGCGGCGCGGTCCTCATACTCGTCCAGCAACGCCCGGAAACGCCTGAGGAAAGCCAGGTTTTCCGGCTGCGTCTTATCGAACAGATGCTCCTGGTAAAGGTAGGTGTTGGTCTCGCCATTGGTGCCGGCGACGCTCGACGCCAAGGGCGGATTGCTGCGCAGCCAGCGGTCGTGGACATAATAGTTGACCGTATCGAGCCGAAAACCGTCAACACCACGCTCGAGCCAGAAGCGCACCGTATCCAGCAGCGCATCCTGCACCTCCGGATTGTGGAAATTCAGATCGGGCTGCGACGCCAGGAAATTGTGCATGTAATATTGCCGGCGGGTCGAATCCCACTCCCAGGCCGGTCCGCCGAAGACTGACAGCCAGTTGTTGGGCGCATTGCCGTCGGGTTTCGTATCGGCCCAGACGTACCAGTCGGCCTTGGGATTGTCGCGGCTGGCGCGGCTTTCGATAAACCACTCGTGTTTGTCGGATGAGTGCGACAAGACCTGGTCGATGACGACCTTCAGGCCCAGCCGGTGCGCCTCGGCGACCAGAGCATCGAAATCCTCCAGTGAACCGAACATCGGATCGACCTCGCGATAGTCCGACACGTCGTAGCCCATGTCGGCCATCGGCGACTTGAAGAAGGGCGACAGCCAGACAGCATCCACGCCGAGCGAGGCGACGTGGGCAAGCCGCGTTGTGATACCCCTGAGATCGCCGCTGCCGTTGCCGGTCGTGTCCTGGAAGGAACGCGGATAGACCTGGTAGATGACGCAGCCGCGCCACCATTCGGCCCCCTGCCCCACATTGTCATCGGCCATCACGACCCCTTCCTGGCGCGACCCTTTGCGGTCTGGCGCGAACTATTTTTTCGCATCGGATTGCCCGAAAACCGGCTGCCACTTTTCGGTTCGATGCTCTGCCATGAAATGGACGCTGCGGCCCGGCAGCGGCCGCGCAAGGTCGACTGCCAGCGTCTCGACCGCCGGCTGCCATCGGAAGCCTTCCCGCGCAGGCAAGCTGAAGACGCATTGGCGACGATCGCCGTTGATCATGACGGCAAGCCGGCCGCCGTCCGCATCGCCAAGCAGCATGACGAGGCGATGCCGCGCGGGGTCGTTCCAGTCCGTCGCGGCAAGCGGCATGCCGGTCTCGGTCAGCCAGGCGACGTCGGGGATGCCTGTCGCATCGGCCGGTTGTCCAGTCAGGAAATCTGTGTCCGACAAAGCGGGGACGGTTCGGCGAAGCATGCCGAGCGCCGATGCATAGCGTTCCAGTACCTGGTCGCGGCCGGCCCAGTCGAGCCAGGTGATGGCATTGTCCTGCGCATAGGCGTTGTTGTTGCCCTTCTGGGAGCGGCCGAATTCGTCGCCCGCTGTCAGCATGATGGTGCCGCGCGAGGCAAACAGCGTGGCGAGCAGCGCGCACTGGTCGTCGAAGCGCGCCTTCGTGATCGCCGCGCTGTCCGTCTCGCCCTCGGCGCCATTGTTCCAGGACAGATTGTCGTTGTGGCCGTCGCGGTTCTGCTCGCCATTGTCCGCGTTGTGCTTGCGCTCATAGGCGACGATGTCGGCCAAAGTCATGCCGTCATGGGCGGCGATGAAATTGACCGTGCGGCTGGCCGGCTGGCCGGCCTTGCCAAAAATATCGGACGAGCCGGCAAGCCGCGTCGCCAGCGCTCCGACCGCGCCGGCATCGCCACGCCAGAAGCGCCTGGCATCGTCGCGATAGCGATCGTTCCATTCGAGGAAGAGCGGAGGGAAATTGCCGAGCTGATAGCCGTCAGGGCCTATATCCCAGGGCTCGGCGACCAACACGCGATCGGCAAGCACGGGATCGCCCGCGATCGCCTCGAGCAAGGGCGCCGCTGGATCGAACGCGCCGTCGACGCGGCCCAGTACCGGTGCCAGATCGAAGCGGAAGCCGTCGACGCCGGCATGGCGGACAAAGTGGCGAAGCGTGTCGAGCACCATGTCCCGCACCGCCGGATGATCGCAGGCGACGGTGTTGCCGGTGCCGGTGTCATTGACCAGCCTGCCGTCCGGCTGGTGCCGGTAGTAGCCCTGGCTGTCGAGCCCGCGCAGGGACAGCGTCGGCCCCAGCCGGTCGCTTTCGCCCGTGTGGTTGAAGACGAGGTCGAGGATGGTGCCGATGCCGGCCTTGCGCAGCGCCGCCACGGTGTCGCGCAATTCCTGGAGGCCGCCGGGCGCGAGACGCGGGTCGAGCGCCATGAAGGTGACGGGATTGTAGCCCCAGGCGTTGCTCAGGCCCAGCGGCGGCAGGTGCCGCTCGTCGATCGACGCCGTCACCGGCATCAATTCGACGGCGGACACGCCGAGCCTTTGCAGATGCTCGATGATGACAGGATGGGCAAGCGCCGCGATCGTGCCGCGCCGCGCTTGCGGAATGTCCGGATGCAGCCAGGTGAAGGCGCGCACCGGCACCTCGTAGATCAGGCCGCCCGGACGAAACAGCGGCGGCAGCAAAGGCGCAGCTTGGGGCAAGGCTTTCGCCACGGTCTTGGGCATCAGCGGCGCGGTGTCGGCGCCCTCGTTGCGCCGTGCGGCGAGCCGCCAGTGATAGGCATAGGGCCGATCGATTTCGACGGCGTAGGGATCGGTGAGCAGCTTGTCCGGGTCGAACCACAACCCGCGTTCGGGCGCATAGTCGCCATCGGCGCGAAAGCCATACCGCGTGCCCGCGGCAAGGCCGGGAACGAAGAGCGCATGCAGCCCCGCGCCTTCCGGCTGCAACTCCAACCGGTCGAGTTCGCGGTCTCCGTGCTCGTCGAAGATCGAGACCCAGAGGCGACGAGCCGACGAGGACCATGCGGCGAAGCGGATGCCTTGGGGGGTGATGGTGGCGCCGAGCGGGGTCATGCGAGCCGGCCCCACCCTCCCCCTTGTGGGGAGGGTCGCGAACGAAGTGAGCGGGGTGGGAGGCGGCGCAGGGAAAGAGCTTTGCGAGCACCCCCACCCCAATCCGCTGCGCGGATCGACCCTCCCCACAAGGGGCAGGGTGAAGCAGCCACCACCCTCAAGTAATCACGCTCGGCTTGTTGCGGCCGGTGTGGCTTTTGATCCCGGCGATGTCGTCGGCGGCCGCGATAAGGTCGGCAAGGGCTGCCTGCGTGTCGAGATCATGCCTGGCCTTATCCGGCTCGTAGCGCTCGATGTAGACGCGCAGCGTCGCGCCGGAGGTGCCGGTGCCTGAAAGCCGGAAGACGACGCGCGAGCCGCCTTCGAACAGAATCCTGATACCCTGGTGCTCGCTGGTCGAGCCGTCGACCGGGTCGTGATAGGCGAAATCGTCGGCCTTGGCGATCTTCAGGCCGCGCACGCTGGTGCCCGGAAGCGAGCCGAGCTTGACCCTGAGTTCGTCGACCAATGCGTTGGCACGGTCGCTCTCGACCTCCTCATAGTCGTGACGCGAATAGTAGTTGCGCCCGTAGGCCGCCCAGTGCTCGGTGACGACCTGCTTGCAGCTTTCGCCGCGCGCGGCGAGGATGTTGAGCCACAACAGCACGGCCCACAGGCCGTCCTTTTCGCGGACATGGTTGGAGCCGGTGCCGGCGCTCTCCTCGCCGCAGATCGTCGCCATGCCGGCATCGAGCAGATTGCCGAAGAACTTCCAGCCGGTCGGCGTCTCGTAGATGCCGATGCCGAGTTTTTCGGCGACGCGGTCGGCGGCGCCACTGGTCGGCATCGAGCGGGCGATGCCCTTCAGCCCATCCTTGTAGCCGGGCGCCAGGCGGGCATTGGCGGCAAGCATCGCCACCGAATCCGACGGGGTGACGAAAATGCCCTTGCCGATGATCAGATTGCGGTCGCCGTCACCGTCGGAAGCGGCGCCAAAATCCGGCGCGTCCGGTCCCATCATCTCGTCATAGAGATGCTTGGCGTGCACCAGGTTCGGATCCGGATGATGGCCGCCGAAATCCGGCAGCGGCTTGAAATTGCGGCAGGTGCCGCTGGGTGCGCCAAGCCGGTTCTCGAGGATTTCCTTGGCATAGGGACCGGTCACCGCATGCATGGCGTCGAAGCGCATGCGGAAGCCCGATTTGAACAGTCTGCGCAGCGCGTCGAAATCGAACAGGCTTTCCATGAGCTCGGCATAATCGGCGACCGGATCGATGATCTCGACCGTCATGCCTGCAGCATTGACCGAACCGATCGTGTCGATGTCGATCGGATCGATGTCCGATGTCTTGAAGCTCGAAATCACCTTGGTCTTGGCGAAGATCGCGTCGGTCAGCTTTTCCGGCGCCGGGCCGCCATTGCCGGCATTGTACTTGATGCCGAAATCCTCATGCGGGCCGCCGGGATTGTGGCTGGCCGATAGGATGATGCCACCGAAGGTCTTGTATTTGCGGATGACGTGCGATGCGGCCGGCGTCGACAATATGCCGCCCTGCCCGACCATGACCTTGCCGAAGCCGTTGGCGGCCGCCATGGCGATCGCCTTCTGGATGACCTCGCGGTTGTAGAAGCGGCCGTCGCCGCCGATCACCAGCGTCTTGCCCTTGAAGCCGTCAAGCGCGTCGAAGATCGACTGGATGAAGTTCTCGGCATAGTGCTCCTGCTGGAACACGGGCACCTTCTTGCGCAGGCCCGACGTGCCGGGCTTCTGGTCGGAATAGGGCTTGGTGGGGATGGTCCGTATCATGCTTCAGGCAACCCTTTTCGAAAGCAGCAGGCGATAGAGTTCAAGATATTTTTCCGCGCTCTTGTCCCATGACACATCGGCCTTCATGCCCTGGCGCTGGATGGTCTCGAAGGCGGCGGGATCGGCGTAGGCATCGACCAGGCGGCGTATGGCGTGCAGCATCGCGCCACCATTGTTGGGAGCGAACTGGAACCCTGTCGCCACGCCGGCCGCCATCGCCGCTTCATTGGCGTCGATGAGGGTGTCGGCGAGGCCGCCGGTGCGGGCCACCACCGGCACGCAGCCATAGCGCAGGCCGTAAAGCTGCGTCAGTCCGCAGGGTTCGAAGCGCGACGGGATGATGATGGCGTCGCAGCCGCCCTGCATCGTGTGCGACAACCCTTCGTCATAGCCGATGACCACGCCGATGCGGCCTCGGTGGCGTGCGGCGGCGGCTAGCAGCGCGCCTTCGAGGCCCGCGTCACCAGAGCCCAATATGGCCAGCCGCGCGCCGGTCGCGACGATGCCGTCGATCACCGTCGCCAATATGTCCATGCCCTTCTGCCAGGTCAGCCGGCTGATGACGCAGACGATCGGGCTGTCGTCGCGGTCGAGGCCGAAGCGCTCCTCGACGGCCGCCCTGTTCGGCGCCCGGGCCTTGAGCGTGGCGGCCGTATAGTTCGACACCAGATGCTTGTCCGTCTCCGGATCCCAGATGGCGGTGTCGATGCCGTTGACGATGCCGTAGAGATCGCTGGAGCGCATGTTGATCAGGCCGTCGAGGCCCATGCCGAATTCCGGCGAGCGGATCTCCTGCGCATAGGTGGGGCTGACCGTGGTGATCGCCCAGGCGGCCTGCAGGCCGGCCTTGAGGAAGCCGACGCCACCATAATATTCGACGCCGTCAAGCGCCATTGCCACCGCCGGCAGGCCGAGTTCGCCGAAAATGCCGGCGCCGAACTGGCCCTGGAAGGCGAGGTTGTGGACGGTCATCATCGACGGCGTGCCGACCGCCTTGCCGTAGCGCATATAGGCCAGCGTCATCGCCGACTGCCAGTCATGGGCATGGACGATGTCGGGCAAGTAGCCAGAGATGGCGCCGCCGGCGATATCGGCGCCGGCCTGGCTCAGGGCCGCGAAACGCCGCCAATTGTCCGGCCAGTCCGCACCGGAAGCATTGCCGTAGGGACCACCCGGACGGTCAAAGAGATGCGGCGCGTCGAGCACGAACAGGTCGAGCCCGGCGATCTGGACAGCATGAATCGAAGCCTTGCCGCCCTGCAGCAGCGGGTATTGGTAAACAGCCTTCTTTTTCTTGAAGCCTTCCATCACCACGGGAAAGCCTGGGATGAGCGTGCGCATGGTCACGCCCTTGGCCCCGAGCGCGACCGGCAGCGCACCGGTCACGTCGGCAAGCCCGCCGGTCTTGATCAGCGGGAAGATTTCGGGCGTGACCGACAGAACCTGCATGCGTCTATCCCGATCCTGTCCAATTCTCTGTTTCCAGGCAATTCCCGGGCGAAAACCCGTTTCGCACTTTTCGCGGAATTGCTCTAGAGCCCGAGTTTGTTGATCATGTCCTGTGTGATCAGGCAGATGCCCTTCTCCGAAACGCGGAAGCGCTTGGCGTCGAGCGCGGGATCCTCGCCGACCACCAGCCCCTCCGGTATCCTTACACCGTGGTCGATGACAACGCGCTTCAACTTTGCGTTCCGGCCGACATGGACGTCGGGCAGCATGACGACTTCTTCCAGCGTCGAATAGGAATTGATGCGCGCACCGGTGAAGATCAGGCTTTTCTTCAGCGAAGCGCCCGAAACGATGCAATCGCCCGAGACCAGGGAGGAGACGGCCGAGCCGCGGCGGCCATCCTCGTCATGGACGAATTTTGCCGGCGGCTTCAACTCGGCGTAGGTCCAGATCGGCCAGTCACGGTCGTAGAGGTCGAGCTCCGGCGTGATATCGGTCAGGTCGATATTGGCTTCCCAATAGGCGTCAACCGTTCCGACATCGCGCCAATAGGCTTCGTTCTCGGCGGTCGAGCGGACGCAGGACTTGGTGAAACGGTGGGCGATCGCCTTACCGTGCTGGACGATATAGGGGATGATGTCCTTGCCGAAATCGCGGCTTGAGCCCGGCTCGGCGGCGTCGCGGCGCAACTGCTCCATCAGGAACTTGGTCCTGAAGACATAGATGCCCATCGAGGCCAAGGCGAAGTCCGGATTGCCCGGGATGCCGGGCGGATCGGCGGGCTTTTCGACGAAGGCGATGATGTTGTCCTTGGCATCGACATGCATGACGCCGAAGCCGGTGGCTTCCATGCGCGGCACTTCGAGACAGCCGACGGTGACGTCGGCATTGGCGTCGACGTGCTGACGCAGCATCATCTCGTAGTCCATCTTGTAGATGTGGTCGCCGGCCAGGATGACCATGTATTCGGGGCCATAGGCCTCGATGATGTCGATGTTCTGGTAGACGGCGTCGGCCGTGCCTTCATACCATTGCGTTTCCGAGACGCGCTGGCTGGCCGGCAGGATGTCGAAGCTTTCGTTTCGTTCCGGCCGCAGGAAGTTCCAGCCGCGCTGCAGGTGGCGGATCAGCGAATGCGCCTTGTACTGCGTGGCGACGCCGAGGCGGCGAATGCCGGAGTTGAGCGCATTGGAGAGCGCGAAGTCGATGATGCGCGTCTTGCCGCCGAAATAGACCGCCGGCTTGGCGCGGCGGTCGGTCAGTTCCTTGAGGCGGCTGCCACGGCCGCCGGCCAGTACATAGGCCATGGCATCGCGCGCCAGCGGCTGGGTCCGTTTCAAGTCTGCCATTTCTACCCTCCCAATTTACTCAAGTCTCGCCCTGTTAGTCGGCCTCGGCAACGAGTTCGAGCATGATCGTCGACAGCGGCGGCAGAAGCATCGTTGCCGAGATGCTCTTGCCTTCGGCCGTTGCCTCGACCATGCCGCCATTGCCCATGCCGGAGCCGCCATATTCGGATGCGTCGGTGTTGATGATCTCGCGCCACTTGCCGGCCTTCGGCAGCGGCACGCGATAATTGTCGCGCGGCACCGGCGTGAAATTGGAGATGACGGCCACCGGGCTGCCGCCCGGCGCGTTGCGCACCCAGGCGAAAACCGAATTCTGGCTGTCGTCGACGATCAGCCAGGAAAACCCTTCCGGCTCGCAGTCGCGGCCGTGCAGCGCCGGGCGCGAGCGGTAGAGATAGTTGAGATCGCGCACGGTCTGCCAGACGCCGCGATGCGGGCGGAAATCGAGCAGGTTCCAGTCGAGCGCACGCGCCTCGCTCCATTCGCGGCGCTGGGCGAATTCCTGTCCCATGAACAAGAGCTTCTTGCCGGGATAACCCCACATGAAGCCGTAATAGGCGCGCAAGGTCGCGAATTTCTGCCAGTCGTCGCCGGCCATCTTGCCCAGCAGCGTGCCCTTGCCGTGCACGACCTCGTCATGCGAGAGCGGCAGCACGAAATTCTCCGAAAAGGCGTAGGTCAGGCCGAAAGTCAGGTCGTTGTGGTGGTGCTTGCGGAAAATCGGCTCCTTGGAGAAATACTCCAGCGTGTCGTGCATGAAGCCCATGTTCCACTTGAAGCCGAAGCCCAGCCCGCCCTCATGCACCGGCGCCGAAACCTTCGGCCATGAGGTCGATTCCTCGGCGATGGTCATGACGCCAGGATGGTGGCCGTAGACCTCCTTGTTCATCTTCTGCAGGAAAGAGACCGCTTCGAGGTTCTCGCGGCCGCCCTTCTCGTTGGGGATCCACTCGCCCGCCTTGCGCGAATAGTCGAGGTAGAGCATCGAGGCGACCGCATCGACGCGCAAACCGTCGACATGATACTTCTCGGCCCAGAACAGCGCATTGTTGACCAGGAACGACACCACCTCGCGGCGGCCGAAATTGTAGATCGCGGTGTTCCAGTCGGGATGAAAACCCTTGCGCGGATCGGCATGTTCGTAGAGCGCGGTGCCGTCGAAATGGGCCAGGCCATGCGCGTCGACCGGAAAATGCGCCGGTACCCAGTCGAGGATGACGCCGACGCCGGCGCGGTGCGCGCCATCGACGAAACGGGCAAAGCCATCCGGGTCGCCGAAACGGGCCGACGGCGCATAGAGGCCGGTCGTCTGATAACCCCAGGACGGGTCATAGGGATGCTCGGAGATCGGCATGAATTCGATGTGGGTGAAGCCGGTCTCGACCACATAGGGGATCAGCCGGTCGGCCATTTCGTCCCATGACAGGAACGTGCCGTCGTCGTGGAGCTGCCAAGACCCGGCGTGGACTTCGTAGATCGCGACGGCTTCGCGCCGGGGATCGGCGTTGCGCCAGTAGTTGCGATGCGCCTCGTCGCCCCACTCATGCGCCGGCGGCACGGCGACAACCGAAGCCGTGGCCGGGCGCAGTTCGGATTTGAACGCAAACGGATCGGCCTTAAGCGGCAGTCTGACGCCATCGGGTCCAATGATCTCGTATTTGTAGGGTCGCCCGGCACCGATGTCGGGGATGAACACCTCCCATATGCCGGTGTCGCGGCGATCGCGCATCGTGTGGCGGCGGCCATCCCAATCGTTGAAGTCGCCGACCACCGAGACGCGTTTTGCGTTGGGAGCCCAGACGGCGAAATGCACGCCTGTGGCGCCTTCGTGCTCGATGACATGCGCGCCAAGCTTGTCGAACAGCCTGAGATGCGAACCTTCGGCGATATAGTAGTCGTCCATCGGCCCGAGCACCGGACCGAACGAATAAGGATCGGTCAGCCACCAGTCCCCGCCGGCGTTGCGTGCGTGATAGCGCAGCGGCTGCCGCTTCCTGATCGACAGCCTGCCTTCGAAGAAGCCGGCATCGTCCCGCCTGGACAACGCACCGGCCTCGATGCCCGTCAGCGTATAGGCGGTGACGGTCTCGGCATGCGGAACGAAGCAACGGGCAAACAGGCCTTTGCCGACCTCATGGACACCGAGGACCGCGAACGGATCTCCGTGCGTGCCTGCGACAATCGCCGCAACATCGCTGGCTGGCGCCAGTTCGTCCGGCCCGCTTGTCGCAGCGGTCACGCGCGGTTTCCTCATCAGGCAGTGTCCCTCCCAGGGCACCAGTGTCTATTTCTGGCGATGTGCGTTGGCATTCAACCCACGTCACCGGGACCACATTGTTCGTGGCCTCATGCAATCACATCAGGCAGGCACGTTCCAGATTTCTTTCGCATATTGGCGGATGGTGCGGTCGGACGAGAACCAGCCGACGCGCGCGACATTGCGGATTGCCCTGGCATACCAGTCCGGGCTGTTGCGCCAGACAGCGTCGACATCACGCTGGGCGGCGGCGTAGGTGTCGAAATCGGCGGCGACCATGAACCAGTCGCTGGCGTAGAGGCCGTTGATGAGGTCGCGGTAACGGTCCGGGTCATCAGGCGAAAAGACGCCCGAGGAAACGGCCGCGACCGCCTGCGCCAGTTCTGAAGAGCCCTCGATCACGGCGCGCGGGTTGTAGCCATTGTTGCGCCGCTCGGCGACCTCGGCCGTGGTCAGGCCGAAGATGAAGATGTTGTCGTCGCCGACGCATTCCTTGATCTCGACATTGGCGCCGTCGAGCGTGCCGATGGTCAGCGCGCCGTTGAGCGCGAACTTCATGTTGCCGGTGCCCGACGCTTCCATGCCCGCGGTCGAAATCTGCTCGGACAGGTCAGCCGCCGGCATCATGACTTCGGCCAGGCTGACATTGTAGTTCGGCACGAACACCACCTTCAGCAAGCCGCGCACCGCCGGATCGCGGTTGATGACCCTGGCAACGTCGTTGGCGAGCTTGATGATCAGCTTGGCGTTGTGGTAGCTGGGCGCCGCCTTGCCGCCGAAGAATTTCACGCGCGGCATCCAGTCGCGCTCGGGATGCGAGCGGATCTGGTCATAGAGCGCGATCGCCTCGAGGATATTCAGGAGCTGGCGCTTGTATTCGTGGATGCGCTTGACCTGGATGTCGAACAGCGCCGACGGATCGACCTTGATGCCGAGCCGGTCGGCGACGAGATTGGCTAGCCTCGCCTTGTTCTGGCGCTTGACGCCGGCGAACTTCTCCCGGAACGCGCTGTCGTCGGCAAAGCCGTCGAGCCCTTTGATGGCGTCGATGTCGTCGAGAAAACGATCACCGATCGCCTCGCGGGCGAGCGAGGTCAGGCCGGGGTTGCACTGGATCAGCCAGCGCCGCGGCGTGATGCCGTTTGTCTTGTTGTTGATGCGATCGGGATAGAGCTTGTGCAGGTCGGCGAACACCGTTTCCTTCATCAGCTCGGTATGCAGCGCCGACACACCGTTGATCGAGTGCGAGCCGACAAAGGCCAGATTGCCCATGCGCACGCGGCGGTCGCCATTTTCCTGGATCAGCGAGATGCGACTGATCTGATCATCCGAGAACTGGTCGGTGGCGCGTGCCTCCAGAAGCACCTGCGCGTTTATGGCGTAGACGATCTGCATATGGCGCGGCAAAAGCCGCTCGAACAGCGGCACCGGCCAGCTTTCCAGCGCCTCGGGAAGAAGCGTGTGGTTGGTGTAGCCGAAGGTGCGCTTGGTGATGTCCCAGGCGAGGTCGAAGTCCATGCCGTGGACGTCCATCAACAGCCGCATCAGCTCCGGCACGGCAATCGCCGGGTGGGTGTCGTTCAAGTGGATCGCCGCCTTGTCGGGCAGCGACTTCAGGTCGCCATATTGGCTGAGATGGCGCTGCACGATGTCCTGCAGCGAGGCGGTCGAGAAGAAATACTCCTGCCGCAGCCTGAGCTCCTGCCCGGCCATGTGGGAATCGGCGGGGTAAAGTACGCGCGACAGCGCGTCCGCCTTGTTGCTTTCGGCGAGCGCGCCGATGTGATCGCCGGCATTGAACTTGTCGAGCAGGATCGGATCGACCGGCATGCCCGACCACAGCCGCAGCGTGTTGACGCGATTTGCCCGCCAGCCGACGACGGGCGTGTCGTAGGCGACGGCCAGGACATGTTCGGTCGGCTTCCAGACGTGTCGCTCGAGCCGGCCGTCCTTCGACGTGATGGACTCGACCGAACCGCCAAAGCCGACTTCGAAGGAGCGTTCGCGCCGTTCGAACTCCCAGGGGTTGCCGTGATCGAGCCAGGTTTCGGGCAGTTCGACCTGCCAGCCGTCGTGGATCTCCTGGCGGAACATGCCGTTGGCATAGCGGATGCCGTAGCCGTGGGCGGGAATGTCGACGGTCGCCATGCTTTCCATGAAGCAGGCGGCGAGCCGGCCAAGGCCGCCATTGCCGAGCGCGGCGTCGGGTTCCAGCGCCGCGATGAGATCGAGGTCGACGCCGAGCGACGACAGCGCCTCGCGCATATTGGCCATCAGGCCAAGATTGGAGAAGGCGTCGCGCATCAGGCGACCGATGAGGAACTCCAGCGACAGATAATAGACGCGCTTTTCCTGCTGGTCGTAGGCCTCCTTGGTTGCCTGCATCCAGCGATCGACGATGCGGTCGCGCACGACCTTGATCGAGGCCGTCAGCCAGTCGTACTGGGTCGCAACGGTGGTGTCCTTGCCGACCCGGTATTTGAGGGCCACCAAGACTTCTCTTGCGAGCGTCTTCGGATCAGGATTTTCGAGCAGTGGAGGAAGGGTTTCGGATGTCATTGCGCGCGTCATGCTGCCTCTCGTGCGGTTGCAATGATCATACCGGCTTTCACCATTCATCCCAGCCCATGTTACCGCATCGCAACATATATTCAATCGATTTAGATGAGCGCTCGCCAACTTACCCTGCGGCAATTTGACAATCAGGCGGCGAGCGCGGCCTCCGGAGGCGCCTTGGCGCCGGTCATGAAGGCGACGGCGTCGGACATCGTATATTGCTTGGGATCGATGACGGCGAGGCGGCGGCCGAGGCGATGGATGTGGACGCGATCGGCCACCTCGAAGACATGCGGCATGTTGTGCGAGATCAGCACGATCGGCAGGCCGCGTTTCTTCACGTCGAGGATCAGTTCGAGCACACGGCGGCTCTCCTTGACGCCAAGGGCTGCCGTCGGCTCATCCATGATGACCACGCGGCTGCCGAAGGCAGCGGCGCGCGCCACGGCGACACCCTGGCGCTGGCCGCCTGAGAGCGTTTCCACCGCCTGGCCGATATTCTGGATGGTCATCAGGCCGAGTTCGGTGAGTTTGTCGCGGGCGCGCTTTTCCATCGCCGGTCGGTCGAGCATGCGCAGCCATTGCCCGAGGAAGCCGGGTTTGCGGATCTCGCGGCCGAGGAACATGTTGTCGGCGATCGACAGCGCCGGCGACAGCGCAAGGTTCTGGTAGACAGTCTCGATACCGGCTTCGCGGGCTTCCATCGGCGACTTGAAGGCAACGGTCTTGCCTTCAAGCCGGATTTCGCCTTCGTCGGGTACGACAGCGCCTGAAATCGCCTTGATGAGCGACGACTTGCCGGCGCCGTTGTCGCCGATCACGGCGAGGATTTCGCCGGGATAAAGGTCGAAGTCGGCATTGTCGAGAGCGGTGACGCGGCCATAGCGCTTGACCAGGCCACGCGCGGTGAGAATGGGGTCCTGGGTCATGCCGAAACCTTTCTGATCCATTGGTCGACCGCCACGGCGCCGATGATCAGCACACCGGTGAGCAGAACTTTCCATTGCGGGTCGGCGCCCAGCATGTTGAGGCCCATGGAGACGACGCCGACGATCATCGCGCCGAACAGCGTGCCGAGGATCGAGCCGCGCCCGCCGAAGAGGGAAATACCGCCGATCACCGTCGCGGTGATCGCTTGCAGATTGTAGTCGGTGACGGCCGCCGACGGCGAAATCGAACCATTGCGGCCGATGGAGACCCAGGCGGCGAAAGCGGCGATGAGCCCGGCAAGGGTGTAGACCGTCACCAGCACCTTCTTGGTCTGGATGCCCGACAGCTTGGCGGCCTCCTGGTCGTCGCCGACGGCGTAGACATGGCGGCCCCAGGCGGTGTGGTTGAGCACGTACCAGAGCAGCAGCACCAGCGCGACCATGGCGATGACGCCGAGCGTCAGCACCGCGGTTCCGACCTTGAAGCTCAGGGCGAACAGATGCAGCAGCGGCGCCTGGGTGTCGACGTCGGTGTCACGGATCGTTTCATTGGCCGAATAGATGAAGTTCGTGGCCATGACTATGTTCCACGTGCCCAGCGTCACGATGAAAGGCGGCAGCTTCATGTAGGCGACCAGCAACCCGTTGAGCAGCCCGCAGGCAGCACCGGCGGCAAGCCCGAGCGCCACGGCCACCACGCTCGGCAAGCCGTAGCTGACGGCGCAATTGCCCATGATCACGGCTGAGATCACCATGATGACGCCAATCGACAGGTCGATGCCGGCGGTCAGGATGACCAGCGTCTGCGCGGCGCCCAGAATGCCGACGATGGCGATCTGCTGCAGGATCAGCGTCAGCGTGTAGGACGAGAAGAAGCGCCCGCCAATGGTGATACCGAAGATGATGATTGACAGGACCAGCACGATCAGCGGCACGGCGGCCGGTGTCGAATGCAGGAAGTGCTGGACGCGCCTAACTGCCGACTTGTGTTCGTCGAACGCGGCGACGCTGGTGTCGCTGCCCGAGAGAACTTTCTCGAATTCTTGAGCTTGAGCCATGTTTCCTCCCCGTGAGGGGTCAGCCTAGCGCCGACGCCCGTCCACGCCTTTCCGGTCTGTCGCCGGGATTGTTCGCGGTCACGCGACCCATCGTCCACCCGAAGCGGCCGGGGATCAAGCCCCGACCGCTCGAGTTCTGTAATTGCCCGTCAGGCCGGCATCAGCCCCAGCACTTGGCGAGGCCTTCCTTGGTGTCGATGGACTTCACGCCCTTGGCCGGCTTGTCGGTCACCAGGTTGACGCCGGTGTCGAAGAAATTCTTGCCTTCGGTGGGCTTCGGCTTGGTTCCATCCTTGGCGAAGGCGGCGATCGCCTGGATGCCGAGCGCGGCCATCTGCAGCGGGTATTGCTGCGACGTCGCGCCGATAACACCTTCCGTCACCGACTTCACGCCGGGGCAGCCACCGTCGACGGAGACGATCAGCACCTGCTTTTCAAGGCCGACGGCCTTGAGCGCCTGGTAGGCGCCGACGGCTGCCGGCTCGTTGATGGTGTGGATGACGTTGATGGTGTTGTCCTTCTGCAGAAGGTTCTCCATCGCCTTGCGGCCGCCCTCCTCATTGCCGTTGGTGACGTCGTGGCCGACGATGCGCGGATCGGTTTCGTCGCCGATCTTGTTGGGATCCTTCACGTCGATGCCGTAGCCCATCATGAAGCCCTGGTCGCGCAGCACGTCCACGGTCGGCTGCGACGGCGTCAGGTCGAGGAAGCCGATCTTGGCGTCCTTGGCCTTGTCGCCGAGCGTCGCGGCGGCCCAGGCGCCGATCAGCTTGCCGGCCTCGAGGTTGTCGGTGGCGAAGGTCGCGTCGGCCGCGTCGATCGGGTCGAGCGGGGTGTCGAGCGCTATCACCAGCAGGCCGGCGTCACGCGCCTTCTTCACGGTCGGCACGATGCCCTTGGTGTCGGATGCGGTGATCAGGATACCCTTGGCGCCGTCGGCGATGCAGCTTTCGATCGCCGCCACCTGGCTCTCGCTGTCGCCGTCGATCTTGCCGGCATAGGTCTTGAGGTCGACGCCGAGTTCCTTGGCCTTTGCGGTCGCGCCTTCCTTCATCTTGACGAAGAAGGGGTTCGTGTCGGTCTTGGTGATCAGGCAAGCGCCGACGCCGGCCGCGGAGGCGGACGACGCAAACGCCATCAGACCCAGGGCCGCCGCGGCAAACACGGTCGATTTCAAAAATTTTGTATTGGTCACGATCTTCCTCCCAGTGGAACCATTCCGGATGCCGGCCACCGGCATCTACGGCGCATCCTACGAAATTCTCCCAGTGCGGACGCCGCCTCAACAGACACCAGACCGCAGTCGCTGTCAATAATTAAATCACTCTTATTTATTATTGACAGCCTTGCGTCGTTCACCCATTCTGGCCCAAAAGCATTGAGGGGAAACGACGGGAGGAACTAGGGTGGAGACCGCCACTGCGAGGCACGGTTCGCCCGAAGCGAATGACAGCCTGATTCACCGCGGCACCAACCAGAGCGGCATGCGCGATCACAACGAGCGGCTGGTGCTCTCGCTGGTGCGCCAGCACGGCAGCCTGGCGAAATCCGACATCGCCCGCATGACCGGACTTTCGGCGCAGACGGTTTCGGTCATCATGCGCGAACTGGAGGAAGAAGGCCTGCTCGTGCGCCAAGCGCCGCTGCGCGGCAAGATCGGCCAGCCTTCCATACCCATGGCGCTCAATCCGGAGGGCGCCTTCTTCATCGGCCTCAAGATCGGCCGCCGCAGCGCGGAACTGGTGCTGATCGATTTTCTTGGGCACGTGCGCGCGATGCTGCAGCACTCCTATCGCTATCCGGCGCCGCGCGAGACGGTTGAATTCGTCACCGCAGGCATGAAGAAGATGCGCGACGAACTGACACCGCAGCAGGACAAGCGCATCGCCGGGCTCGGCATCGCCATGCCGTTCGAACTGTGGAACTGGGCCGACACCGCCGGTGCGCCGCGCGATGTCATGGACGAATGGCGCCACCGCGACATCAGGGCCGATATCCAGGCGCAGTGCGATTTTCCGGTCTATCTGCAGAACGACGCCACTTCGGCATGCGGCGCGGAGCTCGTCTTCGGCCAGGCGGGCGGCGCGCGTGACTTCGTCTATTTCTATATCGGCGCCTTCGCCGGCGGCGGCATCGTGCTCAACGGCCGGCTGTTCGGCGGGCCGACCGGCAATGCGGGCGCGCTCGGCTCCATGCCGGTGCCCGGACCGGACGGCAAGCCGACCCAGCTGATCGACGTGGCGTCGATCGCCATGCTGGAAAAAGCGCTCAATGCCCGCGGCGTCGAGGCCTCGCACCTGTGGACGTCGCCCGAGGACTGGGGCGATATCGGTTCCGAACTCGACGACTGGATCGCCAGCGCTTCACAGGCGCTCGCCTATGCCATCGTCGCGGCGTCCTCGGTCATCGATTTCGAGGCGGCGGTGGTCGACGGCTGGATGCCGCAGGCCGTGCGCCGCCGGCTGGTCGATGCCATCATCGCGGCGATTGCGACAATCGACGGAGAAGGTCTGAAACTTCCCGCCGTTCGCGAGGGGACCGTCGGCATTCATGCCCGGGCGCTCGGCGGCGCCAGCCTGCCGCTTTCCGAGCGCTTCCTGATCGGCTCGACGACGACTTCCAGGAGCGCCTGAATGCTGATCGGAATCCCGGCGCTGCTCGGTCCGGACCTTCTGGCGACGCTGCGCGCCATGGGCCATGGCGACGAGATCGCCCTGGTCGACGGAAACTATCCGGCCGAGGAACAGGCAAAGCGCCTGATCCGGGCCGACGGTCTTCCTCTCATTCCGGTGCTCGATGCGATCTTGAGCGTGCTACCGGTCGACGACGCCGTTCCGGAAGCCCTGTTTCGCGCCTCGGTCAAAGGCAATCCCTCGATTGCCGATCCAGTCCATCACGAGATCGAGGCGATCTGCGCCAAGCGCGCACCGGGCCGCAAGGTGGTTGCACTGGCCGGCGCCGACTTCTATGCACGGGTCAAGTCGGCGCATGCCATCGTCGCGACAAGCGAGCCCAGGCTTTACGCCAACATCATCATCCGCAAGGGCGTGATCTATCCGCCGGAGACCAAGACGCCATGATCCTCTGCTGCGGCGAAGCCCTGATCGACATGCTGCCGCGCGTCACGACGCAGGGTGAGCCGGCCTTTGCCCCCTATGTCGGCGGCGCGGTGTTCAACACGGCGATCGCGCTTGGCCGATTGGGCGCGCCGGCCGGCTTCTTTTCGGGCCTGTCGTCTGATCTTTTCGGCGGCCAGTTCAGGGACGCGCTGGGCGCGAGCAAGGTCAGCTCCACCTATGCCCACACCTCACCCAGGCCGACCACGCTCGCCTTCGTGCGACTCACCAACGGCCAGGCGACCTACACGTTCTACGACGAGAACACCGCGGGGCGCATGCTGACGATCGACGATCTGCCGTCGCTCGGCAACGAGATCGAGGCCATGTTGTTCGGCGCCATCAGCCTGATTTCGGAGCCGGCCGGCGGCGCCTATGAAGAATTCATGCGGCGCGAGCATGCAAGCCGCGTCATGATGCTCGACCCCAACATCAGGCCGAACTTCATCCCGGACAAGGCCAAGCACCTCAGGCGCATCCGCGAAATGATGGCGATGGCCGACATCGTGAAACTGTCGGACGAAGACCTCCATTGGTTCGGCGAAGCCGGCTCGCATGAGGATGTCATCCGCAACTGGCTCGACCGCGGCCCCAAGCTGATCGTCGTGACCCATGGCAGCGAAGGTGCCGTCGGCTACACCAAGGACCACACCGTCACCGTGATGCCGGAAAAGGTCGAGGTGGTCGACACGGTCGGCGCGGGCGATACGTTCAACGCCGGCATCCTCGCCTCGCTGCATGAACAGGGCCTGCTGACGAAAGCGGCCATCGGCGGCCTTCCGCATGACGCCATTCGCAAGGCATTGGCGCTTGGCGCCAAGGCAGCGGCGGTGACGGTGTCACGCGCCGGCGCCAATCCGCCGTGGCGGCATGAAATCACCTGAGCAGCGCTCAACTTAAGTTGAGCCAGCCGATCACTTTATGTTTCGCGGGGCCGCCCAGCGGGACTATAAAGGCGCAATCGCGCCCGACGAAGCCCGGATTTCCGGCATCTTGCTGATATACGCCGGAAATCGGAGGTAACAGACTGCGACACCCGGGCATTTGGCGGTTCTGGCTGTCCGGCTTTCTCGGCAGGCACAACTCTGGTACCAGCGGGCCGTTCTCTGGCTAAACCGCCTGGTTAAAATCGTTTTTGAGGCTGACATGCAGTTCATCGATCTTGGCGCACAGCGCGAACGCATCCGCGACCGGCTGAAGGCCGCGATCGACCATGTCGTCGAGGACGGCCGCTACATTCTGGGCCCGCAGGTCGCGGAGTTCGAGAAGAAGCTTGCTGCCTATGTCGGCACCAAGCATGTGGTGGCCTGCGCCAACGGTACCGACGCGCTGCTGCTGCCGCTGTTTGCCGCCGGCATCGGCCCGGATGATGCCGTGTTCGTGCCGAGCTTCACTTTCGCGGCCACCGCGGAAGTGGTGGCGCTGGCCAAGGCGGAACCTGTCTTTGTCGACGTCGATCCGGTGACCTACAACATCGACATCGCCAGCCTCGAGGCGGCCATCGCCATGATTAAGAAGGAAGGCCGGCTTAAGCCGAAGGCGATCATCCCGGTCGACTTGTTCGGCCTCGCCGCCGATTACGATGCGATCATGGCGATCGCCAATCGCGAAGGGCTGTTGGTGATCGAGGACGCCGCCCAGTCGATGGGTGGGTCGCTTGACGGCAAGATGTGCGGCGCGTTCGGCCATGTCGGCTCGACCAGCTTCTATCCCGCCAAGCCGCTCGGCTGCTACGGCGACGGCGGCGCGATGTTCACCAACGACGACGAGATGGCCGACAAGCTCAGATCCTTTGCCTTCCACGGCAAGGGCGAGACACAATACGACAATATCCGCGTCGGCATCAATTCGCGGCTCGACACGCTGCAGGCGGCGATCCTCATCGAAAAGCTCGCCATTCTCGAAGACGAGATGGTGGCGCGCCAGGTGGTGGCAAACCGTTATGCCGAGGGACTTGGCGACATCGTCACCGCGGCCCGCAACCTCGACGGTAGCCGTTCGGCCTGGGCGCAGTACGCCATCGAGACACCCAAGCGCGACGGCCTGAAGGCGCATCTGAGCGAAAAGGGCATTCCGTCCGTCATCTACTACGTCAAGCCGCTGCATACGCAGGTCGCCTATAGCGACTACCCGCGCACGCCGACCGGTCTTGCCGTCTCGGAGGACCTGCCGAAGCGGATCCTGTGCCTGCCGATGCACCCCTATCTCAGCGAAGCCGACCAAGACCGGATCATCGAGACGATCCGCAACTATATCGGCTCGAACTCGGCGCAGGCCGCCGCCGAGTAGTAGGCAGCCGCTCTATTTTCCTCGTAGCCGCTTGGGGCAGGCCAATATCTTCTCCGGCTGGCAGCCGAATGATGGTGGCCGCCGGAAATCAATTCCTCGGTGTGACAATGAACGATGCCGTTACCCCCCGTGGCTACGTGTCGCTCGTTGTGGTCGCTGTGTTTGGCATGCTGGTTTTGGCCGTATGAACCGGCGCCTTCGCCCTTCATCCGCCCGAGCTCATAATCTTCACGCCCCAAAAGGCGCTCACAAGACTGACGGTCAACAAAGTCATCGTATTGACCAAGCTCACTATGATCTTGCCGTACACCTCCTCTTTGGTAGTGGACGTGGTGTTGTGATGCATCAGGAGAACGGCAACCGTCAGGACGAATAGAAAGGCAATCATACCAATCATGCCAATCGCCACCCATGAAAGCCCGGAATGCTTTTGGGTGACCGGAACCACTCTTTTATGAGTCTTTTTGGCTGCGTCGGCCTGGGAAACAAGGTTAAACGAAAGTTGCGTTTCTTCAGGCACCTCTACTTCAAAGTTCAATGCCTCTTGCAGCTTTCGGATCTCCGCATAGGCACCGCGCAGATCTTCGATGCCCTTGAGCGGCGGCGCAGGAGGGGTCAGAGGTGCCGGCGCTGGTGAAGGCGGTGTGACAGTCTGTTCGGCCGATCTGTTTTTGACGATCTCAGCTTCGGCCTTTTGCAGCGTCTTGTCTGGTGGGGGCTCTTCGTCAACCTTGAGGTCATTTGCGGCAAAGACAGCTTCAAGTTTCTGCTGAACGCTGTCCGCCAGGTTACCTGCCCTTCCTACGGCCTCGTCAAAATCGTCAATTGCCCTGTAGGACATTGCAACCTGGCTTTGCAGGTCTGCAGTCTGCATGTCATACGCATACCCCAGAACGAGACCAGCGACGATTGCTATTGGTATGATCGGCACTAAGCCGCTTAGAATGGTTCCCACCAATCTCTGTTTGGACCAAGGACCAGGGCTGGGATATACTTGAGAGCCTAGATCGGCCATCTTTTCGCCTCCCGCTGTTCCAGAAGCATTTGTACGGGAGGGCAGAATACTGTCAATTCGACTTGACCTCGAAACGGGCCCCTTCGGTGTCAGAATCTTTGCGCTTGGCGGCGAGACGGGCTCATTTCATTCCGTGCAATGGCAATCTCCAAACCAGCGACGAAGCGCTGATGCCGAAGGGGCAGGAACGTGCTGAGGCCAATTTAGACCGGGCTCGCCCCTGCCCTGCCGCTGGCGATGAAATGCGGGTTGGCGAAATCCTCGTCATCGGCCTGATCGCGTTTGCCATAGGCCAAGGGCTTGCCGTCCAGCGTGCGTGTCGTACCGCCCGCGGCGCGCAGCACCGCGTCGCCCGCCGCGGTATCCCATTCCATGGTGCGGCCGAAGCGCGGATAGACATCCGCTTCGGCGCTGGCGAGAAGACAGAATTTCAGGGAAGACCCGACGGAAACGATCTCGGCTGCGCCGAGGTCGCGAATGTAGGCGTCGGTTTCCGGCGTGTTGTGGGAGCGGCTGGCAACCACGGCCAGCGGTGATGCGGCCGTTCTCACCGAAATCGGCCGGCGGCCGACGATCTGATAATCGTCATTGATTTCCAGGGCTTCCGCGCTGCCCGGCCGCCCCGAAAAGAAGCGGCCGGTGCAAGGTGCGAAGACGACGCCGACTTCCGGCACGCCATGGCGGACAAGCGCGATGTTGACAGTGAAGTCGGTGCGGCGGTTGACGAATTCCTTGGTGCCGTCGAGCGGGTCGATGAGGAAGAAGGTGTCGCCGAGATCGGCCGGCATGATTCCGGCCGCCGCTTCCTCTTCGGCCACGCAAGGAATGTCGGGAAATGCGGCGCGCAAGCCGGCAAGAATGATCTTCTCGCTCTCGCGGTCCGCCTCGGTCACCGGCGAGGCGTCTGATTTCCGGTCGACAGCGCAGCCGGCGTGGAAGACGCGCATTACCTCGCGTCCAGCCGCCAGGGCCAGCTGCTCGAAGACGTCGAGCATCGACCTGTCGTCAGATACCGCCGCCATTGTCATATTGGTCTTCGGCAATGTCGCGCTCGTTCAACCAGTGTTCCAGGGCATCTACCATCTCTTCCGCCGATTTGCCGAGCGTCTTGAGATGGATCTCCGGTTTTTCCGGCGCTTCGTAAGGCGAATCGACACCGGTGAAGTTTTTGATCTCGCCATTCAGCGCGCGCGCATAAAGGCCTTTCGGATCGCGCCTGGCGCATTCCTCGAAGGGCGTGTCGACGAACACCTCGATGAACTCGCCATCGGCCATCAACTCGCGCGCCATGCGCCGTTCGGCGCTGAACGGCGAAATGAACGAGACGATGACAATCAACCCCGCATCGGCCATCAGCTTCGCCACTTCAGCGACCCGGCGGATGTTCTCGACGCGGTCGGCATCGGTGAAGCCGAGATCGCGGTTGAGACCGTGACGGACATTGTCGCCGTCCAGAATATAGGTATGGCGGCCGGTGGCGAACAGCTTCTTCTCGAACAGGTTGGCGATGGTCGACTTGCCGGAGCCGGACAGCCCGGTAAACCAGAACACGGCAGGCCGCTGGTTCTTCATGTCGGCGCGCACGCGCTTGCCGACATCGAGCGATTGCCAGTGGATGTTCTCGGCACGACGCAGCGAGTGCACGATCATGCCCGCGCCGACGGTGGCGTTCGAGATGCGGTCGATCAGGATGAAGGCGCCGGTGGTGCGGTTTTCGGCGAAGGGATCGAAGGCGATCGGCGCTCGCGTCGAGATGTTGCAGATACCGACTTCATTCATTTCAAGCGACTTGGCCGCCTCATGGGCGAAGTCGTTGACGTTGATACGGTATTTCAGGTCGGTGACGGTGGCGCTGGTCTGGTCCGTTTCGGTGCGCAGGATGTAGGAGCGGCCCGGCAGCAACGCATGCTCGTCAAACCAGACGATGTTGGCGGCGAACTGATCGGCGACCTGCGGCCTGGCGGCCGGCGAAACCAGCATATTGCCTCTGGAGACCTCGACCTCGTCGTCGAGGACGAGCGTTATGGCCTGGCCGGCCACCGCCTGTTTGAGATCGCCGCCATGAGCGACAATGCGTTTGACATGCGAGGACTTGCCGGATTTTGCGACGACGACCTCGTCGCCTTGCGCGATGGCGCCTGACGCGATCGTGCCGGCAAAGCCGCGGAAGTCGAGATTGGGGCGGTTGACGTACTGCACGGGAAAACGGAACGGCTGCTCGACGGCAGCCTCTTCGACCGAAACGGTCTCGAGGTGCTCGATCAGCGTCGGACCGGAATACCATTGCATGTTGTCGGAGCGGCCGCTGACATTGTCGCCGTAGCGGGCCGACATCGGGATCGGCACGATGGTCTGGAAGCCGAGATCGCGCGAGAATTGTGCGTAGTCCTCGACGATCCGGTCGAAGACCGCCCGGTCGAAATCGACGAGATCGATCTTGTTGACGGCGAGCACGATGTGCCGGATGCCGAGCAGCGAGGCGATGATCGAATGGCGCCTTGTCTGGCGCAGCACCCCTTGCCTTGCATCGATCAGCACGATCGCCAGGTCGGCGGTCGAGGCGCCTGTCGCCATGTTGCGGGTGTATTGTTCGTGGCCGGGCGTGTCGGCGACGATGAACTTGCGCTTCGGCGTGGCGAAGAAGCGGTAGGCGACATCGATGGTGATGCCTTGCTCGCGCTCGGCCTCGAGACCGTCGACCAGCAGCGCGAAATCGATGTCGTCGCCGGTGGTGCCATGCTTGCGCGAATCGCGTTCGAGCGCGGCAAGCTGATCCTCGAAGATCTGCTTGGTGTCGGACAAAAGGCGCCCGATCAGCGTCGACTTGCCGTCGTCGACCGAACCGCACGTCAGGAAGCGCAGCAGCGACTTCTTCTCCTGCGCGGCCAGGTAGTCGCGGACACTGTCGGTGGGGGCGAGGCTTTTTGCCATGATGTGACGCATGGTCAGAAATACCCCTCGCGCTTCTTCTTTTCCATCGAGCCGGCTTCGTCACGGTCGATCAGGCGGCCCTGCCGCTCGGATGTGCGCGCTGTCAGCATCTCGCCGACGATAGCTTCGAGCGTGTCGGCATCGGATTCGATGGCGCCGGTGAGCGGATAGCAGCCCAAAGTGCGGAACCGCACCAGGCGGTTCTCCACTGTCTCGCCGGGGCGCAGTTTCATACGGTCGTCGTCCTTGAGGATCAGCATCCCGTCGCGCTCCACCACCGGCCGTTCCTTGGCGAAATAGAGCGGCACGATCGGGATGTTCTCCTGCAGGATGTACTGCCAGATATCGAGCTCGGTCCAGTTCGACAGCGGGAAGACGCGGATCGATTCACCCGATGCGATGCGGGTGTTGAAGATCTTCCACATTTCGGGGCGCTGGTTCTTTGGATCCCAGACATGCTGGGCGTTGCGGAACGAGAATATGCGCTCCTTGGCGCGCGACTTCTCCTCGTCGCGGCGAGCGCCGCCAAAGGCGGCATCGAAACCGTATTTGTCGAGCGCCTGGCGCAGCGCCACGGTCTTCATGACATGGGTGTGGGTGTTCGAGCCGTGGTCGAACGGATTGATGTTGTCGCGCACGCCGTCTTCATTGACATGCACCAAAAGGTCGAAGCCGAGTTTTTGCGCCATCTGATCGCGAAAAGCGATCATCTCGCGGAACTTCCAGGTCGTGTCGACATGCAGGAACGGAAAAGGCGGCTTGGCGGGATAGAACGCCTTCATCGCCAGATGCATCAGCACGGATGAATCCTTGCCGACCGAATAGAGCATGACCGGCTTGGCAAAGGCGGCCGCAACCTCGCGGAAAATGTGGATGGACTCGGCTTCAAGCCGCTGCAGATGCGTAAGCGCTGTTATCATAGACTGTGAGCGTTCTCTCGTGCCTTGCGACAGAAGACCTTGCGTCAAATCATCGAGCTTTGCGCCCGGTTCAAGCTTCGCTTCTGGACAAAGTGTTTCGTGCGGGCGTTCTAGCAGATCGGCGCACGGCAAAACAATGCAAGACGAGCCCGGCAGCGGTCAGTTCGGGAATGATTTTTCCATGCTTTCGCCAAAACCCGGAAATTTCTGTTCGCAAGGCCCGCAACCGGGAAAAGCCTGGGAAAAAATTGCTCGGCAGACGATACGACAAACGCTGCTTGAGCCCATTCCCGATCGTCGGGCACCGGCCGCCGATTTTAGGTGACTGCAAGCTCCGCCGCACTATCGAAAAAACAGCCCAGCCGTTATACAACCTCCGGAAGCGGGCAAGATGCGTCATCAGGCATGGGCAAATTCAACGCGAGCATATTCGGTTCCGCTGAACAGGATGTGCCGCATAGAGCTACTCGAGAATAGCGGGCCCGAAACTTGACCGGTCTTTCGTCTGCAAGACAGCAACTCACGCCTTCGCGAATCAATATCTACTTTTCTACTCTTTGCTTCTTTTTTCCGCCGGTCCTGGGATCGGTGGTGAGCTTCGTATTCAATGGTGGCGCTCTGTGGTCCGTCCTGTTGCTCGCCCTCAGGAAAAGGCGCTTCAATGCCGACCCGGCGATGATGGCGATGACGATCGCGATCTATGCCTATTGCGCGGCCAATCTGGTGGCGTCCATCGTCAACAACGCGATCGCCAGGGATGCCTTGCACCTGATCCCGCTCGTTACATTCCTGTTTTTCCCCATCTCCTATTCGACCTGGAGCATTACGCAGAAGACAACGCTTGTCCGTATCATCGTGCTGGGCAGCATGGCGGCCTGTTTTGTCGCGCTGCTTCTGGCGGTCTTCCAACAGCATTGGCTTGGTATGCGCGCCGAGGGTGGGGCCGGGAATGCAATTGTGTTCGCGGAGGTGCTCTGCCTTGCTGTGTTGGTCTGCGTGGCGAGCGCCCTTTCGGATATCGAGAGACACAGGATCGCCCTCCTTTGCGCGGCACTTGGCGGGACGATCGCCATCATCTACTCCGGCACCCGCATTGTCTGGCTGGCACTGCTGATTGCCGGTATCGCCATTCTGCTGATCAACCAGCACAGGCTGAAGGGAAGGAACGCCATTCGCCTGCTGGTGCTTTTGCTGGCGGCGGGCGCCGTCATTGCGGCTGTCGGCTTCCAGACAATATCCGGGCGTGTCGACTTTCTGCGTTCCGACTTGGACGCGCTCGCCGTCAACGGTGACCACACGACGGCTATAGGATTGCGATTCGCCCTGTGGGATATTGGTCTGAAGGCGTTTCGTGAGATGCCATTGTTCGGACATGGAGTGGGTGCTACCCAGGCCTTGATAAAACAGGGCTTCCGCGATCAGTTCGGGATGGACGCAGGCTTCAATCATTTCCATAACGGTTTCCTGACCGCCCTGGTGCAGGCAGGTCTCCTGGGTGCCATGACGCTGGCGGCGATCTTCGTCGTTGCCGCCAGGAATGCAGCCGTGGTTTTGCGAAACAGCACCGATCAGATCGAGCGTTTCGGCGCAACGATGATTGTCATCGCCGTGATCACCTATCTCACGTCCGGGATGACAGGCATCCTGATTGGTCATGACATCCTGGACTCGGTGCTGATGGTCTTCCTGGTGTCGGGAACGTATCTCGCCTCGGGCCGTCAGGCTCCGTTGCCGCAAGGCCAGGCGCTTCCGCCCGAGACGGAAGAGCGAGCGCTTCCGCCAGTGACGGAAGACGCCCTTCTTCCAGGGATGGAAGATCGGGCGCTGCGATTCACTCGATAGCCGTTCAGGGCAAGACCAATGAAAGTCCTGGTCACGGGCGCGACAGGCTTCATCGGCCGCCAGGTGGTGCGCCGGCTTCGTGAGGCGGGCGCCGATCTTCGCCTCGCGTCCCGCTACCCGGAGAAGCTTGGTCCGGGACATGATGCCATGCAGATGCCCGATGTCGATGCGCCGACGGCTGCCTTCCTGGCGCTTGCCAGGGGTGTTACCGATGTCGTGCATTGCGCGGGTCTGAACAATGACGAAGGCAACGCCACCGAAGCCGATTTTCGGGCGGCCAATGCAGAATTGAGCGCAAGGCTGGCGCAAGCGGCGGCCGAACAGGCAAGCGGACGTTTCATCCAGCTCTCCTCGATCCGGGCCGTGATCGGTGCGCGTGTCAGTGCAACGATCGACGAGGACACGATCCCCGATCCGCAATGCGCCTATGGACGGTCGAAGCGCGAAGCAGAGATAAGGGTGCTGGACGCCTATGCGTCGCATGGCCGTTCCGATGCCACCATATTGCGGCTGCCCCCGGTCTACGGAACCGGCATGAAAGGAAACCTGGCGACGCTGATGCGCCTGGCCGATACGGGCCTGCCGCTGCCGACAGGAGCCCTGACGGGAACCCGCTCGCTGCTGTCAACGCAATCGACGGCAGGCGCGGTATGGCATCTGCTGAACCGTTCGGGGCCACTGCGACCGATCCATGTTGCCAGCGATGTGCCGCCGGTTTCGATCGCCGACATTATCGGCGCCTTCCGCCGCGGTTTCAGACGGCCGATGCGCCTTATGGCCGTGCCGGCCGGGCCGTTGCGGGCAGCCGCGATCCTGTTGGGCAAGCGGACGTCCTGGGACAGCCTGACCGCCACACAGATATGCGACCCTTCCCTGCTCGTATCCGAAGGCTGGCTACCGGACACCGGGACGCTGGAGCAACTGGCCGAAATGGCACGGCTCGGAGACGCTCAGTCGCCTCCGTTGCGATAGAGCGTCCCAAACAGGATGCGAAGGTCGAGCCAGAACGACGCCGTCCTGAGATAGGCGGCATCCGTTTCAGCCAGAAGCTGCGGGTTCGACATGTCGATGCCCCTGATCTGGGCCATGCCGGTAATGCCCGGACGTGCCGCCAGAACCCCCAGCTGCCTGCGGCGCTCGATCAGTTCCGTCTGTGTCGGCAGGCAAGGGCGCGGCCCGACCAGGCTCATCTCGCCCCGAAGAACATTCCAGAATTGCGGCAGCTCATCGAGCTTGAACTTCCGCAAGGTCCTCCCGACCGCGGTCACGGCATTCGCCGGTGCCTCGTGCGAGGGCAAGGACGGCGTTCCCTGATACATCGTCCGCAATTTGTGGCAGCGAAACAACACGCCATCGCGGCCGACCCGCGTTTGTGAAAAAATCACCGGACCGGGCGACGATACCCGCACGGCAAACATGCAGAGCAATAAGACAGGGGATGTCACTAACAACAGCAAGGCTGTCGCGACGAGATCGAAGGCACGCTTCAGTCCCTTCATGGCCATCCCCTGATCACTGGAGCCATTCCAGGAAAAGTGTGAAACGGTTTTCCCGGCAAAAGCTTTTCCGCCGGGAATTGCTCCGATACCGCCGGCCGCGGGATCGATATCCAGGCAAAATCCCGCCATTCAACCGCCAGCTGCAACGTGTCTAACCTGCCTGCCCGACCGTTCTCGGGCCAGTTACCTGCAGCGTGTCTGGCGCTGGCGTCTCCGGCCGATGGAGTTGCGCCAGCACGGCAAGGGCGGAACCCTTGTCCTGGCTTTTCATTGCCACCTGCAGCGCGGCCAGCGCCGCCTGAACCGTCGGCCAAGCCACAACATCGGTCCTGAGACCAAAGATCTTGGCGATGTCGAGCGTGATGATCTCTTCATTGGCGCCCTGGAGCGTCTCATGCAGCTTCTCGCCAGGCCTGATGCCGGTGAAGCGGATCGGGATATCCGCATAGGGCGTCTTGCCTGCCATGCGGATCATGGTTTCCGCGACTTCGAGAATCGGCACGGGTTTGCCCATGTCCAGCATATAGATGGCGTAGTCGTCCTTGCCGTTACGCGACTGAGCGTCGGCGGCCGCCATGATGACGAGGTCGACGGCTTCCGCCACCGTCATGAAATAACGGGTCATGCGTCGATCGGTAATCGTGACCGGACCGCCGGCCTCGATCTGTGCCTGGAAGATGGTTGCCACCGAACCATTGGAGCCAAACACGTTGCCGAACCGCACGGCTATGAATTTGGTACCGGAACGGCGCCCGTCCGGCGCGATTGCGTTGCTTTCGTGCAAGGCGCTGACGAGTTGCTCGGCGGCTCTCTTTGTGATGCCAAGCACCGAGGTCGGATCCACGGCCTTGTCGCTCGATATGAGCAGGAACTGCGGAACACCACATTTGGCGGCAACCTCGGCGCAGACAAGCGTGCCGAAGACATTGGTCTGGATGGCCGATTCCCAGTTTTCCTCGAGCAGCGGAACGTGCTTCAGGGCCGCGGCATGAAAGATGATGTCCGGTTTGAATTCCATGACGACACGAGTCATCTGGCGCCGGTCCGCGACATCGACAATGCGGACCTTCAGCCGATCATGGTCTTTTTCGTCGACATACTGGCTCAACTGGAAGATGCCGAACTCGGAATTGTCGGCGACCAGCACCGCCCCTGCCCCCAGCTCCAGCGACCGCTTGACCAGTGTGCGGCCGATAGATCCGGCGCCTCCCGTCACAAGGACGCGCTTGCCGCCGACGAAAGCACCAATACGCGCGATATCGGACGGCACGGTCGGGCGCCGCAGAATCGTTTCCATCTCGACTTCGTCGAGAACGATCTTTCCCTCCTGTCCAAGCTGCGAAAGCCTCGAGAACTGTAAAACGGTTATGCCGCCATGCCGGGCGACACGCACAAGCTCGGAATATTCCTCGATCTCATGCTCGACGCCGCTGCCAAAAATAAGCAGGTCGATGCTCCTGGTGCCGGCGGCGTAGTCCTCCAGGACATCGATCAGGCGTGGCCGGGACGCCACCACGGGAACACCTTGAATCCGTGTGCCCAACGATGCGCCGCGCTCGGTCGCCATGATGCCGGCAATGGAATAGTCGACCGGCTCTGCCGTGCGCGTGAAGCGAATGATCAGGTCGGCCTCGCCAAGCCGACCGACGAACAGCGCCCGCTTGGCCTGCACTTTATTGGCCCTGTGGGTGAGGATACCCCAGCTCGCGCCGTCGCGAAGAAATCGGTAGAACAGCCTCGGCGCCGATATGATGGTGAAGGAAACGAGGAAGAAGACGATGAATTGGCGTTCGTTGAGGCCAGCCACAGGCTGGATGAAACGAAACATCAGCGAAAGAGTGTAAAGCACGACCGTCAGAATCGCACAGCTCTTCAGAATGTTGAAAAAGTCCGGGGTCGAGGCAAAGCGCCAGATCGTGGTGTAGAGACCGCAATATCGGAACAGCAGGTGGCTGATGAGAACGATCCCGACCCAGGTGACCAGGCCTTCGTAGGAGAATGCATCGAACGAAAGGTCCGACCGGGAGAGGACGAGGCTAAGCGCCACCGCAACCAGGACCATGAGCAGGTCCTGGACCATGATGATGACGCGCCGCATCTTCGGTCGAAATCCGAACACGGCTTCTGCATAGGAAGTCATTGGCGAGTATTGAACTCCGGGCGTAAGAACTTCAACACTAATGCGGCGTCAGATCGAATACCATCCGTCACCGGTCACCTATTCTCAGCGTCAAGTCCTCGGCCCCCGCCGTCGCTACCCGCATAGCGTGGACTTGAGGCCATCGCCAGAGATTTTTTCGCTGGCGGTTTGATTGGGATCACGTGTCGACCAGGATATCGCGCAACCGGCGGAAAAGTTTAAGGTTCACGCTGTTGCCACGGGCCGGTCAGGCGATGCAATTGGCTGCCGTTTGACGAAGCGCAACCGTTGCCCCGTTCGTTCATCGACTCACTATTTTTCAAGCTCTCGAGGAAACCTCGGGGTGGGCGGCAAAGCGCTTTTCAGTTAACAGGGAAACCTACCGCAACATGACGGCCTTCCCTCTCATCAGCCAAAGTGAAGTGATGAAATTTGGATCGAGTGGCCTTAGGGGCCTGGCTTCGGAACTGGTCGGGAACCCGAGCGGACTTTACACCGAGGCTTTCGCCTGGCGCTTGGCCGCCGGCGGGGTTCAGCCGGATGCCATGGTGCTGGTGGGCCGTGACCTGCGCGACAGCAGCCCCGCCATCGCCGCCAACTGCATGGCAGCCCTGGCGGCAAGCGGGCTTCAACCGATCGATTGCGGCGCCATTCCAACGCCGGCGTTGGCGCTTTACGGCCAGCAGCAGAGCGCGGCGGCCCTTATGGTGACGGGTTCGCATATTCCCGCTGATCGCAACGGTATCAAATTTTACGGCCCGCACGGTGAGATCAGCAAGGCCGATGAAGCCGCCATGGCAAAGTACGCCGCCGAGAGATCGGGAGCCTATTGCCCTCCGCCGCCAGCAACGGCTCTACCAACACGCCATGATCAGGCGATCGCCGCCTATCGCGCGCGCGCCGGGATCATATCGGAGCCCGGCTCTCTTTCCGGCATGAGGGTCGGCGTTTATCAGCACAGCTCGGTGGCGGCGGATCTGCTCGTCGAGATTCTCCAATCCCTTGGCGCCGATGTCACACCTGTCGGGAAATCCGGTACGTTCGTGCCCGTTGACACCGAAGCCGTCAGCCCGGCCACACTTGCAAAATTCAAGCGTTGGGCTGGGGAATTCAACCTCGATGCCATCGTGTCGACAGATGCCGATGCCGATCGTCCGCTCATCGCCGACGAGAATGGCGATCTTTTTCGCGGCGACCTGATTGGCCTCGCCACGGCCTTGTTCTTGCGGGCAGACGTCGTCGTGACGCCGGTGACCTCCAATTCGGGCATTTCGAAAGCTTTCGGTTTCGAGGTCGTGAGAACGAAGGTCGGATCTCCCTTTGTCATCGAAGGAATGGAAGCATCATACCATGCCGGTCGTATCGTCGTCGGCTTCGAGGCCAATGGCGGCGTTCTCCTGGGATCGGATTGTTTCCTGCGCGGAAAGACACTGACGGCATTGCCGACACGGGATTCCCTGCTCCCGATCCTCGCCGTCCTGGGTCTGGTTGCATCGACAGGAAATACGCTGTCGCAGCTGCGCGCGGTTTGGAAGCTTCCGGTTTGCGCAAGCGAGCGACTTGAAAACTTCCCGATGGAAAGCTCGCAAAGCTTGATGCGCCGGCTCGCCGATCGGGATGCACTGCAGCAATTCCTGGCGCCTTTCGGGACCGTTGCCGAAGTCGACGAGACCGACGGCTTCAGGATGCGAATGCTGACTGGTGAGATCATCCATTTGCGGCCCTCCGGCAACGCACCTGAACTTCGCTGCTATTCGGAAGCTGCAAACCCTGACAGAGCGGCAGCGATCGTGGCATTGACGCTTGAAAGGGCGCGGGCGATCACGTCCACGGGTTAAACAGCGGCCATCTCATGAAGATGGTTCTCGCACAGGCGCAAGACCCTTTCCGACGGCGGTCACTGCATTCGCCGGCGCCTCATGCGAGAACGGGACGGCGTTCCACTGACGTATCGTCAGCGAAGAAGAGCTCGAGCCAATAGAGCACGAGGTCACCGCTCGACCACGCGCCTTGAAGCGATTCGATTTCAGATGCGACCCAGCACGAATGCAAGATAGAGCCCCAGGGTCCCAGGAAGAGTCTGCCGATAAACACCGCTTGCGGGCAGAGTGCGCAAACGCTGGAAAAGACTGCCCTGCCGACCGCTTGCGAACAGGTCGAGGCACGCCACGGCATCCGGCGTAAGGAGGTCGCGATTGACCGCCAGGCCGGCAAGGTTGAGATCGGTCCAGTCGGCAAACTCGCCCTTGAACAGGCGCCCAAGCCGCGAGACCCTTGCCGCCCACGACACGTTGGCGCCGACAAGGTTCGCCGCGTGCTGCCGATAGCGTACCAGGGGCCGCGGGTCGTAATGGACGACGCCGCCGGCGCCGGTGACAATCAGATAAGCCCACCAGTCGTGGCTGACGAAGCCCGTGCGTGCCGAGGCTCTTGCCAACAGATCGCGTGCGGTGCGGTTGAGCAGGATGGTGTTGCCGCCGGCGATGCTTTGCACGAGCGCGTTGCGAAAGGATGGCGGCCGCCGAAACAATGGCGAGTGGCCGGCAAGGCTTCCCGTTTCGGTCATGGTCGCGGTTCGCGAGCAGAACATCAGCGGGATTTCCGCGCCGAATGCGTGCATCCATCGGATGGCACTTTCCAGCCTGTCCGGTTCCCAGACATCGTCCTGATCGCTGAAGGCATAGAAGTCGGCATCGATCCGCCGGTCGAGTATCATCGAACGGAAATTGGCGGCGAACCCCCGACCCGGTCCCTCCACCAACGTCACTCGTCCCTTTGTCCAGCGGGACTTCCAGGCTTCGATGATGGGAACCGTGCCGTCGACGGAGCCATCGTCGGAGATCCAGAGGTCGATGAGCGGATGCGACTGTGCGAGCAGGGATTGCAACTGCTCATCGATGAACGCGGCGCCGTCTTTCGTGCCCATCAGCACCGCTATGCGCAGATCTGCCTTATCCACGAATGTCGAACACCTGGCTTGAGTTCTTCATGAGGGCGGGGCGCGTCTGTGGCCGAAGTCCGAATCCAGATTCCAGCTTCATCGGATGGCACCAGGCTCCAGGCTCGTGGACGTGAACACCAGCAAAGTGCGAACACGAAAATAGCTCGTGGCCGTTCACTTCTTCAAAGTGCGATTTCCGGCCCGTCGCGTTGTATCGCATACTGTGGGCTCGAAGTCATAGCCAGAGGTTTTTTTCGGGATGAGCGGACGGTCAATGGAGAAGCGTGGTGCATCATCCTCGGGTGATTGCCGTAAGCTTAACATTAGTCTCGACTAACGAAAAAAACAGCACGGCACCAGCATGTGCCCAGTTTTGCCGCAGTTGACACGGCTCCTGACCTCGTTACGACGCAATGCGTTGCCATATGCCCGTCGAAATGGCTATTAGAGATGGGCTTGGTGGTTCGCCATGGCAGCGAAGGACAATGCGCCAGAACAACGGATTGCGATACTCCCAGCTATGATTGCGGCACTGAACGGCGCTTTTGACGACATCTCAAAAGCCATGAGATTACACCGGGTCTGGATCGCGCTTGCCCATGAGGACATCGGCGACCAGCACAGACGCACGACGCTTGGCCCGCTTTGGATGCTGGTCAACTATTTCGCATTCGTCGGCACATTTGCCTTTGTCTTCGTGACCAAGGACGCAAGCAACCCAAGCTATATAGCCTATGTGGCCATCGGCATGCTGGTGTGGTTCTACCTCACCGAGACCATCACCATGAGCGTGTCTCTCTTCCAGCGCGAAGCGAGCTTCATTCAAGGCACGACGCTGCCGTTGTTCGTCTATGTGATGCGATTGACGATGCAATGCATCATTCGGGCCGGCTATTCGCTGGCGGGCTGCGTTCTTATTTTGCTTTTGGGCGGTTACGGGATCAATACAAACTGGCTGCTGTCCTTGGTGGGATTGTTGCTCCTCATTCTGGCAACCCCTGCATTCGTGGTGGTTTTTGCGTTCCTGGGCGCCTTCTTTCCCGATAGCGAATTCATCGTTGGCAACCTGATGCGGGTGGGCATGTTCTTCACGCCGGTCTTCTGGGTCTATAGCGGGCAAGAGGGCATTCAGGAATATGCCTATCATTGGAACCCGTTCACCTATTTCCTGGAGGGCGTGCGTGAGCCGATCACGACGGGCATATTTCCGGGGCATGCCTTGGCCGTGACAGGTTATTTCTGCCTCGGCCTCTGGGCTATTGCGCTGCTGCTGCTAGGCCTTTATCGCAAGCGCATCGTTTTCCTGATCTGAGCTCCATGACCTCCATCACACTGAACAATGTCAGCCTGGTCTACCGCCTGTTTGAAAAGTTGACTCTTTCGGCGCCCGGCCGACGTCGGAGCGCTCTCGGCGGCAACATAGCCAAGTCGGGCACCAAACAGGTCGTGCAGGCGCTCGACGGTGTCAGCTTCGAGCTCAAGGCGGGCGACCGCTTAGGGCTTGTCGGCCCGAATGGCGCCGGCAAGACCACCCTGCTCAAGGTTCTGTACGGAATCTACCAGCCATCGGGTGGCACGATATCGATCACCGGCAAGGTCGATGCCCTGTTCAACATCCACATAGGATTTCGTCCCGAGGCCACCGGGCGCAGAAACATCGTGCTGAGAGGGTTGATCAGCGGTTGGACGGCGGCCGAGATCGAAGAGAAGATGGAAGAAATAATCGATTTCAGCGAACTGGGCGACTTCATCGACCTGCCGTTCAAGGCGTACAGCCAAGGCATGGCGGCACGTTTGGCATTTGCGGCAGCGACCACTCTCGAGCCTGAAATTCTGCTGATGGATGAATGGATTGGCGCCGGCGACGCGTCGTTCCAGGAAAAAGCCAAACGACGCATGGACGAACTGGCGGAAAAGGCCGGCATCATCGTGTTGGCCAGCCACGACGACGCGCTCATCCAGCGCGTCTGCACGAAGAAGCTCACCCTTCGAGCCGGCCGGGTGGAATCGCTGGCTTAAAGCGTCTCGCGATATTCGATATCGAGGTCGAGCCAAGGCTCGATAGATCGTAGCATCATCCTCTTGCGCATGCCTTCAACGATCCAGGCCCACTCCCGAAGTCAAGGCCGAACAACAGAAATCGGGTGCACCCGATCAGCCACGCAACCCGACCAGGCAGCTGCGTTCGTCGCAATCTCATGGAATTGACGTTTTAGCAGACCCTGGTCTAAGCGTACTGAACGTTGACCAACCGGACGGAAAAGCACCTTCAATTGATGACCCCAATAGCCGGATTGCCACGGGCACCGACGCGTCAAGCCATCTTGATCCTGGGAATGCACAGGAGCGGAACCTCGGCGCTTGGGGGCGTAATCAACGCATTGGGAGCAGCCGGGCCGAAGACCCCGCTGCCGTCGCACATCGCCAATCCGCGCGGATTCTTCGAGAGCGCGCCCCTTACCCTTGCGCACGACGAACTGCTCGCAGTGGCAGGCTCGTCCTGGCACGACTGGCGTCAACTCAATCAGCAAAGGATCAACTCGGAGGCAACAGAGCCGTATCTTCAGAAGATTAAACAGCTGCTCATCGACGAGTTCGGTGACGAACCATTGATCGTTATCAAAGACCCGCGGACATGCAGATTTGTTCCGTTCATGTCGTCGATCTTGGACGAGATGAATGTCAGCCCTGTCGCTCTTCTGCCGATACGCAATCCTCTTGAGGTCGCATATTCGCTGCACCGGCGAGACAAAATCGCGCCGCCGAAGTCGCTGCTGTTGTGGCTCAGGCATGTGCTCGAAGCTGAATATCATTCACGACACATGCCGCGATATATTCTGTCATATGAAGGATTCCTGGCCGACTGGCGAAAGCATATGGAGCGCGCAGCTGAAAAAACAGGTGTCGTCTGGCCTGCTCAGCCCGACCACTCGGACGTCAAGGTGGAGCAGTTTCTGACGACAGACCTTTATCATGAGAGGTCCACGCTCGAAGACATGCGTAATCATCCCGATGTCACGTCGCTGGTCCGTGAGACCTATCAAATTCTGACCACGATCGCCGCCGGCGATGAAGACGATGGCTTGCTTGCCCAGCTGGATGTTATGCGGACGAGATTTGACGAAGCCTGCGAAACATTTTCGGCAGCCATGGCGACGGAGGAATCGGCGGTTGCGCAATTGCGTGGTGAGCTTAGCGCACGCGGCACCGAGACGGAGCAGATCCGTCAGGAGAATTCGAAACTTGCGAGCTTCTTGGAACAGCAATCCGTTACAGTCCGCGGCTTGACGGCCGAACGTGATGCGCTGCTGCGGGATAGGGACTGGATCGTCAATGAGCGCGACGCGCTACTCACGTCGCGCAGTTGGCGACTGACCGCACCTTTGCGACAGATACGTCGCCTGTTCGCCCGTGGCTGATGCGTGCGCGGACAGTAAACGCACGGCGAGAGGCAGTTGGAGCCCCTCACGGGCGACTTGCCCATGTGCCGGAGTTCAGTTTGTTGATTGCGATCTGGCTAATCCCCAAACGCGATTATCCTTCTCAGGCCGCGATAGAGTGGCCTGAGAATCCTGAACGCTATTGGCGATCTGGCTACAATTGATCTCTTGATCGAGAAGATGAGGCCACGAAAGGACCTTGCCACTCCAAAGTTTCCGAATTCCGCCGGAGCCCCGTTCTCGCACAGGGCTTGCAATTTAGTCTCCAGCATTACGTAGTTGTGAGCAGCATGCCCGGCCGTCATCACGTGCCGGAAGGTATAGCCCGCGTCGATTGCGACATAGGCTATGATCCGCTCTATGGCATGGACCAAACTCCCATCCCGATAATCCATATTGGCAAAGTCACCCCAACCCCACTCTTTTTCGAAAAGCTTCCTTAAAGCGGCCGGACGAAACCAGTACATTCCACCATAAGGCGCTACTGGCGTACTATCATCCAGATGCACGATCAGACCCAACTGACCGGCAAGCTTCGCTACGTTGGCTTTGTTGCCAGACCACGAATTTCCCAGGGTCGGATACCCAATATGAACCAGCGGAGGCATGACGAGACCAAGCGCTGGATTGCTGGCAAAGAGTTCAAGCAAGTTCGAGACATAGCCAGGCGTGTGAAGAAGGTTTTCAAAAGTGTGGAGTTTGAACAACTCTCCCCTGGGGCCATCCTGGGGAGATCGCTTGGAGTGGATCCGGCAGATCAAGTCGTACCGGTCTTCAAGTACATAGTCCCGGCAACCGACAAGAAGGGCGGAAGTATCCCTGCCGTCGTTGCGGACGACCAGGACGATTGCATTCCTGGCGTTCGTCGCCTTCGCGACTGCCTGCTGGATCAGTGCCTGCTTGTCGGCATTATCGGTCGTGACGATCAGGTCGTAGCCTTTCGGCACGTTTTCGGCATAGCCCAGAATCTCGTCGATCATGTCGACGTGATAGACATGTGCGAGAACGGCTATCCGATAATCGTCCCAGTTCCTTTGCGGACCGATACGCATATCCGGCAGGACCGAGAGCAATGCGGCGTTACCGTTTAGCGTGCGAGGCGACCCCAGGCGGCCAACGCTTTTCCATATCAGCGACAAATCATAATCTGATTGGTCCTCTACGATCTGCAAGGCACGCGGCAGGTTGATGGCCTCGCGCTCGAGCGATAGCGTGTCGTGAAAGAAGAGGCGCCGCTTCAGGATTGGACTGCGATCCTCCAGCGTTTTGTCCGGCTCCATGAAAACCGGGTATGGGGTCTTATATCGTTCCGGATCGAGCAACACCGAACATGTGTAGCCCAAGGCCTGGAAATGCTCCGTGAACACCGTCTCGTGCTTCGCAACTGAATCCATATAGGAGTTGATCGGGACCATCCGGGTCCAATAATCGCGAAACGCCTTTGACTGATGCAGGGGGCGCCGCACGGCGATGAAATGGGAGTTGAGATGGAAGGGCATTTCCGATCTTCTGAAGTCGAACGGATGGGGTCTCATCGCCCTGTGAGCGGAAATTCCCCAAAAATCGCAGCGACGTTGGTCCATCTCGGAAAACATTTCCGAGAACGGGAAAATCGGCCCGTAGAAAGTGTGATTGAAAAGCAAAATCTCATCGAAGCGTGAAAGTTCATCCCACCCGATGAGTTCCAGGCCGGTTCGATAGGCCCATACATCGAACCCTTTGTTTTCCCTGATCAGGAAGCCATCAGCGGCCTCGGAAAGCCGAGACTGAGCCTTCTTGTCAACCTGGCCGTTGCAAACGACCAGCAGTTTCTCGACAAAAGGCCGAATCGACGCAATCAGGTGAAAATAGTAATCATCTACCTTGCCGTATTGATCGTAGTAAAATGCAATGGCTAGACGCCTCATCGACCTCTCTCTTTGGTCGCTTGACAGGTGATCCGCATGTGCATGCCTTTCGTCAATCAGCGTTACGTGCGCGAACGCGGCTTCAAAACGGAGGCCATGCCGCGATAGATTGGCCTGAGCACTTTAAACAGGACAGGCGCCCTGAATTTTAGCGAGTTCTTGACGGCGAAATTGAGCCCGGCCAGGGAGTGCTTCACCGACGTCTGCGCCCATGGCATAGGGGCCGGCAGATGGTTTGCCGAGGGATAGCCGGCCTTTTTCCACTCGGACAACATATGACACTGCCAGTGGAAGTCGCCTGTGGGCATCAGGCTGGCAAGCTTCTGCAGCTTGAACTCCAGCATGGTGTAGTTGTGCGCCGCCTGATGCGCGCACATGATGTGCTGCGTGGTATACCCAGCATCCTGAGCCGCGTAGGCAATCAACCGTTCGAGCGCGTGCGCCAATCCGCCGTCGAGATGATCCGGCTCGGCATTGAACTCTTCCCATTTCCACCTGTGTTCGAACAATTTGCGCAGCGCCCGCGGCCGGAACCAGAACATGGTGCCATACGCGGCCACCGGTGTACTCTCATCGAACTTGACGTTGATCTTCAACAGACGCGCGAGTTCCTCAACCTTGGGCCTGTTGGCAAACCAGGAATGCCCCATGGTCGGATACGAGATATGGAAGATCGGCGGAATGGCCAGCCCGATGGAAGGATTGCCCTGAAACATATCCAAGACGTTGTGAACGTAGCCACGGGTGTTCAACAGGTTCTCAAGCATGTGCCGCTTGAACAGATTGCCCCTCGACGACTGCACTTGAGGCGACTTCTTTGTGTGTAGACGGCAGACGAGGTCATAGCGGTCGTCGATGAGCAAATCGCGCAAGGAGATAAAAAGCGAAGACATGTCACGACCGCGATTCTTCTCGATAACGCGGACAATGGCCTTCTTTACACCAGGGCGTTTTGCCAAGGCGGTTTCAATCTCGGCCTTTTTTTCCGCCGTATCCGTCGTGGCGATAAAATCGTAGGAAACCGGGATGTTCTCGGTCAGGGCCAATATCTCGTCAAGCAGGTCGGTGTAGTAGACATGCGCGCAGACCGCGACGTTGCCGTAGTCGGTGGCCGCCCCGTCGCCTTTCGCCCGCTCATCCGGCAGGACGCTCATCAGCGCAGCGTTTGTGTTGAGATTCCTCAACTCGGAGCTGCGTAAAACATTCCGCCAAATCAAATTGAAATCATAGTCCGACGTCGCCTTGAGAACGCGCA